>Ga0316596_1000095_pt1 | contig 10912 bp, 9 predicted proteins | sample S_170502SBrCrA_R_FD_207793 | JGI IMG/M metagenome (GOLD analysis project Ga0316596, IMG submission 207793) | Metatranscriptome of rhizosphere microbial communities from salt marsh grasses in Alabama, United States - S_170502SBrCrA (Metagenome... | ecosystem: Host-associated > Plants > Roots >... | reverse complement strand
GCACTTGGCCCTGCGCGACGAACAGGGGCATCTGCTGGCCGCTTCGCCCTGTTACCTGAAGTTCAACTCCTACGGCGAGTTCGTCTTCGACTGGGCCTGGGCCGACGCCTACCAGCGCGCCGGCCGGCGCTACTATCCGAAGCTCGTCGTCGCCTCTCCCTACACCCCCGCGACCGGCAACCGGATACTGACCGGCGGCTCGGCACACCGGGCGGAGCTAGGGACCGCGCTGATCCAGGGCGCCCGGCAAGTCGCTGAACGACTCGGGGTGTCCGGTCTGCACTGGCTGTTCACGGCCGACGACGAGACCGACTGGCTGCGCTCGTCCGGGCTGATGCCCCGCCTGGGTTGTCAGTTTCATTGGCACAACGACGGCTATCGGGACTTCGACGATCTGCTCGCCACCTTCTCCGCCGAGAAGCGCAAAAAGGTCAAGCGCGAACGCCGCCGCGTGCTCGAGGCCGACGTGGCGATCCGGCGCGTCCGCGGTGATCAAGTCAGCCACGCCGAATGGGCGCTGTTCCATCGGCTGTACGAGGACACCTTCGACAAGCGCGGCGGCGTACCCACGCTGAGCCTGCCGTTCTTCCGCGAGATCGGCCTCACCATGGGCGAGCAGTTGCTGCTGGTGCTGGCCGAGCATGGCGGGCAGATCGTCGCCGCGGCCTTCTGCCTGGCCGGTGCTCGCAGCCTGTACGGCCGCCACTGGGGCTGCTCGAAGGAGTTCCACAGCCTGCACTTCGAGGCCTGCTACTACCAGGGCCTGGAGCATTGCATCGCTAACGGGCTGAGCCGCTTCGAGCCCGGCGCCCAGGGCGAGCACAAGGTTGCCCGCGGCTTTCTGCCCACCCGCACCTGGTCCGCCCATTGGATCGCCGATCCGAGTTTTCGACGGCCGATCGGCGCATTTCTCGACCACGAGATCGTCGGTATGGAAGACTATATCGCCGAGATGCAGCAACACAGTCCCTTCAAGCGTGCGCCGCAACTGGCCGGGGTGCCGGTTTGATCCGCTACCGCAAGAGCATGCCCTATCTACTGGCGCCCGACGACCCAAGCGGCGCGTTTCCAGACGTCAGCGAGGCCCTGACGGAGCCCGACGGCCTGCTGGCGATTGGCGGCGATCTCGGCATCGCACGCTTGATCACCGCGTACCGGCACGGCATTTTTCCCTGGTACACCGACGGCGATCCGATCCTGTGGTGGTCGCCGGACCCGCGTACGGTGCTGATCCCCGGCGAGGTCCGCGTCTCCCGGAGCCTGGGCAAACTGCTGCGCAAGGGGCGTTTCCAGGTGACGATGGACCGCGACTTTCCAGGCGTGATCAATGCCTGCGCGGCGCCGCGGGAGCCCGGCGCCGGCACCTGGCTGGTGCCGGAAATGATCGGCGCCTATCGTGCCCTGCATGTGCGGGGCGTTGCCCACTCGGTCGAGGTCTGGCACGAGGGAACCCTGGTCGGCGGGCTCTACGGCGTGGCGATGGGCCGCGTCTTCTTCGGCGAGTCGATGTTCACGCGCATGGATAATGCATCCAAAGTGGCCCTGGTACATCTCTGTCAGCGCCTGCGCGGCTGGGACTTCGGCCTGATCGATTGCCAGGTGCAGACCATGCATCTGCTGCGCATGGGGGCACGCCAGATCCCGCGCGCAGAGTTCATCCGCAGGCTGGAGCTACTGCGCGACCTGCCTTCACCGACCGGCAGCTGGGACACCGCCGCTGTCGCGTCTCCGCCGCCGCCCGCATCCACGCCGAGGGCGGAGGGGCTCGCCGATGCGCCGTGACACGACGCCGCGCGGCGATCTGCAGCTCTACCTGACCGGCGAGCACGAGTGCTCCTATATCGACGGCCTGATGGCCCGTACCCTGTTCGTCGATCCGCTCGCGCGCATCGATGCCGAGCGGGCCGAGTGGCTGCAGCAGATCGGCTTCCGCCGCAGCGGCCAGCACTTCTACCGGCCCGCCTGCCGCGGCTGCCAGCGCTGTACGCCGGTGCGTGTCCCGGTCGCCGAGTTCCAGCCGAACCGCTCCCAGCGCCGCAACGCCAAGCGCAACGATGCCGACATAGAGCTCGTGATCGGACCGGCGCAGCTGCGCCCCGAGCATTATCGGCTCTACGAGCGGTATCTGACCCAGCGGCATGGCGACGGCGACATGGCCGACGACGTTTCCGTCGAGACCTACGCCCGCTTCCTGCTCGCCCCCTGGGGCGGAGAGACGCGCTTCTTCGAACTACACCTGGGTGGTCATCTACTCGGCATCGCCGTCACCGATGTCTTCAGCGACGGCCTGTCGGCCGTCTACACCTTCTTCGACCCGGATTATCACGAACGCGCGCTCGGCACCTATGCGGTGCTGCGCCAGATCCGCGAGGCGCAGCGGCTCGGCCTCGGATACGTCTACCTCGGATATTGGATCGGCGACAGCCGCAAGATGCGCTACAAGGACAGCTTCCGTCCGCTGGAGGCCTGGGACGGCCGCCAATGGCGGAGTTTTCCGAAGGGGCAGGCGATTGGCTTTTAAAGCCGCTCCAGCCTCCAGCCTCCAGCCTCCAGCCTCCAGCCTCCAGCCTCGATTGGATTCTAGCGGGGCGATGCCTCTTAGCAACGAGAGAAGCGCCTTGCTGCTGAACCGTTGGGTTCTTCCAAGCGGGCCAAGGGTCGCTGTTCATCCCGTTTGCGCGCATTTGGTCGTTGGCGCTTAGCCCTTGGCCCTCTGCCTGTAGAGCGCGTAATCGCCGTGAAACCTGACGCATCTGCGCAGGGTGTTCGCCGTCAAGCCTCCTAGCGAAACCGCCGACATTGCCAAGACTGCATCGATCGTCAGACGGCCAGGAACGAGGATTGTTGAAGCACGATCGCTGCAAACCTAGGAAAAACGTGGCGACCCTGGGGGTTTCGATCGCTGTTTACGCGAGGCGAACGCAGAGCCAGAAAACGCGAGCTGGCGGCTGGGTGCTGGGGGCTGAAAGCTTCGACCACACGCCAGGGAGGACCCGGCGCTGTGGTATCATGGCCCGCTTTCGATCGGCGGTCTGCGGCGGGGTACCCACGCCCAACAACAGTGCCGATCAGTCGTATTTCCTAGTTATCTGAGCATCCATGGCAAAAGAAGACGTCATCCAGATGGAAGGCACGGTGGTCGAGACCTTGCCGAACACCATGTTCCGCGTCGAGCTCGAGAATGGTCACGTCGTGACCGCGCATATCTCCGGCAAGATGCGCAAGCATTATATCCGTATCCTGACCGGCGATAAGGTGACGGTCGAGCTAACGCCGTACGACCTGTCCAAGGGCCGCATCACGTACCGCGTTCGCTAGCGCGGCGGTCGTCCCCGCACCGCCGCATTCTGCCCACTCTCCGCTTCATTCGATCGGACCGCCGTAGCCTCCAGCTCAACCGGCCGTCCCTGGCTTCATCCTGGTCGATTTTTCCCTCGAAGCGTCCGGCTAGGCCGCGACCTTATCGGTATCGAAGCTGAAGGTCAGCTCGTCATCGTCGCCAAGCTTCACGGTAACCGTGCCACCGCCGACCAGCTCGCCGAACAATAGCTCGTTGGCCAGCCGTTTCTTGATGTGGTTCTGAATGATGCGGGCCATGGGCCGGGCCCCCATCTTCGGGTCATAGCCCTTCTCGGCGATCCAGGCCTTCGCATCCGGCTCCACGATCAGCGCAACCTTCTTGTCGGCCAGCTGCTGTTCCAGCTCGAAGATGAACTTTTCGACCACGCTGGCGATGGTGGTCGCCGACAGCGACGCGAACTGCACCACGGCATCGAGGCGATTCCGGAACTCCGGCGTGAAGTAGCGCTTCAATGCCTCCAGGCCGTCGGTCGAATGATCCTGCTCCGTAAAACCGATGGAGCGCCGGCTGGTCTCCTCGGCGCCGGCATTGGTGGTCATGACGAGGACGACGTTGCGAAAGTCCGCCTTGCGCCCGTTGTTGTCGGTCAGCGTGCCATGATCCATGACCTGCAGCAGCAGGTTGAACACGTCCGGATGGGCCTTCTCGATCTCGTCGAGCAGCAGCACCGAGTGCGGATGCTTGGTGATCTCCTCGGTCAGCAGGCCGCCCTGGTCGAAGCCGACATAGCCGGGCGGTGCGCCGATCAGCCGCGACACCGTATGCCGCTCCATGTATTCCGACATGTCGAAGCGGATCAGGTCCATGCCGAGGATGCGGGCAAGCTGGCGCGTCACCTCGGTCTTGCCGACACCGGTTGGACCGGTGAACAGGAAGGAGCCGATCGGTTTCTCCTCGTTGCCGAGACCGGATCGATTCATGCGGATGGCCGAGGTCAGGGCGTTGATCGCGTCCTCCTGGCCGTAGACCACCATCTTCAGATCGCGGTCGAGGTTGCGTAGCGACTCGGTGTCGGACATGGACACCTTCTTCGGCGGGATACGGGCGATCTTCGCGACGATCGCCTCCACGTCGCCGACGTCGATGCGCTTCTTGCGCTTCGCGATCGGCTTCAGCTGCACATTGGCGCCGGCCTCGTCGATGACATCGATGGCCTTGTCCGGCAGATGGCGGTCATTGATGTATTTGGCCGACAGCTCCGCCGCGGCCCGTAGTGCCGGGTTGGTGTAGGTGACCTGATGGTGCTCTTCGAAACGGGTCTTCAGCCCCTTCAGGATCTCATAGGTCTCCTCCACCGACGGCTCCTGCACGTCGATCTTCTGGAAGCGGCGCGCCAGCGCCCGGTCCTTCTCGAAGATGCCGCGGAATTCCTGGTAGGTGGTCGAGCCGATGCAGCGCAGCTCGCCGGAGGCGAGCACCGGCTTGATCAGGTTCGAGGCATCCATGACGCCGCCGGAGGCGGCGCCGGCACCGATGATGGTGTGGATCTCGTCGATGAACAGGATCGCGTGGGGCTTGCGCTTCAACTCCGCGAGCACCGCCTTGAGCCGCTTCTCGAAGTCGCCGCGGTATTTGGTACCGGCCACCAATGAGCCCAGGTCCAGTGCGTAGACCACCGAGTCCGCCAGCACCTCGGGCACTTCCTTATCGACAATCTTCTTCGCCAGTCCTTCGGCGATCGCGGTCTTGCCGACCCCGGCCTCGCCCACCAGCAGCGGATTGTTCTTACGCCGGCGACACAGGATCTGCGCGGTACGCTCCACCTCGGTGGCACGCCCGATCAGCGGGTCGATGCGGCCCTGTCGTGCCAGCTCATTCAGATTGGTGGCGAAATTCTCCAGCGGGCTCGATCCCTCCTTCTCGTCGCCACGTCCCTCGTCGGGCTCGCCGGCGGCATCGTCGTCGCGCTCCTCGCCGGGCACCTTCGAGATGCCGTGCGAGATGTAATTGACGACATCCAGCCTGGTGACATCCTGCTGGTTCAGTAGATACACCGCCTGGCTGTCCTGCTCGCTGAACAGCGCGACCAGCACATTCGCACCGGTGACCTCTTTCTTACCGGCGGACTGCACATGAAATACCGCCCGCTGCAGCACCCGCTGAAAGCCCAGCGTCGGCTGGGTCTCGCGCGCATCGCCCTGCGCGATCAGCGGCGTGGTCTCCTCGATGAAGGTGGACACGTCCTTGCGCAGCTTCTCCGCGTCGGCGCCGCAGGCGCGCAGCACCTTGGCCGCCGTCGGGTTGTCGACCAGGCACAGCAGCAGGTGCTCGACGGTCATGTACTCGTGCCGTTTCTCCCTGGCGTCCTTGAACGCCTGGTTCAGCGTAAATTCGAGCTCTTTGCTTAACATGGGCTGGACCCTGGACGAAAGATTGAGGGAGTAGGGGTCGGGTCTTCCTGCTCGGGCGGCGGCATGGCGTGCATCTTCATGCCTCTTCCATCGTGCACAGCAGCGGATGATGGTTCTCGCGGCTGAAGTCGTTGACCTGTGCCACCTTGGTCTCCGCGATGTCGCGCGTGAACACCCCACAGACACCGACACCCCGCGTATGCACATGCAGCATGACCTGCGTCGCCTTCTCCCGGCTCATGCGGAAGAAGGTCTCCAGCACATGCACGACGAACTCCATCGGCGTGTAGTCGTCGTTGACGAGCAGCACTTTGAACAGGGGCGGCCGCTTCAGCTCGGGCTTGGACTCCTGCACGACCAGGCCGGAGTCTTGGTCTTCGCTGGGGTTCCACTCGCTCATGGCTAAATGTGAGGTCGGCTCTGGCGGTCGGGTTGCGTTGCACGGCACTGCGCTCGGAACTGCGCTGCCTCTTTTGTAAGGGTTCGGAGTCGAAAAATACAGCCCTGATCAACGTTCGTCCATGCCCACCGGACCCTGTACGCCTTCGACCAATCGTAATCGCAGGCGTTCGTCGACGCCATCGATTGACCAGTCAAATCAGAGCACTATACTTGGTGGTTACGAAGCCTCGGCAAGCCAGCTGCGGGCATTCGTAACAACCGGCCTGGGGAAGGCGGCCGGCGGCCCGATAACAACGATCAAAACACCACCCCAAGTAGAGCGACAGATGCCCCGGAGGAGTACCCGCGATGACGACCGGTATCGTGAAATGGTTCAACAACGCGAAGGGCTACGGATTCGTCAAGCCCGATGATCGCGAGGAAGACGTATTCGTGCATTTCTCGTCCATCGAGATGGACGGCTACAAGACGCTGAAGGAGGGCCAGAAGGTCGCGTTCGAGATTAGCAAAGGTCCCAAGGGCCTGCATGCCGCCCGGGTGCAGCGCCATATGAGCCCTTGACGCTTGACGCCGCAACCATCCGACTGTTGAGTCTGCCGTGGCGGCAGGGCGCCAGCCACGGCAGAGCAACGTACAGCGCGTTGAAGACCAGGGCTTGCCCTGGGCAGGTCTGACTTGCCGGGCTGCAGCCCTACATGTTCGCGACGACGGCCTTGCCGAACTCCGAGCAGCTCAGTTTGGTTGCACCGTCCATCAGCCGCTCCAGGTCGTAGGTGACGGTCTTCGCCGAGATCGCGCCCTCGATACCCTGGATGACCAGGTCCGCCGCATCGGTCCAGCCGAGGTGGCGCAGCATCATCTCGCCGGACAGCAGCAGCGAGCTTGGGTTGACCTGATCCTTGCCGGCGTACTTCGGCGCCGTGCCGTGGGTCGCCTCGAACATCGCCACCGTGTCCGACAGATTCGCCCCCGGCGCCATCCCGATGCCGCCGACCTGGGCCGCGAGGGCATCGGACACGTAGTCGCCGTTCAGGTTCAGGGTCGCGATCACGCTGTACTCCTTGGGTCGCAGCAGGATCTGCTGCAGGAAGGCATCGGCGATGACGTCCTTGACGAGGATCTCGCCGCCGGTCTTCGGGTTCTCGAAGCTGCACCAGGGGCCACCGCCGATTTCAACGGCGCCGAATTCCTCTCTCGCCAGCTCGTAGCCCCACTCCTTGAACGCGCCCTCGGTGAACTTCATGATGTTGCCCTTGTGCACCAGGGTCACCGACGGACGATCGTTATCGATGGCATATTGGATGGCCTTGCGCACCAGCCGCTTGGTGCCCTCGCTGGAGACCGGCTTGATGCCGATGCCCGAGGTGGCCGGGAAGCGAATCTTGGTCACACCCATCTCACCGGTCAGGAACTCGATGAGCTTCCGCACCTCCGGCGTCCCGGCCTGCCACTCGATGCCGGCATAGATATCCTCGGAGTTCTCGCGGAAGATCACCATGTCCGTGTGCTCGGGCGCCTTCAGCGGGCTCGGCGTGCCGGCGAAGTAGCGCACCGGACGCAGGCAGACGTAGAGATCGAGCTGCTGGCGCAGCGTGACGTTCAGCGACCGGATGCCGCCGCCGACCGGCGTCGTCAACGGCCCTTTGATGGAGACCACAAAGTCGCGCACCGCCGCCAGTGTCTCATCCGGGAGCCAGACATCGTCACCGTAGACGCGGGTGGACTTCTCGCCGGCGTAGATCTCCATCCAGGCGATGCCGCGCTCGCCGCCGTAGGCCCGCTCGACCGCCGCATCGAGCACGTACCGCATGACCGGCGTGATGTCCGCGCCGATGCCGTCACCCTCGATGTACGGGATGATCGGCCGACTCGGCACGTCCAGGCTGTTGTCGGGATTGACGCCGATCTTCTCGCCGTCGCTGGGGATCTTGATCTGCTCGTAGGCCATGCTGCGTTACCTCGGTCTGCGGGACTTTTGCTCGAAAGCGGTGGGGGGCGGTTGGTCGACGGCGATGTTACCATCGCGGTGCCGATACCCGCCGACCTCAGTCCACTACCGCCTCCCACCCGTCGCCCGGGTTGTAGGCGTCGATAGCGGTGACCGCCTTTGCGGTGTCCTCCCCCAGGTCCTTCTGGTAGACCAGGCCGCGCTGGTTGACCTGGAAGGTCATGACCCCGGAGTTGTCGTAGTTAGCCGGCCAGGCGAGCAGGCCGAAACCCTCGGTGAGACGGCCGTCCTTCAGGTAGCTCCTGGCCCCGCCCGGCGCATCCGGTCCCTGCGCCTTCAGCACCTTGAAGTAATAGCCGTGAAAGGCACGCGGGCCCTCGCCCGGCTTGGCGGCGGTATAGCCCTCCGCGACTGCCTCCGCGACCAGCGGTCCCATCGGACTTTTCGGCTCACCCGGCTTGGTCGGCCAGAACAGCCCATCGCGCTTGCCCTCGCTGCTCAACAGACGATCCGCATAGGCGTGCACGCCGTCACCGTCGGGGTCAGCGGCGGCATACTCGCGCTCGGCATCGGCGAAGGCGCGCTCCGCGGCGATCGCGTGCAATTCATTGCCGCCGATGCGCCGGTCCAGGATCTCCTCGATGCCGGCCTTGGTGTCGAAGTACCAGCCGGCATCGTCTTTCGCCAAAGGGATCGGGAACGGCCAGTCGTCGGGTCCGATCACCAGCAGCGCACTGTCGTCGGTCTCGTCTTCGATATCCGCCTGCTGGCGGGCCAGCTCGACGAAGCGTTGCCGGTCGTTGGCATCGGCCACCGGATCGCCGGAGACGAGTTGGTCCAGGTCCGAGCCGAGCACCACGTGGAGGGCGTCCGAGTCATCGGCGGCGGCCGCGTCGATCAGCGCCATCACCGCCGCATCGGGGGACTCGAAGCGCATTGGCGGCTGGGCATCTTCGTCCGCATCGGTGGGCGGAATGGCCGCGGCATCGGCCTGGGCCGCCTGGGTGGCTGCAGCGCCCGCAGAGGCAGCGGAGTCATTGGCAGCGAATGCCGCCCCGCAGAGGAATGCCGGAATCAGCAAGGTAACAAGAAGGCTGGGCCTATTCATCGGTTCAATCTCGCTTGCTTGGGGACGGAATGGCTGCCTGCGCATAGCGCACCGCTGCCCTCGGTCTGGGCTCATAACCCCGACCACATCATCGGCGCCTGACCCCACCGCCACCGCCGCGCTTGGCCCCGCCGCCGGCGCGTGCCGCCTTCGCACTGCCGCGGCTCGCTGCGCCCCGATGGCTGGCCGCCCGGGTCACCTTTGAATTGCCGGCCTTGAACGCGCTCGAGCGCGGCCTCGCCGCCGAGGCCCGCTTGACCGCTGGTTTGGCCGTTTTCGCCGGGCGCTTGACCTGCTGCTTGAGCTGGGACGACGAAGGGCGCTTGACGTTTTGCCTGACCGGCCGCTTCGCCGCCGCAGCCTTGACCTTCGGCTTTGCCGCGGCCCGCTTGGCCTTTACCGCTGGCGCCTTGGCCTGCAGCTTCGCGCGGGCATCCGCCCCTGCGCCCTTGTCCTTGATCTGTGCGACCTTACCGCCGCTTGCACCCTTCAGGTCACCGAGCTTGCCGCTCGCCGCGCCTTCCCGTTTCACCTGGTCGAGCTTCGGCGCCCGCACCTGGCGGTCGCCAGTGCGCACGCGACCGCGCGCTGTGTCGCGGTCGATGTTGACCTCCTTTCGCCTGTCCGCGAAGCGCTTCTCGGTGGAGGCATCGCGATAACGCACGCCGCCGCGTCGCTCCGGATTGTGCTCCCACTTGCGAACCGCGTTCTTGTTGATCTCATTGCCGACGATGCCCTTGTTGATGTTCACGGCACCGGATTCGACATTGAGATTGCGATCCACATTGATATTCGCCGGCTGCCGCCAGCCGTTGTTGTTCCAGTAGTTTGGCTGGCTCCAGTAGGACGGCGTGCCGTAATAGCCGGGGCCGCCATAGTAGAGTCGATCGTAGCGGTCATCGTCGTCCCACATGATCGCGGCGGTCAGCAGTCCGCCCGCCAAGGCGCCGACGCCGAAGTTAATCAGGCCGTTGTTGTTCGAACTACTGGTCTCGGTGGTGGTGACCACCGGCGTCGACGCCGATTGACCGGCCGCATAGCCCGCGGCATAACTGTCCATGGCATCCGAGTAGGCGTCCGGATAGTAGGACTGGGCCGGCAGCGCGCTTTGGCCATAGACCTTGACCGGATCGTAGCTCGGGACGTAGACCACCTCCGGCTGGGCCGGCTGGATCACGATGGTGTCGCCAGCCTTCTCGACCCGCTGCTCCTCATTGCTCGCCAGCGCGCCGGTCGCCTCGGCCTCGCCGCGCAACCGCTGAATCGCATCGGTCACGTCCCCTTGCTGCTCCAGGACGGCATCACCGAGGTCCTGCGTCCAGTCCAGATTCTCGCTCATGAACGTCAGCACACTGGGAAAGAACACCAGCGCCTTCACGCTCTCGTCCCAATCCTGCTCATCCACGGCCTTCTGCAGGTCTTCGCCTGCGAGCTCGTCGTGCTTCTTCTGCCAGCGATTGGCCTGCACGACGTCCAGCGGATAGGTGCTGGCCATCATGATCTGGGCGATCAAGGCGTCCGGATAGAGGGCGATCGGCGCCACCATCTGCTCGATCTGGTCGGCCGGGAAGGGATCGGTCGCGGCCGGCTCCTCGGCGTAGGCCGGGGCGACGAGACCAATCGTCAACGCCGCGACCAAGGCCGCCAGGGAATGACCTAGACGCTGCATGGCTTCTCTCCTCGTTGTCTTCAGGGTTGCATCGGCCGGCCGCGCCGGCATGACTGGCACGGCAGACCCAAGG
>Ga0316596_1000093_pt1 | contig 10967 bp, 10 predicted proteins | sample S_170502SBrCrA_R_FD_207793 | JGI IMG/M metagenome (GOLD analysis project Ga0316596, IMG submission 207793) | Metatranscriptome of rhizosphere microbial communities from salt marsh grasses in Alabama, United States - S_170502SBrCrA (Metagenome... | ecosystem: Host-associated > Plants > Roots >... | reverse complement strand
GCCGCCTGGGGGGAGGGGGTAGGAGAGGAGCTCACGACCGTGGCGCTCCCGGAGCCCTGGTATCTGGTCCTGGTGCCCGACTGCCAGGTCTCCACTGCGCGCATCTTCGGGCACCCGAAATTGACTCGCAATTCAGTTGCGGTCACACTTAACAACTTTCTTTCTGGCGACCGGACCAACGATTGTCTATCGGTCGTCCGCAGCCTTTATCCGCCCGTGGCAGGTGCGCTGGATTGGTTGAGTGGCCAGGGCGAGGCGCGGCTCACCGGGACCGGAGCCTGCTGCTTCGCCGAGTGCGCGGATGATCGGTCGGCTCGCGCGGCCCTCGATCGGCTGCCATCGGGGCTCGATGGATTCATCGCCCGCGGGCTCAACCGTTCGCCTTTGCTCGACCGGCTGGTGGATGCGCGATCTCCGGCGGCGGGCTGACAGAAGGCCGCGTTTCTATTGGGGCGTCGCCAAGCGGTAAGGCACCGGGTTTTGATCCCGGCATCCCCAGGTTCGAATCCTGGCGCCCCAGCCAATCAAGACCAGCTCGAGGCCGGTCTGAAGAATATCTCCAAAGACCCAGGAAGATCCCCGTGCCCGCCAGCCACATGATGGTCTTCTCCGGGAACGCCAACCTGGAGCTGTCCGCCGAGATCGCGGGTCATCTGAGCCTGCCCCTCGGCAAGGCCGTGGTCGGCCAGTTCAGCGACGGGGAAGTGATGGCGGAGATACAGGAGAACGTGCGCGGCCGGGATGTCTTCGTGGTGCAGCCCACGGGGGCGCCAACCAACGATAATCTGATGGAGCTGCTGGTGATCGTCGACGCCCTGCGCTGGGCCTCGGCCAAGCGCATCACCGCGGTGATCCCGTACTTCGGCTATGCGCGGCAGGACCGGCGGCCCCGTTCCGCCCGGGTCCCCATCACGGCGCGTCTGGTGGCCAAGATGATCGGTCAGGCGGGTGCGGATCGGGTCCTGACGATGGATCTGCACGCCGACCAGATCCAGGGCTTCTTCGACATCCCCGTGGACAATGTGTATGCCTCTCCGATCCTGCTGGGTGACGTCTGGCGGCAGAAATATCCGAGGTTGATGGTGGTTTCGCCGGACGTGGGCGGTGTGGTGCGGGCTCGGGCCCTGGCCAAGCGCCTCGACGACGCGGATCTGGCGATCATCGACAAGCGTCGCCCGAAGGCCAACGAGGCCAAGGTGATGAACATCATCGGGGACGTGGAGGGTAGATCCTGCGTCCTGATCGACGACCTGGTCGACACCGCGGGCACCCTGTGCCGGGCTGCCCAAGCCCTGAAGGAGCACGGCGCCGACCTGGTGGTGGCCTATTGCACCCACCCCGTCCTTTCCGGGAAGGCGGTGCAGAACATCACCGGGAGCATGCTGGATGAGCTGGTGGTGACCAACACCATCCCTTTGAGTCCGGCGGCGAGCGCTTGCCCCAAGATCCGTCAGCTCAGCATCGGTGAGCTCTTGGCCGAGACCATGCGCCGGGTGTCCAACGAGGAGTCCGTGAGCTCGCTCTTCATTGACTGACTCGTCATCGACTGACTCTTCATCCACCGACCAAGGGCAGTCTCAATTATTCGGCGGGCCGCGGTTGTGGTCTGTCTTGGCTGGCGCCGGGTACCTGGTCGCGGGTCCCAGCGTCGTATTTTGTCTGAAAGCGGAGAACGCCAATGAGCGTGAGTTTTGATGTCGTAGCCCAGCCGCGCAGCGATACAGGAAAGGGTGCGAGCCGCCGCCTGCGCCGCGAAGGTCTGGTCCCGGCCATTATGTATGGCGGCCGCCAACAGCCTGAGATGCTGGCCCTTGCACACAACCAGGTGGTCCGGCACCTCGAGAACGAGGCCTTCTACTCCCACGTGCTCAACGTCAAGGTGGGGGATGTCACCACCCAGGCGGTGCTCAAGGACCTGCAGCGCCACCCGGCCAAGCCTTTCATCCTCCATATGGACTTCATGCGGGTGGTGCAGGATGAGAAGATCCGGATGGTGGTGCCACTGCACTTCATCAACGAAGAGAAGTCCAAGGGCGTCAAGGCGGGTGGGAACGTCGCCCACCATGTCACCGAGGTGGAGGTCAGCTGTCTGCCCAGCGACCTCCCGGAGTTCATTCCGGTCGATCTGTTGGAGATGCAGATCGGTGACATCCTGCACCTCTCGGAGATCGCGATGCCAGAGGGTGTGACCCTGGCCCACGCCCCCGACCCGGACGAGCCCGTGATCGTCATGCACGGCGCCAGGTCCGCTGCGCAGGGTGAGGGCGAGGAAGGTCCGGAGGAGGGCGTCTGATCGCTTCACGCCATCCGGATCACCGGCCCCGTTGGGGAGTCCCATCGGGCCGGTGAGCCCAGAGAACCCCAGAGATCAGGGTCAGGGCCCATGGACCACCCCGGCATTCGACTCATCGTGGGTCTTGGCAACCCGGGCCCCGACTATGCCGCGACTCGGCATAACGTGGGGTTTTGGTTCGTGGATGCCCTCGCTGTCGCCCATGGGGCGGGATTCCGGCTGGAGGGCAAGTTCCGGGGCGAGCTGTGCCGACTGACGGTCGGGGGCGCGGACCTGCGGCTCCTCAAGCCTATCACCTACATGAATCGCAGCGGCCAATCCGTCGCCGCGGTTAGCCGTTATTTCGACATCGCACCAGCGTCCATCCTGATCGCCCATGACGAGCTGGACCTGCCGGTCGGCGTGGTCAGACTCAAACAAGGGGGCGGGCATGCCGGGCACAATGGTCTGCGGGACACCATCGGGGTGCTCGGGAGCTCGGACTTCTGGCGTCTGCGAATCGGGATCGACCATCCGGGCGATCGCAGCCGTGTGATCGGCTATGTCCTGGGGCATCCCACGCGGGACGATGCAGCATCCATTCACGGCGCGCTCGACAAGGCCCAGGGTGTGACCGGGGATCTGCTGGCGGGCCGCTACCAAGCGGCGATGAACCGCCTCCATAGCGGACGCTGAACGGCACCTATCCCCAAGAGGGGCCGGGGGGCTAGTCGCGATCCAGGCTCAGATAGTCCCAGAGCTTACGCGTCAGGCTGACCTCCCCGGGTGGGGGCTCGTCGCTGACGAATCGCCCCGCCTTTCGGTTCATCTCCAGGACCTGTTGCGCATCGGCGGCAAGCTTGTTGTCCCCTAGAGCGCGATAGGCCTCGACCAGGACCTCCAGTGCATCCTCCACGGCGGGAGTCCGCTGAAACCGCTCGATCACGTAATTGGCCCGGTTGGCCGCGGCCACGTAAGCGCCCCGCTTGATGTAGTAGCGGGCCACGTTCACCTCGTGCTGGGCCAGGTTGTTGCGGAGGTAGACCATGCGCTGGCGTGCATCCTGCGCATACTTGCTGTTGGGGAAGCGCTGGACCAGCTCGGAGAAGTCGGCGAAGGCGTCTAAGGCCGCGCCTGGATCACGCTGGGAGGGGTCCGTGGGGATGTATTTGTCCAGGAATCCGACGCTGCGGTTGTAGTTGACGATGCCCTTGAGGTAGTACGCGTAGTCGACGTATGGATTCTGGGGGTAGAGCTTGATGAACCGGTCCGCTGCGGCGATCGCCTCGTCGGGCTCCTCCGCCTTGTAGTGGGCGTAGGCGACATCGAGCTGAGCCTGCATGGCATAGCGGCCGAAGGGATAGCGGGCCTCCAGCTTCTCGTAGAGCTCGATGGCCCGAGCGTAGGACCCGGAATCCATCTCCGATGCGGCCTCGGCATAGAGCTTGGATGCGCTCCAGCCCTCCGTCTCGTCATACTCCTTGCCGAAGAAGCTGCAGCCCGCGAGGGTGACGGCAAGCAGCAGCGCGGCAACTCGTGCTATGGTTCGGGTCATGTGGCTGGTGTACCCATCTCAAAACCCAAAGATTATACCCGAGCGCTCGGGGGCCGGCGCGGACCCGTCTCCATGACGTCGGCGGATTTCCCGCGTGTCCAGCGAGACCTGCGGGTGGCGGAGCACCAGGCGGGGTTGCGCCTGGATCAGACCCTTGCGGCGCTGATGCCGGAGTTCTCCCGCAGCCGGCTCCAGCGCTGGATCCAAGCCGGCAGCGTCCTGGTGGAGGGTGCCCAGCGGCGGCCCAAAGACCGGGTTTGGGGCGGGGAACTGGTGCGCTTGGATGCCGTTCTGGAGCCGGATCTGAGCGATGCCCCTCAGCCCATTCCGATCCGGATCGTCTTCGAGGACGACCAGCTCCTGGTGATCCACAAACCGGCCGGTCTGGTGGTCCACCCGGCCGCGGGCAACCGGGACGGAACCCTGCTCAATGCCCTGCTGCACCGCATCCCAGCCTTGTGCTCGGTGCCCCGGGCCGGCATCGTCCATCGACTCGACAAGGACACCAGTGGCCTTCTGGTGGTCGCCAAGACACTCGAGGCCCACCATGCCCTGGTGGATCAGCTCAAGGAGCGACAGGTGCATCGGGAGTATTGTGCCCTTGTGGTCGGGGGTCTGGTGTCCGGTGGGGTCGTGGATGCGCCCATCGGGCGGCATCCCACCCAGAGAACCCGTATGGCGGTGGTCTCAGGGGGGCGGCCCGCCGTCACGCACTATCGGGTGCTGGAGCGTCTCCCCGGCCACAGTCTCTTGGCGGTTGATCTGGAGACGGGGCGGACCCATCAGATCCGGGTCCACCTGGCGCATATCCGGCACCCTTTGGTGGGGGACCGCGTCTACGGGACCCGTCCCAGGCCCCCCAAGGGCTGCCCTCCGGCGCTCGCCACCGCCCTGCAGCAGTTTCCTCGCCAGGCGCTCCATGCCATCCGGCTGGGGCTTTCCCACCCTCGGACCGGCGAACGCCTCGAATGGGAGCTTGCGATGGAGCCGGACCTTCATGCCTTGCTCGTCGAGCTCCGTCGCATGAGTGCGGGGGCTTGGGCCCTTGAACCTGATCCGGCCTGACTGGCCCGCACCCCCAGGGGTGCTTGCCTATTCCACCACCCGGACCGGGGGCCTGAGCGAGGGTCCCTTCGCCAGTCTGAACCTGGGGGACCACGTGGGCGACGATCCCGAGTGCGTCGCGCGCAATCGGGCTCGGGTCCGGGATCGGCTCGGACTGTCCGCCGAGCCACTGTGGCTGCGGCAGGTCCATGGGTGCGAGGTGGCACAGGTTTCCGAGGCCGCTGCAGGCTGCGCCGCCGACGCGGCGGTGGCTCGTGGAGCCGGGCAGGTCTGCGCGGTGATGACGGCGGACTGCCTTCCGGTCCTCCTCTGCGATCGCGGGGGTCGCGCGGTCGCCGCGGTCCACGCGGGCTGGCGGGGGCTAGCCGCAGGGGTGTTGGAAGCGGCGGTGGCCGCCCTTGGATCGAGTCCAGATCGGGTGCTGGCCTGGCTGGGCCCCGCCATCGGACCGGATGCATTCGAGGTCGGGCCAGCGGTCAGGGATCAGTTCCTCGCTGTCGACCCCGGGGCCGACGAAGGATTTCGCGCCGGTGCCGGGGACCGCTGGTTTGCGGACCTCTATGCCCTGGCCCGTCGCCGCTTGGAAGGGGTTGGCGTCGCGGCGGTGTTTGGGGGCGGATATTGCACCTATTCGGATGCGGACCGCTTTTTCTCATACCGGCGCGACGGCATCACCGGGCGCATGGCGAGCCTTATCTGGCTCGCTCCGAACGAGGTGACTTGACGAGGTGACCCAATGTCTGCCTGGACCATGTTGACCCTGGTGGGTGCCGACCGCCCCGGGATCGTCGCACGGGTGACCCGGGCCCTCTACGGTGCCGGGTGCAATCTCGGCGAAGCCTCCATGATCCGACTAGGCGGCAGCTTCACCATCATGTTGATGGTGGGGGGGGAGCGCAGCTGCGAGGAGCTCCAGGCCGCCTTGGAGCCGGTTGCAGTCGAGCTTGGGCTGCGCCTGCACCTGGATCCCGTCCGAGGTGGCCTGCACGAGCACCTGGTGCCCAATATCCAGGTGCGGGTGGCGGGTGCGGACCGGGCTGGGATCGTTGCAGACGTGACCGAGGTGCTAGCCGGCGAGGGCTTCAATATCCTGGAACTGGAGTCGGACGTGGCGGGGGACGCCGCAAGGCCCATCTATATCATGATTATTCAGGGCTATTGCGACCAGACCCTGGAGTCCTTGGAGGCGGCATTGTCAGGTCTCGCGGCCAAGGGGATCTCTGTCGACGTGGCGCCGGTCGACGTCCTCATCGGTTAGTGCCATGGCGGTCCTGGAGATCCTCAAGCTGCCGGACGCGCGCCTGAAGCAGGTGTCCGAGCCGGTGGATTCATTTGACCACGCGCTGCGCGGCTTCGTCGCGGATCTGGAGGAGACCCGTCGGGCGGGTCCAGCCGCTGTCGGGATCGCGGCGCCCCAGGTGGGTAGGCACCAGCGGATCCTGATCGTCGATGTCTCTGGACGGCCCAAGACGCCGAGTCATGGCCACCTGGTCCTGATCAACCCGGAGATCATTCACTGGGAGGGGTTCGAAATTGGCCGGGAAGGCTGTCTCTCGGTGCCCGATTACACCGGAAACGTCATCCGTGCCACCCGCATCAAGCTCCGGGCCCAGGACGTCGAGGGTGCGGATCACCTCTACGAGATGGAAGGTTTTGAGGCAAGGGCGGTCCAGCACGAGATGGACCATCTGGACGGTCTACTCTTCATCGATCGGGTGGTGAGCAGGCGCACCGACCTCTATCGGCGGAGGGTCTACCAGAAGGGCGGCGGCGTTTGACCCATCGCGAGGTTGGGAATCAGGCCCCTAACTTATTGAAACTCTCGGGAACAAACTCTACTCTCTCGACAATTGCACGACCTTGCCTGCGTGCGGGGGATACACTCTCCGATACCCCGGCTCCTGGCGATACCTGCGGTCCTGGTTGGTCGGTTCAAGTTGACCTCCAATCGGAACCCGCAGGAGTGCGTCCTGTCTGTGTCCCCATGCATCGCCTTAGATCTCTGAATATGAAGCCCCTCCTTCGCATCGCATCCATCGCCGCTTTGGTGCTCCTTGCCTTCCGGGCGAGTGCTACACCGCACCCGGTACCGCTTTCGGAACTCTTTCCGACCCAGTCCCAGGCGAAGACTGCACTGGTCATCAACAAGGTGCTGGAGCGTTACCACTACCGCAAGGTCAGCCTGGACGACAACTTCGCGCGGTCGGTGCTCGACAATTACTTGAAGGCACTGGATCCGGGCCGATCGTTTTTCCTCGCTCGCGACGTGGACCGCTTCAACAGCGGGGCTCGGCGGCTCGACGACAACCTGCGTCGGGGAGAGCTCGATACGGCATTCGACATCTTCCGGGTCTACCGGATGCGGGTGGACGAGCGTGTCGCCTATGCCCTGAAGCTACTCGATCAGGACTTCGACTTCTCGGTGAACGAGGACTACGAGTTCGACCGCTCCAAGTCCCTTTGGGCAAGTAACGATGCGGCGCTCAACGAGATCTGGCGCAAGCGGGTCAAGAACGACTTTCTCGGCCTGCGCATCGCGGGCAAGACCGACGAAGAGGTCCGGGATCGGCTGCGCCAGCGCTATGACGGCCTGGCCCGGCGCATCCAACAGTTCACGGGAGAGGATGTCTTCCAGACCTTTATGAACGCCTTCACGGAGACCCTGGAGCCCCATACCAGCTACATGTCCCCCGCGACCGCCGAGAACTTCGACATCAGCATGAAGCTCTCGCTGGAGGGGATCGGCGCCGTGCTGCGCTCGGACAACGAGTTCACGGTGATCCAAAGGACGATCCCCGGGGGTCCGGCGAGGGACTCGGGGCAGGTCTTCTCGGGAGACCGCATCCTCGGTGTGGCCCAGGGGCTGGATGGGGAGATCGAGGACGTGGTGGGATGGCGTCTGCAAGACGTGGTGGACAAGATCCGCGGACCGAAGGGCTCCGTGGTCCGTCTACAGCTCCTGCCCCAATCCTCGGGCACCAACGGCACGGCGAGGGAGGTGGCGCTGGTACGAAACGAGATCAAGCTGGAGGATCAGGCTGCCAAGTCCTCGATCATCGACCACATGCCCAATGCCCCCGGCGTGCGTGTCGGGGTCATCGAGCTGCCCGCCTTCTACCGGGACTTCGATGCCGAGACGAAGGGTAAGGCCGATTTCCGCAGCACGACCCGCGATGTGCGGCGGCTGGTCACGGACCTGGTGGGACAGGGGGTGGACGGCATCGTCATCGACCTGCGGGGCAACGGTGGCGGCTCGCTCGCGGAGGCCACTGCCCTTACCGGACTCTTCATCGACACCGGGCCCGTCGTCCAGGTCAAGGACGCCTTCGGCAAGGTCGAGGTGGAGCGTGACCCGGAGCCGGGGGTCGCTTACTCGGGACCCTTGGCGGTGCTGGTCGACCGTGACAGCGCCTCGGCCTCCGAGATCTTCGCCGGCGCCATTCAGGACTATGGACGCGGACTGGTGATCGGGGAGCCTACCTTTGGAAAGGGCACGGTCCAGACGCTGGTGGACCTCAATCGCTACGTTCCCGGTGACTCGAACGATCTGGGGCGGCTGCGACTGACCATGGCAGAGTTCTTCAGGGTCAGCGGTGGGAGCACTCAGCTAAAGGGGGTGGAGCCGGACATCCGGTTTCCCTCGAGTGACGACATCAGCGAGTACGGCGAGCGCTCCCTGACCAACCCGTTGCCTTGGGCACGCATCGACGCGGCGAGCTATCGCCGGTTTGGATCCACCAGTTCGGCGCTGCTCAGCCGTCTGTCCTCGGCGCGCGTGGCCCAGGATCCGGGTTTCAAGATGCTGGAGCAGCGAGCCAAGGCCATGAAGGAGGTGCAGGATCAGACGCAAGTCTCCTTGAGGGAGGCGGATCGGCGGACCGAGAGCAAGCGTCGGGAGCGGCTGGTCAAAGACGAGCAGGATCGTTTCCTACGGGCGCGGGGGATCACCCCCGTGGACGAGGATGCGGACCAGGTGGACGAGGAGGCCTTGGACGCCCAGCGGGATGCCATTGCCCGGATACAGGTCGAGGAGGCAGCCAGGATCCTCGCCGACAGCATCATGGCCGAGAGCGCCGATCGTCCCAGGGCGGCGATGCGCAACTGACGATCTAGCGTCGAACCGACCTTGCGTCGACGGGGACCGTCGCCGCCCCCCTGGTGTCGAAGCCCGGTGCGGAAGCCCGGGCCCAAGGGTCTAGCTCAAGGCGACGTTGTCCCTCAAGGAACCTGTCGTGAATCCAGAACCCAAGGTGCTGGAGCGTCGGCTGCGGGCCCTCGCCGCTCCAGACGTTCACCGCATCCTGGCCGAAAACCGCATCGGAATCGAGAAGGAGGGGCTGCGGGTCTCTCCTGAGGGTCGAATTGCAGCGACCCCACACCCCGCTGCCCTAGGCTCGGCCCTGACCCATCCGTACGTCACCACCGATTTTTCCGAGGCCTTGATCGAACTCGTCACCCCGGCCCTCCAGGACCCGGGCGACGTCCTGCGCTTCCTCGCCGACCTCCATGTGGAGGTCCAGCGACACCTGGGGGACGAGCTGCTGTGGTCCACCAGCATGCCCTGCGTCCTGGAGGGGGCGCGCAGCATTCCCCTGGCGGTCTATGGCCGCTCCAATGCGGCCACCATGAAGACCGCCTACCGACGGGGTCTGGGCAATCGCTACGGACGCACCATGCAGGTGATCGCGGGGGTGCACTTCAACTTCTCGTGTGGTGATTCCTTCTGGAACCGCTATCAGGACCTCGAGCGGGACCTGGGGGACCCGGTGCACTTTCGCTCCGAGTCGTACATGGCCATGATCCGCAACCTCCAGCGGTTGGGGTGGCTGGTGCCCTATCTGTTCGGGGCGTCCCCCGCCGTGTGCGGGAGCTTCGTGCAGGGGCGCGAGACGGATCTGGTGTCCTTCGATGAGCGCACGCTCTACTACCCACACGCCACGTCGCTGCGCATGGGGGACATCGGCTATCAGAACCAGCAGGAGGAGGGAACGGGCCTCAAGGCGAACTACGACAGCCTCGATGCCTATGTCCGCAGCCTGACCTGGGCCATCGAGACCCCCTGCCCCCAGTACGAGGCCATCGGCGTGAAGGTCGGTGGTCGCTACGAGCAGCTCAATGCCAACGTTCTCCAGATCGAGAACGAGTATTACAGCACGGTGCGCCCCAAGCAGCTCACCGAATGGCTGGAGAAGCCGACCCTCGCCCTGCGGCGCCGCGGTATCCGTTACGTGGAGCTGCGCTCGCTGGACGTGAATGCCTTCGACCCCCTGGGGGTGGGGATGGAGCAGCTCCAATTCCTGGAGACCTTGATGCTCCACTGCCTGCTCTCAGACAGCCCGCGCATCTCGGCGAGCGAGCGGCGTGCCATCGACACCAATCAGATCCTCACGGCCCATCGTGGACGAGAGCCTGGCTTGCGCCTGGCGCGAGACGGTGACGGACTTCCTCTCCGGCGGTGGGCGGCGGAGATCCTGGACGCCATGGAGGCGGTGGCCGAGCTGCTCGATGGCGGCTCTGGAGGGCCCCACGGCGAATCCCTATCCCTGCAGCGCGCCAAGGTGCAGGACCCCGAGCTGACGCCATCCGCGCGCCTGCTCCGAGAGATGCGGGAGCGGGGGGAAGGCTTCTTCGACCTGTCCTATCGACTCTCCGCAGAGTATGGGGAGGATCTCAAGGGGCAAGGCTTGAGCCCGGAGCGCCAGGGCCTGCTCGCCAGCGTGGCGCAGGAGTCCCGGCGCCAGCAAGACGAGATCGAACGGACCGACGATGTCGATTTCGACACCTTCCTGGCTCGCTATTTCGCCCAGGGACGGCCGTTGGGCTAGCCTCCTCGACCGCGCCAACACGAGAGCGACCCATGCCTAGTGCCCCGAGCCGATCCCTCGAAATCTTCCCCAATCCGGCCCCCGAGAACGACTATACGATCCGCATCCGGGTGCCGGAGTTCACCTGCCTGTGCCCCAAGACGGGCCAGCCGGACTTCGCCGAGCTGACACTGGAGTACGTCCCCGATCGGCTGTGCGTGGAGCTCAAGTCGCTCAAGCTCTATGTCTGGTCCTACCGGGACGAGGGGGC
>Ga0316596_1000091_pt1 | contig 11089 bp, 6 predicted proteins | sample S_170502SBrCrA_R_FD_207793 | JGI IMG/M metagenome (GOLD analysis project Ga0316596, IMG submission 207793) | Metatranscriptome of rhizosphere microbial communities from salt marsh grasses in Alabama, United States - S_170502SBrCrA (Metagenome... | ecosystem: Host-associated > Plants > Roots >... | reverse complement strand
GCGTTCAGATGCCAGCCCTCGGGGATCAAAACAGCCTTGTCGACGAGCCGGCCGCCACGTTTCCGCAGACCGGTCAGCAAGCGCCGGTATCGCCGGCCGAGTGTGACGACACCGAGCCCCCGCCCGCCTACCGCTTGCGCGAGATCCCCTACAACTACACCTCGTTCTCGGACCGGGAGATCGTCATCCGCTTCCTCGGCGAGGCCAACTGGCGGCTCATCGAAGAGTTGCGGGCTACCCGCCGCACCGGGCGCTCCGCACGGATGCTGTTCGAGGTGCTGGGGGACATGTGGGTGGTGACCCGCAACCCGTACTTGCAGGACGACCTGCTGGCGGATCCCAAGCGTCGCGCCCTGCTCATCGAGGCGCTTGGGCACCGGCTCGATCAGTTCGAGCAACGGCTCAACGACAATGCGAAGGCCGCCCAGCTGTTGACGGCGGCGCGGGCCGCCGTGCAGCGCTTTGCGGCGCAGTTCGAGCAGGACAACAGGCTGCGCCGGCTCATCACCAAGCGCCTGGCCGGCATGACCCGCAGAGACAACGTCAACTTCGGCGGCCTTGCCCGGGTGGCACACAGCACCGACGCCACGGACTGGCGCGTGGAGATGCCCTTCGTCGTTATCACGCCCGACACCGAAGACGAGGTCGCGCCCATCGTCGCCGCCTGCATCGACTGCGGCCTGCCCATGATCCCCCGCGGCGGCGGCACCGGCTACACCGGCTCCGCGGTGCCGCTGGATGCCCGCACCGCCGTCATCAACACCGAAAAGCTGGAGACCCTGTCGGGGGTCGAGCGCATCGACCTGCCGGGCAGCGACGGCCGGGCAGGCCCTTCGAGCGTGCCCACGGTGCGTGCCGGCGCTGGCGTCGTCACCCGCCGCGTCTCGGACCTCGCCGACGCCCATGGGCTCGCCTTCGCCGTGGACCCCACCTCCCAGGACGCCTCCTGCATCGGCGGTAACGTGGCCATGAACGCCGGCGGCAAGAAGGCGGTGCTCTGGGGCACGGCACTGGACAACCTGGTCTCCTGGCGCATGGTGACGCCGGACGCGGACTGGCTCGAGGTGGAGCGCCTGGACCACAACTTGGGAAAAATCCACGACGCCGAGACCGTACGGTTCCGCATCTCCCGCTACGCTCAGGACGGCAGCACGCCAAAGGGCGGGCCACAAGTCTTGGAAATGCCGGGCCAAGCCTTCCGGAAGCTCGGCCTCGGCAAGGATGTGACGGACAAGTTCCTCTCCGGCCTACCCGGCGTGCAGAAGGAGGGCTGCGACGGGCTCATCACCTCCGCCCGCTTCGTCCTGCACCGTATGCCCGCGCATGTGCGAACCCTGTGCCTGGAGTTTTTCGGCACGGATCTCGACCGCGCCGTGCCCGCCATCGTCGAGATCAAGGACTACGTGGACGACCACCCGGAGGTGCAGATCGCGGGCCTGGAGCATCTGGACGAGCGCTACGTGCGCGCCGTCAGCTACTCCACCAAGGCCAACCGCCGCGAGCTGCCGAAGATGGTGCTGATCGCGGACCTGGTCTCTGACGACGAGGAGGCGGTGGACTTCGTCGCCGACGAGGTGATCCGGCTCGCCAATGCCCGCGACGGGGAGGGCTTCATCGCCGTCAGCGCCGAGGCCCGTAAGCGCTTCTGGCTGGACCGTGCCCGCACCGCGGCCATCTCCCGGCACACCAACGCCTTCAAGATCAACGAAGACGTGGTCATCCCACTCGACAAGCTCGCTGCCTATAGCCGCGGCATCGAGCGCATCAACATCCAGCAGTCCATTTGCAACAAAGACGCCATCATGGCCGCGGTGCTCGACTACCTGGCCGGTCCGTTGGAAGAGGCCCGTCCAGCCGGTACTTACGAGTCCTCGGGCGAGGCCCTGGCCATCCTGGAGGCCAAGCGCGCCGCCGCCATCGAGGTGGTCGAGCTGGCCCGCAACCGCTGGCACGGCATCCTGGAGCTGCTGGATGAGCCCGCTATCGAACACCTGGACCTACTGCGCGAGCCCGAGCGCGCGCAGGTGCATGCCGCCGACACGTTGTTGCATCTGATGCTGCGCCGTGATCTGCGCCAGAGCTACCGCAAGGAGGTCGCCCGGCGCCTGGACGAGATCTTCGCCGGCCAGGATCTGGCGCCAGTGCGCGCGCGCCTGGCGGAGATCCACAAGCAGGTCCGCGACTCGCGGCTGTTCGTCGCGCTGCACATGCACGCCGGCGACGGCAACGTGCACACCAACATCCCCGTGCACTCGGACAACTACGCGATGCTGAAGGAGGCCGACCGCATCGTGGACCAGGTGATGTCGCTGGCCACCGATCTCGGTGGTGTCATCTCCGGCGAGCACGGTATCGGGCTCACCAAGGTCGGCTACCTGGAGCCCCAGAAGCTGGACGCCTTTGCCCGGTACAAGCAGCAGGTGGACCCGCGCGCCCGTTTCAACCCCGGCAAGCTCGTCCGGGACTCGGGGCTCGAGGGCGCCTACACGCCTTCACTCAGGCTGGTGCAGCAGGAGGCCATCATCCTGGAGGAGACCGAGCTCGGCGCACTCAACGACGACGTCAAGCATTGTCTTCGCTGCGGCAAGTGCAAGCCGAAGTGCATGACCCACGTGCCGCGGGCCAATCTGGACTACTCGCCACGCAACAAGATCCTCGGCACCGGGCTCATCATCGAGGCCTTCCTGTACGAGGAGCAGACCCGCCGCGGCCTCTCCGAGCGCCACTTCGACGAGATGAACGACGTGGCGGACCACTGCACCATCTGCCACAAGTGCCTGAGCCCCTGCCCGGTGGATATCGACTTCGGCGACGTCACCATGCGCATGCGACGCATCCTGGTGGAGCGCCGCAAGAAGCGCGTCAGCCCCGGCGCTCTGGCTGCCATGCAATTTCTCAATACCCAGAGCCCGCGGGCGATCCATGTCCTGCGCAAGGGTCTCGCCGAGTGGGGCTTCAAGGGGCTGAACCTGGCCAATTCCCTAGCCCAGGGGCTCAAGCTAACCGCCGCTGCCAACACGCGGCCCGGCACCACCACCGGATCACCCAACCCCGTGGGGCAGGCCGTGAACCTGGTGAGTCGGCCCATTCGCGTCGACATCCCCAAGCGCACCTTTCGCCAGGCGCTGGCGCTCGAGGACCGCACCCAGGTGCCCATACTGCGCGAGCCTGGGCTCCCCGAGGACGCCGAGGCCGTATTCTACTTTCCGGGCTGCGGCTCCGAGCGGCTGTTCTCGGACATCGGGCTGGCGACCCTGGCCATGCTGTTCGACCAGGGCGTGCAGACCGTGCTGCCGCCGGGCTACCTCTGTTGCGGCTACCCGCAGCGCTCGGCGGGGCTGGAGCAGCGCGGTCACCAGATCACCACGGAGAACCGGGTGCTCTTCCACCGCGTCGCCAACACGCTCAATTATTTGGATATTCGTACCGTCGTGGTCTCCTGTGGCACCTGCATGGATCAGCTCTTGAAGTACGAGTTCGAGCGCATCTTTCCCGGCTGCCGACTCTTGGATATCCACGAGCTGCTGCTGGAGAAGGGCGTCAGCCTAGATGGCGTCACCGGCGTCGAGTACCTCTACCACGATCCCTGCCACACGCCGATGAAGACCTATGAGCCGACGTCGGTTGCCAACCAGCTCATGGGCCAGCCCGTGCTGCTCTCGGAGCGCTGCTGTGGCGAGGCCGGTACCCTGGGCACCGCCCGCCCGGACATTGCGAACCAGGTGCGATTCAGAAAGGCCGAGGAGATCAGCCGCGGCGTTCGCGACCTGACCGGCCAGGACCAGGCCGCACCCGGACAGGTCAAGCTGTTGACCGCCTGCCCTGCCTGCCACCAGGGCCTCGCGAAGTACACCGACGAGACCGGCGTCACTACCGACTACATCGTCGTCGAGCTGGCCCGGCACCTCTTGGGCGACGGCTGGCAGCAGCGCTTCATCGAGCGAGTCAAGAACGGCGGCGTGGAGAAGGTGCTGCTCTGACGCCTTGACGTTGCCATGCCGCGCCCGAGTGCCTGGACGCCCCCGAAACGATCGACGATACCGACCGGTTGCCCGGCCTCGCGCTGCCGTTGGCGCGTATCTGGGAGCCTGCTCTGTAGCCTGGAGGCTGCCGCGGTACTCATGCTGCAGCGCGGAAATTCCGAGGCCATTCGTCGTCGTTGTCGTGATCGACGTCGTGCCGATACGCGATTACGACGACGACAACGACCAGAGACGGTCTCGGAAACTCTGCACTGCTGCACTAACGCCATCCCGGCACCGAGCGCACCCCGGCCGTTGTGGCATCGAGTGCCGCGACGCGCGATTTGGCGCCGCGGCACTGACTTCGCCGCTACTGCGCCGTCGATCCGGCCGCCATCTGATCCTGGGCGGTGACGTAGATCTCCACCCGGCGATTCTGGCTGCGGCCAGCCGGCGTGTCGTTGCTGGCGATGGGCCGGTCGGGCCCGATGCCTTCGGCAGTGAGCCGCGCGGCGTCAACACCACGCTGCACCAGGGCTGCCATCACGGCCTCCGCGCGCTGCTGTGACAGGGACTGGTTGAGCGCACGGCTGCCGACGCTGTCGGTGTGACCCTCGATGCGGGCGGAGAGCTCCGGGCGCTCGGCGAGCAGCTTGGCGGTACGGTCCAGGTCGGGCAGCTCAGCTGCGGGCAGCGCGGCACTGCCGCTTGCGAAGCGCAGCCGGTCACCGCCGAGCGCTAGGCGAACACCTGCGTCGGTCATCTCGCCACCAATGGACTCGGCAGCCTCCGCGAGTGCGCGGTTTTCGGGCGGCGCCTCGTCGGTGCTTGACCGCCCCTCCGGCTCTTCGCCGGTCGGCTCTTCGGCCTGCGCTGCGGCGGCTTCCTCCTCAGCCGGGGTACCCGATGCAAGATCACGCTGCCTGCGTACAACCGCCAGCTGCTGGTTGAGTGCCTCGCGCTCCTGGGCCAGGCGGACCTCGCGGGCCGCAAGGCGCGCTTCCATCGCCTCTAGCGCTTCGGCATGCTCGTCTTCCAGCTGGGCGATGCGCTCGACCGCCTGCGCGGCGGTGGTGTCGCGCTGCGCGCGCACGACGTGAAGCTGTTGTTGCAGCGCATGGATGTTTTGGTCGAGGCGGGCCTGGACGGCGTTGATGCGAGCTTCCAGTGCCGCGATGGCGGCGGCGTGCTCATCTGCCGGAATCCGGGCCGCGACCTCTTGCCTGGCCTCGTCACGCTGTCGGCGCACCAGCTCAAGCTGCTGGCCGAGGGCATGGGCCTGTTGGTCGAGGCGGGCCTCGATGGCGCTGATCTCCTGCTCGGCTTCGGCGAGCGCAGCGGCATGTTCCCACTCGGCGATACGCGAGCGGACCTCGGCCAGGGCTTCGTCGCGCTGTGCGCGGACGACCTCTAACTGCTGGCTCAGCGCCGTGCGCTCCTGGTCCAGCCGCGCCTGCACTGCCTTTAGGCGCTTCTCTGCATCTTCCACGGCGCCGGCGTAGGTGTCGCGCAGCTCCACCGCGACGGTATCGGCGGTTCGGTCGCGCTGCCCGCGCACCACCTCCAGCTGTTGCTCTAGTGCCTCGGTCTCCTGATCCAGACGCGCTTGCATGGCGACGATTCGCGCTTGGGCGTCATCAAGTACCTCTGCGTCACTCGGCTCGGCAGTCCGTGCCTTCAGCTCAGCGCGCAGTCTCTCCACTTCGGCGGCGAGATCTTGCGCATGACTTTCGGCGGCAGCGGTGGTCGCGGTGACTGCACGCGCGTCGGTATCAGATTCGCTGCTGTCGGTCGCCTGCGACACCTTCGGCCCAGCGCCGCCAGTCGCATCGGAGCCGGTCGCCGCCGTGTCGACTTGCGCCGGCTCGCTCGGCTCCAGCGGCTCAGGCGGCGCCTCGTTTTCCTTCTCGTCGGATGCGCTCGGGACGGCTGACGTGCCGCCATCGCCTTTGCGCACGCCGGTCGAGCCGCCGGCTGGCTCGGTGGGCATAGCCGCATCGAGTTGCGCTCGGACCGCACCGAGCTTCCCGAGCAGCTCCAGTAGGGCCCCTAGCGCTGATTCGACCTCTCCGACGGTCATGTCTTCGATGCGAGGCCCAAGACGCCCAGCCTGTTGACTCAGCAAGGACAGGGCCGTTGGCGCCGGCGAAGCCTCTGCCTCCTGTAGTCCGGCAGCAAGCGTGTCGGCTTGCTCGCGGTCCCCGTCACGCGCTGGGGTCTCGGCCTTTGCCTCGTCACGTTGCGTGCGGAGCACTTCCAGCTGCTGGTTAAGGGCCGTTCGCTCCTGATCGAGGCGGGCCTGAAGCGCGCGCAGACGGCGCTCGGCCTGTCGCATGGCCTCGGCGTGAGCCTTTCGCATCTCTGCGACCAAGGATTCGACTTCCGTGGCCTCTGTGCCTGTGTCGGCCGCTTCGTCGCCAGACGGACCGGCTTCGGCTTCGGCTGCGGCGGAGTCGGTGGACGCGACCTGCTTGGCGGCAGACGGCTCGGCCTCGGCCGTTTCGGTTTCGGCAGGCTCGGCTGGCGCTGCACCCTCACCCTCCGCCACCGCGGGTGCTTCTTCTGCGGCGATTGGGGGGGACTCTGTCGCGGGCTCACCGGCCTCTACGGTGGCGCCCTCTGCCGCGGCCAGCAGGGCCTCCGCCATGCTCGTACGCTCCTCCATGGTCGCGATGGCCGCGCCTTCCGGCGCAACCGAGATGGGGATGGTGCCGCCTTTGGTGGGGTCTGGGCTCAGCCTGCCCGGCAAGACGCCTCGCAAGGAGGGGTAGTCGCCGAGCATGCTCTGACCATAGAGCGGCTTGTAGGTCCCCTTGTGGCAGGTGGCGCAGGCGGCTTTCGGCGCATCGCCGGTGGGGCCCAAGCGCTCCTTCGGATAGAGGTCTTTGAGTGGCACCAGGTGGTCTTGATTTAGGCTCCGCACCATGCGGATGCCGTGCCAGGCGGTGACGCGCTGCGGCGTGCTCTCCTCCCAGATGCCCATGGCGCGGGTCTGGTGGCAGTAGGTGCAGTTCACGCCCAGGGACTTGGACATGTACATCATCAAGGCATAGGTCCACTCTGCCTGCTTGATGGACTGCCGGTTGCCGTAGGGCAGCGGCTCGGTGCCCTGGATGCGGATCTCGTTTGCCTCCAATAGGAAGGGCGTCAGCGGGTCGTAGGGCAGTGCCGCGTTACCGCTGTTCTTGACGCCGCCAACGTTCTGTCCACCCTTCCAGCCTGTGACGTGGGCCGACGGAGTCTTCGGAGGCGGCGTCGTGAACCAGATGTCCGAGGGCACGGCCTGGCCGCGGTGACAGGTCCAGCAGGTGACGCCGGTCTCCACCACGTGGTCCTGCCAGTTGGCGTTGATGTCGCGCGTCATCGTGAGCATCTGGCGCGCCACCAGCTTGGTGTACTTGCTGTCGTCCGCGAGGTTCTCGGTGTTGTGGCAGTACTCGCAACCTTGCTCCGGCGCGATCCAGGTGGTCATCGCGTTCATCAGCCGCGCCAGCTCCAGCGCATTGAGATCCGTCAGGACCTGAATGTTCTGATGAACTTCGGTAGCCATCGGAAATGTCGGATCGTAAGCTTCGCCCGGCTCCGGCTCTGGAATGGCGTTGATGTCCGTAAGCTTGGCAACGTTTTTCGGGTTGTAGAGCTGGGTCATGGAGTTGCCGCGATAGCCCCATTGGACACTCTCCGTTGGCTTGCAGCCGGCGACAAGCACCATGGAGCAGGCGAGGCCTGCGCTCATGAGCTGGCGCGCGCGGAAGCGGTTGCGTGGGCTGTTGCGGCCGCAGTGACGGAAGCTGGGCCACATGTTCTCGTTGGTGAGGTGTCGTGTGAACAGGGTCGAGGATGCTCGACGGGCAGCCGGGACTGCAGGACGCCGCATTGGGTAAGCCTCCGATGGTCGGTCGCGCTAGCTAGGGCGCGCTCGGCGGGTGTGTTGGGTTTTTCGCTCGGGCGCCCGCCTACGCCCGTTCCGTCAGCCTAGCCTGACATTGACGATTGTCAATTCAACTTGTCACATAAATGACATGCGGCAACACGTCCATGATCAGCCGTCCCCGAGAGCGGTCTGATAGACCATTGACGACGCGGTGAGCGGTCTATGGCGCTTGTTACTGCGCGACGCCGGTCGCGAGCGTTATCGCCCAACTGGCAGTGCATCCCGCACTGCCATGATGGGCGGCGGCTTGTCGCGACCGCTCGGAAGGTGGACGTACCGAGCCCGGGCCTAGGCCGCGTTCTTGGGCTTGAAGTTACGGCACCAGCCGGTGGGAGGCACCTGGCGCCCACCAAAGAAGGAGCAGGGGCCCAGCTCGTCCCCCTCGGCGCCACTCCAAAGCTGGCACTTGCTGCACTGCTGATCGGTACTGTGCTTCGGGAATTTCGCGGAGTCGGCGTCCTCTGTCTTCACCACAAAGCCCATGGCCTTGGCGTAGGCGTCATTCGGGTCGAGGGCAGGCTTGGCCTCTTCGGCGCCGACGAAGCGGGCCAGGGTCAGGGCGGAGGCCCCGGCGGCGACCTGGAACAGGAACTTACGGCGATCGATCGGATTCATTGGTGGATACTCCTCGCTTTGGTCGTCTTGATGGCTTGGCGCAGCGGTGCCCGTCAGCCAGAGCTTGGCCGGCACCGCTGCCGGTCGGCCGAATGCGCCGCTCATCGTTGGCGCATCCGGAAATCGTCATTCGGGAAGCTGTCGCAGGTCCGAACATCACGCGAGCCTCGCCTCCGCCTGCTGCTGTTCCCCATGGTTGTCGCGCCAATGGACGCGGATTAAGGCCCCCACGGGAGCGTCCTCCAGCCTGAACTGCAACAGCGGGTCCCTCGATACGGCGATGCCGAGCTCCGCGTCGAGCACCACCCGGTCGTCCACCGTCACCGTCGCAGCAACGATGTAGTGCGGCGGTATCTGTCGGCCGTTGGCATCCTTGCGCAGGCCGGACTCCATCGGGTGCAGCATCAGCACCATCACGTCGACGCCGCCATCGCGGCGTCGGCTGCGGATCCGGATGGGCTTTGCCATGCTTACGCGCTCGGCCGGCCGGCGGGCCGCTTGGTCAGCTGCATCCGCCCACCACCACATCGGCGGCCTTGGCGGTCCAGTGGAGTCCATCGCCGCGCAGCGCGGCGCCATAGACGCGTCCGCTGCCGGCGAGCTTGATGCGCACGGCGATGCGTGGCGCCATGCCGGCGCTGAGCCGGAACTGCGCGGCGATCGGCATCGGATTCATGTCTGCCAGCACATAGAGTGCGTCTACATCGGTCAGGTCGGTGGTGACCGTCACCGGCACCATGGCGCCGTCCTCGATCCGTTCGGGCAGCCGGAGCTGGACGTGCTCCGATTCCCGAGCGGGCTTGGCGATGGCCGCCAGCGCGTCGTCCATACTGTAGGCCGGCGGTAGCATCTCGGCGAACGCAGGACCTTCGAGTCCGCAGCCAGCCAGCGCCAACCAGGCCGCGGATTGCATGAACAGCCGTCGCTCCGGGGCGATGGCGCACGCGCGCCGCGATGCGTGCGGCACTGCGAATGTCGAGACGGCGCTCATTGGGCGGTGCGCACCAGGCGCAGCTGGTGGGTCAGGTTGGGCGCGTGCGGCTCGACGCCCTCCGAGCCGAAGCTCAACGCATAGACTCGACCCTCCGGGTCTTCCTGGCGCGCGGTGCTGGTCCAAAAAAAGGTCGCCGCCGTGTTCGGGAACACGCTGAGGTTGATCCGCGGATTTTGACACCCACGCTCGGCAATCATGGCCAAGTCGCGCAGGCCAGGCACCCGCCAATCGCTGAAGAAGTGCTCGCCGCTCTGGTTCACGGCCTCGGTGGCGGCCATGGTGTCGGTCCACGGGAAGCTGTCGGGCTCGCCCGCACAGGTCTCGTCAACCCATTCCTGGCCGAGGGCGCAGCGCATCCACATCAACCCGGAGACCGTGTCGGTAACGGTGCCGTCGCCATTGTCCGTGAAGCGCTCGGTGGGCGCGGACAGTGGGTAGCGGCTGGTATCGCAACGCTGCTCAGCCAGTGCCGACGAGATGACTGTCGGCGCAAAACCAAGCAGCAGGAAGAGAAGTGAAATTCGCATTGATCCTACCGGGCGGATTTGTCCCCGGTGCTGACGATTTGCTTGTCGGATGCGGTGGGCGATCCCTTGCCCTGTCCCTGCGTCTCACCGCCGGCTCGCAGCGGAGCGAGCCGGCGGCGCGACTCAATAACGCTCGGGCACGTAGTCCTTGGTGTCGATGCCAAGCCCGGTGGGCTCACGCTTGAAACCCGTGCCGAACTCCACGGGCACCGCGGCGGTCTGCTGCGACGCGAGGCCAGGCTGTATCGGGCGTCCGCGGTGCAGGTACATGGCGTATGACTGAATGGCGGTCATGTCGTCAGACGCGGGGTCGAGACGCTCCCCTAGCTGCGGGTTCTCGATGCACCAGTTCACCATTTCCGTCCAGGGAACAACCTTTCCGTACATGGTCATGTACTTAGGGAAGGTCTGGGGGTTGGAGGCACTGGTGTCCGGGTGGCAGTTGGCACAGGCAAGACCGTTTGTGGTCATGCTGGGCTCCGCACCGTGCCAGAGGTCGTAGCCACGTTGGGCGGATTCGTAGAGTGCGTCCATCTGCTGCGCCAGTTCTTCCTCGGTGAAGGGTGGACGAGCGAAGACGGTGCTGGCCACGATGGTGGCGGCGGCGACGCCGCCGACACCAAGGGCGCGACGGATTGCGATGCTGGTTTTCATGTTGACTCCTCCGAATACCGGGAAGGCGATGGGTTGACGCGCTTCCCGTGCGGGCTTGTTCGGCTCGCGGTGGTTGCGTATGTGTGCTTTGTGATCACTGGGTCAAATGGCCGCGGCCGCCGGGGCCGCCGCGGACACCGGGCCCGACGGTGTGGACCGGTCAGACCTTGAAGCCGTCCTGCATGAACGGTGTCAACGAGTCCTCGAAGGGCTTGTATTGCACCAGGCCCTCGAACTCACCGCTCAGGTCGATGACCTGCGTGCCCTGCCCGTCGGTGGCGATGGAAGGATCGGCACGGTTCATCTGCGTCTCGGGGTAAGCGAGGTCTACCGGCGGATAGGGCCAGGGCCAGGAGGTGCTCATGGCCGCGACCGACGACATGTTGCCGATCTTGTTGTAGAG
>Ga0316596_1000089_pt1 | contig 11129 bp, 7 predicted proteins | sample S_170502SBrCrA_R_FD_207793 | JGI IMG/M metagenome (GOLD analysis project Ga0316596, IMG submission 207793) | Metatranscriptome of rhizosphere microbial communities from salt marsh grasses in Alabama, United States - S_170502SBrCrA (Metagenome... | ecosystem: Host-associated > Plants > Roots >... | reverse complement strand
GGTCGAGCTGGTCAGCGGCGAGGCCTTCTCGCTGTTCACCGACAACCGCACGGGCGATGCGAGCGGCGTGGCGGTCTCCTACCCACGGCTCCCCCAGGAGATCAACCCCGGCGAGACGGTGCTGCTCGACGATGGCGCGATGGAGCTGCAGGTGCTGGCGACGACGGAGCGCGAGGTACGCTGCAGGGTGGTTGTCGGTGGGGTGCTGAAGGCGAGCAAAGGGGTCAACCTGCCCGGTACCCAGCTATCGGTGACCGCGGTGGACCCGGCGCACCGCGATGACGTGGTCCGCGAGCTGACCTTTGCCGCCGAGCATGACGTCGAGTACATCGCGGCCTCGTTCATCCAGACGGCAGACGAGGTGCATCGGATGCGGGAGATCTTGCTCGAGCGCGGGGTCGATATCCCGATCATCGCGAAGATCGAGAACCGCGCCGGCGTTGCCAACCTGGAATCCATCGTGCTGGCCGCCGACGGCATCATGGTGGCCCGCGGCGACCTCGGCGTCGAACTGCCGATGGCCGATGTCCCGAGCACGCAGAAAAAGATCATCCGCACCACCGTCAGCAACGGCAAGCCGGTGATCACGGCCACCCAGATGCTCGCATCCATGGAGCGCAACCCGAAGCCGACCCGAGCCGAGGCCAGCGACGTGGCCAACGCCATCCTCGACGGCAGCTCGGCAGTGATGCTCTCTGGAGAGACCGCCGCCGGGCATTACCCGGTGGAGGCGGTGCGCATCATGGCAGAGCTGGCGGTCCGCGCCGAGGCGTCGCTGCGCGAGTACGGCTGGCTGCAACAGACACTGCCTCACCCGTCGAACGTGGTCACCGAGGCCATCGCGCGAGCCGCCGTCACCATGGCCGAGCGGCTCGATGCGGCAGTGATCCTGAGCCTGACCGAGACCGGATTCACGTCCCGACTGATCTCGAAGCAACGCCCGGAATGTCCGATCCTCGCGGTGACCGCGTCGCTGACGGTCTCCCGTCGGCTGTCGCTGAACTGGGGCGTGGTGCCGATCCTCTACGAGGCCGGGATCGGAGACGACGAGAAGATCGCCCTCGGCCTAGCCGCCGCACGCGAACGCGATCTCGTCGAGCCTGGCGACCAGGTCGTTGTCACCTTCGGACACACCCAGAGCGCTGGTGGCACGGACGCAATCCGTGTCGTCACCGTTACCGTGCACGAGCTGGCACAAGTCTCGACAGCCGACTAGACGAAGGCCGCCTCGCAGAGCGTAAGCAGGAATGCCGGGAACATGCCGAGGAACAAGATCGCTAGACCATTGGCAGTGATCGCGAGCCGTGCCCCCCCGCTGGCCACCAGCGGTGTATCGGTTGCCGGAGGGTCGAAGTAGATCAGCTTGATCACGCGCAGATAATAGAAGGCACCGACGATCGAGAACACCACAGCAACAATGGCCAGCCAAACCAGACCGACGCTGATGACCGCTTCCAGCACGAGCAGCTTCGCCATGAAGCCGACCGCTGGCGGCACGCCTGCCATCGAGAACATGATCAGCGACATCATTGCTGCCAGCCAGCCATCGCGCTGAGCCAATCCCTTCATGTCGTCCAGTTCCTGCACCTCGACGCCGCGACCCGACATCATGACCAGCACACCGAACGCGCCGGCGGCCATCAGGGCGTACACCACGGCATAGAACATCGCCGCGGCATATCCGTCCTCGGTGCCGGCCAGCAGCCCGAGGAAGATGAAGCCGACATGTGAAATGGTCGAGTACGCCAACATGCGTTTGATGTTGCGCTGGGCGATGGCAACGACATTGCCGAGCACCATGGACAAGACCGACAAGATGATCAGGATCTCGCTCCAATCGCCCTGCAACGCGCCCAATGCGTCGATGAGGATGCGGGCGGCCATCGCAAATGCGGCAACCTTCGGGGCGCTGGACAGGAACAGCACGATCGATGTCGGCGCCCCCTGGTAGACATCCGGCATCCACATATGGAACGGCACGGCGCCGAACTTGAAGGCGATACCGATGATGACGAAGACCAGACCAAAGACCAGCACCTTGTCGTCAAGACTGCCGGCATTCACCGCCTCGGCGACCCCCTCGAACGCAAAGCCGCCGGTCGCGCCGTAGATCATCGAGATGCCGTAGAGCAGCATGCCCGAGCCGAGTGCCCCGAGGACGAAATACTTCATTGCCGCCTCAGCACCCTGTTTCGAGTCTCGATCGAACGCCACCAGGGCGTAGAGGCACAGCGCCAGCAGCTCAAGGCCCAGGTACATGGACAGGAATCCATTGGCCGAGACCATGATGAGCATGCCGAGCACGGAGAACAGCACGAGCACATGGTACTCGCCGACCCACATGTTGCGCTCGCGCATGTAGTCTTTCGAATAGACGAAACCGAAAAGCGAGACCACGAGAATCGCGCCTTTGAGCAGATCACTCATCGGATCGCGAATGAAGGCACCGCCGAACGCGAGCGTCGTCCGCTCACCACCGACCAGCCCCACCGCGGCCAACGCCAGCACAAGCCCGATGATGGTCAGATTATGGTTGACCACCTTTTCGTCGTCCCGGAGGAACAGATCGACGACCAGCACCAGAGACGCCGTCACCAGGACCACCAGCTCGGGCAAGATCGTGACGAGGAATGCGGATTCGAACGGCATGATCATTTTCCGTCAGGGCTGAATGCTGGCGACTGCACCAGTCGCATCGGGGAGCTTGCTCGTCTGCACCTGCTCGACCAGACTCTGGATCGTCGGCTCCATGACCTCGATCAACGGCGCGGGCCAGATGCCGATCGCGAGCGTGGCCGCGGCCAGAACGCCGAGGTTCAGCGCCTCGCGTCCATCCAGGTCCTTGAGCCCGGAGACCTTTTCGCTCTTCACCTCGCCGAAGATGACGCGCTTGACCATCCAAAGCGTGAACGCCGCGGCCAGGATCAGGGTCGTCGCCGCCAGGAACGCGAACCAGAAGTCGGCACGGAAGGCCGCCAGAATGACCATGAACTCGCCGACGAAGCCCGATGTGCCCGGCAGCCCCGCATTCGCCATCGCAAAGAAGACAACGAAGGCACCGAACCAAGGCATGGTGTTGATCACACCGCCGTAATCGGCGATCTGGCGCGAGTGGACCCGGTCGTAGAGCACACCGACGCAGAGGAACAACGCCCCTGAGATAAAGCCGTGGGAGATCATCTGCACCATGCCGCCCTCGACCCCCATCACGGCGCCCGAGCTGACATCGGGGTTCCGGAAGATCGTGAAGACGATGAAAAAGCCCAGCGTCACGAAGCCCATGTGGGCGATGGACGAGTAGGCGATCAGCTTCTTCATGTCCTGCTGTACCAGTGCGACGAAGCCGATGTAGACCACCGCGACCAGCGACAACGCAATGATCAGCCAGTCGAGCTCGGCACTGGCATCCGGCGTGATCGGCAGACTGAAGCGCAGGAAGCCATAACCGCCGATCTTCAGCATGATCGCCGCCAGGATCACCGAGCCGCCGGTCGGCGCCTCGACGTGCGCATCCGGCAGCCAGGTATGCACCGGGAACATCGGCACCTTGACAGCGAACGCGATGAGGAACGCCAGGAAGATCAGGATCTGTGCCGTCATCCCGAGCTCCAGCGCATGGAAATCGAGGATACCGAAGCTGCCCGACTGGAAGTACATGTAGATCAGCGCAACCAGCATGAACACCGATCCGAAGAACGTGTAGAGGAAGAACTTGATGGTCGCGTAGACGCGGTTCGGACCGCCCCAGACCCCGATGATGATGAACATCGGGATCAGCATCGCCTCCCAGAACACGTAGAACAGGATGGCATCGAGCGCCGAGAAGACGCCCACCATGATGCCTTCCATGATCAAGAACGCCGCCATGTAGTGCGATGGCTTGTAGGTGATCACCTCCCAGCCGGCGATGATGACGAAGATGGTGATGAAGGTCGTCAGCAGGATCAACGGCATCGAGATGCCGTCCACGCCGAGGTGATAGTAGACGTCGAAGGTCGGTATCCAATCGGCCCGCTCGACGAACTGCATCGCAACGGTCGTCTGATCGAAGCCGAACCAGAGCGACAGGCTGAACAGGAAGGTCACCAGCGCGAAGCCGAGCGAGAGCCACTTTGTAAGGTCCGGTGCCTTGTCGCCGCTCGCGATCACCACGACGCCGCCGATGATCGGCAGCCAGATGACCAACGTCAGCCAGGGAAATTCAGCAAGCATGCCCGTGCGTCTCCGTTAGCCTTAGCATCAAAGGGCCACGAACCATGTCAACAGCCCGACGAGGCCGATGATCATCGCGATCGCGTAGTGATAGAGGTAGCCGGTCTGCACGCCGCGCATCCAGCCGGCAAGCCGGCCAACCAGCCTGGCCGAGCCGTTGACGACGCCATCGTCGATGACGGCACGGTCGCCGGCGCTCCACAGGAAGCTGCCGAGCCCCCGTCCACCCCCGGCAAAGACCTTCTGATTGAAGTCGTCGAACCCGTACTTGTCCTGCAGAATGCGGGTCAGGACGCCACCCTTCTGCTGCAGGCTGACATCGATGTTCGGGTCCTTCTTGAACCAGGCCCACCAGACCAATGTCGCGACTCCCAATCCAGCCATCGCCAGCCAGAATGGCAGCGCCGTCAGCCCGTGCTCGATGAACGCGACCTGCCCATGCCAGTGCTCGGCGAGATGATGCAGCGTGTCATGATCGTGATGGACGACAATCGGCTGCCAGTCCCCGCTCGCAAGCCAATTGCTGACCAGCAACGGCTCGATCGTATACCAGCCGATGGCGACTGACGGCACCGCCAACGCCACTAGCGGGACCCAGACCACCCAGGGCGTCTCATGCAGGTGTGAGCGGGTATGCTCGTCCATCCGCGGCTTGCCATGGAATACCAGGTAGTACATCCGGAAGCTGTAGAGGGCGGTGACGAAGACACCGATCGTCAGCAGCACAGAGGCGTAACCGGCGCCTGTCACGTGCGAGCCATTGACGGCCTCGATGATGGCATCCTTCGAGAAAAAGCCCGCAAAGCCCGGAAAGCCGATCAACGCCAGGGAGCCGATCAGCGACGTGATCCAGGTAATGGGCATGTACCTGCGCAGCCCGCCCATGTTGCGAATGTCTTGATCGTGGTGCATCGCGATGATCACCGAGCCCGCGGCGAGGAAGAGCAGAGCCTTGAAAAAGGCATGGGTCATCAGATGGAAGATGCCCGCCGCATAGGCCGATGCACCGAGTGCAGTCACCATGTAGCCCAGCTGCGACAACGTCGAGTAGGCGACCACGCGCTTGATATCGTTCTGCACCAGCCCGATAAGCCCCATGAAGAAGGCCGTCGTGGCACCGATGATGAGCACGAACGACAAGGCCGTCTCGGACAGCTCATAGAGCGGCGACATCCGCGCGACCATGAAGACACCGGCGGTCACCATGGTAGCGGCATGGATCAGGGCCGAGATCGGCGTCGGACCTTCCATCGAGTCCGGCAGCCAGACATGCAGTGGGACCTGCGCGGATTTGCCCATGGCGCCGATGAACAGCAGGATACAGATCAACGTCATCAACGAAACACCGCCGAACAACGCCAACTGCGTGTCCGCCAGCTCCGGCGCCTTGGCGAAGACCTCGGCATAGTTCATCGAGCCGAAGTACATTCCGACGGCGGCAATGCCGAGGATGAAGCCGAAGTCGCCGACGCGATTGACCAGAAAGGCCTTCAGGTTCGCAAAGATCGCCGACTCGCGGGTGCTCCAGAACCCGATCAGCAGATAGGACACCAGGCCCACCGCCTCCCAGCCGAAGAACAACTGCATGAAGTTGTTCGACATGACCAGCATGAGCATCGAGAATGTGAACAGCGAGATGTAGCTGAAGAAGCGCTGATAGCTGTTCTTGCCGGCAAGCGAGCCGTGGGGCCAGTTGTGCTCGTCGTCGGCCATGTATCCGATGGTATAGATGTGCACCATCAATGAGACGAAGGTCACCGTCGCCATCATCAGGGCGGTGAGCTTGTCGACAAGGAAGCCGACCTCGAAGCGGATGCCGTCGGCGACCATCCAGGTGTAGACAGCACCGTCGAAGACGGGCTGGTCGTGCCAGATGAAGCGCGACAGTACCCACAATGACAGCCCGGCGGAAATACCGACGCCGATGATCGTCGCCCAATGCGCCCCGGCACGCCCGATCTTGCCACCGAAGAATCCGGCGATGATGGCGCCGATCAATGGCGCGAGCACGATGGTCAAGTAGATATTCGGCATCTTGTTGGTACGCTCTGGTTCTTGTCAGGACTACTGCGGCGGCCTTGGATGCCCCGCGGCCGCGAGCACGCGCTCAATCACCAGCGCGGCTTTCAATCGGCCACCGCGTCCGGGAGGACGAATCGCTAGCCCTTCAACATATCGAGATCATCAACATTGATGGTCTGGCGATTACGGAACAGCACAACCAGGATGGCCAATCCGATCGCAGCCTCGGCCGCCGCCACGGTCAAAATGAAAAAGACATAAATTTGACCCGCTGCATCCCCCAGAAAGTGGGAGAACGCCACGAAGTTCATGTTTACCGCCAGCAGCATCAGCTCGATGCACATGAGCAGGATGATGACGTTCTTCCGGTTCAGAAAGATGCCGCCGACGGCGATGGAGAACAGCACCCCGCCCAGGAGCAGGTAGTCGGATAGCGCAATCACTGGTTGGTCTCCCCCTGGCCGCTGACGCCCATCGGTGCCGGGGTCTTCTCCGCCGGCATCGATACCAAGCGGATACGATCCGGCCCTTTTCGTACCCGAACCTGCTTCGACGGGTCCTGGTAGCGGGTCTCGGGACGCCGCCGCAGTGTCAGACGGATCGCCGCGACGATGGCGACCAACAGCAGCACGGCCGCGATCTCGAACTGATAGAGATAGGTGGTGTAGAGCTGCAGACCGAGCTCCGCGGTGTTGTTGTAATCCGCGGGCTGGGCTAGCGGCTTCGCGAAGGCATCGGGGCCGAAGTTGCCAGGGCCGAGCACCAAGAACAAGTTGACGACCATCACCCCGGCTATCAGCAGTCCCAGAGGTAGATAGCGAATGAACTGGGCCCGCATGGCGTCGATGTCGACGTCGAGCATCATGACCACGAACAGGAACAGGACCATCACCGCGCCGACATAGACCAATACCAAGACGATACCGAGAAACTCGGCCTCTAGCAGCAGCCACAACGCCGCGCTGGAGACGAACGCCAGCACCAGCCAGAGGACGGCGTGCACCGGATTGCGCCGCGTGACGACCATCCCCGCGGCCGCTATGGTTATAGCGGCAAACGCGTAGAAGAGAAACTTTTCAAAACCCATCGCAGTTCCGAATCAGCTGGCTGTTGGCTGGAGTGGCTCGGGGGCCGGCGCGTTATCGATAGGCGGCATCGGCCGCCCTGGCCGCGGCGATCTCGGCCTCGTACTTGTCGCCGATGGCGAGCAGCTTATCCTTCGTCATGATGTTCTCGCCGCGATTCTCGAAGTGGTACTCGTAGACGCCCGTCTCGACAATGGAATCCACCGGGCAGGACTCCTCGCAGAAGCCGCAATAGATACACTTGAACAGATCGATGTCGTAGCGGGTCGTGCGCCGGGAGCCGTCCTCCCGGGGCTCCGCCTCGATCGTGATGGCCAACGCCGGGCAGGTCGCCTCGCAGAGCTTGCAGGCGATACAGCGCTCTTCCCCGTTCGGATAGCGGCGCAGCGCATGAAGGCCGCGAAAGCGTGGGGACAGCGGTGCACGCTCCTCTGGGTACTGGACCGTGAACTTGCGCCGAAACAGGTAGGTACCGGTCAGGCGCATGCCGCGGAACAACTCCACGAGCATGAGGCTCTTGAGGTAATTGGTGGCAGTCTGAAGCATCTTTTCTCGGTACAGCGCGGGACTGGCAGCAGCCGGCGGTCAGCGGACGGAGGCCGTGCTCAAGACCACCAGGGTGGGACCTCGTAGATCACGCCGAGGCCGACGACCAGGATCCAGACGATCGTGATCGGGATGAAGACCTTCCAACCGAGGCGCATGATCTGGTCATAGCGATAGCGCGGGAAGGTCGCCCGTAGCCAGAGGAAGACGAACATGAAGAGGAATGTCTTCAGCACGAGCCAAATAATGCCGGGAACCCAAGCAGTTGCGGCGTCGAGCACAGGGATGCCCTGAAATGGCGATAGCCAGCCGCCGAAGAACAGCAGCGTCGTCAGCATCGCGATCAAGACCATGTTGGCGTATTCGGCCAGGAAGAAGATCGCAAACGCCATGCCCGAGTATTCGACATGGAATCCGGCGACGATCTCCGACTCGCCCTCCGCGACGTCGAACGGCGCCCGATTGGTCTCGGCCACGCCAGAGATGTAGTAAACCCCGAACAGCGGCAGCAGCGGCAGCCAAAACCAGTGCAGGATGCTGCCGTCCTGTGCAGTGACGATCGCGCTGAGGTTCAGGCTGCCGGCGGCCACCAGCACGCCCACCAGCGCGAAACCCATGGCGATCTCGTAGGCGACGATCTGCGCGGCGGCCCGAAGCGAGCCGAGCAGCGCATACTTGGAATTCGAAGCCCAGCCAGCGACGATCACGCCATAAACACCGAGCGAGGTCAGCGCGAGCACGTAAAGCAGGCCGGCGTTTATATCGGCGAGCACCAGCCCGGCGTCGAACGGCACCACGGCCCAGGCGGCCAAGGCGGGGGCGATGGCGATCAGCGGCGCGAGCAGGAACAGGCCCTTGCTGGCCTTGGTCGGGACCACGATCTCCTTCATCAAGAGCTTCAGCGCATCGGCGATGGGCTGAAGCAGCCCGCGCCAGCCGACGCGGTTCGGGCCGATCCGGACCTGCATGTAGCCGATGACCTTGCGCTCGGCATAGGTGTAATAAGCAACGACACCGAGCAGCGGCAGGATGATGGCGATGATGGCGAGTAGGCTCTGGATCGGCAGCGGCAACGCCGCCCAAAGACCGGTCATCAGTGACGAAGCATCACCCATGGTCACACCTTCTCCAGCTTGATGGGGCCGATCTGGGCACCCAGGGATTCACTCCCCGGTACGCCCGCCGGGATACGGGCACTGCCCCGCGGGCAGGCCGGGTCCAGGACGACGGGGGCTTGGGCTCCGTAGCCGTTTTGAATAATCCGGACCTCATCGCCGTCAGCCAAGCCGAGCTCGGCGGCCTGCTCGGGATTCAACGACACGGCGAATGGATCGGCCAATGGCGTGCGCTGCAGCGCGGGTGCGGCACGCACGAGGGGGTCGACCGCATAGATCGGCAGATTGCCCACCCGCTCCAGCGCATTGCCGGCCAGGGTTACGTCGGCCTCGACCACACCGAGAGGGCGATTGTCCGGGGTCAAACCCTGGCACTGGGCCATCAGCTCGTCATGGACCTGACGCGCGCTGGTCTGGTCGAATCCTGGCAGATCCAATAGCTGACCGAGCACGCGCAGCACCTTCCAACCGGGTCGTGCCTCGCCTGGCGGCGCAACGGCACCTTGGAACCGCTGCGCTCCGCCTTCCGCGTTGACGAAGGTGCCGGCGGTCTCCGCGAAGGCCCCGATCGGCAGCAGGATATCGGCAACCGATTCCAGCGCAGAGCTGCGCAGGCTGCAGCAGGCGATGACCATGGCCGCGCCCTCGAGGGCGAACATCGCCGCGGCCGGGTCGATGAGGTCGCGGTCTGGCTCCAGCCCCCACAGCAGGTAACCCTGACGGGGATCGGTCAGCATCGTCAGCGCATCGAGGCCCGGTCGCTCCACCGGCTTGGCGCCCGGTAGTCGATGCGGCAGCGCGCCAGCCATCGCGCTACCGACGCTGGTGGCGGCTCGCGGAAGGAAGCCGATCCGACAACCCGCGGCCTCGGCGATCCGATTGCCCAGCGCCTTCAGCAACGCATAGTCGGGATGGGCCTCCGCGAGGGCGCCGAGCAATACCAGCCCAGCGTCCGCCTCGCCCGCCCGACGCAGCGCGTCGGCGATGGCCTGGTGAGCATCGCCGGCCTCGGCGTCGACGGGTAGATCGCCGGAAGACGCGCCAAGGGCCTTCAGGATCGCCGCCAGCTCCGACAGCATCGCGCCCGGCGCGGCCACCAGCTGACGGCTTGGATGCGTCAGGTGCAACGCAAACGGTGTGACAAAAGCGATCTCGCCACCGTCCAGCGAGGCCTTCCGCAGACGATGAGCGAGCAGCGGCTGCTCCTGGCGAATGTCGCTCCCGATGACAAGCACCGCGCGCTGCCGTTCCAACTCGGCGATGGGCACGCCGAGCCACGGAAGCAGCGGGTCGGTCGCGTCACCGCGGAAGTCTTGCTGCCGCAGCCGGCTGTCGATGTGACTGCTGCCGAGTCCTCTGATCAGCTTATGGGCAAGGTACTGCTCTTCGAGCGTCGCGCTGGGTGAGATCAGACAGCCGAGCTGCTCGCCACCGGCACCGTCGACCAACCCGCGCAGGGCCGCAACGGCCGTGTTCAGGGCCTCCGGCCATTCGACCTCGCGCCAGGCCCCGTCGCGCTTGATCATCGGGGCGGTCAGCCGCTTGCTGCTATTCAATCCCTGGTAGCTGAACCGATCACGGTCGGAGATCCAAGTCTCGTTCAGCGCCTCGTTGTCGCGGGGGTGCACCCGCATGACCCGGTTGCCACGACGGTGGATATGGATATTGGAGCCCACGGCGTCGTGCGGTGCGATCCCCTCTTCCGATGTCAGCTCCCACGCGCGCGCGGTGAAGCGGTAGGGCTTCGAGGTCAGGGCGCCGACTGGGCAAAGGTCGATGACATTCCCCGAGAGCTCGTGTGCCACGGTGTGGGCGACGAAGGTCCCGATGCGCATGTCCTCGCCGCGACCGGTGGCCCCCAGCTCGCGCACGCCGGCGATCTCGGCACCGAAGCGCACGCATCGCGTGCAATGGATGCAACGGGTCATGTCGGTGGCGATCAGCGCACCGAGGTCTTCGTCCTGAACCACGCGCTTGCGCTCGCTGAAGCGCGAGATGTCGTCGCCGTAGCCCATAGAGACGTCCTGCAGCTCGCACTCCCCGCCCTGGTCGCAGATCGGACAGTCGAGCGGGTGGTTGATGAGCAGGAACTCCATCGTGCCCCGCTGCGCCTCCAGCGCCTTGGCCGAGCGGGTCTGCACCTTCATCC
>Ga0316596_1000086_pt1 | contig 11245 bp, 5 predicted proteins | sample S_170502SBrCrA_R_FD_207793 | JGI IMG/M metagenome (GOLD analysis project Ga0316596, IMG submission 207793) | Metatranscriptome of rhizosphere microbial communities from salt marsh grasses in Alabama, United States - S_170502SBrCrA (Metagenome... | ecosystem: Host-associated > Plants > Roots >... | reverse complement strand
TTTCCAGTCACAGACGGTCGGGATTCCTACCTACCAAAATGGAGCCCTGCCACGAAGAGAGAAAAATGAAAACCGCACAAGCACAAGACGGTACTGAGGTTATTGCCTCAAATGAGGCACCCATAGAAGCGATCTGCCCTTACTGCAAAGGAATTGTCATTTTGCGTAAGCGCAAATTAATGAATAACGGTGGTTATGTTTATTTTTGGCGCCATCGGGACAACAAAAACCGTAACTGTCCCGGCCGATCCCGCCGCGGCTAGATCCGTCTCCATCTATACCTGACACCTAATATTTTAAGGAATTCGGGCTGGTTCTAGCTTCCCAACGGGCATACTTCTTCACTATAATATGCCGGGCTGTAGTTTAACAGTCTCGTTGGCCAATGTCTCAGCCGTGGGGGACTTACTACCAACTTTTTTAATTTCATTAATCCCCGGTACGATTTACAACCGCTTATTGAAAACAACTTGATGGAGGGTTCCTACCCTCTACCATAATCATGGAGGCATACAATGATGTTTGATTGGACAAGTTTTTTAGCCGGCATGCTGGTAGGATGGCTCGGTGAATGGGTAATTGACTACCTTTACTTCCGCCGTGGAGGGAGAGATCCCCAAGAGCTCGAGGAAATCAAAGCGAAGCTCAATGTTGCTGAATCTCGTGCCAATGAGCTGGAATCATCCCTGGCCGGAGAGAAAGAAGAATCCGCGCGCTGGCAGGCCGATTACAATGCTCTTAAAACGAGTGCTGCGGCCATGGAAAGCGCAAGAGAGGAACTTGAAGCATGTCGCGCCAACGAGGCTACCCTGGCTGCAGAAAATGCCCAATTGCGCGAAGAGCTCGAACAGCTGCGTCAGGGAATGGGCGTGACCGCCACGCGCGCCGTCGTCGTTGATCTGTCAAGCGAGCCTGAAGATCTGACGCTGATCCAGGGGATTGGCCCACGCTACGCCGAAAAATTAAACGCGGCCGGCATCCTCACTTTTGCTGCATTGGCCAACGCCAGAGAAGATGATCTTAATGCCGCGATACAGCCTGAGCCCTGGCAAAAAGTGGACTATGACTTATGGCAGGATCAGGCGAGACTCTATGCCACATTAGCCCCGATGCAAATAGAGGGAGATGACCTGCAACTGCTGGAGGGAATAGGGCCCAAGTACAACCGGCTCCTCCGTAAAGCCGGCATCAATACCTATGCCGAACTTGCAGCGACAGAACCAGAACGCCTGGCCATCATCATTGGCGCACCACCCTGGCGAAAAGTAGATTATGATGCCTGGATCGCCCAGGCCCGCCTGGCTGCTGCGGATGATCAGGCTGGTCTTGATGAACTGCAGAAAAAACTTTACAGCCGCTCCGGCGATAACCTGGTCCTCATTCATGGGCTTGGCGACTCGTATAACCACGCTCTTTCTGATGCGGGTATCTATACTTATGCTGACCTGGCGTCCCGATCACCGGGAGAAATCGAGGCAATCATCACCACAGCAGGTCTGCGCCAGGCTGATTATGAAGCCTGGATCAATGAGGCGAAATTGCGCGCCGCGGGCAAACGAGTTGCTCGCAGCAAACGAACCTACAAAGAAGCCGTGGTTGTCACCTGCCCACAGGATCTTGAGCCAATTGACGGCGTTGGTGTTGTTTACGAGCGTCGCCTTTACAACGCCGGAGTGGGATCCTTTTGGGAGGTTGCACAAATCGAAGATGATGAACTGGCGGAAATTCTCGAGGTCGAAGAATTTCAGGCTGTCGACCTGACTGCCATTCGCGCTTCCGCTTTAGCCTTGGCTCGGGAAACAAATACCATGAATCGCGTCTGGGACGGAACCCCGCCGGATGATTTCGAGCCCCTGGAAGGAATTGGCGTCACCTATGAGAGACGCCTCTATGCTGCCGGTTACTGTACATTTGAAGCGCTTGCCGGGGCTGATCCTCAAGAGCTGGAAGGAATCTGCCAACCCCCAAACTTCAATAAACCGGATTTCGCCAAATGGATTGCCACGGCTAAATCTCTTGCAGCCGGGCGGGGAGCTTAAACGGCATGAGCATCCGGATAAATAAAACCAAAGAAGAACTCCGCAATTATGACATCTTTAAAGGGATTGTCGCAGTTCTGATCGGAATCTTGCTTCTCCTGTCAAACTTTCTCGGCGGCGCTGAACCCGACGAAATTAGCGCGGGGGGAAGAAACACCGGCTCGACTCCCACTGCAACCGCAGAAGTCGCGGTGCAGGAAGTTGCAATCACCGCGCCGGTTTTAGTCGCTCCTGCTGCCGGTTCTGAGCTGCAAACAGGACCCGTGTCCTTTTCAGGTACGGGTACCAAAGACAGCCAGGTCGCTGTCGTAGACGGCAGCCGGGAATTAGGGCGAGCTCCTGTTTCCAGTAATGGCGATTGGGAGCTTGTTGCAGAGATGGATCCGTCGATTAAGGAAATTACACTGCAGGCGCTGGACAGCGACGGCAATGTTGCAGCCAGCTCGGATCCTATCCCGTTTACGGTAAGTGACGACGCTGAAGAAATCGCTTTTGAGGCCGATCCCCTGCCTGAGCCTTACGACGGCGTCCTGGTCGTGTCCGGCTCCGGCCCGCCGGGATATAGTGTCACGATCAGTCTGAATGATGCGGAAGCTACATCAAGCGAAATTGATGATAGCGGCGCATGGTCTACAGATGTAGAGACCGGAACAGAAACGGCCGATGTTTCGGCGAGTTTAATCTCCCCCGATGGGGAAAATGTTGAGACGATCAGCCTCGGTCAAGTTGAAGCGGCAGTCGCTGCACCGCAAGTGATCGCATACCGGCTGCTTCTGCCCGATTTCAATCCCCTCACCGGCACGCCGGGATGGAGCGGCGAAGCTGAACCGGATTCCCAGGTTGCCCTGCTCGTCAACGGGGAACTGGTCGAAACTGTCACTGCCGATTCCGATGGAAAGTGGATCCTGAACTATAAGCTCGATCCAGACAAGCAGGAGATTGCATTCGCTTCTCTGGATGCAGACAGTAATGTCGTGTCGCAGACGGAGCCGCAAACAATCGAGATTCCCGGCGAATTACCACAGGTAACGCTGCCTGAATTCAGCCTGCCTGACAACTTGCTTGCCATGGCCGAACAGGCGCCTGGAGAAGCCGGCAGCGATGCGGCTGATGCGGCGACCGAACAAGAAAGACTCCTGGCAGGTGTTGATTTGAACAGAGTTGCTCTTCCCACCCTACTACTGCCGGCGACGCGTATCGAATGGAACGGCCGTACAGAGCCCGGGTCTGAAATCGCCTTTCTTGTGGATGGTGAGATTATCGATCAAACAACCGCTGATGAAGACGGCCGTTTTTCATTCACCGTCGACCTCATCGGTGAAGGTGATCATATCGTCCAGATTGGCGTGCTCGGGGATAATGGCGAACTGGTCGCTGAATCCTTTGAAATTCCGATAAAACTGGCCGATCTCGCCTTACCGACCATAGAAATTCCGCAGGTCGCCGCTGGAGGAGAGCCGGTCACAGTCATCGGTACCGCGAACGCGGGCGATACAGTCGAAGTCACGGCTGACGGCGAGCCTGTCGGCGAAACGACGGCTGATGAAAACGGCCGTTGGTCCCTCCAGCTTGATTCTCTACCCGACGCCTCGGTTCTGCGCGCCCAACTGCCGGGAGCGGACGGCACACCTTTATTGCAAAGTGTTCCTCTGTTCCTTTCCAGCCTGGGCGCCGCTGTAACCGCCGCCGGCGAAGCGACAACAACCCCTGCAGCAGAGGCCGTAGTCAGCGGCACAATCACGTCGGCTGACACGGATACCCTGCCCGAGAACACCCAGATCACGGTGCAAATCCAGGATGTCTCCTTACAGGACGCACCGGCCACGGTGATCGGTGAACAAACCATTGATGCCGGTGGCCAGCAGCTGCCAATCTCCTATGAGGTAGCCTACGATCCGGCTGAAATCGATGATCAGGCAAGCTACAGTATGCAGGTGCGAATCGAAGACGGTGATGGCAATTTGCTGTTCATCAATGACACCTCGATTCCGGTTATCACGAATGATAACTCTACCGAAAATGTGGAAGTTCCGGTGATTCAGGTGAGCGGTGACGAATCAACTGCGCCGGGAGCGGAAGAAGCCAGCATCACAGGGACCATTACCTACCCGGATCAGGTGGAGTTAGCGGATGATGCCGTGGTCACCGTACAGCTGCAAGACATCTCAACGCCTGGCGCCGCGGCTGCGGTCCTCGGCGAACAAACCATTGAAACCGCGGGTCAACAGGTACCGATTCCCTTTGAAATCTCCTATGACCCGGCCGAGATCGTAGATAACCACACTTACTCCATTTCCGCGCGCATCAGTGACAGCGCCGGCAACCCGCTGTTTGTCACCGATTCGGCCAATCCGGTTATCACCAATGATAACCCGACCGAGGATGTGCAAGTTGAAACCACCAGGGTCAACACGGCCGTTAGCAATGTCGTGTTGGGACAGAGTGCGGACGTCATCGGCGAAGAAGGCCAATCAGTCATCGACGCGGCTGAAGGATCGGGTAACTTCTCCACCCTCCTCGACGGCTTGCAGGCAGCCGGCATGACGGAAACGCTCCAGGACGTTGAAGGCGAATACACGCTTTTCGCCCCAACCGACGAAGCTTTCGATGCTATCCCGGCTGAACTCGCGGATGCCTGGGAGGCCTATCCCGAATCCTATGTGGACCTGATGCAGCACCTGGTCGTAGAAGGAAAATACACGCCGGATGACCTGGCCGATGGACAGGTATTGACTTCACTCGCCGGTAAAGATATCCAGATCACGCGCGAAGGTAATGTAATTTACGCCAATGGAGTGCCGGTCGTTGATTACGCAGAAGTAGGCAACAGCGCCGTATACGCAATGCCGCAGGTCATCCTGCCCCTCTTATCGCTTAATGAACACCTGCCGATTATTGATGAGTCAGGCGTGCCCACTTTTGTCGGGCCGCTGCTGACGGTAGTCGGCCTGGGTGAACCAGGGTCGGAAATCTTGCTGACCGTGGATGGTGAAAAATTTGGTGAAATCGCCACCATTGAGCCAAACGGCTTCTGGCTCGTCAAAGAAAATGTCGATAGCGGTGTGCGTTACATCCTGGCTTATATGTTCGACGCGGAGGGGATCCTCCAGGGCATCTCGCAAGAAGTCGTCTTGCCGGTTCCGTAACAAAAAAGATTGGTCCAATTTTTAAATCCTATATCCATCAGCATATAGCGATTGAAATTGGACCAATCTAATGTCCCCACTACTGAAGATTGGTCCAATTTTGAAAACACTATATCCATCGTCATATAGCGGTTGAAATTGGACCAATCTATTTAATACATCCCTCCATCTCAACACTTAAAACTAAACACCAAATACTAAATACTGCCCATATTCACACCTTTCGCAAGCGGACTTTCTGTATTATAATTCGATTGTCGCTTATCATTATGGTAACTTTACACTTGCTGGCGAACGGTCCCCGGCTTGTTTACAAGCCAATCCGGGTTTGGATGTAGCATAGGAGGTAAATTATGAACATCGATTGGATTAGTTTATTAATCGGTCTCATTCTGGGCTGGCTGCTGGAATGGATCATTGACTGGATTTACTGGCGAAAAGGACGGGTGGACCCTGATGAATTCCTTGCCCTGCAAGAAAATCTGGAAACGGCCGAATTACGAGTAACCGAACTGGAAACTTCTCTCGATAGCAAACAGGTCCAACTGGACAACTTGCAGGCGAAAATTGACGATCTTCAGGCCGTTCAGGGGGAACTTGACCAGTGCCAGACCCATTACGCGGATCTCGAGGCTGACTACGCTCAGCTATTGTCTGACTACTCCGCCTTAAAGAACGCCGCCGATGAGGAACGCATTCGCGCGATCGGCCGTTTGACCACTCATGAAGGCATCGACGAAACAAATGCCGGGCTTCTTTATGACGCCGGGATCGCCTCCAGCGATGACCTCCTAAACGCCGATGATGCCGCCATCCAGGCCGCGCTCGGGCTCGATGACGACGACTACGCCGCCTGGGCAGGGCCGGTTAAAGCCAGCCTCGCCGGTTTAGGAGCCGCTCTCGTCGCCTCAAGAGTTTTGGATGAAGAAGTGGTGGAAGAAGAGGGCGAGAACGAGGGAGATTTTGAAGGGGACCTCATCATTGAAGAAGTGCTCGAGACCTTTGATTTCGACGACGACGGTGAAGTCGACCTTGTCGTCGAAACAGTTACCGAAGGACTTGACATCGATGAAGATGGGCAGGTCGACATCATTCTAGACCAGCGCATTGAAGCGGACATCCTCGACGAAGATACCGTCGCCGCTGCTGAAGAAGCACTGGATGCGGAAATTGACGCCGAACTGGAAGCCATGGAAGAAGAGCCGGATCTCGAAGGCGCACGCCTGGCCGCGGCCATCGACATCGCCGCGGAAGCCGATGATCTGACCCAAATCCAGGGCATCGGCCCCCGTTTCTCTGAAAAACTCTACGACAGCGGAATCCGCACCTTCGCCGCCCTGGCCGTGGCCACTGATGACGATTTGAATGACGCCATTAAGCCCCACAACTGGCAGCGCGTTGATTACCCAAGCTGGCGCGCACAGGCGCAGACTTTAGCCGAAGTTCCGCTGCCCAAAATCAGCGGCGATAATTTACAGCTCATCGAAGGCATCGGCCCCAAGTACAGCGAACTGCTGCGCGAAGCCGACATCCTGACCTTCGCCGAACTCGCCGACAGCGATCCTGAACGCCTGGCGGAAATCATCGGAGCCCCCGGCTGGCGTAATGTCGACTACGACTCCTGGATCGCCCAGGCCGGCCTGGCCGCTGCCGGGAACATGGATGCACTTACTGAACTGCAAGATGCTTTAAATAAGCCGCAAGAAAATAAATTGACGCTTATTCACGGCCTTGGAGACAGCTGGTCGGCCGTTCTCGCCGACGCCGGCATCCTCACTTTCGATGATTTAGGCAATCAGACGCCTGAACAACTGGCGGCGATTGCCGCCGCTTCCGGGCTGCGCAGCGCTGATTTCGAAGCCTGGATCGAGGAAGCACGGCTGCGCGCGGCCGGTAAACGCGTCCCTCGCCAGACACGGACACGCGAATATGAAAATGCCGTTTTCGTCTCCTGCCCGCAAGATTTAGAATCAATTGAAGGCATCGGCACGGTCTACGAGAACCGTCTTTACAAGGCGGGCGTCGGTTCTTATTGGGAGGTTTCGCAGCTCTCAGACACCCAACTCACCGATACTCTGGGGATCATGCCCTTCCAAGACGTTGACCTGGCCGCTATTCGCGCCTCGGCGATGGCCCTGGCCGCGGAAAGTGGCACGGTGAATCAGGTCTGGGACGGGACTGAGCCGGATGATTTTGAGCCCCTAACCGGCCTTGGCGTCATATACGAAAGACGTCTTTACCAAGCTGGTTACTGCACCTATGAAGCATTGGCCGCAGCGACACCTGAAGCGCTGGAAGCGGCATGCCGGCCCCCGGCGGGGCGTAAGCCTGATTTCGCCGACTGGATAGCCACCGCGCAGATTCTCGCCGCAGCGAAAGGAGTAGTTGAGGAATGAGCCAATACCGAACGGAAGAGGATGTTCGTAACTACGACATTTTCAAAGGTATCGTTACGGCACTTCTCCTTATCACACTATTCATCATGGCCGCTCTTGGTTATGGCGTCGCAGATGAGGTTGCATCAACGGGATACCCTGCTGATGAAGTCGCCTCCGGAACAGAGGAGGGCATGGATAATGAATCAGCCGGGCTGCCGGACGGTGCGGAGATTGCCGCACCGGATCTCCTCTCACCTGCACCGGGCTCGGCCCTGGAAACAGGACCGCAAACCTTCTCCGGCATGGGCATGGTGGGCAGCCAGGTAGCCTTGATTGCCGGGGGTTCCGAATTGGGACGCACTCTCGTCGATCCCAGCGGAACCTGGGAAATTGAAGCAAGTTTACCGGCCGGGACAGAAACCATCGTGTTACAGTCATTGGATAGCGGTGGTAACGTGTTAGCAGCCTCCGACCCCATCCCCATGACCAGCGGTCCAAAGACGGACGATGAAACAGGGCTCCCTACGGCCGAAAGTGAGTCAGCCGAACCGGGGATCTTACCCACCGTCGACCTGCCCGCGGAGGAAGTAATCGACAGCCAACCGTTCACCCTCACCGGAACAGGCGAGCCAGGCGCCTCACTGCGGCTGCTGGCCAATGGCGCCGACCTGGGCACTGTCACCGTAGCCGAGGATGGGACCTGGTCCTTGGAAACCAGCCTGCCGCAGGGTGATTATGAAATTGATGTCGACATCCTGGACGCAAACGGCGATGTGCAAAATACCGTACCCGCGATTTCAGTCCCTGTCTCACCGCCCGCGGGTCCACGTTTTATCATGCCCGAGTTGTCGATTCCCGACTTCAACCCGCTGAGCGGAGTTTTCACCTGGGACGGTGAGAGCACGCCCGGTTCACGCGTGGCGGCCATCGTCGACGAGCAGGTCGTCGAGGAAACGACAACCGATCCTCAGGGACGCTGGCGTCTGATTTTGCCCCTGGCAGCCGGCGCTCACACGCTTGCTTTCGGCCAGGTGGATGAAGAAGGGAACGTAACCTCCAGTTCCGATCCGATCACTATAGAAATTCCCGACCGCCTGCCGCAGCTTGACCTGCCGGATGAGGCTGTCGCCGCCGATCAGAATGTTATGGCGCCTCCTCAAGTAACTATCCCGGCGGGAACGGTTGAACTGACAGGAACGGCCGAACCCGGCCAGGAAGTAGCCCTGATCGTCAATGGCCAGGTCTCAGCAACGGCCGTTGTCGATGGGGACGGCAATTTCACCCTGCCCGCCGACCTGAGCGACGGGACCTATACCATACAGTTGGGCGTCATCGGAGATGACGGCACCCTGGCTGCCAAATCAATCGAAGTGAACGTTTCCACGGGTGAGGCAGTGGCCGAAGCGCCGGCGGGTGAAACACCTGCGCCTGAAGCAACGGCCGAACCCGCAGCGGGTGAAAGCGCAACACCGGCCGCGGAAGCCGAAGAGAATCAGGTACCGGGCGTCAGCGGAACCATCACCTATGAGGAAGAAGTGGAACTGCCTGGCGACGCGGTGTTCACCGTCCAGATCATTAACATTTCACAGGCCGATGCCGCCGCTCAAGTACTTGCTGAGCAGGTTATTGAAGCCGAAGACCGCCAGGTCCCGATACCTTATAAGGTGCCCTACGATCCGGCGGAAGTCGATGAGAACCTTCAGTACGGCGTAACCGCGCGCATTGAAAGCAATGACGGGACCTTACTCTTCATCAGCGACACGAACCTGCCCGTAATCACCAACAACAATCCCACTGAGGATGTTGAAATCGTTACGGTCCAGGTTGAAAACGCCCTGGCCGACGCCGAATTAGGCGTGGGCGACAGCGGCCTTAGCGAAGGTGCGGGTACGGTTCTGGAAGCGATGCAGAACTCCGGCCAATTTACCATCCTCCTCGATGGTCTTGAAGCGGCCGGCCTGACGGATAGACTCGCCCAGACCGGGACAGCCTACACCGTCTTTGCCCCCACCGATGAGGCTTTCGAAGCGCTGCCCCCCGGCGTCCTGGCCGGGTGGACATTCAACCCGCAAGAATTCGCCGCTATCTTGCGCAACACGGTTGTTGAAGGTCTCTATACACCGGGCGATCTCACCAACGGCCTGGTGCTGCGCTCCCTCGACGCCAGCAATATCGGCGTTCAGCATATCGGTGAATTGATCACGGTCAACGGCATTCCGGCCGTCGACGCCACTGAAGCCGGGGAAAGCTATGTCTACGCCCTACCGCAGGTCATCCTGCCGCCGCTCTCCGCGGGGGTCACCGCACCGGCGATTGATGTGGCCGGCGTGCCTATTTTTATCGGTGATTGGTTGACTGTTGTCGGCGTGGGTCAGCCGGGTGAACGCATCGTCCTTACCATGGATGGCGCGCAGTTTGGCGAAATTGCCACCGTCGATGATAACCACTTCTGGCTGGTGGAAGGGGATATCGGCCCCGGCATCCACAACATCACCGCATACATGATCGGCAGCAACGGCCTGGTGCAGGCTATCTCTAATGAGGTGACCCTGGCCGTGCCGGAGTCGTAGATTAAGAACGTCACTTCCCCGGAAACTGACAGTTTCCGGGGAAGTATCAGTTACCGGGGAAGTTAAGATCCAATAATGAATGAGAAAACGATGCACTTCGTGACCGGTTCGCTTTTTTACCGCGAACGCTTAGCTCTACCGGAGGATGCGCAGGTGACTGTCGAACTGGCATATTCCCCTGGAAAAGGTGAGCAGCCGGTCGTCATTGGTTTTGAAAGTTTCAACAGCGGCGGACAGCAGGTGCCTCTCGATTTTTCCGTGCCTTATGTTGAATCGGAGATTGACGGCCGTCGCAACTATTTCCTCCAGGCGCGGATTGAACACCCGTCAGGCAGGTACCGTTTCAGCTCTCACGAACCCGTCTATGTAGTCACGCGCGATCATCCGACCGCCGACGTCACGATCATGCTCTACCAACAACCGGTAGGAATGCGATCGGTCGTTGTTACGGGAACAGTAACTTATCGCGAACGAGTGGCCTTAGCCTCTGACTCCCTGCTCACCGTGCGCCTGCTGGACGTCTCACGCCAGGATGTCCCGGCGAAGTTATTAGGAGAGCAAATCTATACTACCGAAGGCAAGCAGGTGCCCCTGCCATTCGAAGTGCCCTACAACCCAGAAAACATTGACGAGCGCTTCAGCTACAGCATCTCCGCGCGCATTGAGGACGGCGAAGGTATCCTGCGCTTCATCAGTGACAGCAGCAATCCGGTCATTACCCGCGGCAACCCCAGCGAAAACGTCGAAGTGCTGGTGCGTAGCTTGTGAAAAAAAACTTCCCCGGAAACCAGTGGTGTCCGGGGAAGTTTGAGTGCACAAATATGCCCAGTTTAATGGGAGACCTAAACTCAATAGCCAGTAAAAGCCGGGAGATAGACTCTCTCCGCTGCAATGAAAATTACTATCGTTTTCTGCAGACTATTCCCATCACTATCTGTTGCAGTGAGGCCTACATTGTACTTGCCGGGGGCTAGAGGAGGAACCACAACATCCATGCCACCGCCACTTTCTATACCGTCAATGGTCCAATGCAGACTCGAACTTGTCAAAGGGCCATCCTCCGGGTCAACGGCTGTTCCGGTTAAAATAATTTGTTGATCTTTCGTGAAAAC
>Ga0316596_1000085_pt1 | contig 11339 bp, 7 predicted proteins | sample S_170502SBrCrA_R_FD_207793 | JGI IMG/M metagenome (GOLD analysis project Ga0316596, IMG submission 207793) | Metatranscriptome of rhizosphere microbial communities from salt marsh grasses in Alabama, United States - S_170502SBrCrA (Metagenome... | ecosystem: Host-associated > Plants > Roots >... | reverse complement strand
GGACAGCGGAGGCATGCAGGCGGCTGATTCGATCATCAGTGAATTGGCCGCCTTATTGCCGCAGATCGCAGACAAAGATGATCTATTGGCCAGGTTCAGTGACCACACTTTTACTTTTTTGACCCACCTCCGGGAAAAAGTCGCTGTCATCGCTCTGGCGGAGAAAATATGCAGTCTGACCAAGGAACATGACTACGACGATATTCATCTCCTCAGCCAGCCGACCTGCAGCATCGGTATAGCGCGTTACTCTCCTGTTCCGGGTGGGGCTCACGACTTCATCAATCGAGCTTACCAGGCCTGGGACAAGGCGAGTTCGGAAGGGGTAAGTCAGATATACCTGAGTTCAGACCCGACAGCCAAACCCCGGAGTACCAGCCAAACCGATGCAACCGAAGATCTGGAACATTTACTCTCTCATGCCCTGGAGAATGATCAGTTCCGTCTGGTCTATCAACCCGTTGTGAGCCTGCACGGTGATACACGGGAAAACTATGCGGTGTTGCTACGTCTGCTCGGAAACAATCAGAAAGAAATTCATCCTGATCAGTTTCTTACCCAGGCAGAAGCCTTGGGCAAGATGCCGGAAGTGGACCGCTGGGTGATACGCAAAGGGATCGCCGAACTCACCAAACATCGCCGGATGGGCCACAAGGTGAATTTCTTCATCAATGTCTCGGGACCCTCGCTGGATGATGAAATGTTGCTTCTGTGGATCTGCGATTGCCTGCGTGAATTCGAAGCCAAAGGCTCTTGGCTGGTATTTCAGATCAAAGACATTGATGCAAGGAGCCGGGTCCAGGATCTGCACAAGCTATTGGAAGGTCTGAAAAAAATTAAATGCAAAATCTCCATCGACCATTTCGGGCTGGCACCGAAACCCGATGCATTACTGCATAAGCTGCCCATTGATTACGTTCAGTTCGACCAGCAGTTGGTCGAGGGTCTCGCCAGCAACCAGGAAAAACAGGACAGGCTCAATGTATTGAATCGCCTGGCCCAGAAAGCGGGCAGCAAAACCATTGCCGCCGGGGTCGACGAAACAAACTCCCTGACCATTCTCTGGTCCATCGGGGTCAATTACATCCGTGGCTATTTCATCCAGGAGCCCTCGCCGAACATCAACTTCGATTTTAAAATGGAATCTTCGATCCAGTAAAAGAGCCCTGCAGTGCAACCTGTCAGGGCTTTGTCGATTTCGGATCGGATCGTGGAATTTTGCTTACCAGGGCATAAAGGAATTCCACACCGACATGGGCCTTGATACATCGTAGATGTTATGGTTCATAGATCGCATGTCATGCTGCATGTTGTAGGTCGACATGGTCATGTGTTTCATTGACTCTTCCATGGAATCCATACTGGTCAGCATCGGCTCGAGGGTGCGTACATCCTGCGCCATGGAATCCACACTCACTGCCATGGTTCTCACATTGGCCGACAATTGGCCGACGCTGTCGGTCATGGTCTGCAGATTGCTCGACATGATATTCATATTGGAATCGACACTCAAGGCCAGGAAATGCACGTCTTTGGCCAGACTGAATATCAGATAGAAACCATATGCGGCCAGTAGAATGAAAGCAAACAGAGAAGGATAGACTATTAATTCCCAGCGACGGGCGCTGGTTTCAAACGCCATAGACAGGCGGTCCATGGAGTATTGAGAGCCTTTCTTATCGTCCAGCACGATTTCTTCGGAAGGCTCTTGTGCGTCTATATCTGTTTTATCAATCATTCAACTGATAACTCTGCGGAAAACTCTGTTACATAATTGTAACAGTGAAGTCTAGCATAACTTTCTTTTATCTCAATAAAAATAATTAAAATATATTAATTGAGTAATATACTTTAATTTCTAAGAAAATGCCCATATGAAATATTTATAAAAGCTGATTCGGCATCAAAATTCACCCGCCGCTGCGCGATCCATAATATCAAGAATCTGATCTTTGATCCTTATCGCTTCGGCCTTCAATCCGACAGGAAGCGGCTTTCCCCCATAGATCATCATATCCATATTCAGCGCTGTCAGCCAGAGCTTGCCTGATTTATCCTCCACCAGGCTGATACGACAAGGCAGATAGGCCGAATAGGCATCAGAATAATCCAGCATCTTGGCGGCAGTCAAAGAGTTGCAGAACAGATAGATCTTTATGAAACGATAACTTATTCCGCTTTTTGCCTCGATATCCTTTGACAGCGGCAACTCACCGACGTTCGACAGGTTATGTTCGTTGGCCACGAACTTCATGGTCTGTTCAACATCTTCCGGAGATAAACCCTCCGCTACTGGAATTTTCCATATGCTCGCCTCCGCCATGCTCCGGGTCTCCAGGGTCTGCTTCCCCAGTTCCATGAAGACCCGGCTTGCGGGTCGAAGCTTTTGACTGTATCGCCGAACTTGAGATAAGCGAAAGTCACGAGAACAATGAACAACAATCCGATACGCGCCAGCAAATTTCTGATAAAACCCATCCAATCCTCCTGTGTTGCTTTCAGAACTGATCAACACCCACTGCCCCGTCGCGACCGGCTGACATCGCTGTAGCGGCTGAGAAAAACTCTGAACACAGGTAACGAGCAACTTGCTCCGTACCCTGTTCTAAATATCACTCATCGCTATCCAATGCGCTGAACCCCACTGCCGCCCGATAGGATCTGGTTCGAGCAGATGTTATCTAATGCATCGACATCGAGGCTGATTCACACCCACCCCGGCTCACTCTCCCAGATAGGCGGGGTAGAGCGTGGAGGTTAAGGAATAAAATTCTCTCGCACCCTTTCCCCTAGGTTCGAGTTCGAATACGGCGAGCCCTTCACTGAAAGAACGGCGAAACACCGTGCGCTGGCACAACCTCTGTTTGATGAATTTGACCCCCGCCAACGAGACCAGCGCCGCAGCCGCCTCATCCGATTCACGAATGGCATGGTGGGTATCGGCACGATTGATGAAAGCCAATAATTCGGGATCACTACCCATAACAGACTCACTCAGGAAGCGCAGGAATCGCTGGGTCGACCAGATATCCGCCTGTGACGGCGGCACTGGTATCAATACGCGATCCGCCAGACCCAGGGCTGTCTTCATCGATTCCATGTCGGCCGTACCCACGTCAACCAACACCTCGTCATATCCCTTGAGCCGTGTCTTGGTTAAAGCGGATGCATCCTTGACCAGTAAATTGGGTTCGAATCCCTCCTCCATTCTCACCTCGGCAACATCGGTGAGGGTGGCTTGGGGATCCGCATCCACGACCAAGACATTGGCTTCGGCCATCCCCAGCCACACAGCCAAGTTGAAGGCCACGGTACTCTTACCGGACCCTCCCTTCAGACTACCAATCACTGTTATCATGGAATTGCCTCGACACGGATGCTTTAGCTGTTCACATCGGGTTAGAAATTATTATTCTAGGTAGCCGTTCATCATACGTTCGTCCGCAGCGTATTGCGAGACCAGGGATCCGTTATCGTGGTGCGAAGCGACCGATTCGATTACTTGCCCTGCAAACTCTGACCCGAGCCCATTGACTGCCTTGATCTGACCATCCGGAACCGTCTGAGAACCCGCCTGTCTACGGTCGTTCATCTGCTCATATCCAGTAGAGTTGACAGGAAAGGACTTCCCCACGAATGGATAATAGGCACGGGATTCCCTTGCATCCTGTGCATACCTCAGCGATGGTAATGGAGGCCTTCCAATGGGTCGAAAAACATATCCGGCGTTTGGCTGTGACGGATCATTAGCAGCGTAAGGCATCCGCCGCTGTAAAGTTCTGTGGGCAAATTCATCACCACCGTGCATTTGATTCGGTCTGTTTCGGTCTTGCAACGGTTCAGGCCCTGGGCGATAACCAGTCAGGTGATTCCATGGTTTCCCGTTGAACGGATAGGACCTGGCGAACCGCTCATACCGGGGGCCCCCACGGCTCCTGTCCCCAGTGGCAAAAGCTGGCCGCCGTTCAGGAGCCAGGGGGCGGAAATGATAGCCATTGGCTTGAGGCAGGGGCCTGGAGACAGGCATTCTGGCGGCCATCACACCTCTGGTGTCACCCGGTAGGGGGCGAAACCTGTAATGGTGAGCGACCGAACCACCCCGCCAATGCCTTGCATAGCGATCACCCCAGGTTTGGTGGGCAAAATAGGGAGCGGGACCATACCCCATCGACCTCTGCCAACGAGGCACTGCAGCGGCATATCGGCCGGTCCAGCCACTGGCCTGTTCCCGGCCTCTCAGTGGTCGCCAGCGATAGGAGTGCATTGGAGATGCAGAACTGCGTTGCCCGACACTCGGCAGATAAGCATTGTGGGACCTTATCGGTCGAAAGCGATAACTCTGATGATCCCCATAAGGCTGCCGTCGATATGTGCCGTTGCGATTCGGCAAGTTTGGCATACGCCAATTGACTGGAGTTGGATGACTTCTGAATCGAAAATTATTTGCCTGCGATGGATGGATAAACCCATGCTCGGGATTCGGTAAATAGTAACCAGGACCCTGAAAGCTACCGATCATCGCAGAAGCCAATGGTGTAATACAGATCATCAATACGCCGCTGAACAGTCGGGCCCAAGGCATTCCAACAAACTTCACTTCATATGTCTCCCTACCAAAAAAATTTAGTATCTAAACGATTCAATGCGTTAACGACAGTTTAACGACAAATCCGCACCTGCAAAACCATCAATTTCATACGATCACCTTTGCGTTTTATCCTGTCTGAACAAAGGCTGCCAATAGGACGGGCTGTACGAATCTTGAGGCTGATTAGGATAATACGGGTATGCCTGTTGAGGACCATGATCGATAAATCTGTCGTCCGGCCGGAAATACAGCGAGTTGGCCGATCCTGGTAATCCCATCATGCTTGGACCATCATACCCTCGGAAATTGAAGCGGGTCTGCGCTCTTTTCCGATCATCCTTGTGGTTTTGCTGTTCTGTCTTTACGATCCGGGACTTTTCATCCTCGGTGAGATTTCGGAACCGATAGGCCCCGATCTGCGGGGCGATTCGATTCGTCTCTTCCAAGGGGCGATAGGTGCCTGGTGGAAATGCCATTACCGGATGGGAGGGATCAGAAATAATTTCCGAACCATCCCGAAAGGTATGGATCTGTTCTTCCGACTGATAAGAGTATTGGGCTTCGCCAGGTCGCCATTGATAACCGGGATATTGACCAGCGGCGGGTACCATGGGTTGGTATTGGTATTGAGACTGACCAAACCCTGCTTCCGTCCACCCTTGAGGAGAGAACCAAATTCCTAACCAGAGCACACCATGCAATAGAGACCTTATCTTGCTAAACACAGTCACCCCAGTGATAGCGTTCGTTTAATAGCGACAGTGCCCAGATGGAATGAACCGGCTTCAACCCCAAAACATCAAGTTTTGAGACGAATCCCTCTACGCCCTGCTTTTTTCTTCATCGGTATCGCTGGTGCAATCTCCTGCGTTCGCGGAGCCGATGCGCTTTCACTCGCCTTCGAAGAACCGTTCCCACCCTTAGCAGGACCTTTGTCCGTTTCTTTGGAACTCTTTTGACTTTGCAGAGCCGAGGGCCGTTTTTTGGGTTTGGGAGCCGTCGAACCTGGTTTGGTTGCCGAGACCCCGGGTCCCGCCTCATCCGTCTTATCGCTTACAGGCTTCACAGGCTCCGCACGCTGTGGCGGGGTCTGCTTATCCCCATCATCCTTGGCTGTTTCTTGTGCCTTAGGTGCTACCTGAGGAGCAACGACTGATTCGGACTGAACCGGTACTGACTTGTCTTTGTCCACAACCGAACGCTGAGCGGTTTTCTCTACGACCACATCGGCGGATGTTTCGACGGCGGCTGCCTGGGAAACCTTGGATACCGGTGGATTCGATGTGGCGGGTGGATCACTCACACCACCGGGAGACTGGCCACCACCACCGCTCGGACCGGAGCTACCACTCGAACCGCTGGAACCACTGGCTGGTGGTGAGGCTTTAGCCGGTTTGGGCTTTTTCTTGAACAGCTGAAACAGCATCAAAAAGATGCCTCTTACCAGATAGAATAGCATGCTGATCACACCGAACAGCTTGCTCCAGACCACCATCCAGAGCGGGGTGCGCGCAGCCGCAGCAGGCTTCTCCGGCTTGGGCTGCTGAGCCTTTTTCGAACTGTCTTCCAATACCGGCACTTCAACTCCAGGCGGGGCCGTGGCCACCGCAACCTCGATCAAGTCCTTACTGGCTTTGATACAGCCCAAGGGAATGACGATCAGGGTAAGGATGGTCGAGACCATGACCCCGGAAGCGAGAGAGATCGCCATACCCTGGAATATCGGGTCGAAAAAGATCACCGATGATCCGCACACCAGCGCCAAGGCCGTGATCAGAATCGGCCGGGATCTTGTCTTACAGGCCTGAATCACCGCTTCCACCACGGAACTGCCGTGTTGGATCTCGTGGATGGAGAAATCCACCAGCAGGATCGAGTTACGCACGATGATACCCGCCAGGGCGATCCACCCGATCATGGAAGTAGCGGTGAATTCTCCACCCCAGCCCAACTTGAAAAAGATAAAATGGGCCGGGATGATACCGAGCAAGGTCAAGGGGATCGGCGCCATGATCAAGGCCGGTATACGGAAGTTACCGAATTCCCAGACCACCAGCATATAGATCAGCACCAGGGCCACCATGAAGGCCGCCCCCATATCCCGGAAGGTCTCGTAAGTAACGGTCCATTCGCCGGCCCATTCGATGGCTGAGGTCGAGTCATTTGGCGGTGGCCCCAACCAGAAGGTATCCAAGGCCACGCCGTCGGGGGTCCGATAGTTTTCCTGCTTCAGCAGATCCTGCACCTGGAACATGCCATAGACCGGCGCGGCGAGCTTGCCACCCACGTCCGCGACCACATACTCGACGTCACGCAGATCTTTGTGGTAAATGATGTCGTCTTCCAATACCTGCTCGAAACGGCCCAATTCACGCAACGGCACGGTGATGCCGGTACTTGACTGAATCGGCAGGTCGCCCAGACGGGTGATCTCGGAGCGTTCCGCCAACGGCACCTGGATCATGATGTTGACCGGCTCGTGCCCGGCCCGCTGTTTCACGTCGCCCAACGGGGAGCCGCCCAGCGCCATACCCAGATTACGGTTTATGGTATCCACCGATATGCCCCGTCGAACCGATTTCTCGGTGTCCACGGTGAAACGCCAGTACTGATAGGGATCGCGCATGTAATTGTCCACGTCCCGCAGGCTCTCGGTGCGGGAGAAGACCTCGGTCAGATCGGAGGCGACCTGGCGCCTTACCTCGGCATTGGGGCCATGCACTTCGGCCACCACGGATTGCAACACGGGTGGCCCGGGCGGCATCTCGACCACCGCATACTTCGCCCCCGTACCCTTGACGAGGGACTTCAAGTCTTCCCGGGTCTGTACCGCAATCTCGTGACTGGAGCGCTTGCGTTCACTCTTGTCCAACAATTGGACCTGCAGTTCCGCCAGCCAGGGATCCTTCCTCAGGTAGTAATGGCGCACCATACCGTTGAAATCGAAGGGTCGGGCGGTACCCGCATAGACCTGCACCGCAGTCACCTCCGGGATGTTACGGATCTTTTCCGCCATCTTGTGCGCCAGATTGGCGGTGACCGGCAGGGCGGTGCCTTCCGGCATGTCCAACACCACGGAATATTCCGGCTTATTGTCGAGGGGCAGCATCTTCACCGCCACCCATTTGAAATAGAAGAAGGAACAGGTGAACAGGAAGGTGCCCCAGAGGATCAATTTGAACAGCCTGGCCTTGGCCGGCGACTCGATCAGTGGGGTCAGGATACGCCGGTAGAGGCCCTCCAGTTTCTCCGATTCCTTATGCTCCCGCTCACCTGCTATCTCCAGATAGCGCATCGACGGGCGCAGCCAGTGCGAGATGGTCAGATAGGGAGTGAATACGAAGGCAGCGAACAGGGAGATCATCATGGCCACAGAACCCAGTGCCGGTATCGGTTCCATGTAGGGTCCCATCATGCCGGACACGAAGCCCATGGGCAACAGAGCGGCGATTACCGTAAAGGTAGCCAGAATCGTCGGATTACCGACCTCACGCACCGCATCCACGGCGGTCAGGACATCGGTCTTGCCCTCTTCCAACCAGCGTCGATAGATGTTCTCGACCACCACGATCGCATCGTCCACCAGGATACCGATGGAAAAGATCAAGGCGAACAGACTCACCCTATCGATGGTGTAGCCCATCAACCAGGCACTGAAGATGGTCATCAGCAGCACCACCGGGATGACCAGCACCACCACGATGGCGGGACGGAAGGCACGAAATGCTGCCAGCACCAAAAGGAATACGAAGCCGGTTGCGACGAACAGTTTGAAGATCAGCTCGCTCACCTTGTCATCGGCGGACTTGCCGTAGTCCCGGGTCACACTGACTTCCACATTGTCCGGGATCTGGTTCCCCTTCAAATGATTGACGCGGGCGAGGATGGCATTGGCCACCGTGACACCGTTTGAACCCTCTTTCTTTGCAATCGCGATGGTGACGGCCGGGTAACCGTCGGCCTTGATGTCTAGGTCACTGGCTGCACCTGTGTAATAGGAAACCAGTTGTTTGGCATCCTCCGGCCCCTGTTTGATCCGAGCCACGTCATGCACGTAGACCGGCACGTCGTTGTGGGTACCGACCACCAGACGATTGATGTCATCCACGGTCTTGAGGAACGCCCCTGTCACCACCGTGAAGTGTGTGCTGCCCGCCTCCACGTCACCGGCCTGCTGCTCGCTATTAGCGGTGCGTATGGTGTTGGCCACCTGATCGAGACTGATGCCGTAACCGGCCAGGCGTTCCGGAAACACCTCGATGGTCACCTGCTCACGGCGTCCGCCCACCACGAAACCTCTGCCGGTATTGGGCAGTTCCTTGAGCGCCTGGAGTACGTCGTGGGCCAACATGCGCAGTTGGCCGTCGTCCACGTCCGGCACCCCGTTGCCGTCCCGATCCTTGGACCAGAGGGTCAGGTTGACCACCGGTACGTCGTCGATGCCCTTGGGCTGGACCAGCGGCGGCATCACGCCCGGGGGGATCTTATCCATGTTGGAGTCGAGCTTGTCGTTGACCTTCACCAGGGACGGCCCCATCTTCTCGCCCACTTCGAACTCGATAGTGACAATACCGCCACCTCGTTGGGAGGCCGAATAGACGTGTTTGACGCCGGGAATCTCCGACATGATACGTTCCAACGGGTCGATCGCCAGGGCCGCGACCTGGGAGGCCGCCGCGCCGGGATACTGGACGAAGATGTCCACCATGGGCACAGAGATCTGGGGATCCTCTTGACGCGGTGTGATCACCAGTCCCATCAGCCCCATCAGCATCATGGCAAGGAAGAACAAGGGAGATAAGGGCGACTGGATAAAGAACCGTGCGGTCCTGCCGGCAAGACCCAGGTGCGCTTCTGTGTTCGGATCCATGGAATGGAGCTGATCGAGTTTATCGTCGTTCTGGCTCATATGCGTTCTCGATGCTTCGTGAATTTGTCTGAATCTGGCGTGATCAGGCTCCAGACAGCACTACGGGAGGCCGCAGGCCTCCCTTGGATTTTCAATTCATACTAGGCTGACAATCGCGTGATTGATCAGCGAGAAGAGGGAGATGCCCAACCGGCACTGATCCCCACACCCGGATTTCGCACTACCCTCTCACCTGACTGGAGTCCCGACAGCACCGTCGTATACCCACCCGGCAACTGTTCTCCCACTCGGATCAGACGCAACGAAGGCTTGCCGTCGTCTCCCAGCACATACACCCCGGGTAGACTCCCGTTGTAGCGGATAGCACTGGTGGGGATGATCGGATTGGAACGGGCCGGGGCATTGAAATCCGGCACCAGTACCTTGGCATACATGCCGGGTGCGGAAACCCCCTGAGGCAGATCGAACTTGATCGTTACCGTATGCCGCTGGGCATCGGCCATGGGAAAGATCTGGGCCACCCGTACCGGTACCTCCTGATCACCCACATCCAGTTCCGCCCGCAACATCATGCCCTCGTTCAGACCGGGACGCAGACGTCCCGGTACGTCCACCACGATCTGCAGGTATTCCACGTCTGCATATTTCAGCAATGGTTGACCGGGCTGTACCGTGTCACCCACTTCGATGAACTTCTTCATGATGATGCCATTGAACGGGGCCACACTGCGGGCATCCCGCAACTTGGCATCGATCGCGCGAATCTCTGCCTGGACCTGATACATGGTGTTTTGTGCCTGCTGGATACCAATGCGGGAAGAGTAGATATCCGCACCTCGCTCGGCACCTTCGTCCCGCTCCCCGATGAAGCCTTCCATCGGTCGAGTGAACATCTGATCGAACAGGTTGGGTACACCCATCCCCCCTGGCGCCGAACGGGATTTCGGTGACCAGAGTTCGCGATTGAACTGGACACCCGCATTGCGCAACTGGGCATCCGCATTGGCCAACTGCGCCATCGCAGCTTGTCGCTTGGCCCTGAGTTCACTGTCATCCAACTCGACCAGCAGATCACCTTCCTTGAAGGTGTCACCCTCGATACCGGCCAGGAATTTCACCCGTCCGGGCAACTGCGCCGACAAGGTGACCTCTTTATACGGCACCACAGTACCACCCAGCGAGACATGAGGTACACCTTGCGACTGCTGCACCACGAAGTAGTCACCACTCCCGGCGGGAGCCACCGCTGAGGCTCCCGCAGAAAAGCTTGCTGCCGAGGCGATACCTACAGCCAGCATCATCGATCTAAATCTTTCACCCATGGTTCCTTATGACCTGCTATATAGTTCGTGGGGAATTGTGATTATACAATTCATGACCGACCGGCTGCTCCAGCCAGGGGAAACCTGGACGATTCAAACCCGTGCCATTACGGAAAAGCTCTTGATGAACGGCCCTGCCATGCGTGGATCTTTGATCATGGCTGAATAGTCACCTACGATGAATTTCATCTTCCGGGACGTGAAGGCCATGCCAAGACCCATCATACCCGGCGGTTTGGCGATCCATTTGCGCCACTGATCTTCCGAGGCCCGGATATCCCAGTTGAGTGTTTCACCGTTGAAACCGCCGCCGGCAACTGCCTTGCCGTTTTCCACCGTCAATACACCGGAAGGTTTGTCGTCTCCATCGAAACCGTAGCCTATGACACTATTGAAGCCGATCTGTGCCAGGGCATCCGATAGCTCGGGTTCAGCATTCCAATGCTCCATGAAACCCTTCATCCACGCATCTGAAAACAACTCAGCCATTCCGGTCTTCCCCCAAATGAAATAAAAATTGTCGTGCCGCAGGACGCAATAGAATTGGCCCTGATCAAAG
>Ga0316596_1000084_pt1 | contig 11347 bp, 8 predicted proteins | sample S_170502SBrCrA_R_FD_207793 | JGI IMG/M metagenome (GOLD analysis project Ga0316596, IMG submission 207793) | Metatranscriptome of rhizosphere microbial communities from salt marsh grasses in Alabama, United States - S_170502SBrCrA (Metagenome... | ecosystem: Host-associated > Plants > Roots >... | reverse complement strand
GTCCTGGGTGGAGAAGATGTTGCAGGAGGCCCAGCGCACCTCGGCGCCGAGGGCTACCAGGGTCTCGATCAACACCGCAGTCTGGATGGTCATGTGCAGCGAGCCGCTGATGCGCGCCCCTTTGAGGGGTTGTTCCCCGGCATATTTGCCGCGCAGGGCCATCAGGCCCGGCATTTCGGTCTCGGCGATGGCGATCTCTCTGCGGCCCCATGCGGCCAGTGTAAGATCGGCAACCTTGTAATCATTGAACTCACTCATGTCGGTCATCTCCTGTGATTGTCTGAGTGAGCGCCGTTGGAGCTTGCTCCACCTCTCCGAGCCTGGCAGGTCTGGCCTGTTGCAACGCTCCTCGGGGGGATGGTTGTGCCTCTATTACAGACCCGCGTCGGCCTTCAGTGCCTCTGCCTTGTCGGTCTTTTCCCAGGTAAAACCTTCGTCCTCCCGGCCGAAATGGCCGTAGGCCGCGGTCTTACGGTATTGAATCTGTCCGGTATTGTAGAGATCGAGCATCTTGATGATACCGAAGGGTCGCAGATCGAAATGGCTGCGGATCAGGTCGACGATCTTCTCGTCGGCAATCTTGCCGGTGCCGAAGGTCTCCACCATGATGGAAGTGGGTTCGGCCACGCCGATGGCGTAGGAGACCTGGATCTCACAACGGTCCGCCAAGCCGGCGGCGACAATATTCTTGGCCACATAACGTCCGGCGTAGGCCGCCGAACGGTCCACCTTGGACGGGTCCTTGCCGGAGAAGGCACCACCGCCGTGGCGCGCCATGCCGCCATAGGTGTCGACGATGATCTTGCGCCCGGTCAGGCCGCAGTCGCCCACCGGACCGCCGATCACGACACTGCCGGTGGGGTTGATGTGGATCTTGTGCGGGTGACATTGTTCCAGCCACTCTTCCGGCAACACCGGCAAGATGATATTCTCCATCACCGCTTCACGCAGATGGGCATAGTCGATATCGGGGTCATGCTGGGTGGAGAGCACCACTGCATCTATGCCCGTGACCTTACCATCCTTGTAATGCAGTGAAACCTGGCTCTTGGCATCCGGACGCAACCAGGGCAGCACCCCGGATTTGCGGATCTCCGATTGGCGTTGTACCAGTCGTTGGGCATAGGTGATCGGGGCTGGCATCAGCACGTCGGTCTCGTTGGTCGCATAACCGAACATCATCCCCTGATCACCGGCACCCTGTTGTTCCGGATTGGCTCGATCCACGCCCTGGGCGATGTCTCCCGACTGTTTGCCGATAAGGGACATCACGGCGCAGGTAGAGCCGTCGAACCCCACGTTGGAACTGGTGTAACCGATGTCACAGACCACGCCGCGAACCAGTTCGTCCAGATCGACCCAGGCCTCGGTGGTGATCTCACCGGCCACGATCACCGCGCCGGTCTTGATCATGGTCTCGCAGGCGACCCTGGCCCGCTGCGGATTCGGATCCAGCTCCAGGATGGCGTCCAGCATGGCATCGGAAATCTGGTCGGCCACTTTGTCTGGGTGCCCTTCTGAAACCGATTCTGATGTGAAGATGTACTCTTTGGCCATAGGCTTATTACATATCTCCATCGAATTTTTGTATGATTCGGCCGCTCGTCATCGATTCAGGGTGGTCGAATAAGGGAAAATTAAGCCGCAGGATTTTACACGCGCGGAGGGTTTTTGCATAATGCCCCCCCACGAACACAGCTGCCGCGAGACATCTTAATGGTATCACTCCAAACCCCAGTATGTGATTTCGGCGCACCCGCCCCCGATTTCAGTCTGCCCGGAGTCGATGGTAAACAGTGGTCACTCAGTGACTGCATGGGTGAAAAAGGCCTGTTGGTCATGTTCATCTGCAACCATTGTCCCTACGTCAAGGCGATCCGGGACCGGATCATCCGTGATGCCAGGGAGCTGCAGGGTTACGGCATCAACTGTGTGGCGATCATGTCGAACGATCCAAGTGACTACCCGGAAGATTCGTTCGAAAACATGCAAAAGATAGCCGCAGAGTTGGACTTTCCGTTCCCTTATCTGTTGGATGAGACGCAGCAGGTCGCCAAGGTCTATGGCGCGGTCTGTACGCCCGATTTCTTCGGCTATAACGCCGATCTGCAGCTGCAATACCGCGGGCGGCTCGATGAAAGCCGCAAAGAGGCCGCCGCCTCCGACGTGCGGCGTGACCTGTTCGAGGCCATGAAGCAGGTGGCAGAGACCGGACAGGGCCCTGCCGAGCAGATTCCGAGTATGGGTTGCTCAATCAAGTGGCTCACGGAATGATATATGCCTAAGGACCTGAGAATATCAGGATATTAGGATCTTCCATCAGTCCAGCTTATCGCCCCTATAAAGCCTGCTAAATTGCCCCTTGCATGCGGTTGCGTCAGAATACCACACCTTTTTTTCGATCGGGTACCGAATCGGCAAGCTTTATTACGGGTTGTGAATCGGGCCATTGGATTTTCTATAGGGTCGGCAAGGGTGTTTTGCCGGTCCAAAGGGTACCGGAAAGGGGATGTGCGTTTCCATCGGATCCGGACCCGCACTGGAAACCGTACGAGATTTCTAACTTAAATTCAGGAGGGGTCAATGTCCTCACGTAGAGAACTTGCCAATGCCGTTCGTGCCCTAAGCATGGATGCAGTGCAGAAAGCCAACTCAGGTCATCCGGGCGCGCCCATGGGAATGGCGGATATCGCTGAAGTGCTGTGGAACAGCCACATGAAGTACAACCCCACGAATGCAAAGTGGGCGGATCGTGACCGCTTCGTGCTCTCGAACGGGCACGGCTCCATGCTGCTCTACTCTCTGCTCCATCTCACAGGTTTCGACCTGAGCATAGATGACATCAAAAATTTCCGTCAGCTCCATTCCAAGACCGCCGGCCATCCCGAATATGGCTATGCGGACGGTATCGAGACCACCACCGGTCCTCTGGGGCAGGGCATTACCAATGCGGTGGGCATGGCGATTGCCGAGCGCACCCTGGCTGCCCAGTTCAACAAGCCGGGCCATGAGATCGTCGATCACAACACCTTCGTCTTCATGGGCGATGGCTGCCTGATGGAGGGCCTGTCTCACGAATCATGCGCGATCGCAGGCACCCTTGGCCTCGGCAAGCTGATCGCTTTCTGGGACGACAATGACATCTCGATCGACGGCCATATCACCGACTGGATGGAGAAAGATGTGGGTGGCCGTTTCGCATCCTATGGTTGGCACGTCATCCGCGATGTGGATGGTCACGACGCAGACGCCATCAATGCGGCCATTGGGGCGGCGAAGGCGGAATCCGCCAAACCCAGCCTGATCTGCTGCAAGACCACCATCGGTTTCGGTTCCCCGAATCTGGCCGGCACCCATGATTGTCACGGCGCCCCCCTGGGCCAGGATGAGATTGTCGCCACCCGCGAGAGCCTGGGTTGGACGCACGAGCCCTTCGTGATCCCGCCAGAGATCTATGCCGGCTGGGACCACAAGGAGGCCGGTGCCGCGGTCGAGTCCGAGTGGCAGGCCAGGTTCGATGCCTACAAGGCAGCCTATCCGGACGAAGCGGCGGAGTTCGAGCGCCGCATGGCAGGCGAGCTACCCGCCAACTTCGTCGAGGAGATGGACAAGTACATCGCCAAGACCCAGGAGGAGATGCCTAATATCGCCTCCCGCAAGGCCTCTCAGAACGCCATCGAGGCGATGGGGCCCGTAGTACCCGAACTGTTCGGCGGCTCCGCCGACCTGACCGGCTCCAACCTGACCAACTGGTCCGGCTCCGTCAAGGTCAATGCCGAGAATGCCAAAGGCAACTACATCTCCTGGGGCGTGCGTGAGTTCGGTATGGCCCACATGGTCAATGGAATGACCCTGCATGGCGGCTTCCGCGCCTACAGCGGCACCTTCTTCATGTTCATGGAGTTCATGCGTAACGCACTGCGTATGTCCGCGTTGATGAAGATCAACCCCATCTATGTCTATACTCACGACTCCATCGGGCTGGGCGAGGATGGCCCCACCCATCAGCCGGTCGAGCAGATTTCCACCATGCGTGCGATTCCCAATTTCGAAACCTGGAGAGCCTGTGACGCAATCGAATCCGCCGTCTCCTGGAAAGAGGCGATGCTGCGTGATAGCGGACCGACCGCGCTGGTCTTCTCCCGTCAAGGCCTGAAGCCCATGGAGCGTACTCCAGAACAGGTGAAGAACATCGAGAAAGGTGGTTACGTATTGAAGGATTGCGACGGTACCCCCGATCTCATCCTGATCGCGACCGGCTCCGAGGTGGCGTTGGCGATGGATGCCGCTGCAGCCATGGCGGAGCGCAAGGTTCGCGTGGTGTCCATGCCGTCCACGGATCGTTTCGATGCGCAGGAGCAGGCCTACAGAGATTCCGTTCTGATCCCGGGTGTGAAGCGCGTGGCGATAGAAGCCGGTGTCGATCTGGGCTGGCACAAGTATGTCGGTCTGGATGGAGCCGTGGTGTGCATGGACTCGTTCGGTGAATCCGCTCCGGCGGGCAAGCTGTTTGAGCAGTTCGGATTCACTGTCGACAACGTCGTGGCCACTGCCAATAAGGTAATGGGCTAATTAGTTAGCATCCGGAAACGCCCATCCATCGGGCGTTTCTGGAACGGAATCGCAAAATGCGATTTTTCGATTCCTTCATTGAGTATCTGTCCTTTCCGGACGGAAACTAACTAACGAAACTAATCAGGTTTTTTTGTAAGGAGCATTGAAATATGACTATCAAAGTAGGTATCAACGGTTTTGGCCGCATCGGTCGCATGGCTTTCCGCGCTATCGCCAAGGACTTTCCAGGAATCGAAGTCGTGGGTATCAACGACCTGCTGGATCCGGACTACCTGGCTTACATGCTGAAGTACGACTCGGTACACGGCAACTTCGCCGGCGATATCGCGGTAGACGGCAACACCATGATCGTCAACGGCAAGAACATTCGACTGACCGCAGAGCGTGATCCGGCCAACCTGAAGTGGGACGAGATCGGCGCCGATCTGGTGATCGAATGCACCGGCTTCTTCCTCACCGAAGAGACCTGCCAGAAGCACATCGAAGCCGGCGCCAAGAAGGTTGTGCAGTCCGCTCCCTCCAAGGATGCCACCCCGATGTTCGTCTACGGCGTCAATCACAACAGCTATGCCGGCCAGGCTATCGTCTCCGCCGCTTCCTGTACCACCAACTGCCTGGCCCCGGTGGCCAAGGTGTTGAATGACAAGTTCGGCATCAAGCGCGGTCTGATGTCTACCGTGCATGCCGCTACCGCTACCCAGAAGACCGTCGACGGTCCTTCCATGAAGGATTGGCGCGGTGGCCGCGGCATCCTGGAGAACATCATCCCCTCCTCCACCGGTGCTGCGAAAGCGGTAGGCAAGGTGCTGCCGGAACTCAACGGCAAGCTGACCGGCATGGCCTTCCGCGTACCCACCTCCGACGTCTCCGTGGTCGACCTGACCGTCGAGCTGAACAACGGCGCCTCCTATGACGACATCTGCGCCGCCATGAAAGAGGCCTCCGAGTCCGGTGATCTGGCCGGTGTGCTGGCTTACACCGAGGAGAAGGTGGTTTCTACCGACTTCCGCGGTCGCGGTACGCCTTCCATCTTCGACGCCGGTGCCGGCATCGCCCTGGATGACACCTTCGTCAAGGTCGTCTCCTGGTATGACAACGAGTACGGCTACACCTGCAACATGCTGCGCATGGTGGAGCACGTCTCCAAATAAGCTGTCTTCACGGCTTTGGATCCCGCACGGCTGCCGCTTTCTGCGGACGTCGTGCGGGGCAGCCTCAGCGCAACATGCAGCTATTGCAAAGGGGCTTCAGGCAAGGTCAGCCTTGACCCTGAATTCTTTTGGACTGAACCAACTTAGGAGATCCCTCCATGTCTTTCATCAAACTGACCGATCTCGACCTTAGTGGTAAACGCGTGCTGATCCGTGCGGACCTCAACGTTCCGGTCAAAGACGGTAAAGTTACCTCTGATGCCCGCATCACCGCCTCCATGCCGACCGTCGAGCACTGCATGAAGGCCGGCGCCAAGGTGATGGTCTTCTCTCATCGCGGCCGTCCCGAGGAAGGAAAAGTGGATGAGGAGAACTCCATGCAGCCGATCGCCGATGATATGTCGGTCAAGCTGGGCAAGACTGTTCCCTTGGTCAAGGACTATCTCGAGAAGGCACCCGAGATCGGCGAGGGCGAGGTGGTCCTGTTGGAGAATGTCCGCTTCAATGCGGGCGAAAAGAAGGATAACGAGGAGCTGGCGAAGAAGTACGCCGCCCTCTGTGATGTGTTCGTGATGGACGCCTTCGGTACCGCCCATCGCGCCCAGGCCTCGACCCACGGCGCCGGCAAGTTTGCCCCGGTGGCCTGTGCCGGCCTGTTGCTCGCGGAAGAGTTGGATGCCTTGGCCAAGGCCCTGGCCAAGCCTGCACGCCCGATGGTGGCCATCGTTGGCGGTTCCAAGGTCTCCACCAAACTGACCGTGCTCGAGGCCCTGTCCGAGAAGGTCGATCAGTTGGTGGTCGGTGGCGGTATCGCCAACACCTTCCTCAAGGCTACCGGCAAGAACGTCGGCAAGTCCCTGTGTGAGGATGACCTGGTACCGACCGCCCAGGCCCTGATCGAGAAGATGCAGGCCCGCAACGCCAACATTCCGATCGCGGTGGATGTGGTTGTAGGTAAAAAATTCGACGAAAACGAACCCGCCGTGTTGAAGTCCGCCGACGAGGTGGCGGATGACGAGATGATCTTCGATATCGGTCCCAAGTCTGCCCAGGAACTGGCCGATATCATCGCCAAGGCCGGTACCGTGGTGTGGAACGGTCCGGTTGGCGTGTTCGAGTTCGACCAGTTCGGCGAGGGCACCAAGACCGTTTCCATGGCGATCGCCAACTCCAGCTGTTTCAGTCTGGCCGGTGGCGGTGATACCATTGCGGCGATCCAGAAATACGATATCTACGACAAGGTTTCCTATATCTCCACCGCCGGTGGCGCCTTCCTGGAATATCTGGAAGGTAAGACGCTACCTGCTGTGGCCATGCTGGAAGCCCGCGCTGCAGAGCAATAAACCGCAAGCATAGCGAAAGAGTGGCCGGCCCAGCCGGCCATTCCGCTGCCTGCCTACCTGACGAACCCTATGCCAAGACGCACCAAGATAGTTGCTACCCTGGGGCCTGCCACTGACGATCCGAAGGTCATGGATATGCTCATTCATGCAGGTGTGGATGTGGTTCGCCTCAACCTCTCCCACGATCCCCATGAACAACAGCGGCAGCGTTGCGAACGGATCCGTGATCGGGCCCGGGCCAGCGGCCGCCAGGTAGGGCTGTTGTGCGACCTGCAGGGTCCGAAGATCCGCATCGGTCGGTTCAAAAACGACTTCGCAATACTCAAGGAGGAGGGCGGGTTTATCCTGGATACGGAGTGTCCGCTGGACGGCGGCGATGAGCATTGTGTGGGTTTGACCTACAAGGGGCTGGCCCAGGATGTCTCCCGTGGTGATACCCTGCTGCTGGACGACGGGGCCATAGTTCTGTGGGTCTCCGACGTGCAGGGTTCCCGGGTCCACTGCAAGGTTATGGTCGGGGGCAAGCTGTCGAACAACAAGGGTATCAACAAGCTGGGCGGCGGGTTGTCGGCGCCGGCATTGACCGACAAGGACAAGGCGGATATCAAATTTGCCGCTGAGATCGACGCGGACTATGTGGCCGTCTCCTTCGTGCGTAGTGCGGATGACGTGCGCGAGGCACGGCGTCTGCTGGAAGCGGCGGGCGGCGAAGGCGGTATCATCGCCAAGATCGAACGGGCAGAAGCCCTGGACAGTCTCAAGGAGATCATCGAGGCCTCGGATGCCATCATGGTGGCGCGGGGCGATCTCGGGGTCGAGATCGGCGACGCGGAACTGCCGGCGGTTCAGAAGTTGCTGATCAAGATGGCTCGGGAGTCGAACAGCGTTGTGATCACCGCTACCCAGATGATGCAGTCGATGATCGAAAACCCGATCCCGACCCGGGCCGAGGTGTTCGATGTGGCCAATGCGGTATTGGATGGGACCGATGCGGTAATGCTCTCAGCCGAGACCTCGGTCGGCAGATACCCACACAAAGTGGTGGAGGCAATGGATCGGGTCTGTCTCGAGGCGGAGAAGCAGACCGTGGTGCGACGTTCCACCCATCGCATCGATTCGGTGTTCGGACGGGTCGACGAGTCCATTGCCATGGCCACCATGTACACTGCCAACCATCTCGGCGTGAAGGCCATCGCCGCCCTGACCGAGTCCGGTTCGACGGTGAAATGGATGTCCCGCATCAGTTCGGGAATTCCCATCTATGCCCTGACCCGTCACGTGTCTACGCGCAGAAAGGTCACCCTGTTCCGCGGTGTCTATCCAGTCAGTTTCGATGTGGCCAGCACCAATATCGCCAAGGTGAACATGGAGGTCATCGAAGAGCTGCTGCGGCGGGGTGAAGTCAGGGAGAATGACTTGGTCATCATCACCAAAGGGGACCGTTCCGGGGTCGAGGGACAGACCAACATCATGAAGGTGATGCGGGTGGGTGAGCACATCGTGCCCAATGAAGATTGAGTCAGGCGCTGGATACCTGACAGAGACGTTAACCCAATACACATATCGTAAACTTAGGAGGCTATCATGGCTCTGATTTCCTTGCGCCAACTGCTGGACCACGCGGCTGAGAACGGCTACGGACTGCCGGCATTCAACGTCAACAATATGGAACAGGTGCAGGCCATCATGCAGGCTGCCGCTGCGGTCAACAGTCCGGTGATCCTGCAGGGTTCCGCGGGTGCACGCTCCTATGCGGGCGAACCCTTTCTGCGCCACCTGATCATCGCGGCCACCGAGATGTATCCACATATTCCGGTGTGCATGCATCAGGACCACGGTACCTCTCCGTCGGTCTGTCTGCGTTCCATCCAGTCCGGCTTCAGCTCCGTCATGATGGACGGCTCTCTGATGACCGACGGCAAGACACCGTCCAGCTATGAATATAATGTGGAAGTCACCAGTAAGACCGTTGAGATGGCCCATGCCGGTGGTGTGTCTGTCGAGGGTGAGCTGGGTTGTCTGGGTTCTCTCGAGACCGGTCAGGCCGGTGAAGAGGACGGTATCGGCGCCGAAGGCACCCTGGACCACAGCCAGCTGCTGACCGATCCTGACGAGGCGGCCGATTTCGTCAAGAAGACCGGCGTAGATGCCCTGGCCATCGCCATCGGTACCTCTCATGGTGCCTACAAATTCACCCGTCCGCCCACAGGCGACATCCTGGCCATCGATCGGGTCAAAGAGATTCATGCCCGTATCCCCGACACCCATCTGGTGATGCACGGCTCCTCTTCCGTACCTCAGGACTGGCTGGCGATCATCAATGAGTATGGCGGCGATATGGGTGAGACCTACGGTGTGCCGGTGGAAGAGATCGTGGAAGGTATCAAACACGGCGTGCGCAAGGTCAACATCGACACCGATCTGCGTATGGCCTCTACCGGCTCCATCCGCAGGTTCCTGCACGAGAACAGATCCAATTTCGATCCACGCAAGTTCTTCAAGGAGGCTACCAAGGCCATGTCTGACATCTGTAAGGCCCGCTACGAGGCCTTCGGCTCCGCCGGTATGGCGAGCAAGATTACGCCCTTGTCTCTGGAAGAGATGCAGAAGCGCTACGACAGCGGGGAGCTGAATCCCAAGGTTAATTGATCAAAAAATACCGCCGAACCCCTCCAAGAGGGGTTCCAGAACCCGTGAAGGGGAGCGTTATGCTCCCCTTTTTTATGTATATTTAGGATGATGGGTATAGCTCAGGTGGGCCGCAAAAGATTACAGCTTTCTGCTTAAAACCAACCAATTGGGGCGTTTAGCCATTCCGGGCTATCGATGCTTTCCGATGCCCGAACAGCCCATATTCTGTCAGGACGGCCGTTAATCGTTTTGGATCGAAGCCCCGCAACTGCTGATCACCGATCACGATCAGCGGCACGCTGCGACCTCCCAACTGAAAAAACTGCTTCTGGATCATTCCGGGTTTGCCCACATTGAAGTCCAAAAACGGGATATTGTTTTTGTTAAACCATCTTTTGGCGTTTTGGCAATGGGGGCAATTCAGGGTGGTGTAGAGGACGACCTTGGCGGTTTTGTGCTTGGAATGCATGTCGAGGGTTTCTAATCGAACCAGCCTTCGCTGCAGTCCGTGGTAGTGTCTAATCTGTAGCGGGTGCCAGCCAAGGCCGCAATGTATGGATTGGGGGGGATGTACGATCTTGCGACCATGACCTTTGGCTTTGATTTACTGGTCAATTTCGATACACGCTGGAATTCTAGCGCCCACACAGGAGGAATTCCAGGGTTTTTCCTGAGAATGGCGTTATCCTGTGCGTTTTTTTCTTTGGCAGGGAAGATGGCATGATTTGTCTTTTATTCCAAGCCCTTAATGACCGGTCAGGCGTCGTTCCGCCTCCCGGTATTTGGCGGCGGTCTTGTGGATGATCTCAGCGGGTAATTCCGGACCGGGCGCGGTCTTGTCCCAGTCCAGGGTTTCCAGATAGTCGCGCACGAACTGCTTGTCGAAACTCGGAGGGCTGATACCCGGACGATACTGGTCTGCCGGCCAGAAACGGGAAGAGTCGGGTGTCAATACTTCGTCGATCAGATGCACCACACCTTGAGCATCGAGACCAAACTCGAATTTGGTATCGGCAATGATGATACCCCGTTCCAGGGCATGGGCAGCCGCCTCGATGTAGATACGCAGGCTGATCTCGCGTACCTGGCTGGCCAGTTCCTCTCCCAGCAGATCCACCGTTTGCTGATAACTGATATTGACGTCGTGGGTACCCACTTCCGCCTTGGTTGAAGGCGTGAACAGGGCCTGAGGCAAGCGCCCGGCCTGCATAAGGCCCGGCGGTAGTTCGATGCCGCAGACCGCCCCGCTGCGTTGATAATCCTTCCACCCGGAACCGATCAGATAGCCCCGCACGATGGCCTCCACCGGCAGGGGTTTGAGCTTACGTACCACCACGGCACGATCCCCGAGCAGGGCCCGCTGTTGCTTATCCGCGATCACGGACTCCAAGGGGCGGTCGACCAGGTGATTCGGCACCAGGGAACGGGTACGGTGAAACCAGAAATTGGCAACGCGGGTCAACACCTCGCCCTTGCCGGGTATGGGTTGGGGCAGGACCACGTCGAATGCAGACAGCCGGTCCGTGGTGACGATCAACAGATGTTCCGGGTCGATCTCATAGATGTCCCGTACTTTTCCTCGGTTGACGAGCTTGAGGTGCTTCAGTTCCGACTCAAACAGGGTATGATTAGCTTCGCTCATGGGTG
>Ga0316596_1000082_pt1 | contig 11359 bp, 6 predicted proteins | sample S_170502SBrCrA_R_FD_207793 | JGI IMG/M metagenome (GOLD analysis project Ga0316596, IMG submission 207793) | Metatranscriptome of rhizosphere microbial communities from salt marsh grasses in Alabama, United States - S_170502SBrCrA (Metagenome... | ecosystem: Host-associated > Plants > Roots >... | reverse complement strand
GTCCAGAATATCACTGCATTTCTCGAAACCATCATGCGCCTCAAACCTTCTTCCAGCAAAGGGACCTATCTCAAAGGGATGGCGATCTCTACCACTATGGGGCCCGGTGTAAAAGTGGATGCCGCCCTTGTGAAGGAGCTGCTGAAGTAATTGATTAGGGTGTGCGGCGTATTGTCCCATTCTGACTTTGTCGCAGGCTGGTGGTAGCGATTTGCGTGCCTGCAGGGAGCGGGATAATATGCGTACAACGTCGCAAAACACAATTCCTGTAAAAATAAATAATCCTGTCAAAGACCGTAGGTTCACGATCGGTGTGTTTAATCGGCACGGCCGGCCTACCGAGGCAGATGGGTTGTTCGGATTCGTTACCTCCGGTTTTTTTGGATTTTGGAAAGGGGGTGTTGATTACTCGTGAAAGTTGAAGACAAAAAGCAAATTGTTGAAGATCTAAAGGAAAAGTTCGCAACGACCAAAGTCGTCATCGTTACGGATTACAAGGGGCTGAATGTTGCCCAGATGACGGAGCTGCGCCGAAAATTGAGCGAAGCGAAAGTGGAATACAAGGTTGTCAAGAACACCTTGCTAAAGCGCGCCTCGGAGGGTACAGACGCCATGTTGCTGACCGATGTATTTAAAGGGCCCAGTGGCATTGCGCTTTCCTTCGACGATCCGGTCGCGCCGGCCAAGGTATTGACCCAGTTTGCCAAAGACAACGATAAACTGGAGATCAAGGCTGGCGTCATGGGCGGCAAACTTATGGACTTGAATGCTATTACGGCATTGTCCAAACTGCCGTCCCGCGAGGAGCTGCTAGCACAAGTCCTCTCCGCTATGAATGCGGTTCCGACTGGATTTGTGAGAGCATTGGCCGATGTTCCGCGGCGGATGGTGAATGTACTGAACGCCATCAAGGATCAAAAAGAAGCCGCATAGTGTCGGCGAGCTGCCTCTCAGTCGAACCCCATTTGCATGATTTCTATAACTATCGGAGGTAATACTTAAGATGGCTGATATTAAAAAAGAAGATGTGATTGAATTTATTTCCAATATGTCAGTATTGGAACTTTCCGAGCTGGTTAAGGAGCTTGAGGAAAAGTTTGGTGTATCCGCAGCTGCACCGGTCGCCATGATGGCCGGCGCTCCGGCAGGAGGCGATGCGGGTGCTGCTGAAGAAAAGACGGAATTTGACGTCATTATGACCGCTTTTGGTGACAAAAAGATCCAGGTGATTAAAGAAGTTCGCGCCATTACAGGTCTTGGTCTCAAAGAAGCCAAAGAATTGGTGGAGGGCGTTCCCAAGGCTGTAAAAGAGGGTGTCGTCAAAGAAGAAGCAGAAAAGATCAAGGCCCAGCTGGAAGAAGCCGGGGCGCAGGTCGAAGTCAAATAGCACAGCAGAACATATACGTCACGACTCAGGAGGAAGACATCTTCCTCCTGAGAGCCCTATCGGCAACCCCCGTCAATGTGTGGAGAAGCCATGTCGGAAAAGTCATTGGTAAAACAACGGGTTAGAAAAAATTTTGGCAAAATTCCCCAAATTGTTGAGATACCCGATCTCATCGGTGTCCAAAGGGAATCCTACAGCCGTTTTCTGCAGATGGATATTCCGCCAGAAGAACGGGAAGACATCGGTCTGCAATCCGTTTTTAAATCGGTATTCCCGATTAAGGATTTTACCGGGAGTGCTTCTCTTGAATTTGTTTCCTATCGATTTGCAGAAGTCAAACATAGTGTCGAAGAATGTATTCATCGCGGAATGACTTATGAGATACCTCTGCGTATTACGGCGCGACTGGTCGTTTATGATATCGATTCAGAGACGGGCGTTGCCAACATTCGTGATATTAAGGAGCAAGAAATTTATTTCGGCACCATTCCGCTGATGACCGAAAAGGGCACCTTCATCATCAATGGAACAGAACGCGTTGTCGTCAGCCAGTTGCATCGGTCCTCAGGTGTATTTTTTGATCACGACAAAGGCAAATCCCACTCATCCGGCAAAATTATTTACAGTTCCCGTATTATTCCGGTTCGGGGTTCATGGATCGATCTCGAAATCGATCCTAAGGATATCGTACACATCCGCATTGATCGACGGCGTAAGTTCCCGGTGACGATTCTTTTTAAGGCGTTTGGGTATGGCGCCGAAGATCTTTTGAATTATTTTTATAATACGGACACGTATATTCTTAAGGGTAAGCGCTACTACAAGCTGTTCAATCCCGACTTGCTTCGCGGGCAGCGCGCCACGCGGGATGTCAAAGACCCGGAAAGCAGCGATGTTCTTGTCAAGAAAGGCCGTATTTTCACTCAGCGCGCCATTCGTCGGCTGAAAGCCACCGATACTAAGGAAATCCCTGTCAGCACAGAAGAGGTGATCGGCAAAGTCTTCGCGCATAGTATCGTCGATCCCAAAACGGGGGAGGAACTTTTTAAGGCTAACGATGCGATCGATGAAGAAACCCAGGAGAAATTGTCCGACGCAGGTGTTAATAGTTTCGAGGTTCTCTTTATCGATGGTGTCATTAGCAGCGACGCCATCCGCAAAACGCTGCTGCTGGATAAAGTTGAATCTAAGGAAGAAGCACTGATTGAAATCTATCGGCGTTTGCGTCCCGGCAATCCGGCTACACCTGAGGTCGCACAAGATTTCATTGATAATCTCTTTTTTAAGTCAACCTATTACGATTTATCCGGTGTTGGTAGGATGAAAATCAACCAGCGGCTGGGTATTAACAGCGACATCAGCCTGAGAATACTTCGTAAGGAAGATATTTTGCTTACGGCTAAGACTTTGATTGAGCTGCGTGATACCCAAGGCGTCGTTGACGATATCGATCATCTCGGGAATAGACGTGTCCGCGCTGTGGGAGAGCTTTTGGAGAATCAATACCGCATCGGCCTCGTCAGGATGGAACGGGCCATCAAAGAACGGATGAGTCTCCAGGAAGTCGACGCGCTGATGCCGCACGATCTTGTTAATCCCAAGCCCGTATCGGCCGTTGTCAAAGAGTTTTTTGGAACCAGTCAGCTTTCGCAGTTTATGGATCAAACCAATCCGCTTTCCGAAACGACACATAAACGGCGTCTCAGTGCGCTCGGACCGGGTGGTCTTACTCGGGAGAGAGCTGGTTTCGAAGTCCGTGATGTTCATCCGTCTCACTATGGTCGTATATGCCCTATCGAAACTCCTGAGGGTCCGAATATCGGTTTGATTGTATCACTCGGTACCTATGCTAGAGTGAACGAGTATGGTTTTATCGAAACGCCTTATAGCGTCGTAAAAGACGCGGGGTTGACAAATGAAGTTCGTTTCTTGAGCGCTTTTGAGGAAAAAGAGCATCCCATCGCCCAAGCCAATGCACCGATGGACGAAAAGAAGCATTATATAAATCCCATGGTCACCTCACGTGTGGCAGGTGAGTTTATGATGGTCGAGCGGGAACGGATCGAATTGATGGACATCTCCCCGAACCAACTTGTGAGCGTTTCGGCTTCACTGATTCCCTTTTTGGAAAATGATGATGCCAACCGGGCTTTGATGGGCTCGAACATGCAGCGGCAGGCCGTCCCCCTGTTGATGAGCGAAGCGCCGCTTGTCGGCACGGGTATTGAAGGCGTAGTGGCCCGTGATTCCGGCGTCGCCATCGTAGCGAAACGGGACGGTGTGGTTGTTGATGTCGATGCCGCCCGTATTGTGATTCGGCACGACGTAGCCGAGAATGGCGACGGTCATCCGGTTACCATCTATAATCTTTCCAAATTTGTACGCAGCAATCAGAATACGTGCTTCAACCATCGTCCTATCATTGCCAAGGGGGAACGCGTTACGAAAGGCCAGATCATCGCTGATGGCCCGGCCACAGATCGTGGCGAGTTGGCCTTGGGTAAAAATGTGACGGTCGCCTTCATGCCCTGGGGAGGGTACAATTTTGAAGACTCCATTCTGGTAAGTGAGCGACTTGTCCGCGACGGTGTTTACACATCTATTCACATTGAAGAATTTGAAGTTGTCGCACGGGATACCAAGCTCGGCAAGGAGGACATTACACGCGATATCCCCAATGTTGGCGACGAAGCCTTGAAAGACCTGGATGAAAGCGGAATTATACGGCTGGGCGCCGAAGTCGAACCCGGAGACATCCTGGTGGGAAAGATTACGCCCAAAGGCGAAACGCAGTTATCTCCTGAAGAAAAGTTGTTGCGCGCGATTTTTGGGGAAAAGGCAGGTGATGTCAAAGATACCTCCTTGCGCGTGCCGCCCGGTGTTCAAGGGATTGTCATCGATGCTAAGGTTTTTTCACGACGGGGTGCCAGTAAGGACGATCGGACAAGAGCTATCGAGGATGAAGAAATCGCGCGTCGGGAGAAGGATCGCGATGATGAAATTGCGATCATTGAGGCGGCCGCCCGCGACAGGCTGATGAGCATGCTGGTCGGACAGAAGGCTTATTCATCCATTAAAAAGGGGAAAAAAGTAGTAGTGGCTAAGGCGGCGACCATTGCCGAAGATGCCTTACAGGATATCCCCTTGTCCCAGATCGAGGGAATCGTATTAAAAGATCCCCAGCAAACTGAAGAGATTCACGATCTCATCGAAAAATACCAACGGATGTGTGACGCTGTCCGTGAGCGCTTTGAACAGCAAGTATCGCGTTTCGAGAAGGGGGACGACCTGCCGCCCGGGGTCATTAAGATGGTTAAGGTGTACGTGGCCATGAAGCGCAAGCTGTCCGTCGGGGATAAAATGGCGGGGCGTCACGGTAACAAAGGGGTGGTTTCACGAATTTTGCCGATAGAAGATTTACCTTATTTCGAAAACGGCAATCCGGTCGATATGGTATTGAATCCACTGGGCGTGCCATCGCGCATGAATGTCGGTCAGATCCTGGAAATTCATTTAGGCCTGGCGGCCAAAGGCCTCGGCGACCAGATCAACCTGCTTTTAGAAGAGAGCAAAACCAAAGCCCTTCGCGAGAAGCTGGATACTGTTTTCGCCGGTCAGAAAGATGCGCCTGCCATCAAGAAGATGAGCGAGGAGGATTTGCGATCCTTTGCCAGCAATTATATTTCCGGAGTTCACATGGCAACGCCGGTCTTTGATGGTGCCAAAGAAGATGAAATCAAGGCGCTACTGGAAGAAGCTGGCTACGATCGATTGGCGCAGGCCAAGCTTTTTGACGGACGTACCGGAAAACCGTTCGACGAAAAAATCACTGTGGGAACCATGTACATGCTGAAACTGCATCACTTGGTCGATGACAAGATTCATGCACGGTCGATCGGCCCTTATTCTCTGGTAACCCAGCAGCCTCTTGGCGGCAAGGCCCAATTCGGCGGCCAGCGCTTGGGGGAGATGGAAGTCTGGGCCATGGAAGCTTACGGAGCAGCCTATGCCTTGCAGGAATTTTTAACCGTAAAATCGGACGACATGGCCGGACGAACCCGTATGTATGAGAAAATCGTAAAGGGGCAAAATGTCCTCGAGCCGGGTTTACCTGAATCGTTCCGGGTTATGACCAAGGAGCTTCAGGCATTAGGACTGGATATCCAGTTACTGGAAGGCGAATAACTAAGGAGAGTACCTTGGAAACGTTATACGATTTTTTCGCAAAACCCACCGATCCTAGACGATACGACGGAATCCGATTGGCACTGGCCTCATCGGAACAAATCCGCAAGTGGTCCTTTGGGGAGATCAAAAAGCCTGAGACCATCAATTACCGGACCTTCAAACCGGAGCGGGATGGCCTGTTCTGCGCCAAGATTTTCGGTCCCACCAAAGATTACGAGTGCAACTGCGGTAAATACAAGCGCATGAAGCACCGCGGCGTGATTTGTGAAAAATGTGGGGTCGAGGTTATTCAGTCCAAGGTACGGCGGGAAAGGATGGCCCATATCGAACTGGCCACGCCGGTATCCCATATTTGGTTCCTTAAAAGTCTCCCCAGTAAAATCGGAAATCTGCTGGATCTCACGCTCAAAAACATGGAGAAGGTACTTTATTTCGATAACTATATCGTTATCGATCCCAAGGATACCCCACTCACCAAAGGGCAATTGCTGACAGACGAGAAATACCATGAGGCCCTCGAGTTGTACGGCAATAAATTCGAAGCCGGTATCGGTGCCGAAGCGGTCAAGATCATGCTCGAAGACATCGATCTCGATACGCTCTACAACGAGCTGCGGACGGAAGTGCGGGAAACCGGCTCCATCGCCAAACGCCAGAAGTTGGCCAAACGTCTGAAAATCGTCGACGCCTTCCGGAAGTCGGGCGTGGATCCTGCCTGGATGATCATGGACGCTGTCCCGGTGCTGCCACCTGATTTGCGCCCGCTTGTGCCGCTTGAGGGGGGCCGTTTCGCCACCTCAGATCTTAACGATCTATATCGGCGCGTGATCAATCGCAACAACCGACTTAAGCGCCTGATCGATCTCAAGGCCCCGGACATCATTGTTCGCAATGAAAAACGAATGTTGCAGGAGGCAGTCGACGTTCTCTTCGACAATGGGCGACACGGACGCGTGATTACCGGAACTAACAAACGTCCACTGAAATCGCTGAGCGATACCCTGAAAGGCAAACAGGGCCGGTTTCGCCAAAATCTGCTCGGTAAACGCGTCGACTACTCGGGCCGCACCGTGATTACCGTTGGACCTGATTTGCGCTTGCATCAATGCGGTTTGCCGAAGAAAATGGCCCTGGAGCTTTTTAAACCCTTCATCTACTACCGGCTGGAACAAAAAGGTCTCGTTTCCACCGTCAAGAGTGCCAAAAAAATGGTGGAACGCGAAATCCCCGAAGTCTGGGATACCCTTGATGAGGTTGTCAAGGAATATCCCGTGATGCTCAACCGGGCGCCGACCCTCCACCGGTTGGGAATCCAGGCTTTTGAGCCGATTCTTATCGAGGGCAAGGCCATTCAATTGCACCCATTGGTCTGCACCGCATTCAATGCGGATTTTGACGGCGACCAGATGGCCGTGCATGTTCCCCTGTCGGTTGAAGCTCAGATCGAAGCACGGGTGTTGATGCTCTCCAGCAACAACATTCTCTCTCCGGCCAACGGCAGTCCGATAATCGTTCCGAGCCAGGATATCGTCCTGGGGATCTATTACATGACCAGGGGAATTAAAGATCGGAAAGGACATGGCCGCATTTTCAGTAGCCCCGATGAAGTGCGTATCGCTTATGATGCCGGGGCAGTGGAACTGCACACCCAAATTGTGGCGCGGGTGGGGGGCGAGCGGCTGGATACCACAGTGGGGCGGGTGTTGCTCTACGAGATTATGCCAAACGATGTGGTGATGGCATTCCATCATTTGGTAGTGGCCACGGAAGCGGAAGCGACAAAGGTTGCTGAAGCACTGGATGCGGGTACACCTTTTGAGGATGTCATGGACCAGCACAACGAAGCCGCAGTCGTCATTGACGACGGGTTCACCGGGCTTCTTAAAGAAGGCGAGCTGAGGGGTGTTTACAATCTGACGGAAACGGATGCCAAAACCCTTTTCGGCCTTGGTGCCGATCGTTATGCCGGACCTATGGTGGCCGACGAGCGATTCCATTTCTTTGCCGCGGCACGGCGTGAAGTCGGCGTGCCGTTCAAGGCTGTGAATCACGTCATGGACAAGAAAGCGCTTCGCGAACTGGTGGATCTGGTCTACCGCCGGCTGGGACCAAAGGCAACGGTTATATTGTCTGACCGGCTTAAGGACATCGGCTATCGCTATTCCACCGAAGGTGGTTTGTCCATTTCCATCGATGCGATGATCATTCCCGAGAAAAAATGGGATATTCTGCAGCAGTCAGAGAAGCAAGTCGCCGAAATTGGCCGCCAATACACGGAAGGTCTGATTACCCAGGGGGAGAAATATAATAAGGGTGTCGATATCTGGGCCAAGGCGACCGACGACGTGGCCAATGAAATGATGGAAGCCATGAAAAATGCGCCATCACCCGGGGGGCACGAAGCGGCCGGTTTCAATCCTATCTTTAGGATGGCGGAGTCCGGTGCCCGCGGCAGCAAGGACCAGATGCGTCAGCTGGCTGGCATGCGTGGTCTGATGGCCAAACCCTCCGGGGAGATTATCGAAACGCCCATTCAAGCTAATTTCCGGGAAGGCTTATCCGTATTACAGTACTTCATTTCGACCCACGGTGCCCGCAAAGGTCTTGCCGATACGGCGCTTAAAACCGCCAACTCTGGATACCTCACACGTCGTCTGGCGGATGTGGCCCAGGATTGCGTCATTACGGAAATTGACTGCGGTACGATGATGGGCGTGGAAGTCGAGCCGCTCATGGAGGGCGGGGAAGTCATCCAACGCCTTGGCGAGCGGATCCTGGGACGTTATACCATAGAAGAAATCGTCGACCCCTTTACGGACGAAGTTCTGGTCAAGGCCGGCAAAGAGGTGGACGAAGCGGCGGTCCAGCGGATCGAAAATTCTGGTGTGACTAGTGTTAGAATCCGTTCCGCCCTGACCTGCCGTGCTAAGCATGGCGTATGCGCCTCTTGCTATGGACGTGATCTGGCCCACGGGCGTCTCGTGGAAATGGGACAGGCGATCGGAATTCTGGCCGCACAGTCCATCGGCGAGCCTGGTACCCAGCTGACGATGAGAACCTTCCATATTGGTGGTACAGCCAGCCGAAGGGTAGAGCAGGCGGATATCCGGGCGCGCGTTGAGGGAACTGTGAAATTTATGGACATCAATGTCGTGGAAAACTCCACCGGCGATCTCATCGTGATGAACCGCCGCGGTGGGGAATTTGCCATTATCGGCGAAAACGATCGCGAACGGGAACGGTTCCCTGTCATTTTCGGCGCTCACCTGCTGGTCAAGGACGGTGCCCAAGTCCAGGCTGGCGATTTGCTTGCTCAATGGGATCCTTTCACCACGCCCATTATAACCGAGGTTAGTGGTACGGCCAAATTCGGTGATATTTTACCGGGTAAAACCGTTCAGGAAAAAGTCGACCCGGTGACGGGCAAGTCCAGTCACACGATCATTGAATCCAAACTGGCCGATGCCCGCCCACGCATTTCGATCAAGGACGAATCCGGCAAAACAGCTAAATTGCCGTCCAAATCAGGGTTGGCTCGCTATATCCTGCCGACAGACGCCATTTTGATGGTGGAAGAAGGGGATTCTATTCAGGCCGGTGATATTATCGCCAAGCTGCCTCGAGCGACCACTAAGACCAAGGACATCACCGGGGGTCTGCCACGGGTCGCTGAATTGTTTGAAGTCCGCAAACCGAAGGATATTGCCGTTTTGAGCGAAATTGACGGCTATGTATCCATCGCCAAGGGGACTAAAAAGGGAAAACAGAAAATTACCATTACCCCAGTGGATGTGGGCGAGAAAAAAGAATATCTCATTCCCCGTGGCAAGCACATCAACGTGTACGAGGGGGATTACGTGCGCGCTGGCGAGCCTCTGATCGGCGGGGCGGCCATTCCCCAAGATCTGCTCAATATTAAAGGGGAAATTGCGTTGGCGCGCTATCTGTTAGATGAAGTTCAGGAAGTCTATCGCTTGCAGGGTGTGCGGATCAATGACAAACATATCGAAGTTATTGTACGCCAGATGATGCGCCGCGTAAAAGTGCACGAAGTTGGTGATACCGATTTTATCACGGAAGAGCAGGTCGATCGCGTCGTCTTCGAAGAGGCCAATCGAGCTGTGATTGAGAATGGTGGTAAGCCTGCCGTTGCCGAGCCATTGATTTTGGGGATTACCAAAGCATCGCTCAGCACGGATAGTTTTATTTCGGCGGCCTCTTTCCAAGAGACCACCAAGGTGCTCACCGATGCCGCTATCGGTGGTACAAAAGATTACTTGCGCGGACTGAAAGAAAATGTCATAATGGGTCGTTTGATCCCAGCTGGAACGGGATTTCCTATGTATAACGACGTTCACATGGATCAGGGCTGACATCAACCGCCTGCCGTTACGGCAGGCGGCTCCTCAGCAGTATGCCACATGTTAACTGAAACGATCCGCTTCGGCGTTCAATCGTTTTAAGAGCATAGGGTTTTCATTCCACGGATTTTTGGCGACAAACTGACAGATCGGATGCCCCCTTAAAGCGGTGATAAGTATTTGGGGCTTTAAGGTGGCGATCGTGTTTTTATCAGGCATTAAAAATGCTTGACAATTATTCCCGGTATGTATACATACCCCAATTTTGCCGTACGGAAAAATTCGTGTAATTTTTATCAACGGATGAGGATAATATGCCGACCATCAACCAGCTTGTTCGTAAAGGCCGTAAGAGGATCAAGAAAAAGACTAACACGCCGGCGCTGAAAGGGGCGCCCCAGAAGCGGGGCGTGTGCACGCGTGTTTATACATCCACACCCAAAAAGCCGAACTCGGCATTACGGAAGGTGGCGCGTGTTCGGTTGACAACCGGGGTGGAAGTCACGGCTTATATTCCCGGGATCGGGCATAATCTGCAAGAGCATTCCGTCGTTTTGGTGCGTGGCGGCCGTGTAAAAGATTTGCCGGGTGTGCGCTATCATATTGTCCGCGGAACGCTGGATACACTAGGTGTCGAGGATCGACGACAAGGGCGCAGTAAATACGGTGCCAAGCGGCCTAAATAAGCGAGGGACCAGGTAGGAATCCTTATTAAGTAACGATCAATGGAAATGGTGTAGCATATGCCGAGAAGAAGAGAAGTCCCAGTAAGGACTGTTTTGCCGGACCCCAAGTATAATAGTGTTCTGGTCGCCAAATTCATCCGTTCCGTGATGCGGGATGGTAAAAAGAGCACCGCGGAGAAACTGCTTTATGAAGCGTTTGACATTATTGAGAAGAAAACCAGCGAACCGCCTTTGAAAATATTTGAAAAAGCACTGGATAACGTCAAGCCTATGACTGAGGTAAAATCCAGACGGGTGGGGGGATCTACCTATCAGGTGCCGACAGAAGTTAGACCGGCCCGCCGGCAGGCGCTGGGGATTCGCTGGATGATCGATTTTGCACGCAAACGCGGTGAGCGGGGAATGGCGGCCCGACTGGCCGGTGAAATTTTAGATGCGGCGAATAATCGCGGCGGGGCGGCCAAAAAACGGGAAGATACGCATCGCATGGCCGAAGCCAACAAGGCCTTTGCACATTTCCGCTGGTAATTGAACTAAGATTGCAGGGCGTATTTTTCGGTAAAGGTCAATTGCGGAGTCGGTTTCGGCGCGACAGCCCTTTATAAATAGATGGTGAAAAATACAGACCCGTACCGGGGAGGAAGAGAAGATGGCGAAGCAAAAGTTTGAGCGGACGAAGCCGCATGTAAATGTGGGAACGATTGGTCACATCGACCACGGCAAGACGACGCTGACGG
>Ga0316596_1000081_pt1 | contig 11362 bp, 7 predicted proteins | sample S_170502SBrCrA_R_FD_207793 | JGI IMG/M metagenome (GOLD analysis project Ga0316596, IMG submission 207793) | Metatranscriptome of rhizosphere microbial communities from salt marsh grasses in Alabama, United States - S_170502SBrCrA (Metagenome... | ecosystem: Host-associated > Plants > Roots >... | reverse complement strand
TCCCAAATCCCCGCCCTTTCACTCGATTACGAGTTTCTGTAGTGTTGCCCCTTCGCATCGCGGGGCCATGATCGCACGGCGCCCTGCCCTCCCGAAAGCCGCCGAGCCATGCGCGGCTTAGGCCCCCACAACGACGAGAGACGAGCATCCATGGGATTTCTGAACGACAAGCGGATCCTGATCACCGGGGTCGCAAGCAACCGCTCCATCGCCTGGGGCTGCGCCACTGCCATGCATCGGGAGGGGGCCCAGATCGCCTTCACCTACCAGAACGACAAGCTCAAGGGACGGGTCGAGGAGATGGCCGCCCAGGTGGGCTCGGGACTCTGCCTGCCCCTCGACGTGGGCAGCGACGCCCAGATCGAGGAAACCTTCGCGCGCCTCGGGGAGCACTGGGGCGGGCTCGACGCCATCGTCCACTCCATCGCCTTCGCGCCGCGAGAGCAGCTAGAGGGGGACTATGTGGACGCGGTGACCCGGGAGGGCTTCAACACCGCCCACGAGATCAGCGCGTACAGCTTCGCCGCGCTGGCCAAGGCCAGCCGGCCCCTGATGGCGGGCCGCAACGGGGCCCTGGTGACCATGACCTACCTGGGGGCGGTGCGCGCAGTCCCCCATTACAACGTCATGGGGGTCGCCAAGGCGAGTCTGGAGGCCAATGTGCGATACCTGGCCGCCTCCCTCGGACCCCAGGGGACGCGGGTCAACGCCGTCTCCGCAGGCCCCATCCGCACCCTGGCGGCGGCGGGCATCTCGGACTTTCGCGGAATGCTGAAACAGGTGGAGGAGCGCACCCCCCTGCGGCGAAACGTCACCATCGAGGAGGTCGGCAACGCCGCCGCCTTCCTGTGCTCGGACCTGGCGAGCGGCATCACCGGCGACGTGCTCTACGTCGACACCGGCTATCACATCCTCGGGCTGGGCTGAGAACGAGGGCGGCGGACCCGCCGCCCTCACCGCCGAGGCGCCGTCAACCCTCGCTGGCCTCCCCTAGCGGTTTGCGCTCGATCTTGGCACGCCGCTCCATGTCGTCCAGGACCGCCTCGGAGGCCTGGCGCCCCATGAGCTGACCGAGCATGGAGCGCTCCTGGTCCGCTGCCTTGTCCCCCGGCTTGGTGACCTCACCCGGCTCCACCTTGGCGACGCGGACGATGGCCGCGTCGCCATTCTCGAGGACCGCCGTTCCCACACTCGCCTGACCCTCCGCTGGACTCGGCAGGGTGAAGGCGACGGTACGAACCGGGGCGGGCAGCTTGGGATCTCGGCGCCCCACGAGACCCAGCAGCTCCGGTTTGTCTTCCCCGGCGACGGCGGACCAATCCGTCCCGGCGCGGAGCTTTTCGGCCCCTTCCTCGGCGGCCTGCAGGGCGGCCTTGCGGGCGCGCTCCTGTCGTAGGGTCGTGACGATCTCGTCCCTGACCTCGTCGAGTGAACGGGTCGAGGCCTCCCGATGATCGACCACTCGGACCACGAGCGCCTGGAGCACGTCCTTCTCGGGCTCGATGAGGTCGCTGTTGCGACGCTCGTTCAGCACCTCCTCGCTGAAGGCGGCGGCGGTCACCTTGGGGTTGCCGAGCAGGCCCTTGCCCCCCGTGCGACCGATCCAGTCGCTCTGCTGGATCGTCAGACCCAGCTCCTCGGCCGCCGGCTTCAGGCTATCCGGGGACTCGTAGACGACGTTGGCGAGCCGCTCGCCCAGATCATAGAAGAGCGACTCGGCCTTCTGGTGTGCCACCTCCGACCGCAGCGAATCCCGGACCTCCTCGAAGGGCTTGATCCGGGCAGGGATGATCTCCTGCACCTCGATCAGGTGATAACCGAACCGCGTTCGGACGGGCTCGCTCAGCTCGCCGGCCGCCAGGCTAAAGGCAGCCTGGTCGAAGGCGGGATCCATGATCCCCTGCTCGATCTCTCCGAGGGATCCACCCTTGGAGGCGCTTCCGGGATCCTTCGACACGGCCTTGGCCACTTCCTCGAACGGCTCGCCGCCTTGGATGCGCTTGCGCACCGCCTCGATCTCCTCGAGCACCGGCTGGGCCTTGGCCTCGTCCGCGGGCACCGGAAGCAGGATATGACGAACCTTGCGGCGCTCCGGCTGACCGAAACGGGCCTGCTCCGAGTCGTAGAGCCGGCGCAGCTCCTCGTCGCTGGCGGTGGCACTGGCCGCAAGATCGTTCACATTCAGGACCAGGTACTCGAGCCGCACCTGCTCCGGAATCTGGAAGAGTGCGGTGTTGGCCGAGTAGTAAGCCTGAATCTCGTCTTCCCCGATGGGGGACTCATCGACGAAGCGAGCGGCTGGTATCCGCAGCCAATCGACCTGCCGCTGCTGACCGGAGAGCCGCTGGAAGGCCTCGCGCTCGGCCGCCGTGACGAGCTCGCTACCGACCACCCCACGCACCATCTGGGTCCCCACCAACCGCTGACGCAGCTGGGCCTCGTACAGGGCGGGCGACAGCCCCTGGAGGTTCAGGACCTGCTCATAGACGGTCCTGTCGAACTTCCCGCCCCGCTGAAAGGCCGGCTCGGAGAGGATCTGCGCCTGCAGCTCCTGGTCCGAGACCCGAAACCCGAGGCGATCCGAGACGTCCAGGAGCAGGGTCTCCCGGATCATGTCATTCAGGACCTCCTGGCGCAGACGCCGATCGTCCACCTGGCTGGCATCGTAGGCGGCACCCAATCGCTCCCGCAGCTGAAGGCGCGCCTGCTGGACGCGCCGCTGGAGATCCTGCTCCTTGATCCCGACCCCATTGACCTTGGCCACCACCACCTCCGAGCCCATTCCCAGATAGGACTGGATTCCCCAGAGGGCGAACGGGATGCTGATCAAGATGATGATGACCCAGGCGATCCAACCGTGGGCGCGGTCCCGAATGGTCTGCAGCATGGCGTCTACTCGATATTTAGGGTTGGAATTTGAGATGAGGATTCGGACGCTTCGGCGCAGTCCAGCGTTGGGCCAGGCAGTGACCCGAAGCGTGGGCAGGAGGGCTGCGCAAACGAGAACGGGGTACCGGCTAGGTACCCCGTCGACGTCTTATTGGCGGAGCGGACGGGGCTCGAACCCGCGACCCCCGGCGTGACAGGCCGGTATTCTAACCAACTGAACTACCGCTCCGTAACTGTCTTTAAAACCGAGTCTTTCAAAAAGGCGGATCAGATGCGCCTAATGAGCCTTGGTGGGTGCTGCAGGGTTCGAACCTGCGACCCTCGCCTTGTAAGGGCGATGCTCTCCCGGCTGAGCTAAGCACCCGAGCCGTGCCTTCCAGAAAGGCCGCTTATTGTACGGCGTCCTTAAGGGCTTTTCCAGCCTTGAACGAGGGCGTCTTGGAGGCCGCAATCTCAATGGTCGCACCGGTCTGGGGGTTGCGCCCGGTACGCGCCGCCCGCTCCTTGACAGAAAAGGTACCGAAGCCGATTAGGGAGACGCTCTCACCGTTCTTGAGCGCCACGGCGATGGTGTCCGTCAGGGCGTCCAGCGCCCGACCGGCGGCCGTCTTCGAGATATCCCCCGCCTCCGCCATCGCCTCGATCAAATCCGACTTATTCATTTTTCCCCCATTTCTCGTGGCCAAATGATTCGCGAGTACACAAATTGATGTTCAACGGGACCGACCCCGGAGTGCCAAACGGGCCCGAGGTCCCGCTGTATCGGCGCTCTAGACACCCGGTCATCCTAAGTCGGAGTGGACCCCACGGGCAACCGCGTTTTGCCCGTTGGTCGGGCAAAATTGGGCGTCCGACTGCCGATTCGCTTCACTCGGAGGCGGCGGCTGGGACTGAGTGGACTGGGCACGCCCCAACCTGTCCGTCATACACGCACAGACCGCAGTCGCGGCCGACACAAGGCAAGCCGGACGTCCCGAATGGTTGGCTAGAGAGGGCGAACCTCCTGCCCTTCTGGGGCGGGACCCTGATGCCCCGCCGCTCGCGCACGTGCGAGTGCCCCAGAACGAAACGGCCCTCTGAGAGGGCCGAACATAAGCGCAGGTCCGAGTCATGTGTTGGTGAATAGCCGGAGCGGCGTTTCACCGATAAGGGGAGACTCCCCGGACCTGCCGGGGATTGTGACTGTGCTCCCCGGGGCGGAACCTCAGTGATGCGTCGGGGTGGCCTGGTCGCGAGCCGGCTCGGCCGGCTTCTCCGAGGACTCTTCCGGAACCACCGACGCCTCGTCCCCACCCTCTGCCTCGACCTTGACCGCCTCGGGGCGCTGGATCAGGGCGATGTCCAGCACCTCGTCGATCCAGCGCACTGGCCGTATGTCCAGATTCTGCTGGATATTCTTGGGAATCTCGGTGAGGTCCCGCTCGTTCTCACTGGGGATGATGACGGTGTCGATCCCGCCGCGGTGGGCCGCAAGCAGCTTCTCCTTAAGCCCACCGATGGGGAGCACCTCGCCTCTCAAGGTGATCTCGCCGGTCATGGCGACGTTGGAGCGTACGGGAATCTTCGTCAAGGCTGACACCAGGGCGGTGCACATGGCGACGCCCGCGCTGGGACCGTCCTTGGGGGTGGCGCCCTCGGGGACATGGATGTGCACGTCGTAGGTGTTGTGGAAGTCGGGGGCGATCCCCAGGGCCTCGGCCCTGGCCCGAACCACCGTCATGGCCGCCTGGATGGACTCCTGCATCACGTCGCCAAGCTGGCCCGTGTACGTGAACTTTCCCTTGCCAGGAACCAGGGCCGACTCGATCCGTAGCAGCTCGCCGCCCACCTCGGTCCACGCGAGGCCCGTCACCTGGCCGATCTGGTCGTGCTCGTCGGCGCGTCCGTAACGGAAGCGCTGGACACCCAGGTATTTCTCCAGCGACTTGGCCGTGACGACGGTTCCGGTGCCCCGCTTCTTGAGCAGCACCTCCTTGACCACCTTGCGACAGATCTTGGAGATCTCCCGCTCCAAGTTCCGCACGCCCGCCTCCCGGGTGTAGTGACGGCAGATATCCCGTAGGGCTGCCTCCCGGATTACCAGTTCCCCCTCCTTGAGGCCATTATTCTTGACCTGTTTGGGGATCAGGTAGCGCTCGGCGATGGCGACCTTCTCGTCCTCCGTGTACCCGGAGAGCCGGATGACCTCCATACGATCGAGGAGTGCCGGGGGGATGTTCAGGGTGTTGGCCGTGGCCACGAACATGACCTCGGACAGATCGAAGTCCACCTCAAGATAATGATCGTTGAAGGTGTGGTTCTGCTCCGGGTCCAGGACCTCCAGCAAGGCAGAGGCCGGGTCGCCCCGGAAGTCCATGGCCATCTTGTCGATCTCGTCGAGCAGGAAGAAGGCGTTCCTGGATCCGACCTTGGACAGGTTCTGGATGATCTTGCCTGGCAGGGCGCCGATGTAGGTGCGCCGGTGACCGCGGATCTCCGCCTCATCCCGCACGCCGCCCAGGGACATGCGCACGAACTTGCGGTTGGTCGCGCGCGCGATGGACTGACCGAGCGAGGTCTTGCCCACCCCCGGGGGACCGACCAAGCAGAGGATCGGACCCTTGAGCTTGCGCACCCGCTGCTGCACCGCCAGGTACTCCAGGATCCGCTCCTTGACCCGCTCCAGACCATAGTGGTCCTTGTCCAAGACCTCCTCGGCCACGCGGATGTCGTTACGGATGCGGCTGCGCTTGCTCCAAGGGACATTGACCAGGGTGTCCACGTAGTTGCGCACGACCGTGGCCTCGGCTGACATGGGCGACATCAGCTTGAGCTTGTTCAGCTCCGCCTGGGCCTTGCCCTTCACCTCCTTGGGCATCCCCGCCGCCTCGATACGCTTGGCCAGCTCCTCGATCTCGTTCGGGGCCTCCTCCAGCTCACCCAACTCCTTCTGGATGGCCTTCATCTGCTCGTTGAGGTAGTACTCCCGCTGATTCTTCTCCATCTGGCGCTTCACCCGACCCCGGATGCGCTTCTCCATTTGGAGGATGTCGTTCTCCGCCTCCATGAGCCCCATCAGGTGCTCCAGACGGGCCTGGACCTCGACCATCTCCAGGACTCGCTGCTTCTCATCCAGCTTCAACGACATGTGAGCCGCCATGGTGTCCGCCAAACGCCCCGCATCGTCGATGCTGGACAGGGAGGTCAGTACCTCCGGGGGGACCTTCTTATTGAGCTTGACGTACTGGTCGAAGAGGGTGATCGCCGAGCGCATCAGCACCTCCTGCTCACGCTCGTCGGACTGGAGCGACTCTTCCAAGGGCTCAATAAGGGCCGAGAAGGACTCCTCGGTGGTCAGGAAGCGCTCGATCCGCGCCCGCTGATTGCCCTCCACCAAGACCTTCACGGTCCCGTCGGGGAGCTTGAGGAGCTGCAGGATATTCGCGAGGGTCCCAATCTGGTGGAGGTCCTTCACGCCGGGGTCGTCCAGCTCCGCGCTCTTCTGGGCCACCAGCAGGATCTGCTTGTCGTTGGCCATGGCCCCATCAAGGGCGCGAATCGACTTGTCGCGGCCCACAAAGAGCGGGATGACCATGTGAGGGTAGACGACGACGTCCCGCAGTGGCAGGACTGGGACCTCTTGGGAGGTCTGTGCAGGGGATCTCGATGAGTCTCGTTGCGCCATGAAGGGTCTCATGTGGCGCCGACTCACCGGGGCCTCGACCGATTCGGCTTCCCAAGCGGGTAGCCGTGGCGCGACGCCGACGGCGAGGCCGGCTGGATGAACGGTTAGCGGAAGAGTCAGGGCAGCCGTGCCCGAGTTCAACCGTCCTGGCCGGATTTGACCCCCTCGGTCCGGACCTACTCAGGGGGGCGGATCGGGACGCGCCCCTTGGTCAGAATTAATCGCGCTCGGAATCAATGGCTCGCTTCAATCACCGGATGCGGCTTGCTTCTCGACACCCTCATAGATCAGGAAGGGCTTGTTCTCCCCGGTGATGACGGACCCGTCTACCACGACCTTGCCGACATTGCGCATGGAGGGCAGGTCGTACATGGTGTCGAGCAGCACCTGCTCCATGATCGTCCGCAAGCCCCGCGCCCCGGTCTTGCGCTCCATGGCCTTGCGGGCGATGGTGCGCAAGGCGTCGTCCCGCAGCTCGAGCTCCACCCCTTCCATCTCGAACAGCCGCGCATATTGCTTGACCAGGGCGTTTTTGGGCTCGGTGAGGATGCGCATCAGGGCGTCCTCGTCCAGCTCTTCCAGGGTGGCCATGACCGGCAGACGACCCACGAACTCCGGGATCAGACCATAGCGGATCAGGTCCTCCGGCTCCACGGCCGCGAGCAGCTCGCCCACCTGACGCTTGTCGTCCTTACTGTGGACGTCGGCGGAAAAGCCGATCCCTCCCTTGCGGGAACGGTTCTGGACGACCTTATCGAGACCCGCGAAGGCGCCGCCGACGATGAAGAGAATGTTGGACGTGTCGACCTGGAGGAACTCCTGCTGGGGGTGCTTGCGACCGCCCTGGGGCGGAACCGAGGCGATGGTTCCCTCGATCAGCTTCAGCAGGGCCTGCTGCACCCCTTCGCCCGAAACGTCACGGGTGATGGAGGGGTTATCGGACTTGCGCGAGATCTTGTCGATCTCATCGATGTACACGATGCCAGTCTGGGCCTTCTCGACATCGTAGTCGCACTTCTGCAGGAGCTTTTGGATGATGTTCTCCACGTCCTCTCCGACATACCCCGCCTCCGTCAAGGTGGTGGCGTCGGCTATCGTGAACGGAACGTTGAGCAGACGGGCGAGCGTCTCGGCGAGCAGGGTCTTGCCGGAGCCCGTGGGCCCGATCAGCAGGATGTTGCTCTTTGCAATCTCGATCCCATCCTTGGCGTCCGCGGCGTCTAACCGCTTGTAATGGTTGTACACGGCAACCGACAGGACCTTCTTGGCATAGTCCTGCCCAATGACGAACTGATCCAGGCTCTCGTTGATCTCCCGGGGCTTGGGCAGCTTGCTGGTGGCGTCGGCACCACCCTCCTGCATCTCCTCGCGGATGATGTCGTTACACAGCTCGACGCATTCGTCACAGATGAAGACGGAGGGCCCGGCGATCAGCTTCCGGACCTCATGCTGGCTCTTGCCGCAGAAGGAACAATAGAGGAGCTTGCCCTCGTCGCCCTTACCGTGACTGTTTCCGCTCATCGGGCATGCCTCTCCGGATATCGAATAACAACAGGGACCTTGCGGTCCCTAAGAAAACACTGCAAAGCGCCATCCTGGCCCTCTTCAGCTCGCGCTCCAAGAGGCGCGACTCTCAGAGCGCTTTATTTTTCAGTCGCCTAGGCGCCTGAAAGATGGCAATCCGTCCTTGTTCCAAGGGAAGGGCCCAATACTTCAGCGCTTCCCTGGTACGGCTGCTTCAATCATAACTGTTTGCGCTTCGATGGCAAGACGGTTAGGACTTGGCCGGGAGGGGGGCGCGCTCGCTCAGGACCTTGTCGATCAGGCCATAGCCCTGGGCCTCCTCACCGCCCATGAAACGGTCTCGCTCCGTGTCCTCGGCAATCTTCTCGATGGGCTGCCCGGTATGGTGTGCAAGGATCTCATTGAGCCGGTCGCGGATATAGAGGATCTCTCGGGCATGGATGTCGATGTCGGTGGCCTGCCCCTGGAAGCCCCCCAAGGGCTGGTGGATCATCATCCGCGAGTGTGGGAGGCAGAAGCGCTTGCCCGCAGCCCCTCCGGCCAGCAACAGGGCACCCATGCTGGCCGCCTGCCCGACACACATGGTGCTCACGTCCGGGCGGACGAAGCGCATGGTGTCGTAGATGGCCAGACCGGCGGTGACCGACCCGCCAGGTGAGTTGATGTAGAGATGGATGTCCTTGTCCGGGTTCTCGGACTCCAGGAACAGGAGCTGCGCCACCACAAGATTGGCCATGTGATCCTCCACGGGGCCAACGATGAAGATCACGCGCTCCTTGAGCAGCCGCGAGTAGATGTCGAAGGAGCGCTCCCCCCGCGCGGTCTGCTCGACGACGATGGGTACCAACCCGAGACCCTCAGGTCTCCAATCGCTGCTCACGCCGGTGCTACCTATGATCTTGCTCATGGCTTGAACTCGTTTTATCTGGGGGATCTTGAAGGTCGAAAGGTCGAGCCCGTCTCGGGATCCGTTGTCGCCCCGAATCAGGGCCCCGGCTCAGGGCTCGGATCAGGTCATCGGCTGGGACTCGGTCAGCTGGGCGAAGCTCAGGGGCTCTTCTTCGACCGCCGCCTGATTGAGCACCCAGTCCATCACCTGCTCCTCGAGAACCAGAGACTCCACCGGGGCGAGCCGTTGACGGTTCCCGTAGTAGTACTGGATGACCTCCTGGGGGTCCTCGTAGGTGGAGGCAATCTCCTCGACGGCCGCACGGATTCGGGCCCGATCGGCCTTGATGTCATTCTGCTTGACGATCTCCGCGATGATGAGGCCCAAGGCCACGCGCCGTCGGGCAGAATCCTCGAAAAGTGAGTCGGGCAGCTCCATGTTGCCCCCGCCCAGATTCTGCCGCATCTGCTCCTTGAGGCTGCGGATCTCCTGTTGGACGAGCGACTTCGGGACCTCGATGGAATTCGCGGAGACGAGGAGATCCATCACCCGCTCCTTGGTCTTTGCCTTGATCCGTTGGGCCAGCTCACGCTCCATGTTGGCCCGCACCTCGCTGCGAAAGCGCTCCAGGTCGCCGTCGGTGATCCCGAAATCTCGGGCGAACGCCGCATCGAGCTCCGGCAGGACAGGGCGGGTGACGGTATCCACCTGAACCTCGAAGTGAACCGGCTTGCCGGCCAGCTCCTCACGCTGATAGCCGTCAGGGAACTGGAGATCGAGAGAGCGGCTCTCCCCTGCCACGGCACCGACCAGGCCATCCTCGAACCCGGGGATCATCCGCCCGGAACCCAGCTCCACCTGCGTGCCCGAGCCCGAGCCTCCCTCAAAGGGCTCCCCTTCCATGGTCCCCGTGTAGGACAGGGTCAATCGGTGGCCAGACTCCGCAGGACCATCGACGGGCTCCCAGGTCTTGCGCTGGGCACGCAACCGCTCGACCATGGCCTCAAGGTCCCCGTCAGTCACCTGCGCGACCGGTCGCTTCACCACTTGGCCGGTGAGGGAGGCGAGCTGAAGGTCCGGCAACACCTCGAAGACGGCCGTGTATCCAAAGCGCTGCTCGGCCTGATCGATCTCCGGCTCGATCTTGGGCATTCCCGCCGGCCGTAGGGCCTCCTGGGCCACCGCCTCGCTGAAGCTCGACTTCACGAGCTCCCCGAACACCTCCTGCTGCACCGCGTCCCCATAACGCTGGCGCAACAGCTTCAGGGGCACCTTGCCCGGGCGAAACCCGGGCAGCCGGGCGCTGCGCGCCATCTGCTGCAGACGCTTATCCACCTCTCCCTGAATACGATCGACGGGAAGGTCGATGTGCATCCGCCGCTCCAGCCCCTCCCCAGACTCCACCGATACTTGCATACTTACTCGTCTCCCAGCGGCAGCGGACGCGACCCGGCCCTGCCCCACGACTGGCGTTGCTCAAACACCGAGCGGCTTCGGCTGCCCGGCCTCCCAAGAACAGGGCAGTATAACGACGAGTCTAGCGGGCTTCCAAGGGCGGGACCCCGCGCTCTCGCTCGCCTCCCCGACGAAGCTCCCGTTTGAGTACCTTGCCGGCGGCATTCCGGGGCAGGGAGCCGTGGATTTCGAAGCGCCGGGGCACCTCATGGCGACCGAGGCGCTCCCGGCACCAGTCCCGAAGCTCGGGGAGGCCCGCCGTCACATCGCTCTTCAGGACCAGATGGGCCACGGGGATCTCCCCGTGCCGAGTATCCGGATCCCCCACCACCGCCGCCTCCACCACGGCGGGGTGGGCATAGAGGACCTCCTCGATGACCCTCGGATAGACATTCATTCCGTTGACGATGATCAGGTCCTTGATGCGGTCCACCAGGTGGAAATAGCCATCGGCGTCCCGCAAACCCAGGTCGCCGGTCCGGAACCAGTCCCCGTAAAAGGCATCCCGGGTCGCCTCGGGGAGATTGAGATAGCCCTTCATCACGTTGGGACCGCGCACGCACACCTCGCCGGCGGTGTCGTCCGGGACCTCCCGACCTGCCGGATCCAGGATACACATCTCGACCCCGGGGATTGGCAGACCCACCGAGCCGGGCTTGCGAACCCCGCCGGGCGGATTGACGCAGGTTACGGGGGAGCATTCGGTCGGGCCGTCGCCCTCGACGATCGGCACCCGGAAGCGCCCCTCGAAGGCCGTCATGACCGCCGCCGGCAGGGCCGCGCCGCCGCTGACGCACAACCGGACGCTGGCCCATTGGGCGACGGCGCCGTCGTCCAGCCGCAGCAAGGTCCCGTACATGCTCGGGACTCCGAGGAACAGGGTGGCCTGATGATCCGCGATGGCCTGGCTGACCAGCTTGGGGTCGAAGCGCGGGACGGGG
>Ga0316596_1000080_pt1 | contig 11384 bp, 8 predicted proteins | sample S_170502SBrCrA_R_FD_207793 | JGI IMG/M metagenome (GOLD analysis project Ga0316596, IMG submission 207793) | Metatranscriptome of rhizosphere microbial communities from salt marsh grasses in Alabama, United States - S_170502SBrCrA (Metagenome... | ecosystem: Host-associated > Plants > Roots >... | reverse complement strand
GTGCCGGCCGGCGGGAGCTTGTGGATAACTTGGCTTCGGGAGGATAGACTGCGGACCTTTCCCGTCTATCGAGCAGGGGCCGCGGTGTTCCCGCGACAGGCCTTGGGGCCCGCGTCGCGAGACAGTTTGCGCGGTGTTCAGGTCGTGCGGGTCAGGTGTTGCGCCGCATCTTCCAGTGGGGACTGATCGGGGCGACGAAGTGACCACTCACAATTGAGACGATTACCTATGCTGCAGGTCTGGCACGAGTGCTCCACGCTATTGAAAGAGGACTTGACGGAGGCAGAGTTCAATACCTGGATTCTGCCGCTGCAGGCGCGGGATCAGGGAGAGAGCATGAAGCTGTTCGCGCCCAACCGATTCGTCAAGGATTGGGTCCGTCAGCATTACCAGGAACAGATTGCGACGCTGTGTGCCCAGGTGAGCGGAGGGCGCATCCGGCAGGTCGCGTTCGAGATCGGGTCACTGCGCGACGGTGCCGAGGCGGGCCAGGGCGCGGCGCCGGGATCGGCGGAGGCAAGGGAACGCGCGGAGCTGCGGGAGGAGGGGCTGGCGAAACGCCGGGGCGAGGCGAACCTCAATCCGGAATTCCGCTTCGAGACTTTTGTCGAAGGCAAGTCGAACCAGATTGCGCGGGCGGCGTCGATGCACATCGGGCAGAGTCCGGGGACGGTGTACAACCCGCTGTTCATTTACGGTGGCGTGGGCCTCGGCAAGACGCATCTGATGCATGCCGTGGGCAACACCATCATCGACTCGAATCCGGATGCGCGCGTCGTCTATGTCCATTCGGAACGGTTCGTGTCGGACATGATCCGGGCGCTACAGCACAACAAGATCGACGACTTCAAGAAGCGCTACCGGAAGGTCAATGCGCTGCTGATCGACGACGTACAGTTCTTCGCCGGCAAGGACCGTTCGCAGGAGGAGTTCTTTCACACGTTCAACGCGCTGTTCGAGAGCCGGCAGCAGATCGTGTTGTCCAGCGATCGGTTCCCGAAGGAAGTGGCGGGGCTCGAGGAGCGGTTGCGCTCACGGTTCGGCTGGGGTCTCACCGTAGCCATCGAGCCCCCGGACCTGGAGACGAGGGTCGCGATCTTGCACAGCAAGGCGAGTCTGTTGGGGGTGGAGCTGCCCGAGGAGGTGGCCTTTTTCGTGGCCAAGCGCATGCGCTCGAATATTCGGGAGCTTGAGGGCGCATTGCGCCGGCTGGTCGCGAATTCCCAGTTCCTGGGCGTTCCGATCAGCGTCGATTTCGCGAAGGGCGCCTTGCGGGACATGCTGGTGGCGCAGGACAAGCAGGTTACGATCGAGAACATTCAAAAGACGGTCGCCACCTATTACAAGATCCGCGTGAGTGACCTGTTGTCGGCGAAGCGCACGCGCTCCATTGCGCGTCCGCGGCAGATCGCGATGGCGCTTGCCAAGGAACTGACGAAGCACAGTCTGCCGGAGATTGGCAGTGCCTTCGGGGGGCGCGATCACAGCACCGTGATCCACGCCACGCGCAAGATCGAGAGCCTGCGGGAGAGTGATTCGCTGATCGAAGAGGATTACCGCAACCTGCTTCGGAGCCTGACAGCCTAGACTCCGATCCTTCAACCGGGGAGTAGCGAGGGCGGGGAGAGGCGGGCCGTTACCGCTCGCGGTTCGACAAGGCCCCGGCGGGACTGCTAAAACGACGAACTCCAGAGCATGAAGAGTAAGCGATGATGAATATCGGCATGGATCGTTCCCAGCTGCTGCCGGCATTGGCGATGGTGTCTGGTGTCGTCGAGAGGCGGCATACGCTGCCCATCCTGGGCAACCTTTTGATTGCCGCGGACAACGGCGGCGTAACCTTGCGCGCGACGGACTTGGAGTTGGAGATCGGCACGAGGACAGGTGGACGCGTGCAGGAGGGCGGGGCCACGACGGTGCCGGCTCGGAAGCTCCTGGATATTTGCCGGTCTTTGCCGGAGGGGGCAGAGGTGACGATCCGAACCGACGGCGATCGGGCAGCGGTCGTCTCCGGACGCAGCCGGTTCATGCTGAGCACTTTGTCGGCGGACGATTTCCCGTCGATGGACGTGGGCGACGCAGAAGTTTCGCTTGAGCTGGAGCAAGGCGTGTTGCGGCGCCTGCTGGAGAAGACCGCCTTTGCGATGGCGCAGCAGGATGTGCGGTATTACTTGAACGGGGTCATGTTGGAGTTGTCGTCGGAACAGGTCATTGCGGTCGCGACGGACGGCCATCGGCTGGCGAAGGCGACGGCGGCGTTGGACGCCGGCGCGGTGAAAGACCTCTCGGAGACGATGCAGGTGATTGTGCCGGCGAAAACGGTGATTGAGCTGAAGCGTCTATTGGGGCAGGAGGCGGGAACAGCGTCGCTGGAGCTGTCGGCGCGGACGTTGCGGTTGAGCATGGGGCATACCGTGGTGACGTCCAAGCTCGTGGACGGCCGATATCCCGAGTACGACCGGGTGATTCCGAAGGGACTTGAGCGGCACGCGGTGGTGGACAGGGAGGGACTGCGGGCGGCGCTGCAGCGGACCGCAATCCTGTCCAACGAAAAGTACAAGGGTGTGAGGGTTGCGTTTGAAGATGGGACGCTGGGATTGCAGTCGCACAATCCGGAGAAGGAAGAGGCTGAAGACGCGCTGGAGATCGACTACACCGGTGATGCGACGACGATCGGTTTTAACGTGGGATACATCCAGGACGTGCTCGGTGCAGTGGACGAGGGCGCGGTGGAGATTTGGTTTCGTGACGGCGACAGCAGTGCAGTCTGGCACGGGCAGGGGGCCGAGGACGAGACATTCGTAATCATGCCGATGCGGCTGTAGTCACTGGTCCGGAGGTTCGGCTGGGTACGCCAGGTATGTTGGTTCGGCTCAGGATTCGAGGGGTCAGGAACCTGGGCATGGCGGATGTGGCCCTAGGTCCGGGGTTGACGGTGCTCGCCGGCCCGAATGGCGCTGGTAAAACCGCGTTCCTGGAGAGCGTCTACCTCTTGAGTCGCGGGCGGAGTTTCCGGGGGCGGCGCTTCGGAAGTCTGGTGCAGCATGGAGAACGCTGCGCGCGAGTCGAGGGTTGGATGGACGATGAGGGAGTGACGGAGCGTTTGGTCTGGGAAAGTCGCGCGAGCGGCGACGGTGCGGAGTCGGGCGCGAAGGGGGATGGACCCGGCGTCGGACTTTCGCATCGACTTCAGGTTCGCCTCGTGTCCGAAGCGACCCATACTCTGGTGGAAGGCGAACCTTCGATTCGCCGGCGGTTCGTGGACTGGAACGTGTTCCACGTGGAACCTGGGTTTGGCGCGCTCCGGGCACGGTACCGCCGGGTTGGCGCGCAACGCAACGCGTGGCTCCGGGCGGGCGGAAAGGGGCATCCGGTTTGGGACCGTCCCTATGCCCAAGTACTCGCCGAGCTCGCCGCGGCGCGTGCTGGATTCGTTCGCAGTATGGCAACGGCTGTTGAAGCGCTGACCGCAGAGATCGGCTGGTACGAAGAGCTGGGGCTGGAGTGGCGGACGGCAGTCGGCGATGCGGACGAAACCCTAGAGCGGCTTCGTGGCGCGCGAGACGCCGACGTCCAACGCGGGTTCAGCGGCGTCGGTCCGTCGCGAGATGATCTCCGTGTGAACTTGGGGGGGCGCCGTTGGGTAGGCTCCCGGGGAGAGACGAAGATCGTGGGTGTGTTGCTGCAGCTCGCGGCCCAAGCGGTGGTTCAGTCGGTCACGGGCCGCCACGCGGTCTGGCTCGTGGACGACCTATCCGCGGAGCTCGGAGACGACGCGTCCGCGCGGCTGGCCGACATCCTGACACAACGTGCAGATCAGGTGATTCTTACAGCCCTTCCGGGGCGCCAGCCGTTACGGTGGCGAGCCATGTTCCACGTGGAACAGGGGGCGGTCCAGCCTAGCCCCCGCCCCCTTCGTGCAGTCGCCGGCTGACCAGCCGACCCGCTCGCAGCGCCGCGGAATACCCGGAACTGCTTGATTCGCGTTATAATCTTCCCTCGATCGCCCGCCCGATCTCTCCGACTAGACCCAGTTCCGGGTATCAAGGCCGGCCGGCACGACGCCTTCGCTTCGATCTCCCAGTGCTCCGCGTCTTCGGTTCCGCCCCTCGCGGCGATCGGGCCTGGCCGCCGCCGGCCAGCCCTAAAACCCTCCGCCTTGCAGGCGGCTCCTACCCGACGGATAGCAATTGAACGCATGAGTTACGACTCCTCCAGCATCAAGGTTCTGCGCGGCCTAGACGCCGTCCGCAAGCGTCCGGGTATGTACATCGGCGATACCGACGACGGCACCGGACTCCATCACATGGTCTTCGAGGTGGTCGACAACTCGGTCGACGAAGCCCTCGCCGGTCACTGCACCGACATTCTTGTCGCTGTCCATGCCGATGGCTCGGTAAGCGTGGCCGATCACGGTCGCGGGATCCCAGTCGACATCCATCCCGAAGAGAATCGCTCCGCCGCCGAAGTCATCATGACGGTGCTCCACGCCGGAGGAAAGTTTGACGACAACTCCTACAAGGTCTCCGGCGGCCTGCACGGCGTCGGCGTTTCCGTCGTCAATGCCCTATCGGAACACCTACACCTGCGTATCCACCGCGGTGGCACCATGTACGAACAGGAGTTCAGCATGGGAGAGCCGCTGTATCCGTTGCGCGAAGTCGGACCCGCCGAGAGCAGCGGCACCGAGATTCGCTTCAGGCCTTCCGGCCAGATCTTCACGGACCTGGAGTTCCACTATGAGATCTTGGCCAAGCGGCTCAGGGAGCTCTCCTTCCTCAACTCCGGCGTGAAGATTCGGCTCAAGGATGAGCGGACCAATCGCGACGCCACTTTCGAATACAAGGGCGGCATCCGCGCCTTCGTGGAGCACCTGAACCAGAACAAGTCCCCTCTCCACCCATCGGTGATCTACTTTTCCGACGAGCGCGCCGGAATCGTCACCGAGGTGGCGCTCCAGTGGAACGATTCGTACCAGGAGACCATCTTCTGCTATACCAACAACATTCCGCAGAAGGATGGCGGTGCCCACCTGTCCGGCTTTCGCGCCGGCCTGACCAAGACCTTGAACCAGTACATCGAACGTGGCGCCCTGGACAAGAACCAGAAGACGCGGCCCGTTGGTGACGATGCGCGGGAAGGGCTCACCGCCGTCATCTCGGTCAAGGTTCCGGATCCCAAGTTTTCATCCCAGACCAAGGAAAAGCTCGTTTCCTCGGAGGTGAAGCCGGTCGTCGAGTCACTGCTGTCGGAGCACCTCGATATGTTTCTCGAAGAACACCCGCCCGAGGCCAAGATCATCGCGAACAAGATGTTGGACGCAGCGCGCGCCCGGGAAGCGGCCCGAAAGGCACGCGAGATGACCCGCCGCAAAGGCGTTCTCGACGTTGCCGGACTGCCCGGAAAACTCGCCGACTGCCAAGAGAAAGATCCCGCCCATTCGGAGCTGTTCATCGTCGAGGGTGATTCGGCAGGGGGCTCGGCCAAACAGGGCCGCGACCGGGCGTTTCAGGCCATCCTTCCGCTGAAGGGAAAGATCCTGAACGTCGAGAAGGCCCGCTTCGACAAGATGCTGTCATCCGCCGAGGTGGGCACCTTGATCACAGCCCTAGGCTGCGGCATCGGCCGTGAGGAATACAATCCGGACAAGCTTCGGTATCACCGGATCATCATCATGACGGACGCCGATGTCGATGGCGCCCACATCCGGACACTGCTGTTAACCTTTTTCTATCGGCAGATGCCGGAGCTGGTGGACCGGGGTCACGTGTACATCGCCCAGCCGCCACTCTATAAAGTCAAGCGGGGAAAGCAGGAAGACTATCTGCTCGACGACGCCGAGCTCGGCGCATCGCTGATCCGCGCCGCTCTCGACAATGCACGGCTCTATGTGGCCGAAGATGCGCCGCCGATGGGCGATGTGGGACTTGAGGCGCTGCTGCGCGAGTATCACCAGTTTCGCGCCATGATCACTCGCTTGGCATCACGTTATGACCCGCTGTTCCTCGCCGAATTGCTGGGCACGTCTCGCCTCACGGAGGACTTGCGCGCGGACGCACCCGCGCTGGCGGCCTGGGGTACGGACCTTGCCGCCCGCCTAAGGGAGAAAGCCGGTCCCGCGGTGGACTACCGCATCGAACCGACCCTCGACGGCGACCCTGAGCATCCAGGGCTCCGCGTGGTGCGGCTCGTGCACGGCATTCCCGAGACCAGGTACATCGCGTTCGACTTCTTCGATTCCGCCGACTACGGCCGAATCGCCGGCCTCGGGGAGAAGCTCGAGGGCTTAATTCAGCCAGGAGCGCGGGTCGAGCGGGGCGAGCGCAGCCGCGACGTGGACAGCTTCGGTGCCGCCTATGACTGGCTCGTCGGCGAGGCCCGTCGCGGCTATCATATCCAGCGCTACAAGGGACTTGGCGAGATGAATCCAGGCCAGCTCTGGGAGACCACGATGGACCCCGACAGTCGCCGGCTGCTGCGCGTCACGATTGAGGATGCCGTGGCCGCCGACCAGATCTTCACGACGCTCATGGGCGAGCAGGTCGAGCCGCGCCGCGAGTTCATCGAGCGAAACGCCCTCGAGGCGGAGAACATCGACGTCTAGGACGGCGTCTCGCCAGTAGCCGATGCCGCGTCGATCAAGGCCAGGGACGGCCTACGACCGGGCCTCCTCGCTCTTTTCCATCCTTCCGCCCTCGTTCATCGAGGGGCCATTCGGTGCTCCGCTCGTTGGGGAGCAGACCCGGGCAGAGATGCGACCGTGCGGTTGATCCAGTCTTCCGCTTCGGCGTTGATCTGCGCGGCGTTCTTGCCGCGGCTCTCGATCGCCGGTCCGATCACGACCTCTATGCAGCCGGGGAATTTCCGCAGCGCCCGACGCCGCCAGAACACCCCGGCGTTGTGCGCGATGGGCACCACGGGTGAGCCGGTGCGTTCCGCCAAAACGGCGCCGCCCATCGTGAACGGTTTGACTTCGCCGGGGGCAACCCGGGTTCCTTCGGGGAAGATCACGACCCAACGCCCAGCGCCGAGCCTTTCCCTGCCTTCGGACAATAGCTGAGCCATCGCGCGGCGTCCGGCGCTGCGGTCGATGGCGATGGGCTGGAACCTCCGCACTGCCGCGCCAAAAAACGGAATGCGCAGCAGTTCCTGCTTCAGCACCCAGGTCTGCTCCAACGGGAGAAACGCCCGCAAGGCGATGGTCTCCCACGCAGATTGGTGCTTGCAGAAAACGAGGCTGGCGTCCCCCGGCAAGCTCGCCAACCCCTCGACGCGGTAGTCGAGGCTGCACAGGCCCTTCAGCAAGCCTAGCGTCAGCCGAGCCCAGCTCCGTCCCAGGGCACCGCGAGCCCGAACATCGAGCAGCCCGCCGAGCAGCACGATGGGGATTGTGTAGGCAACGACCGACAGCGCCATCAGCGCCAGGAAGAGGCCCGAGCGCAGCGCAATCATTGCCGGCGGCGGGGCCCGGATAGCACGAGATCAGCGGCTCCGGCCAAGTCCGCCGCGATCGGCACATCGCCAAGGCCTGCGGGCAGATTCGCCGCCGTTTCGGCGCCCTTGCCCGTGCGAACCAGGATGGGCCAGGCGCCCACGGAGCGCGCCGCCTGCAGGTCACGCAGAGAATCTCCGATCACCGGCACGCCGTCGAGCGTGGTGGCGAAGCGCTGAGCGATCTCCCGCAGCAGACCCGGTTTCGGCTTGCGGCAGCCACAGTTGTCGTCGGGACCATGTGGACAGAACGCGATCGCGTCGATGCGGCCGCCCAGGGCCGCCGCTCGGGCATATAGCGTGCGGTGAATCAATTGAAGCGTGTCCACATCGAACAGGCCACGTGCGATCCCGGATTGATTGGTCGCCACGGCCACCGCGAAGCCGGCATTGGTGAGCCGGGCGATCGCCTCCAGCGCGCCCGGCAGTGGAACCCATTCGGCCGCCGACTTGATGTAGTCATCGGAATCCTGATTGATGACGCCGTCACGATCGAGGATCACGAGTTTCATCGCGAGTACCGTTCACTCCCGCCCGCGGAACTCGGAGACGCGGATGCGGCCGTCAATAATCTTCGCCTCGCGTTGATCGAGCCGTCGCATCTTGTCCCAGAAGGCTGCGTTGAGGTCGAAACCGGCGGCGATGGCCGTGCCCAACACGAGGATCAGCAGATCGGCGACTTCCTCGGCCAAGGCCTCGGTCGGGTGCCCTTTCGTTACGCAAGCGGAAATTTCGCCCAACTCCTCCGCCATCAGTGCGACTCGATAGGTCAGCTCCTCGCCGCCGGTTTCCCGGAAACGGTGCTTGTCATGAAACGCCTGCACCGCGGAGAGCATGGCATCGTAGCTGTCATCCTGCTTCATCCGCCGGACTCCGTCTGGTGCAGAAGCGACACGTCGGCGACGCGCATGAACAGGGCCTCCAGTTCTCCCAGCAGCGCGAGCCGGTTGCGGCGCAGCACCGGTTCCTCGGCCATGACCATGACGTCGTCGAAGAAGCGGTCCACCTCCGGCCGCAATGCAGCCAACGCGCCAAGGATACCCTCGTAATCGTTGGCCGCGGCCATCGGCGCGACGGTATCGCGCAGCTCAGCGAGACGTTGCGCAAGCGCGCGCTCGCTGGCCAGCTCAAGATGCTCGGCCTCTACGGCGCCACCAATCTCTGCCGGATCGGCCTTACGCAGGATATTGCGGATGCGCTTGTTCGCGGCCGCTAGCGCAGCGGCCTCCGGCAGTGCTCGGAAGGTCTCCACGGCGCCGATGCGCAGGTCGATGTCGCTGGGTTGCGTCGGCGCCAGTGAAAGGACGGCGGCGACGCTGTCGGCCGAGGCCCCGCGTTCCGCGTAGTAGCCGTTCAACCGCTCCATCGCATATTCCAACACCTCGTCGATGCTGCCGGCGTCGGCGATGATGCCGGCATAGCCGGCGGCGGCCTGCTCCAGCAGCTCCCGCAGGTCCAGGGGCAGCGGGGTCTCGATGAGGATGCGTAGCACGCCGATGGCGGCCCGGCGCAGGCCGTAGGGGTCCTTGACGCCGGTAGGTCGCTGCCCGATCGAGAAAATACCGACCAGGGTGTCGAGCCGGTCGGCCAATGCAACGGCGCGGCCACAGGGATCGACCGGGATGCGATCACCGGCATGGCGGGGGAGGTATTGTTCGTCCATGGCTCGAACCACCGGCGCGGCCTCGCCTGCCCGTTCGGCGTAGTAGCGCCCCATGGTGCCCTGGAGACTCGGGAATTCGGCGACCATCTGTGTGACCAGATCGCACTTGGCCAGTCGTCCGGCCCGCTCCGCCAGGTCGGTATCCTCGTGCAGCGCGGCGGCGATGTGGCCGGCCAGCGACGCGATGCGCTCGGCCTTCGCGCGCATGGTGCCGAGCTGGTGCTGGAAGACGATGGAATCGAGGGCGTCGATCCGGTCAGCCAGCGGGTGTTTCAGGTCCTGCTCCCAAAAGAACTTGGCATCGGCGAAGCGCGGCCGGATGACTCGCTCGTTGCCGGCCCGGACCAGCTCCGGCTCCCGGCTCTCGATGTTGCTGACGGTAATGAACCGCGGCAGCAGGCGCCCGCTGTCGTCGAGTACCGGAAAGTACTTCTGGTTCTTCTCCATGGTCTCGATGAGCACCTCGGGCGGCACCTCCAGGAAGGCCTCGTCGAAGCTGCCCAGTAGCGCCGACGGCCACTCGCACAGAGCCGTCACTTCGTTCAGCAGCGCATCCGGAGTCGCGGCGGTGCCGCCCGCTTCGGCCGCCAACTGCGCCACCTGCTCTCGGATCGAGCTCCGGCGTGCGGCAAGGTCTACGTCCACATAGGCGTGCCGCAGGGCAGTTTGATAATCCGCCGGCCTGGTGATGGAGACCGCTTCCGGGTGATGAAAGCGGTGGCCGCGACTATGCCGTCCGATCTCGGTGTCGAGCACTCGGCCGCTCAACGGCTCACTGCCCAGCAGCGCACAGACCCAGTGAACCGGGCGCACAAATTCGGCCTCACCCGCGCCCCAACGCATGCGCTTGGGGATCGGCAATGCCGCGAGGGCGGCCTCGATCAGGCCCGGCAGGATCGCGCCCGCCGCGGCACCAGACTGGTGGCGGCGGTGCGCGAGCCAAACCCCCTTATCTGTCTCCTCGCGCTCCAGCTCCGCGACGTCGACGCCACAGGACCGCGCAAAACCCAAGGCCGCCTTGGTGGGCTGGCCGCCGGCGTCGAATGCCGCGGCCAGGGCCGGTCCGCGCCGCAGCTGGACCTCATCGCGCTGGCGCAGGGCCACGCCATGCACCAGCACCGCGAGGCGGCGGGGGCTGGCGAATGCCTCTGCGCTCCCGTGCTCCAGGCGTTGGGCGTCGAGCTGGCGCAGCAGCTCGTCGCGGAAGGCTGTGGAAAGGTCCTGCAGCGCGCCGGGCGGCAGCTCCTCGGTACCGATCTCGACCAGCAGGTCGTCTTGTTCCGCCATCGGCTTCAGCCCTCCGTCCCGGTCCGCGCCGGCATCCCTGCCTGCGCCATCGGGAAGCCCAGCGCTTCACGGCTCGCATAGTAGGCCTCGGCCACGGCACGGGCCAGCGCACGCACGCGCAGGATGAAGCGCTGTCGCTCGGTGACGGAGATGGCGCCACGCGCATCCAGCAGGTTGAAGGTATGAGACGCCTTCAGCACCTGTTCATAGGCAGGCAGGGGCAGCCCTGCGTCAATCAGTGCCGTGCTCTGGGATTCGCAGACGCCGAACAGGTGGAACAGCTCGGCGACGTCGGCATACTCGAAGTTATAGGCTGACTGCTCCCGCTCGTTCTGCAGGAAGACGTCGCCATAGGTCACCGGTCCATTGGCGGAGTTGGTCCACAGCAGGTCGTAGACACTCTCCACGCCCTGAAGGTACATCGCGATACGCTCAAGTCCGTAGGTGATCTCGCCGGTGACGGGGCGGCACTCGAGTCCGCCGACCTGTTGGAAGTACGTGAACTGAGTCACCTCCATGCCGTTCAGCCAGACTTCCCAGCCGAGCCCCCAGGCGCCCAGCGTGGGCGACTCCCAGTTGTCTTCCACGAAGCGGATGTCGTGTACCAGAGGGTCGATGCCGAGCCCCCGCAGTGAGTCCAGGTAGAGCTCCTGGATCTCCAGTGGCGAGGGCTTCAGTACCACCTGATATTGGTAATAGTGTTGCAACCGATTTGGATTCTCACCATAGCGGCCATCCGTTGGGCGCCGCGACGGCTGCACATACGCAGCACTCCAGGGCTCCGGGCCGATCGCCCGCAGGAACGTGGCCGGGTGGAAAGTGCCTGCACCCACTTCCATGTCATACGGCTGCTGAACGACGCAGCCTCGATCCGCCCAGAAGGTCTGGAGCTTGAGGATCAGATCCTGAAAGCTAATGGTCGCTGTCGTGGCCAAGAGGGACT
>Ga0316596_1000075_pt1 | contig 11662 bp, 10 predicted proteins | sample S_170502SBrCrA_R_FD_207793 | JGI IMG/M metagenome (GOLD analysis project Ga0316596, IMG submission 207793) | Metatranscriptome of rhizosphere microbial communities from salt marsh grasses in Alabama, United States - S_170502SBrCrA (Metagenome... | ecosystem: Host-associated > Plants > Roots >... | reverse complement strand
TGGTAGAGTACAAGCTTCCCAAGCTTGGTGTCGCGAGTTCGAATCTCGTTGCCCGCTCCATTTCAAGTCCGGTTTCGTCTATTCCGGTAACGATTGCTGGAATTTAGGCTTTCGCGCCTGACGGGTTTTATGGACTGGTAGATGACGGTATCCATAATCGGTTTGAAAATGGAAACGGGCTGTTCGCCCGTTTTTGTTTTTTATTCGACAGGAATATGGCAAAGCGTACGGGAAAAGAAAAAAAGCGTGGCGAAATACCGGGTATCCATTCATCGGATGCGAAAGGACGGGAGCGGCAGCGTGCGTTGGTTGCAAGCGTAACCCGTCTGGTCGAGCCGCTCTGCAATACCGAACGGCTGGAACTGGTTCATGTTGAATACCAACGCGAGCCAGGCGGGCTGACGCTGCGTGTTTTCATCGACAAGCATGGGGGCGTGTCCCTGGATGATTGCGTCTCCATCAGTCGCCAACTGGAGGATATCCTAGACGTCCATTTGCAGGATGTCCCACCCTACCGGTTGGAAGTATCTTCACCGGGCATCGATCGGCCGGTGGGTAAGCTTGAAGATTTTATCCGATTTAAGGGTAAGCAGGCAAAAATTCGTGTCGGCACGGCTGTGAACGGCCGCAAAAACTTCACCGGCATATTGGCAGGTGTGATCGGTGAAAGGATTCAACTGCAGGTAGACAAGGAGACATTCAGCCTGAACTTTAACGAAATTACACGGGCACGGCTGGTCAATTATAACGGAGAACACTGATGTTTATAGCAGATATCAAACGTGTGGTGGAGCAGGTAAGCCGGGACAAGGGCATCGATGTGGAAATATTGATTCGTGCCCTGGAAGAGGCGCTGCGTTCTGCTGCCAGGAAGAAATTTGGCAGCAAGGTTGACATTGAGGCGCAATACAGCCCCGACACGGGTGAAATCGAAGTCTTCCAGTTTAAAGAGGTCGTCGAGGAGGTTACCGAACCGGACCTGCAGATCAGCATTGCCGAAGGACGCAAATTAGACCCTGACTGTGAGGTCGGTGACAGCCTTGGCACAAAAATGGACACCTCCACCTTTGGGCGGATTGCTGCCCAGTCAGCAAAACAGGTGATCATCCAGAAGATGAAGGACGCGGAGCGGGATGCCGTTTATTCCAGCTACATCGACCGTAAGGGAGAGGTAATCAACGGTATCGTCCAACGCGTGGATCGAGGGAACATTATCGTTAACATGGGAACCACCGAAGCCATCCTGCCCACGCGGGAGCAGATCCCCCGGGAAAGCTACCGGCGGGGGGATCGTATTCGTGCCCTGATTCTCGATGTTCTTTATGATACGCGGGGACCTCAGATTGTTCTGTCTCGCACCCATCCGGACCTTTTGATTAACCTGTTTAAAACTGAAGTGCCCGAGATCAGCGAAGGTATCGTGGAGGTCAAAGGCGCGGCGCGTGAACCGGGGAGCCGGGCCAAATTTGCCGTCTCATCCCACGACTCAGACATTGATCCGGTGGGGGCCTGTGTCGGAATGAAAGGCAGCCGGGTTCAAAATGTGGTTCAGGAGCTTCGGGGTGAGAAAATCGACATTATTACCTGGCACGTTGATGCCGCCAAATATGTTTGCAATGCCTTGGCACCGGCTGAGATTTCCAGGGTGATCATCGATGAAGAGAATAAGTCCATGGAAGTCATCGTTCCGGATGAATTCCTGTCCGTTGCCATTGGAAAACGAGGACAGAACGTACGCTTAGCCTCTAAACTCACCGGTTGGCATCTGGATGTCAACTCCGAGACCAAATACAATGAAATGATGGAAGATGGGTACGAATCGCTGGTCAATGTACCCGGTGTCGGCAGTGGTCTGGCGGATGCCTTTTTTGAAAAAGGCATCTATTCAGCAGAGGAACTTGCCGAATCAAGTGTCGAAGAATTGGTTGAAATCCGTGGGATCGGACAGGAAAAGGCCGTGGCATTGATTGAAAATGCAAGGCTGTATGCAGCTGCGGATGCTGAATCAAAGCGTCTGGAAGCAGCCGCGCGTGATGCGGAACGAAAGGCCCAGATCGAACAACGGGCCGAACAACAGGCTGAGGGGGAGGCTGTCGTGCCGATGGAGACGCCAGCGGATGAAGCCGACCTGACTGCGGCCTCCGATGCCGAATCTATAGAAGAGCAGTAGGTGGTCCGGGGTTGGCTTAAGCAACAGGTGAATAACTGCTTACAACACGATTTGGGGGGAATTGGATGGCAAAAATCAGAGTATATGAGTTTGCCAGAGATCTTAACATGACGAACAGGGAACTTTTGGATAAGATCCGAGACCTTGATATCGAAGTGAATAGCCATATGAGCTCTCTGGACGAAGATGTGGTGGCGAGAATAAAATCGGCGCTTTTCGGTGAGAAAGACGATCAGCTCGAAGAAAAACGCGTGCGGCCCACGGTCATTCGGCGCCGCAAAATTGCCACACCGCAGGAGCCGTCAGCAACAGAAGACGAGGACGTGCCGTCTGTAGAACCGGAATCCCCCCCCCCGGTTGAGGCGGAAGAAAAAGCTCCGGCAGTGGCGGTAGAAGACGCCTTGCCTGACGAAAAACCTGTTGTTAAAAAACGTAAGCCTGTCGAGGCCGCCAAGATTATCTCAAAGCCCGAACCTAAACAGGAGCAGCCCGAAGCACAACCGGTAGTTGAAGAACCAGAGCCGGCGGAAGAACCTCAAATTGACGAAGCGGTGGTTGAAGCCGCTCACCCGGAAATCAGTGAGTCTTTAGAATCTCCTGTTACCGAAGAGCAGCCAACGGTCGAAGAACAAGCCGCCCCCTCTGCCGAAGTGACCGAAGAACAGCCCGCCGTCGATGAAACCGTTTCCGAGCCCCCCGTGGCACCGGTTGCCGATGAATCTTCCAAGGCAGCGGTTGTCAAAGCGAAAAAAAGCAAAAAAGAAATCCCGGCTAAAATTATCAAGTTGCCGACCAAGCCGGTCATAAAGCTGGTACCGCCTTTGGAACAGGAAAATAAAGAAACGCGTCCGTTGCCGCCCAAACCGGACGCTGATGAGGTGGCCGTCTCGGCCAAAGACAAAAAGAAAAAAGGTTGGCGCAAGAAAGATGTCGATGCCGATGAGGTTCGGTTTTCCAAAAAGAAAGGCGGCTTCCGTAAAAAGGAGATTGTTGAGGGGGCAGCCCTTTACAGCGGGAAACTGCGTGGCCGCAAAGGCCGCAAAGGCGGAAAACAGAAAATGGTGCCGGTTGGTCAGAAGACGCAAATTACCACGGCCAAAGCCATCAAGCGTCGTGTAAAAGTTGATGAAACCATCGTCTTGTCTGAACTGGCCAAACGCATGGGCATCAAGGCCAACGAAATGATCGTCAAACTCATGGGCATGGGCGTGATGGCAACCGTCAATCAGACCATTGACTATGACACAGCGGTGCTGGTGGCCGGCGAATTCGGTTATGAAGTGGAAAAAGCTTCCTTCGAGGAAGAGGTCATTCTGAAAAAAACGGAAGCCGACGATCCAGAAAAATTAGTGACGCGACCGCCGGTCGTAACCATCATGGGCCATGTGGACCACGGCAAGACATCGCTGCTTGACGTGATACGCAAAACGCGGGTGACTGAAGGCGAGGCCGGCGGTATTACCCAGCATATCGGTGCCTACCATGTGGAGACCGAGAAAGGTGTGATCGCTTTTCTGGATACGCCGGGGCATGAGGCCTTCTCAGCCATGCGTTCACGCGGTGCCAAGGTAACTGACATTGTCGTACTGGTGGTGGCTGCTGATGATGGTGTAATGCCTCAAACAGTGGAAGCCATCAATCACTCCAAGGCGTCGGGGGTGCCGATCATCGTGGCCATTAATAAGATGGACAAACCTGATGCGGACCCGGATCGGGTTCAGCGAGAACTCAGTGAGCACGGTTTGGTTCCGGAAGCCTGGGGCGGTGATGCGATCTTTGTTCAAGTGTCAGCGAAAAAGAACACCGGCATCAGCGATCTGCTTGAGATGATTTTACTTCAGGCAGAGATTTTGGAGTTAAAGGCCAATCCGGACAAACTGGCCAGCGGGCATGTTGTCGAGGCCAAGCTGGATTCCGGTCGTGGGCCGGTGGCCACGGTCCTCGTGCAAGACGGTACCCTGCGTGCCGGTGATTCCGTTGTCTGTGGTATGCACTATGGAAAAATCCGTGTCCTTCAGGATGACCTGGGACGAACAGTGGAATCGGCCGGACCGTCCATGCCAGTTGAGATTGTGGGGCTTTCCGGTGTGCCCATGGCAGGGGATGAACTGGTTGCCCTGGCCGATGAGAAGGATGCCCGCCAGGTGAGCCAGCACCGCATCCAGAAACAGCGATCCAAGGAACTGGCCAAAACCAACCGGTTGAGTCTGGAAGGCCTGTTCGAAAAGATGCAAAAGGGCGAGGTCAAAGATCTCAACCTGATCATCAAGGCCGATGTGGACGGTTCCATCGAGGCGCTACGAGACTCATTGGTCAAGCTTTCCAATGATGAAGTCAGCATCAATGTGGTCCATGCGGCCACCGGTACGATCACCGAGTCGGACATCTCGCTGGCCGCCGTTTCCAACGCCATTATTATCGGTTTTAATGTCCGGCCCAACGCCAAGGTTCAGGAGCTGGCCACAGAAGAAAATGTGGACATGCGCTTCCACAACGTCATCTACAATGTCATTAAAGAGGTCAAGGACTCCATTGTGGGTATGATGGAATCCACCTTTGAGGAACGGGTGCTGGGGCGAGCCGAAGTCCGCCAGACCTTCCATGTACCCAAGGTCGGCACCATTGCCGGTTGTTATGTGACCGATGGAAAGATCCAGCGGGGGCAACTGATGCGCCTGCTTCGGGAGGGCATCATCACTTACGAGGGTAAAAACAGCAGTCTGCGCCGATTCAAGGATGACGTCAAGGAAGTTCAGTCCGGATATGAGTGCGGTATCGGCATCGAAAATTTTAATGACATCAAGGTCGGCGACGTGATCGAAAGCTATTATCTGGAAGAGATTCGGCCGGAAGTGGAGTAGTCAAAAACGATGGTCGTTGGTGTTGGGTGCATGATCTTCAGGCTTCATGAATGCGGCTCCCTGAAGGAGAAGCGCAAAGTGGTCAAATCCATGGTTGCCCGTATTCGCAACCAGTTCAACGCATCGGTGGCTGAGGTGGCGGACAACGACATCTATCAACGAATCGTGATCGGGGTCAGTCTGACGGGCAATGATCGGCAGCTGATCAATGCCAAGCTGGATAAACTATTCAACTTCGCCGAAGATCTGGGACTGGCGGAAATGATTGACAACCAGCTTGAAATTATCTCAATGTGAAGGATCATTGCTTTGGATAGGGAGGCGAAGCGAACATCCCTAAACCGGGGCCTGGATGGGTGACAATTTTGGTAAATCGATTATTTAATCGGGCGGATCGCGTGGGTGGCCAGGTTCAGCGTATCCTGGCTGGACTCATCCAAAAAGGTGTCAACGATCCACGATTGGCCCAGGCAACCATCACCGGGGTGACTTTGAGTCGGGATCTAAGGATCGCCAAGGTCTACTTCTCCATGCATGGAGGCGCCGAGAAACAGGTTATCCTGGAAGGGTTTGAAAGCGCCAAGGGGTTTATCAAACGGGAACTGGCAAGAGAGTTAGGGCTTCGGTACATGCCTGATTTGAAGTTCTTTTATGATGGGTCCTTTGATTATGGTGCCCATATCAACCGGGTGCTGAAATCATTACAGACCGATGATGAAAAAAATAATCCATCAGCTGGCGAAGAGTGAGCACGTCCTTCTGGCATCCCATACCAATCCGGACGGTGATGCGATTGGCGCTCTGCTGGCCATGGGGATCGCCCTGGAGAAGCTGGGTTGCCAGGTGGCACTCTACAACGAAAGTTCAATCCCCGCCGTATATCGGTTTCTGCCTGCCGTGGACCGCATTCAAAAGCAGCTGACGGATTGGCGGCGTTTTGATACCGCGGTGATCATGGATTGCGGCGTGTTGAGCCGTGTCGGATCGGCTGCTGATGCCATTGCCAGCATACCGGTAATCATCAATATCGATCACCACACCACCAATACCCGTTTCGGGCAGTACCACCTGGTGGATGTGAAAGCCTGCGCCACGTCTGAAATTATCTACCGGCTGATTCAGGCCATGGATCTTGATGTGGATGTGGCGATGGCAACGGCCATTTATACCGGGATTCTGACCGATACGGGTTCGTTTCGGTTTTCCAATACGAATCAGGCGGCTTTTTCCATTTGTGAAGCCATGGTGACGGCGGGCGTGAAACCGTCGACGGTGGCCCAGCATGTATACGGTGCCTATTCCTTGGGGCGGATAAAGTTGCTCAACCTGGCACTCGATTCCATCGAGATATCCAATAACGGGTATTTGTCCATCATGACCGTGACCCGGGAGATGCTGGCCGACACGGATACCCAGCCAGAAGATGCTGACGGTCTGATCAATTATGCCCGGCGGATCAGGGATGTGAAAGTTGCCGCACTGATTCATGAGCTGGAAAATGATGCAGGCTCGAAAGATCACAACCGATTCCATGTGAGCCTGCGTTCGGACGGCAGCGTGGACGTTGCCAGCATTGCCATGAAGTTTGGTGGAGGAGGCCATGCCGGTGCCGCCGGTTTTTCCGTGGAGTCCAGCCTGGCGGAGTTGAAACAGACGATTTATAATCTGTCTGACGGTTTCGGCAAGTCATGCCATCTGAATTAAGCGGGGTTGTTGTGATCGACAAGCCCGAGGGCATTTCGTCGGCCGGGGTTGTGGCCCGGGTCAAGAAATTGTTCGGGGCCAGGAAAGTCGGTCATGCAGGGACATTGGATCCTCTCGCGACCGGGGTTTTGATCTGCTGTTTGAATCGTGCCACGCGGCTTTCCCAGTTTTTGCTCAGGGGCGACAAGACGTATGAAGCAGAGCTGGTTCTGGGGACGGTGACCGACACGCAGGACGTTACCGGAACCGTTGTCGAGCAGCACGCTTTGACAGGGATCACCGAGGAGCGGATCCATGCGGCGGCAGCGGGATTCGTAGGGACGATTACCCAGGTTCCGCCGGTATATTCGGCTCTGAAACACAAGGGGATGCCGCTGTACAAGCTCGCACGCCGGGGCAAGGCCGTGGAAAAGCCAGCGCGGCCGGTACGAATCAACGGGTTGGAACTTCTTACGGTCGACCTGCCCATGGTTCGGTTTTCGGTTTCCTGCTCCTCCGGAACCTATGTTCGTACCCTCTGTGCCGACATTGGAAGATCACTGGGGTGTGGCGGGCATTTAGTGCGTTTACGCAGGACTGCCAGCAGTGGATTTACGACCCTCGATGCCTGGGAACTGGATCGGCTGGTGCAATGGGAGGAACAGGGGCGTCTCCGGGAAACCGTGATCCCCATGAACGCGGCGTTGCCGCTGATGCCGCAGGTGGTGGCCAGTGAGGAGATGGCCGAAAAAATTAAGCACGGTATGAAGCTGGTAGAAGCCGATTTTGATGACCGGCCGCGGGTACCTGGTCAAAAAGCCTTGAAAGTCGTGGATCGGCACGGTTGCCTGATTGCCGTGATCAGTGAATCCCAGGCTCCGGGCAGCTATAATTATTGTTGTGTTTTTTCAGCATAAAGGTGATAACCATCGAATTGTGGATGCACGGTATTACCCACATTAAATGCCGGTAAGGCGCCTTCGGACCCCGACCGGTGGCCATTTCCAAAAGACGCAGTAACGATTCAAGGAGGACGAGAAAAGTGACGTTTAACGCAGAAACCAAAAAAGAACTCATTGAAAAATACAAGAAGCACGATAGTGATACCGGTTCACCGGAGGTTCAGATCGGCCTTTTGACCCATCGGATTTCTTACCTGACCGAGCATCTGAAAGTGCACAAGAAAGATCACCACTCCCGTCGAGGGTTGTTGATGCTGGTTGGTAAGCGCCGCCGGCTGCTCAATTATGTAAAGCGCAACGATGTTCAGCGCTACCGTTCCATCATCGAAACCCTTGGCCTGCGGCGCTAAGGTGATTCGCAAAACGGCAACGACCGGTTGCCGTCCTATTGCCGGTCTCAATTGGTGGGTCAACAGCCGGAGCGTCGTCCTGACGATCGGTCATACAGATGACGATGGTGCTGAATACCGGCAAGTCACGGGTAGCGGGGAGATGAATTGTTGCCTTTGCTGCCATTTATTTTAGGAAAAGGACAACTAATGGAATATACATTCAAGGCGGATGTGGGGGGCCTTCCCCTTAGCATCCAGGCGGGAAAAGTCGCCAAGCAGGCCTCCGGGTCTGTGGTCGTCCGATACGGCGATACGGTCGTTCTGGTGACGGTGGTTTCCGCCAATGACGAGAGAGATACGGATTTTCTGCCGCTTTCCGTGGAGTACCAGGAAAAAGTCTACGCTGCCGGCCGTATTCCGGGCAATTACTTCCGCCGTGAAATCGGAAGGCCCAGCGAAAAGGAAACCCTCACCGCCCGCCTGATAGACCGGCCCATCCGGCCGCTGTTCCCGAAATCCTATCGATTTGAAACCCAGGTCATCGCTACGGTGCTTTCCATGGACCAAGAGAACGACCCGGATGTACTGGCAATGGTCGGGGCGTCGGCAGCGCTTGAGATTTCGGATATCCCTTTTGCCGGTCCGATTGCCGCGGTTCGTGTGGGCCGCATTGATGGCCAGTTCGTTGCCAATCCGACCCTTTTGCAGACCGCCCAGAGTGATATCAACATTATCATCGCTGGCTCACGCACCGGTGTGGTCATGGTGGAAGGTGGCGCCGATGTGGTCAGCGAAGCAGATATGCTGGAGGCTATTTTCTTCGGTCACCAGGCAATTCAACCGCTGATCGATATCCAGGAGGAACTGAAGGCGGCCATGGGTAAACCCAAGCGACTTTTTATCCCACCTGAAAAAGACCCTGAATTGGTGGAAATGATCGCCCAGCAGGCTACCGCACCGCTTCGCGAGGCCCTGGGCATACCTGAAAAAATGAAGCGCTATGAGGCCGTGCGGGCAGTCAAGACCAAGATTAAGGAGTCCTTGGGAGAAGAAATGGCTGACCGGCGTGATGAAGCCGGCGCTATCCTCGGCGATCTTCAGAAGCAGATCTGCCGGGACATGATACTCAAGGAGGGACGTCGTATCGACAACCGCCGGTTTGACGAAATCCGCCCGATCACCTGTGAGGTGGGTGTCCTTCCCCGGCCCCATGGCAGCGCCTTGTTTACCCGCGGTGAAACCCAGGTACTCGGCATTCTGACCCTGGGATCCGGTGGCGACGAACAACGGGTGGAAACCCTCAGTGGTGAGGAAAACCGCCCCTTCATGCTGCATTACAACTTTCCCCCTTATTCGGTGGGTGAGGTCAAGCGTGTCGGCGCTCCCAGTCGGCGCGACATCGGTCATGGAGGGTTGTCCACCCGGGCCCTGGAACGGGTACTGCCGGAAAAAGAGAAATTCGACTACACCATCCGCATCGTCTCGGAGGTCCTGGAATCCAACGGCTCTTCGTCCATGGGAACCGTCTGCTCCGGAACACTGGCCATGATGGACGGCGGCGTTCCCATTAAGGCGCCGGTTTCGGGAATTGCCATGGGGCTGGTCAAAGAAGGAGACCAGGTGGTGATCCTGTCGGATATCCTGGGCGATGAAGACCACACCGGTGATATGGATTTCAAGGTGACCGGTACGACCGAAGGCATCACGGCCCTTCAGATGGATATCAAGATCCACGAACTTTCCCGTGAGATCATGGAAAAAGCGCTGGCCCAAGCCAAGGCCGGACGGATGCATATTCTCGACAAGATGCTGAAGGCCCTTGCCACGCCACGGGAGGAAATCTCGCCCTTTGCCCCCAAGATTGTCTCGATCAAGATCAATCCCGATAAAATCAGAGACGTCATCGGTCCCGGGGGAAAGGTGATCCGGGCCATCCAGAGTGAAACCAACACCAAGATCGAGATCGACGACAGCGGGCTGGTGAAAATCGCCGCCACCTCCGCTGAGGATGGAGATGCAGCGCGCTTGCAGATCGAGTCCTTGACCATGGAACCCGAAGTGGGTGTCACCTACGAAGGAAAAGTGGTAAAAACCACCGATTTCGGGGCGTTTGTTCAGATCGTTCCCGGTACCGACGGACTGGTCCATATCAGCCAGCTGGCCGACCGCCGCGTGGCCAAGGTCACCGATGTGGTCAAGGAAGGGGATATGCTCAAGGTCAAGGTCCTGGAGGTTTCCAAGGACGGCAAAATTCGCCTCAGCCACAAGGCCGTTCTGGAAGATGAGCGTAAATCCAAAGATCAATAAAACCGTTCTGGATAACGGTGTCCGCATCGTTTCCATGACCATGCCCCACGTGCGCTCGGTTTCCATGGGTGTCTGGGTTCACGTGGGCGCTCGTGACGAAACAGAGGTCGAGAGCGGCCTGTCACATTTTATCGAGCACATGATCTTCAAAGGCACGGTCAGGCGCAATGCCTTCCAGATCGCCAAAGAGTTCGATTCAATCGGCGGTCAGACAAATGCCTTCACCTCTATGGAACACACCTGTTACCATGCCCGGGTGCTGGATACCCAACTGGCCACCATGGTGGATATCCTGTCTGACATCTTCCTCAACTCGGTTTTTGATGAACGGGAGGTGGAACGCGAACGGCCAGTTATTTTTCAAGAGATCGGCATGGTGGAGGACAGCCCCGAGGAATATATCCACATCATGATGGGTCCCGCATTCTGGGGCAACCATCCCTTGGGACGATCCATCCTCGGCAGTCCGGAAAACATCTTGGGGTTCGACAGCCGGACCGTCAAAAGTTACTTCAAACGCCTCTATCAACCCGAGCGCATCGTCATTACGGCCGCCGGCAACATGGACCACGACCAGCTGGTTGACATGGTCGGCCCTGTATTCTCCACCATTGCGCCAGGTAACGGGTTTGCACCGCGCAGCACGCCAGCTGATGGTTGCGCCATTTCAAGCATGCACCGGGATCTCGAGCAGACCCATCTTTGCCTGGGCATGCCTGGAATTTCCGTAACCGACCCCCGCCGGTTTGCCGCCTCCTTGCTCAACACGATCCTGGGCGGCAACATGAGTTCACGGCTTTTCCAGACGGTTCGGGAAGATCGCGGATTGGCCTATGCGATCTACTCGTTTCTAACGTCATATGCCGATACCGGCATGCTGGGCATCTACACCGCAGTGGCGTCCGAAAACGTGATTGCCTGTATCGAACTGATCATGAAAGAGTTTCGGCGCTTGAAACGCGAGCCGGTTTCCGACGATGCGCTCGGCGATGCCAAGGAGTACACCAAAGGCAATCTGCTCATGTCCGAGGAGAGTCCGGATAACCAGATGATGCGGCTGGCGCAGAACGAATTTTACTTCGATCGTTTTATCCCCATGCAAACGGTGATCGACCAGATCGATGCCGTTGCCGCCGATGATTTGCTTGCTCTGGCAGGCGAGCGCTGGGGGCGTGGGCGCCCGGCGCTCACCATATTAGGATCCCGGGCTGACCAACTCGATCTGTCCGGCTTGATCGATTTTTAAGAACCTGATTGAGTATCTTTGATAAGGCGTAAATCGGATTAAAAAGCTGCGCATACACAAATCGTGGGTGAGTATTTCGAGACGTTTTTCAACGCCGCTGG
>Ga0316596_1000074_pt1 | contig 11676 bp, 8 predicted proteins | sample S_170502SBrCrA_R_FD_207793 | JGI IMG/M metagenome (GOLD analysis project Ga0316596, IMG submission 207793) | Metatranscriptome of rhizosphere microbial communities from salt marsh grasses in Alabama, United States - S_170502SBrCrA (Metagenome... | ecosystem: Host-associated > Plants > Roots >... | reverse complement strand
GTTTTTAATTTTGGGTAATCAACCCATTAGCGCAGCACTGAGTGAGTTAGGCGGCGACTTGATTTGGGTGTTTTTACTGTTGAGCTGCACGTTGATTGTGGTGGCAGCGGTGGACGTCCCGTTTCAGATTTGGGATTACCATCGCCAGCAACGTATGACGCGTCAGGAAATCAAGGATGAGTATAAGGACACTGATGGTAGCCCGGAACTGAAGAGCAAAGTGCGCAGTACACAGCGGGAAATCGCCATGCGCCGCATGATGGAGAACGTGCCAAAAGCGGACGTGGTCATTACCAACCCGAGTCACTATGCGGTGGCGTTACGCTATAACCAGCTTAACATGGGGGCTCCTGTAGTGGTGGCCGCCGGTGTTGATCTGGTGGCATTGCAAATTCGCCGCATCGCCAGCGCTCATGATGTTCCAATCATGGAGGCACCCGCGTTGGCACGTGCCTTGTATCACAGTACAAAAATAGATCAGGAAATTCCGGCAGGATTATATTTAGCTGTGGCACAAGTACTTGCATACATTTACCAGTTAAAACAATACCAAACCGAAGGCGGTGTACAACCGCAAGCGCCGGCTGATCTGCCCATTCCCGACGATTTGAGACGCGACTAGCGTGAAAAGTGGTGATTAATGCAGGGCGTTGACGCAATTCGTCAATTAATCCGCAACGGACTCGGCGCGCCGATTCTGGTCATGGTTATTCTGGCCATGATGGTGGTACCGTTACCGCCATTTCTGTTAGACGTTTTATTCACTTTCAATATCTCCCTGGCGATGGTTGTTTTGCTGGCGGGCGTTTATGTAAAACGACCGTTGCAGTTTGCCGTGTTTCCCACCGTTTTGTTAGTGGCGACCTTATTGCGCTTGAGTTTGAATATTGCCTCAACGCGGGTAGTGCTGCTGGAAGGTCATACCGGTAGCGATGCCGCGGGCAAAGTAATCGAAGCGTTTGGTGCATTCGTTATCGGCGGGAATACCGCCGTCGGTCTGGTCATCTTCCTTATCCTGGTGATTATCAACTTTGTCGTGGTGACCAAAGGCGCCACCCGGGTAGCGGAAGTCAGCGCGCGGTTTACCTTGGATTCAATGCCGGGAAAACAAATGGCCATCGATGCTGATTTGAACGCCGGCATCATTACTCAGGAAGATGCCAAACACCGGCGTGAAGAGATAAGCCGGGAAGCGGATTTTTACGGTTCTATGGATGGTGCCGGAAAGTTCGTGCGCGGCGATGCCATTGCGGGCATTTTAATCCTGATCATTACCATCATCGGTGGGCTCACCATTGGCATGTTGCAACACGATTTGAGTTTGAGTGACGCGTTGCAGAACTACACACTGTTGACCATTGGTGACGGTCTGGTTGCGCAGATTCCGTCGCTGTTATTGTCTACGGCCGCAGGCCTGATGGTCACCCGAGTGTCTTCGGAAAATGACATGGGGGTGGATGTTCTTGCGCAACTTTTCGAAAATCCCAAGGCATTAGCGGTTACCGCAGTGGTGCTGGGCGTTATGGGGATGATCCCCGGTATGCCTAACCTGGTTTTTATCCTGATGGCGTCGGCGGCGGGTTGGACCTCGTATTGGATGGCAAAACGCAAGCGCCAGCAAGCGGAGCAGGCATTGGTACCCGCGCCGGTGGAAAAACCGCCCGAACCAAAAGATCTTAGCTGGGAAGATGTCAGGCCGGTGGATTTGATCGGTCTGGAAGTAGGCTACCGACTGATACCGTTAGTTGATAAAAATCAAGGCGGGCAACTGATGGCCAGGATTAAGGGTGTGCGCAAGAAACTGTCCCAGGAACTGGGCTTTCTCATTCCGCCGGTGCACATTCGAGATAACCTCGATCTTTCCCCGAACGCTTACCGCATTACCTTGATGGGCGTTATTGTTGGTGAGGCGGAGTTGCATCCCGAGCGTGATATGGCGATTAATCCCGGGCAGGTATTCGGTACCGTGCAAGGGATTGCCGGCCGTGATCCCGCGTTCGGCCTGGATGCTGTCTGGATAGAACCGTCGCAACGGGATCAAGCGCAAAGTCTGGGGTATACCGTCGTCGATACCAGCACGGTGGCCGCGACTCATTTAAGTCATTTGCTGCAAAAACACGCGGACGAACTGCTGGGTCATGAAGAAGTACAACATTTAATGGATAACCTGGCTAAGGTGGCGCCGAAGTTGGTGGACGGCCTGGTGCCCAAACAACTGTCCTTAGGGGCAGTATTGAAAGTATTGCAGAGTTTGTTACGCGAAGGGGTACCAATACGGGATATACGAACCATTGCGGAAACCTTGGCGGAACATGCGCCGACCACTCAAGATGCCGGTATTTTGACAGCTGCAGTACGAGTCGCACTGGGCCGATCCATCGTTCAGCAAATCACTGGAACGACTCAAGAAATTCCGGTAATGACGCTGGATCCGGCTCTGGAACAGTTGTTGCATCAGTCGGTTTCGGGCAACGCTGAACAAGCAGCAGGATTTGAGCCCGGTTTGGCGGACCGTTTGTTACATTCCTTGGCTGAAAACACACAGCGACAAGAAGCTTCCGGTCAGACTCCCATCCTGTTAGTTACAGCGTCTATTAGAGCTCTGTTGTCGCGGTTTGTACGGCCTAGCATACCAAGCTTGCATGTTTTGTCGTTTAACGAAATACCAGATAACAAGCACATTAAGATCACTGCAACGGTGGGTGTGAACAGCAATGCCGCTTAGTAAAAACGGTATCCTGTCTGGGTCGCCATATTTGTCACAGTAAGCGTTTGAGGCGTGAAGGATGAAGATCAAAAGATTTTTTTCACAAGATATGCGGTCTGCTATTCGCCTGGTGCGCGAAGAACTGGGTGCAGATGCCGTTATTCTATCCAACGACAGAGTCAACGGTGGCGTGGAAATTGTGGCCGCTGTGGACTATGACGAATCCATTCTAAATCCTCCCGCATCTTCCGGCGCGTCGAAATCCAACGAAGCCAACCGACAAAATGATGGGCAAAATGATGGGCAAAGAGTACCGGAGGGATCTAGCACAGCGACACATCAAAGATCCTCTGGCAACGTGTCCAATTCAGCCGGCAGGAATAATCCGCAATCTGTGCAACCCAACAACCTCAGCAGGGACGCCCACAGCCATGAAAAGCGTAATGACAGCACCAGTGTAAAGCACCCATCGGCCCGACAGGCTGCTGAAAGAGCCGGCTTGTCGCCTGCACAATCGGCCTCGGCAAAACGTCTCGCGGAGCCAAGCCGGCATGAGATGCAAGTATCCGCACACAGTAGCGACTATGCTGATGGGCGCGTCATACAAGACTTGTCATATGAAGCTTACCAGGACGGGCTGTTGAATGATCAACAGTTACTGGATGAGGATGAATTCGACGCCGACAGTGTCGAATTCGCTAATCAACATGTCAACGCCAGTTTACACAACCGAATCAACTCGGCGTTTAAACCCCAGACCGGGCGCAAGGACTCACCCTATATGAGAAATCAAAACAGCCTGAAGGAAAACGTCTCGACTGAGTTTTACTCCTTGGATGAAGCATTACCTGAAGAAACAAAAATTAATGATACCTTGTACGACATCGATCGCAGGCAGGATTTTTCCGGCGAGGGAGTGCAGGGTCAACAAGGCGATAATTCATATTCCGTATGGTCGCAAGAACCGACCTTAATGGCGATGCGCAACGAGATCACCAACTTGCGCGGCATGCTTGAGCAACAACTCAACGGTCTTGCCTGGAACGACTTGAAAAAGAACAATCCGCTGAGAGCTAAGCTCATCAAACAGTTATTGGAACTGGGGTTCAGCCCTGAACTTGCGAATCAAGTGATACAAAATGCTGAAGGTCAGGATAACGATTACCGCCGGGCCTGGCAACTGACCTTGTCCTCTCTGGCTGAAAAATTACCCATAAAAGATGATGATGTGGCCTTATCGGGCGGTGTGGTTGCGTTGGTCGGTGCCACCGGCGTAGGCAAAACCACGACCATCGCCAAACTGGCGGCGCGATACGCGCTGCGTCATGGGCGTAACAACATAGTTCTGATTACAACGGACACCTATCGTATCGGCGCTCTGGAGCAACTACGTACCTACGGGCGGATATTGGGCATACCGGTGAAAATTGCGCACAACAAAAAGCATTTGCAAGACTTGTTGAAAATGCTGTCCGAGAAAAAATTTGTGTTAATCGACACAGCCGGAATGGGGCAAAGAGATGTTCGCCTGATGGAGCAGTTTTCTGTCATCAGCGACTGTGCCATGGGCTTGAAGACGCTGTTGGTGTTGTCCTCGACAACCCACCGGGCGGCATTGGACGAGACGGTCCGCAGTTTCAGTAACGTAGAGATCAACGGTTGTATTCTTACCAAGCTGGATGAAACAACCAACCTGGGTGGTGCGCTGTCGGTGGTGACAGAGCACCAAATGCCGGTTGCGTATATCAGTGATGGCCAGAGGGTACCGGAAGATTTACATTTGGCGCGTGCTCATACGTTGATTAACCGCTGTGTGAGTATTGCCCGCCGCGCCAACCAGCCCATGGATAACGACTCCCTAGAACTTGCCTATAGTAGGATGCCATCACATGTTAGTGCCTAATTCATTCGATCAAGCGGCGGGTTTGCGCCGTATGTCCAAACCTCGTCCCGTGAAAGTGATTGCCGTGACCAGCGGCAAAGGCGGTGTCGGCAAAACCAATGTGTCAGTTAACTTGGGTATTTGCATGGCGCAATCGGGCAAGGAGGTCATGTTAATGGATGCCGATCTGGGGCTGGCCAATGTGGATGTGCTGTTGGGTATGCATCCCAAATACAACCTGTCCCATGTCATCTCGGGCGAACGCCGGCTTGACGAAATTGTGTTAGACGGCCCGGAAGGTGTGCGTGTGGTACCGGCGGCCTCTGGCATACAGGCAATGGCGGAATTACCCACCTCGCAGCATGCCGGCGTGATTCGGGCCTTCAGTGAACTCAGTTTTCCCCTTGATGTACTGATTATCGATACCGCAGCGGGCGTGTCCGATTCTGTGACCAGTTTCACACGTGCGGCGCAGGAAGTGGTGGTCGTCATTTGCGACGAACCGGCATCCATTACCGATGCCTATGCACTGATCAAATTGCTGAGCCGGGACTATGGCGTACACCGGTTCCGGGTATTGGCCAATATGGTGCCCAGCGTGCAAACCGGCCGGGATTTATATCGCAAAATCGTCACAGTGACCGACCGTTATTTGGACGTGGCCTTGGATTTCATGGGCATGGTTCCCCAGGATGAGTATTTGCGCAAAGCCATTCAAAAGCAGCGGGCCGTCACCCAGGTGTATCCGCGCAGTAAGTCATCAATTGCATTTAAGAAATTAGCCGACAAAGCCGATAAGTGGCCTATGCCGTCAAATGCAGGAGGTCGACTGGAGTTTTTTGTCGAACGGCTAATTATGGCAAGTCAACCGGAAACAGGAGTTTCAGTATGAATGGAGTAGCCGCCTACGCAGAAACTGCCGAAGATACCGCGGCAGAAGCTAAAGCCGATTATACGGATGCACCCAATTACTCACTTACCGTCGATCAGCAAATTCAACAATATTTGCCGCTGGTAAAACGCATTGCGTATCACTTGATGTCACGTTTACCACCCAGCGTGCAACAAGATGATTTGATCCAGGCCGGTTTGATCGGTTTATTGGAGGCCTTGCGCAACTACGACGCCACTCAAGGGGCCAGCTTTCAAACCTACGCCCGAATCCGGATACGCGGCGCCATGCTGGATGAAATCCGTAAAAACGATTGGGCACCCCGTTCGGTACATCGAAAAGCCAGAATGGTGGCGGAGGTGGTCAGGGAAATCGAAAATCGTACCGGTCGGGACGCCAGAGACCATGAAATTGCCAAACAACTGAGCATCTCCCTGGAGGAATATCACCAACTACTGCAAGACGCCAGTGGTCACAGAGTATTTAGTTTTGAAGATGTGGATCCGGATGGCCACGGCACACTAGCGTGTGTTGCCGACCGCGACAAAGGCCCTTTGGAAGGACTGCAGCGGGAAGATTTTAAAAAAGGCCTGGCGGAAGCGATTGCCGGTCTGCCTGAGCGCGAGCGCCTGGTCATGTCACTTTACTATGACGAAGAGCTAAATTTGCGGGAGATCGGTGCCGTTATAGGAGTAAGCGAGTCGCGCGTTTGCCAGATTCACAGTCAGGCTGTGATTCGTTTGCAGTCGCGCATGGCCCATTGGGTCGGTAAATGATGACGCTGGGTTCACAGCGTTGTCACTCAACTAACGTTCAATTGCAACAACGTCGGAGGTTAACTTGGACAAGAACATGAAAATCCTAATTGTGGATGACTTCTCCACGATGCGCCGGATCATCAAAAACTTGCTCCGAGATTTGGGATTCGGTAACACACACGAAGCGGACGATGGCGCTACAGCGTTGCCCATGTTGAAAAGTGGCGATTTTGATTTCCTGGTTACCGATTGGAATATGCCCGGGATGCAAGGCATCGATTTGCTCAAAGCGGTTCGCGCAGACGCCAAGCTGTCGAGTCTGCCGGTTTTAATGGTAACCGCAGAATCGAAACGAGACCAGATCGTGGAAGCCGCGCAAGCCGGAGTGAACGGCTATATCGTCAAGCCGTTTACCGCTCAGACGCTTAAAGAAAAGATCGACAAAATTTGGGAACGTATTGAAGCGGCCTGATCCCTACAACAAAGCTTAGGAAATCCGATGGAACCAGTCAAAGCCAGTGAAGAAGAAGTCTTGGCGCGGGCCGAAGAACTTATAAAGGAAATGCAAAAGGGGAATGAGCAAACCGTTGCTCAATTACTCGACTATGTGCATACGGCACGCGAAAATCTCTTGTTTCAGGAAGTCGGCAAGATGACCCGCCAATTGCACAATGCTTTGGAAAGCTTTCGACAGGACTCCAGAATAGAATCGCTAGCCGAGCATGACATACCTGATGCCCGGCAAAGGCTGTCCTACGTCATTGAAATGACCCAGAAGTCGGCTGATCGCACGTTAAATGCTGTGGAAGAAACCATGCCCATGGCGGAAAAAATCGCCGAACAGGCCGGAAAACTTAGTAAGACCTGGAAACGCTTTCGTAACCGGGAGTTATCGGTAGAGCAATTTCGGGACCTCAGTGCCTCCATTGAAACTTTTCTTACCGATATCGAGCGCGACTCTTCGGTGATGAAAACCAACTTAAACGATGTTTTGATGGCCCAGGATTTTCAGGACTTGACCGGACAAATTATCACGCGGGTAATTACCCTTGTAGAAGAAGTAGAAGGCAACTTAGTCGAATTAGTCCGATTGACCGGTGATCGCTTTGTTAAACCGATAGAAGCGCCGGAAATGGATACGGCACCGGAAGGGCCAGCTGTACCTGGAACTGGCCGTTCCGATGTTGTGGCTGACCAGGACGAAGTGGACGACTTGTTGTCTAGCTTGGGATTCTAATTTTGTGAGACTTAAGCGGGAATTAGGCCGGACTTAAGCTGGACTTAGGCGAAAGCTAAGGGGTTGTTTAGAGCCCCTGCAGCACGTGGGCAATTTTTCGTTTTGCCAGGACATGATTTTATAAAAGTCTCGGTTTCACCCTTGGTTTCACTATCAAGTTCACTATCAGTTTAACGCATGTACTCGGTTTCACTAAGGTACGTAACATGGCAATGGAAGAAGACGCAGAACTATTACAGGACTTTTTAGTTGAAGCAGGCGAAATCCTGGAACAGCTGGGCGAGCAATTGGTTGAATTGGAAAATCGCCCGCAGGATAACGACTTGCTTAACGCCGTTTTCCGCGGATTTCATACCATAAAAGGGGGAGCAAGTTTCCTCAGCCTGGACGCTTTGGTCAACATATGTCACCGTGCAGAAGACGTGTTTAACGTTTTGCGCAACGGCGAGCGTAGCGTGGACGCCGAAGTTATGGATGTCATATTGCCGGTGCTTGATGTCTTAAACGAACAATTCGCAACCTTGCGCTCCGGGCAGGAACCCCAGCATGCCGATCCACAATTGCTGGCGAGACTGGAATCACTAATGCAGCCCGGTGCCGCGCCGCCCGAACCCGTAGCGACTCAACCCATGGTTGCGGAGGAAAAGCCTCCGCTTGATGCCGAAGCAGCCACTTCGCAGACGACCTCCGATGACATCACCGAAGATGAGTTTGAGCAGTTGCTGGATTCATTGTCGTCCGGCAAGAATGCCGGGGCAAAAGCGCCAAAGACGGAAAAAAAGGCGGACAAGCCCCAGGCCGATTCGACTCCTACGGCGTCCAGTGATGAAATTACCGAAGATGAATTCGAAGCCTTATTGGATCAACTGGACTCACAACGTAAAAGCGGTAGCACACAATCTCCGGCGCCGGAAGCGCCAGTAAAGGCAAATTCCGGTACTGACGCTGTTGAAAAGGTTGCCAGTGAGGCTGATAAAGTTAAGCCGGCGGCGAAGCACCAGACATCTAAAGATGAGTATATCACTGAAGAAGAATTCGATGAGTTGCTCGATCAAATACAAAACAAAGACTCTAAGACTGCAACGTCCGGCAAACCGCAACCCGCGCCGGCTAAACCCGCCGCTGCCTCGCGTTCACCGCAAAAGCCAGCCAACTCAGTAGCCGCCGGTCCCGGCAAACCGGCCGACACCCAGGTCGCCGCCAAAGCCAAAGAAGCCATGGCGCAAGGAGAAACCACAGTACGAGTGGATACCAAACGCCTGGATGACATTATGAATCTGGTGGGCGAGTTGGTTTTGGTGCGTAACCGTCTGGCGACACTGGATTCGGTGAAAAGCGATGAGGAAATGACAAAAGTCGTGGCCAATCTCGATGTGGTCACAGCAGATTTGCAGGCGTCGGTGATGAAAACCCGCATGCAACCCATTAAAAAAGTGTTCGGCCGCTTTCCTCGGGTTGTGCGGGATCTGGCCCGCAACTTACACAAGGAAGTTAACCTTGAGTTGCAAGGTGAGGATACCGATCTCGACAAAAACCTGGTGGAAGCGCTGGCCGATCCGCTGGTCCATTTGGTACGTAATGCCGTTGATCATGGCATAGAAACACCGGAAGAACGTATAGACGCCGGAAAGCCGCGTATCGGTACGGTAATTTTAACGGCCGAGCAGGAAGGCGATCATATTCTGTTGACCATTGAAGACGATGGTAAAGGGATGGACGCCGATCAATTGCGCCGCGCTGCCGTGGCAAAAGGGATTTTGGATGAAGAATCCGCCGCTCGGTTGGAAGCGAAGGACTGTTACAACCTGATATTCGCACCGGGATTTTCCACTAAACAGGAAATCTCCGATGTGTCGGGCCGTGGTGTGGGCATGGATGTGGTGAAGACCCGCATTGTGCAACTCAACGGAAGCGTGGAAATCGATTCCAGGAAAGGCAAGGGCAGTATCATTATTATCAAAGTTCCTTTGACCCTGGCGATCATGCCGACCCTGATGGTAATGCTAGAACGACAGATTTTTGCACTGCCGCTGGCCAGTGTAAACGAAATTTTCCACCTGGATCTTACCCGCACCAATGTGGTCGACGGCCAGTTGGTGGTAATGGTGCGTGACAAAGCCTTGCCATTGTTTTATCTGCGCCATTGGCTGGTCAAGGAAGGATTTGATCAGCCGCTGCCTCACGAAGGTCATGTGGTGGTGGTCAGTATGGGTGTGCAACGCATCGGGTTTGTCGTCGATACCCTGATCGGTCAGGAAGAAGTCGTTATTAAACCATTAGGCGCATTGTTACATGGTATGAAAGGGCTGGCGGGGGCGACCATTACCGGCGACGGCCGCATATCTTTGATATTGGATATACCTGGTTTAATGCAAAGGTATGCACGGCGGATATAAGGGGCCAGTTCATGGTTGTTCGGGTTTTAGTCGTCGATGACTCAACGTTTTTCCGGCGGCGTGTTACCGAAATGCTGGAATCGGATCCGCGCATTAAAGTCATCGGCACCGCGGATAACGGTTCGGAAGCCGTTCAAAAATCCAGCCGTTTGAAACCCGATGTCATCACCATGGATATCGAAATGCCTGTCATGGACGGGATTACGGCCACCAAAAGAATCCTGGCCAGTCAACGCGTATCGATCTTGATGTTTTCCTCGCTCACCACCCAAGGTGCGCAGGCCACGCTGGACGCGCTGGAAGCGGGTGCGCTGGATTTTTTGCCCAAGCGCTTCGAAGACATTTCCAATGATAAAGAGGTTGCCAAGCGATTGCTGTGCGACAAGGTGATTGCCGTGGCTCGCCAGGCATCCAACCGGTTGGGGTATCATTCACCCGCTGGCAACCTAACGCAGTCTCCAGTATCCGCACGGCCCGGCATAAAATCACCACCGCCCCAATTGAGTCCGGGAATCGTTCCAGCTCGGCGAACCGTCAGCCATCAGGGGCATGTCAATACCAAAAAAGGCCAGTTCAAACTGGTGGTAATCGGTACTTCAACCGGTGGTCCCGTTGCGTTACAGAAAGTATTGTCCCAAGTACCGAAAGATTTTGCCGCCCCTATATTATTGGTGCAGCACATGCCGGGCAGCTTTACCACGGCGTTTGCGCAACGGCTGAATTCCATGTGCAACATAGAAATCAAAGAAGCCCAGGACGGCGATGAACTCAGGCCAGGGCTGGCGCTGTTGGCCCCGGGCGGTAAACAAATGGAAGTCGAACGACGTCCGGGGAAATGGCTGGTCCGTATCAAAGAATCCGAAGCGGGACAAAATTACAAGCCGAGTGTGGATGTCACATTACGCTCGGCCGTAAAAATCGACCCACGTAATACGTTGGCGATAATTTTAACCGGCATGGGTGCCGACGGTTGCGAAGGTTGCAAGTTGTTAAAAGCCAGTGGCGCTACGGTGTGGGCTCAAAACGAACAATCCTGTGTGGTTTACGGTATGCCGGCTGCGGTAACCGAAGCCGGTGTGGTCGATAGCGTCCTATCGGTCGAGGATATCGGATTAAATCTGGGACAGCGGGCATAACTCTGAGATAACCAATGGATTTGCTCAGTATCATAGGATTTGTTTTCGGCATCGGCGCCATACTGGTAGGCCAGGCGCTGGAGGGTGGGCATGCCAGTTCATTGGCCAACATGCCTGCGGTGCTGATTGTGTTTGGTGGTACGGTTGGAGCCGCGATGTTACAAACGCCTATGGCGGTCTTCATGCAGTCCATGAAGATGATGGCGTGGGTGTTTTTTCCGCCCAAACTGGCCGGCGACGTCATGATTAAAAAAATCATGGACTGGAGCAACATCGCTCGCAAAGAAGGCTTGTTGGGATTGGAGGCCATTGCCGAGACCGAAACCGATACCTTTGCCAGAAAAGGCTTGCAACTACTGGTCGATGGCAGTGAACCGGAGGTTATTCGTCGAGTACTCGAAGTCGAAATGGATGTGAAAGAGCATTTTGAAACTCAGGCGGCCAAAGTATATGAAGGTATGGGTGGTTACAGCCCAACCATTGGCATTATCGGTGCGGTAATGGGTCTGATACATGTAATGGAAAATCTGGCGGACCCCAGCAAACTCGGCGCCGGAATCGCTACTGCGTTTGTGTCAACGATTTATGGTGTAGGTTTGGCCAACATGCTGTTTTTACCCATGGCAAACAAATTAAAAGCCCAGGTGCACGAACGTTCCAAAATGCAC
>Ga0316596_1000073_pt1 | contig 11690 bp, 23 predicted proteins | sample S_170502SBrCrA_R_FD_207793 | JGI IMG/M metagenome (GOLD analysis project Ga0316596, IMG submission 207793) | Metatranscriptome of rhizosphere microbial communities from salt marsh grasses in Alabama, United States - S_170502SBrCrA (Metagenome... | ecosystem: Host-associated > Plants > Roots >... | reverse complement strand
CCGGTGATCAGGTTCCCGAAGTCGTCGACGTAACAGATAGCAGGGCACTGGTCCGACCAGTCCGCGCCCACCAATGTCTCCGGTGACAGGGGTCTGGATGCCGGCAGCTGACCGGCGCACAGATTCGCCGCCACGGGCACGAAGAGATCGCGCCCATGAAAGCTGGCGGACAGGTCTTCGGGCTGCCAATCGATGCGCAGGAGCTCGACGTCCGGCGCCCGTCGCAGCAGCGGCACGAGCAGGCCGTTGTCGGGCGCCAGCAGCCAGTCTTCCCCGGCACGTAGGGCCAGGATGGCACGGTCGCTGCCGACACCCGGGTCGACGACACAGAGATACAAGGTACGCCCGGGCATGCCGCGGCGTAGCGCGGGGAGCAGATAGGCGGCGAGATCGGGCCGCCACGGGGGCAGGTCCGAGATCAGGCGGATGACGGGCACGGCCGGCGCGAGCGCCGCCAGCCGTAGTTCCATCTGGCCGACGTACGGGCCGTCACCGAAGTCGGTGACTAGTGCGATGCGCGCCGGGGCAGGCGTGGCTGTCCGCATCAAAGACCGGGCTCCGCGGCGGCTCTGGCGGGCGACGAAGCGGCGCCGGCGCCAGACGAAAAGACCGGGCATGGCCCGGTCTGGCGATCACCCCGCGCGGAACGGTGCTGCACCGGCATGGCCGGGCCCCGCGTCAATCCTCGTCGTCATCCGCCGCCTCGGTGACCGGGCGGTCGACGAGCTCCACGTAGGCCATCGGTGCCGCGTCGCCGGGCCGAAAGCCGCACTTGAGGATGCGCAGGTAGCCGCCCGGGCGGTCGTGGTAGCGCGGCCCCAGCTCGCTGAACAGCTTGCCCACGGCCGCCTTGTCGCGCAGACGCGCGAAGGCGACCCGGCGCTTGTGCACCGTATCGTCCTTGGCCAGGGTGATCAGCGGTTCGGCGACGCGCCGCAGCTCCTTGGCCTTGGGCAGCGTGGTCTTGATCAGCTCGTGGCGAATCAGCGATCCCGCCATGTTGCGGAACATCGCCTCGCGATGGGCGCTGTCCCGATTCAGTTGTCTTCCAGCCTTGCGATGACGCATCGTCGTATCCCGATCTGTTATTTGACCATCAGCTCTTCGATGTTCTCGGGCGGCCAGTTCTCCAGGCGCATGCCCAGCGACAGCCCGCGGGTTGCGAGGACGTCCTTGATCTCGGTCAGCGACTTCTTGCCCAGGTTGGGCGTCTTCAGCAGTTCCACCTCGGTGCGCTGAATGAGGTCGCCGATCAGATAGATGTTCTCGGCCTTCAGGCAGTTCGCCGAGCGGACCGTCAGCTCCAGCTCATCGACCGGGCGCACCAGCATCGGGTCGAAGGCCGGCTCCTTGGGCCGCTCCTCGACACCGCCCTCCACGGGTGCGGTCTGATCCAGATCGACGAAACTGCTGAGCTGGTCCCGCAGGATACCGGCTGCGCGCTGGATCGCGTCCTTGGGATCAATGGTGCCGTTGGTCTCGATATCGACGACCAGGCGGTCGAGGTCGGTACGCTGCTCGACGCGCGCGGACTGCACGTCGATGGCCACCCGGGACACCGGGCTGAAAAGCGCATCGATGGGCAGCTTGCCGATGGGCCGGTCTTCGGTACCGCTGGACTCCCGTTGCACGGCCGGCTCATAGCCGCGCCCGCGGCGCACCGTCAGCGTCATGCTCAACTCGGTGGAACCGGTGAGATTAGCAATCAGCAGCTCCGGGTTGGCAATCTCGGCGGTATGGTCGATTGCGATATCCGCCGCGGTAACCGGACCCGGGCCAACCTTGCTCAGCGTGAACGTGGCTTCATCACGGCCATGCAGCATGATGGCGAGCTGCTTCAGGTTGAGCAGGATCTCGAGCACGTCCTGCTGCACGCCCTCGATGGTCGTGAATTCATGCAGGATACCCTGGATCTCGACCTCGGTGACGGCACAACCCTCCATGGACGACAGCAGAATGCGGCGCAGCGCATTGCCGAGGGTGTGACCGAACCCACGCTCCAGGGGCTCCAGTGAGACCCTGGCCCGGTGGCGGCTGCCTTCAACGGGCTCGACCTTGACGATCCGCGGCTTGAGGAAACCGCCAGCAACGTCGGACATAAATAAATCCCTCCGGGCGCCTTACTTCGAGTAGAGCTCGACGATCAGCGACTCGTTGATATCGGCCGGCAGGTCGGCACGCTCGGGCAAACGCTTGAACACCCCCTTCAGGGACTTGGTGTCGACCTCGATCCAGTCGGCGAAACCGCTCTGCTCGGCAAGCGCCACCGCATTCTGGATGCGAATCTGCTTCTTTGCCTTCTCGCGCACCTCGATCGTGTCTTCCGGCTGAACCTGGTAGGACGGGATCGAGATGATGCGGCCGTTGACCAGGATGCCCCGGTGGTTGATCAGTTGGCGCGCCTCGGCACGGGTGGCACCGAAGCCCATGCGGTAGGCGACGGAGTCGAGCCGGCGCTCGAGCAGCTGAAGCAGGTTCTCGCCGGTCGCGCCCTTGGAACTGGCAGCGGCCTTGTAGTAATTGCGAAACTGTTTCTCCATCACGCCGTACATGCGGCGCACCTTCTGCTTCTCGCGCAGCTGGCCGCCATAATCGGAGAGCCGGCGCCGGCGGTCGCTCGTCTGACCGGGCTGACGATCCAGCTTGCACTTGGTCTCCAGCGAGCGCGCGCGGCTCTTGAGACCGAGGTCGACACCCTCGCGGCGCGCCAGCTTGCAGGTGGGTCCGATGTATCTCGCCATGATTGCTGCCTCTGCCTAGACCCGACGCTTCTTCGGCGGCCGGCATCCGTTGTGGGGGATCGGCGTCACGTCGGTGATGCTGGTCACCTTGAAGCCGGCGTTGTTGAGCGCCCGCACCGCGGATTCGCGCCCCGGACCCGGACCTTTCACGTTGACATCGAGATTGACGATGCCGAACTCCTTCGCCGCCTGTCCGGCCTTGGTGGCCGCAACCTGTGCCGCGAAGGGCGTGCTCTTGCGCGAGCCGCGGAAGCCGGAGCCGCCGGACGTCGCCCAGGCCAGCGCATTGCCTTGCCGGTCGGTGATGGTGATGATGGTGTTGTTGAACGAGGCGTGCACGTGCGCCACGCCATCGGCCACCTGTTTCTTGACTTTCTTGCGCGTACGCAGCTGCTTCGCCACAGTGAAATCTCCGGAACGCTAAAGGGGGCGGCGCGGCTCAGCGCTTCACCGGGCGGCGCGGCCCCTTGCGGGTACGCGCGTTGGTCCTGGTGCGCTGGCCGCGCACCGGCAGCCCGCGGCGATGACGGATGCCGCGGTTGCAGCCCAGATCCATCAGCCGCTTGATGTTCATCGACACTTCCCGCCGCAGATCGCCTTCGACGGTATATCTCCCAACCTCGGCACGCAGCCGGTCCACGTCTTCTTCGGACAGGCTCTGAATTTTGGCCGTGGGCTCGATGTTCGCCGCGTCGCAAATCTTCGCGGCCGTTGTCCGCCCGATGCCGTAGATCGACGTCAGGGCAATGACCGCATGCTTGCGGTCGGGGATATTGACTCCGGCGATACGGGCCATGCGACGTTCGCTCCTTCGCAGGAAAATTCAGTTAAAAGGCCGAGCGGAAACAGCGCAGTATAGCAAGTTTTCCGCTCGCGTCAAAGGCTGACGGCGATCAACCCTGACGCTGCTTGTGGCGTGGATCCTTGCAGATCACGCGGATCGTGCCATTGCGGCGAATGGTCTTGCAGTTGCGGCAGATCTTCTTGACCGAAGCGCGAACTTTCATGGGACTCTCCTCGAATGTAGGTATGAGAACCGGCGTCGGCGACAGCCGACCCGCGCGTCAGCGCGTCAGCCCGGCGCCCGGTGCCTTCAGGTTGGCCTTCTTCATCAGGCCCTCGTATTGGTGCGACATCAGGTGCGCCTGCACCTGGGCCATGAAATCCATGACTACGACGACCACGATCAGCAGCGACGTGCCGCCGAAATAGAAGGGCACGTTCCAGCCGACGATCAGGAATTCCGGCAGCAGGCACACGGCCGTGATGTACAGCGCGCCGGCGGCCGTCAGCCGAGTCATGACCGTGTCGATGTAACGCGCCGTCTGCTCGCCGGGCCGGATGCCCGGGATGAAAGCACCGGAGCGCTTCAGATTGTCGGCGGTGTCGCGGGCATTGAAGACCAGGGCCGTATAGAAGAAGCAGAAAAAGATGATCGCGGCGGCGTAGCAGATCACGTAGATCGGCTCTCCGGGCGACAGCTTGCTGGTGATGTCGGCCAGCCAGCGCATGTTCTCCGATTGCCCGAACCATTGTCCGAGCGTCCCCGGGAACAGAATGATGCTGGACGCGAAGATGGGCGGAATGACACCGGCCATGTTCAGCTTCAGCGGCAGGTGAGTGCTCTGCGCCGCCAGCATGCGCCGGCCCTGCTGCCGGCGGGCGTAGTTCACCGTGATGCGCCGCTGGCCGCGCTCCACGAAGACGACGAAGGCGGTCACGGCCAGCGCCAGCGCAAACAGCGCGAGCACTGCCAGGGCGTTCATCTCGCCGGTGCGCACCAGCTCCAGCGTGCCGCCGAATGCGGCCGGCAGGCCGGCGACGATGCCGGCGAAGATGATCATCGAGATGCCATTGCCGATACCCCGCTCCGTGATCTGCTCGCCCAGCCACATCAGAAACATGGTGCCGGTGACCAGGGACACGGCGGCGGTGAACACGAAGGCCGGCCCCTGGTGGGAGACGATGGCACTGCCGCCCGCGGTCTGCCCCTGCAGGGCGACGGCGATGCCGATGGCCTGGAAGGTGGCCAGCGCCACAGTACCGTAGCGGGTGTACTGGGTGATCTTGCGGCGCCCCGACTCACCCTCTTTCTTCAACTGCTCCAGTTTCGGGATCACCGAGCTCATCAGCTGCACGATGATGCTGGCTGATATGTACGGCATGATGCCGAGCGCGAAGATGCTCGCACGCTTCAGAGCGCCACCGGAGAACATGTTGAACATGCCGAAGATGGAACCCTGGTTCTGGTCGAAGAACACCGCCAGCGCCTCCGGGTTCACCCCGGGCACCGGGATGAAGGTGCCGATGCGGTACACGAGCAGCGCCCCGAGCAGGAACAGCAGGCGCTGCCGGAGCTCGGTCAGGCGCCCCATACCCCCGAGGGACTGCATCATCGATGCGGTGTTCTTGGCCATGTGCCTCGTATCCGACTGCTATGGATTTGCAGAAGGGCTGCCGTCACTCGGCGACGCTGCCGCCGGCGGCCTCGATCGCGGCCCTCGCCCCGGCCGTGACGCGCACGCCGCGCAACGTCAGCGCCCGCTCCACGGTACCGGAGTTGATGATCTTCACGTCGCTTACCACACGGTCGATGAGACCGGCCTCGCGCAGCGAAATGAGATCGACCGTGTCACCCTGCACGTGCTTGAGCTCCGACAGACGGATCTCGTCCTGGCGGCGCGCCTTGCGCGAGCGGAAGCCGATCTTCGGCAGACGGCGCTGCAACGGCATCTGACCGCCCTCGAAGCCGAGCTTGTGGAAGCCGCCGGAGCGGGACTTCTGGCCCTTGTGGCCGCGACCGCAGGTCTTGCCGAGGCCGCTGCCGATGCCGCGGCCGACACGCTTGCGCGACGGGCGGCTGCCGGCGTCCGGCGTCAAATCGTTCAGACGCATGTCACTGTTCCTCCACGACGCGGACCATGTATTCGACCTTGCGCAGCATGCCGCGGGTCGCCGGCGTGTCTTCGACCTCGACGACCTGATGCATACGCCGCAGCCCGAGTCCGCGCACACAGTCGCGGTGGGCCTTCAGCCTGCCATGCAGACTGCGCACCAGCTTCACTTTCATCTTCTCAGCCATCACCGTCACCCCAGGATCTCGTCAACGGTCTTGCCGCGCTTGGCGGCGACGGACTCGGCGTCGGCCATGCCGGCCAGGCCCTTGATCGTGGCCTGGACCACGTTGATGGGATTGTTGGTGCCGATGCACTTGGCCAGCACGTTCTGCACGCCCACCACCTCGAACACGGCGCGCATGGCACCGCCGGCGATGATGCCGGTACCTTCCGAGGCCGGCTGCATGTACACGTGCGCGGCACCGTGGCGGCCGGTCAGCGGATACTGCAGCGTGCTGCCCTTCAGGCGCACGTCGATCATGCCCTTGCGCGCCGACTCCATCGCCTTCTGGATCGCGACCGGGACCTCGCGCGCCTTGCCGGTACCGAAGCCGACCCGGCCTTTGCCGTCACCGACCACCGCCAGCGCACCGAAGCCGAACACGCGGCCGCCTTTGACCACCTTGGCGACTCGATTCACCGAGATCAGCTTCTCGAGCAGCTCGTCGCCTTCGGTCTTGGGGTTGTAACTCGCCATCGTGTCGTCCTCAGAACTTGAGCCCGTGCTCGCGCGCGGCGTCGGCCAGCGCCTTGATCCGGCCGTGATACTTGAAGCCGGAGCGGTCGAAGCTGACCTGCTCCACGCCCTTGGAGCGGCCGCGCTCGGCGATCGCCTTCCCGATCTGCGCGGCGGCGCCGGCGTTGCCGGTGCGGCCCTCGCAGGCGGCCTTCAGGTCCTTCTCCAGCGTCGAGGCGCTGGCGACCACGGTACCGCCGTCGGGACCGATGATCTGCGCATAGATGTGCCGCGGCGAGCGGTGCACGCACAGCCGATAGCTGCCGAGCTCGCGGATCTTGGCGCGCGCGCGCATGGCGCGGCGCAATCGTGCCTGTTTCTTGTCCATCACCGTCACCTCTACTTCTTCTTCGCCTCTTTGCGCAGCACCTGCTCGTCGGAGTAGCGCACACCCTTGCCCTTGTAGGGCTCCGGCGGGCGGAATCCGCGAATGACGGCCGCGACCTGACCGACCTGCTGCTTGTCGGCGCCCTTGACGACGATCTCCGTCGGCGACGGCGTCTCGACCTCGATGCCGTCGGGCACCGGGAAGTCGATCGGGTGCGAAAAGCCGAGCGCGAGGTTCAGCACCTTGCCCTTGGCCTGAGCGCGATAGCCGACGCCGACCAGCGTCAGACGCCGCTCGAAGCCGGCGCTGACACCGGTGACCATGTTGTTCAGCAGAGCGCGCGTGGTCCCGGCCATGGCCCAGTGTGACGGATCGTCGTTGGCCGGACGAAACCGCAGGACGCCATCCTCGGCGGTGATCTCGACGGTGCGGTGCACGGACCACGAGAGGGTGCCCTTCGGGCCTTTGACCGTGACCGCCCGACCGTCGATCTTCACGTCGACGCCGGCCGGCACCTTGACGGGGGCCTTTCCGATTCTAGACATAATGCACCCCCGGTCAGGCCACGAAGGCCAGGATCTCGCCGCCGTGGCCGGCGCTGCGCGCCGCGCGGTCGGACATCACGCCCTGAGACGTGGAGACGATGGCAATACCGAGCCCGCCCCACACCCGGGGCAGCTCGTCCTTACCGCGATAGATCCGCAGTCCGGGACGAGACACCCGCTTCAGGTACTCGATGACCGGCTTTCCACGGTGGTATTTCAGCTTGATCTCGAGCTGCGGCTTTCCGCCGTTGTCCTCCACCGAGGCATCGGCGATATAGCCTTCGTTCTTCAACAGCTCGGCGATGGCCAGCTTCTGCTTAGACGACGGCATCACGATGGTGATCTTGCCGCGCGCCTGGCCATTGCGGATACGCGTCAGCATATCCGCGATGGGATCCGACATGCTCATATGCAACTCCCGGGGTCAGACCGCTCTCGCGAGCGCGATACCCGTTGAGGGTTCTCGAAGGGACAGCCGCGGGTGAGCGGGGCTGTCCAGTATGGATTATGTTTCGGAGCCTAGCTACCAGCTGGCCTTGACGACACCGGGCACGTCCCCGCGCATCACCGCTTCGCGCAGCTTGTTGCGGCCAAGGCCGAACTTGCGGTAGACGGCATGCGGGCGGCCGCTGACCCGGCAGCGGCGCTGCTGGCGGGTCGGGCTCGCGTCCCGCGGCAGCTTCTGCAGTGCCAGCATCGCCGCATCACGCTGCTCGGCATCGGCGCTGCGATCGTCGACGATTGCCTTCAACCTGGCACGCTTGGCGGCGTACCGGGCGGCGATCCGGACGCGTTTGGCGTCGCGCTCGATCATGCTTTTCTTTGCCAAATCGGACCTCCCGTCAGGTACGGAACGGAAACTTGAATGCCTCCAGCAGCGCGCGTCCTTCGTCGTCGGTGCTGGCAGTGGTGGTGATGGTCACGTCGAGACCGCGCACGGCATCGATCTTGTCGTAATCGATCTCCGGAAAGATGATCTGCTCGCGCACGCCCATCGAATAGTTGCCGCGGCCGTCAAAGGCCTTCGGGCTCAGGCCGCGGAAATCGCGGATACGCGGGATGGCGATGTTGATCAGCCGATCCAGGAATTCGTACATGCGCTCCCGACGCAGCGTCACCTTGCAGCCGACCGGCCAGCCCTCGCGGATCTTGAACCCGGCAACCGACTTGCGCGCCTTGGTGACGATCGGCTTCTGCGCGGAGATCTGGGTCAGATCGCGAACCGCGTTGTCCATGATCTTCTTGTCGGTGATGGCCTCGCCGACGCCCATGTTCAGCGTGATCTTCACCAGCCGCGGGATCTGCATGGCGCTGGTGTAGCCGAAGCGCTCGCGCAGTTGGTCGCTGATCTGCTCCTGATAAAGTGTTTGCAACCTGGACATTGTTGTCACCCGACGTCGACGACTTCGCCGTCCGACTTGAAGACCCTGACCTTGCGGCCGTCGGCGAGGACCTTGAAACCCACCCGATCGGCGCCGGCCTTGGCGGGGTTGTAGAGCGCGACATTGGAGATGTGCATTGGCATCTCCTTGTCGACGATGCCCCCCGGCACGCCGCGATTGGGATTCGGCTTCTGGTGCTTCTTCGCCATGTTCACGTTCTCGACGACGATACGCTCGCCATCGTCGATGCGCAGCACGGTGCCACGCTTGCCCTTGTCTTTTCCGGTGCGGACGATGACGTCGTCACCGACTCGAATCTTGCGCATGCTTGAGCCCTCCAGGATGCCGCGCTTACAGCACTTCCGGCGCCAGCGAGATGATCTTCATGAACCGCTCGCCGCGCAGTTCGCGGGTGACCGGGCCGAAGATGCGCGTGCCGATGGGCTGAAGCTGGTTGTTCAGCAGCACCGCGGCATTGCCGTCGAAGCGGATCAGCGAGCCGTCGGGACGGCGCACGCCTTTGCGGGTGCGCACGACGACCGCATTGAAGACATCACCCTTCTTGACCTTCCCGCGCGGGATCGCGTCCTTGACGGTCACCTTGATGACATCGCCGATGCCGGCATAGCGGCGATGCGAGCCGCCCAGCACCTTGATGCACTGCACCGAGCGTGCGCCACTGTTGTCGGCCACGCCGAGGCGGGTCTGCATTTGAATCATTGTACGAACCTACCCTTCGCAACTGTTTTGACGGGGGCCGACCGAGGCGCAGCGCCAGCGCTGGTCAGCGCGCGCGCTCGACGACCTCGACCAGGCGCCAGCTCTTGGTCTTGGACAGGGGCCGGCACTGCTCGACACGGACCCAGTCGCCCTTGTTGCACTCGTTGGCCTCGTCGTGCGCGTGGACCTTGGTCGAGCGGCGCATGAACTTGCCGTACAGCGGATGCTTGACCCGGCGCTCGACGAGCACCGTGATGGTCTTGTCCATCGCGTCGCTGATTACCTGACCGGTCAGCACCCGATTGCTCTTCTCTTGCTCGCTCATTGCCCTGCACCCGCCTTCTGCTCAGCCATCACCGTCTTGATGCGCGCGATGTCGCGCCGCACCGACTTGACCCGTGCCGGCCGGGACAGCTGTCCGGTGCCCTTCTGCATGCGCAGGTTGAACTGCTCCTTGAGCAGCTCGTGCAGCTGCTTCCGGAGGTCGTCCGCGGACATGTTTCGCAACTCTTGTGCCTTCATCACAGCACCGTCCTCTTCTCGAACCGCGTCTGCACCGGCAGCTTGGCCGAGGCCAGCCGGAACGCGTCGCGGGCCAGTTCCTCGCTCACGCCCTCGATCTCATAGAGCATGCGGCCGGGCTGGATCTGGGCGACCCAGTACTCCACGTTGCCCTTGCCCTTGCCCATGCGAACTTCAAGCGGCTTCTTGGAGACCGGCTTGTCCGGGAATACGCGTATCCAGAGCTTGCCGCCGCGGCGGACCTTGCGCGTGATGGCGCGCCGGGCGGCCTCGATCTGGCGCGCCGTGATGCGCCCGCGGCCGACCGCCTTGAGCCCGAAGTCGCCGAAGGAGACTTCGTTGCCGCTCTGCGCAAGACCGCGGTTGCGGCCCTTTTGCTGTTTGCGGAATTTGGTACGTTTCGGTTGCAGCATTGCTCAGCCCTTCTTGCCCGGACGGGCCTCCTGAGGCGCTGCCTCGGAGGCGTCGCCGAAGACCTCGCCGCGGAAGATCCACACCTTGACGCCGAGCACGCCGTAGGTGGTGCGGGCCTCCGCGAAGCCATAATCGATATCGGCCCGCAGCGTATGCAGCGGCACACGGCCTTCCCGGTACCACTCGGAGCGGGCGATCTCGGCGCCGTTCAGACGACCGGCGATGTTGACCCGCACGCCGCCGGCACCGGCCCGCATCGTGCTCTGCACCGCGCGCTTCATCGCGCGACGGAACATGATGCGACGCTCCAGCTGCTGGGCAATGCCCTCGGCCACGAGCTGGGCGTCCAGCTCAGGCTTGCGGATCTCCTCGATGCTGATGTGCACCGGGATCCCCATGCGACGTGCCACCTCGGCACGAAGCTTGTCGATGTCTTCGCCTTTCTTGCCGATCACGACACCCGGGCGCGCCGTGTGAATCGTGATGTGCGCATTCTTCGCCGGACGGTTGATCTGGATCCGGCTGACGGACGCAGAGGCCAGCTTCTTGCGCAGGAACTCCCGGACCTCGAGGTCGGTGTTCAGCAGGTCGGCGTAGTCTTTCGAGTCCGCATACCAGGTGGAGGTCCAGTCCTTGACGATGCCAAGGCGGATGCCGATCGGATTTACTTTTTGTCCCATGCCTAAACCCCGGTGTTAGCGTTCCGCGACGGTGACGCTGATGTGGCTGGTGCGCTTGAGGATGCGCGTGGCGCGCCCCTTGGCGCGGGCGCGCAGCCGCTTCATGCTTGGCCCCTCGTTGACCTGCACCTCCGCCACGTGCAGCTGGTCGATATCCGCACCCACGTTGTGTTCGGCATTGGCGATGGCCGACTCCAGGATCTTGCGGATCATGCGGGCGCCCTTCTTGGTGCTGAACTGCAATTCGTTCAACGCCTTCTCGACATGCTGGCCGCGGATCTGATCGGCGACAAGGCGGGCCTTCTGCGCCGAGATTCGGGCAAACTTCAAACTGGCTGCTGCTTGCATCGATGCCCCCTCAACGCTTCTTGGCCTTGCGGTCGGCGGCGTGCCCGCGGAAGGTGCGGGTCAGCGCGAACTCGCCGAGCTTGTGCCCGATCATGTTCTCGTTGACGAGCACGGGCACGTGCTGGCGGCCGTTGTAGACGGCAATGGTCAACCCGACCATCTCGGGCAGCACCATCGAGCGGCGGGACCAAGTCTTGATCGGCCGCTTACTGTTTTGCGCCACCGCCTCATCGACCTTCTTCGCGAGGTGATGATCGATGAAGGGGCCCTTGCGAATCGAACGTGCCACGTGAGCAATCCTCGTAGTCTTACTTGCGCCCGCGACGGCGGACGATCATGCCGTCGGTGCGCTTGTTGTTTCGCGTCTTGTGCCCCTT
>Ga0316596_1000072_pt1 | contig 11778 bp, 13 predicted proteins | sample S_170502SBrCrA_R_FD_207793 | JGI IMG/M metagenome (GOLD analysis project Ga0316596, IMG submission 207793) | Metatranscriptome of rhizosphere microbial communities from salt marsh grasses in Alabama, United States - S_170502SBrCrA (Metagenome... | ecosystem: Host-associated > Plants > Roots >... | reverse complement strand
CCGGACGGCAACCGCCGACGCAGCCATTCCAGCGCCTGATCCTCGGGTGGCATCGGGATATTGACTCGCTGGCAGCGGCTGCGGACGGTCGCAGGAAGCCGCGACGGGTCCTCCGAGACGAGGAGCAGCAAGACCTCGGCGGCAGGTTCTTCCAGCGTCTTCAATAGGCCATTGGCCGCGTAGCGGTTCATCGCCTCGGCCGGCGCGATGGAGACGACCTTTCGAGTCCCTCGATGACCCGTGAGCGCCGTGTCGTGGATGAGATCACGGATCTGGTCGACGCGGATCTCGTGGCGATCATCGGTACCCGCGGCGACCTCGATGCGGGCCCAGTCCGGATGATTGCCGGCGCGGATCAATCGACATTCGGCACAGTGGCCGCAGGGAGCACCATCGTCGCGAGGCTGGGCGCAGAGCAGCGCGGAGGCCAGACGCGCGGCGAGGAGGCGCTTGCCGATCCCAGCCGGTCCTGCCAGCAGCAAGGCATGCCCAAGACGCCCTGAACGCTGAGCCGACCAAAGTCGCTGCCAAACCGGCTCGAGCCAGGGAAGAAGAGACTGATCGAGCGCGTCAAGCCCGACGCTCATCGCGCTCATGCCCGCACACCGGCCACATAGGCGTCGATCAAGCCTTCCGCACGCGCCGCAACCTCCGCCACCGAGGCCGTCGCATCGATGACACGGAACCGCTCGGGCTCCCCCGCCGCCCGCGCCAGATAGCAGCTTCGGACGCGCTTGAAGAAGGCGTGGGTCTCCCGCTCGAATCGGTCCGGGCTGGAACGACCCCTCGCGCGGGCAAGCCCCTGCGCCGGATCAAGATCGAGCAGCAAGGTCAGGTCCGGGCGCAGCGATCCTTGGACCAGCTGTTCGAGCGTTGCGATCGGCGATGAATCAAGCCGCCGGCCACCCCCCTGATAGGCGTAGGTTGCATCGGTGAAGCGATCACAAACGACCCAGGTGCCCCTGGCTAGCGCCGGACGGATCGTCTTATCGAGGTGCTCGGCGCGAGCCGCGAACATCAGCAGCAGCTCCGCCGTACTGGCCATCCCAATGTTGTCGGGGTCCAACAGCAAGCTGCGGATCCGTTCGGCGATAGGCGACCCACCTGGCTCGCGGGTACTGATGAATGGGACGCCCAATGTCCCCAGCCTCCGCTGCACGATGGCACTGAGGGTCGACTTTCCCGCACCCTCGATGCCTTCCAGCGTAATGAAGCGGCCGCGCCCGCCGCCCCACTCGGAGCAGCGCCCATCCCCACCCATTATTGCGCGGGCGGCTGCGGCTCGAGCTGGCCGCAGGGGCGCCCGAGCTGATAATGGCGCACGGCGCAATTGTGCTCGTCCAGTGTTGCCGAGAAGTGGTGACTTCCGTCACCGCGCGCGACGAAATACAACGCCTCATCGTCTGCCGGGTGCAGCGCGGCATGAATCGCGGCGCGTCCAGGCAGCGCGATCGGCGTGGGCGGGAGACCGTCGATCATATAGGTGTTATAAGGGGTCGGCGTGGTCAAATCCGATTTGCGGATGTTGCCATCATAATCCTCGCCCATGCCGTAGATGACCGTCGGGTCGGTCTGCAGCCGCATCCCCTCGCGCAACCGGCGGGTGAAAACGCCGGAGATGGCCGGACGCTCGGATGGGACACCGGTCTCCTTTTCGATGATTGAAGCCAGTATGAGGGCCTCATACGGGGTGGTGACGAACAGGTCCGGAGCGCGATCGGCCCACTCCTCGTCGAGCACCGTCTGCATCCGCTGGTAGGCCCGTGTCAGGATCGTAACATCGGTGCTGCCGCGCGGGAACCGATAGGTGTCAGGGAAGAACCAGCCCTCGGGGTGACCCTGCGGAATCTGCAGCCGTTCGGCGATCACCTCATCGGATAGGCCATAGAGCTCGCTGACGAAGGACGACCGCTCGGTGATCGCCCGGATGGCATCACGATAGGTCCAGCCTTCGATGAACGTTATCGGCAGCTCGATCGAGCGGCCAGTGACAAATTGATCGAGTAGCTCCTCGGGGAGTGTGCCAGAGGTCACGGCATATTCCCCCGCCTTCAATGCATTCAGCTGACCCCGCTGATAGGCCAAGGCGAGAAACCAATACGGGTTCGCAAAGATACGATCTTCGCGCAGGCGCTGAGCAAGAGCGCGCATCGTGGTCCCGCGCGGGACATCGATAATGATCTCCTCGCTATCAAGCGCCAATGGGGTTGCCAAGAAGTGCTGGTAGCGATCCCACAGCACCCAAGCGATCAACGCGGAGACCAGCCCCAGAATCACGCTAGCCCAGAGGATCGATCGCAGCGCCGAGCGCAGCAGCTTGGAAAAGGACATCAATTCGGCTCCGGCATGAAGGAGTCCGCCCGCACCGCCGCGATCAGCTCAGTGGGGAGGGCTTCGATGGACAGCATCCGCCCATCGACGGCGCGGATCGGCCAAACACCGACCAGCGCGTTGGTCAGAAATGCACCGTCAGCGGTCTCGATTTCGTCGATGGACAGATCGGCTTCGACAACCGACAGCCCGAGGATAGCCGCCTGTGCCAAAACCCGAGCACGGACGGTACCGGCGATGCCGCACCGTTGCAAGGATGGCGTCACCAGGGCACCGCCGCGAAATACAAACAAGTTCGACATGGTGCCGCCGATGAGGCGGCCCGATTGATCGACCATCAATCCCTCGGCGATGCGGGGATCATCCCATTCGCGCCGCGCCAGCACCTGCTCCAACCGGTTCAAGTGCTTGATCCCGGCAAGTGCCCCGCCAGTCGCGAGGCGCGTGCAGCAGCGGCGCACTGCAACACCCTGCTCAGCCCAGGCCTGCGGGTAGGCCCTCGGCGGATAGCGCAGGAGGATGCAAGTCGGTGCCGCCGAAGGCTTGGCGCCATAACCCGGGGGGCTTGGACCCCGCGTTACGATCAGCTTGAGCACGGCATGCGTCACACCGCGCAGCAGACGGCCAATGTCATCCTCAAGCCCGTTGAGTCCGTCAGTGCTGATCCCTAGCCGGGTCAGCCCCCGGTATAGACGCTCTCGGTGAAGAGACCAAAGGCACGGGCGTCCCGCGCGAACCGCAATGGTCTCGAAAACGCCATCGCCATAGTGAAGGCCGCGATCGCCGACAGGAACGGTCCTCGCCTCTCGGCCGTTGATTAGACAACGCGCCTCGAGCATCGGCGTTGCGCCGGCGAGCAGCGCGTCATCCGTTCGGCGAGACTCAGATGCGCTTGAAGATCAACGTTCCGTTGGTACCACCAAAACCGAACGAATTGGTCAATGCGATATCGATCTTCATCGGACGCGCCGTATTCGGCACGCAGTCCAAATCGCACTCCGGGTCTGGCGTCTGGTAATTGATCGTCGGCGGCGCTACCTGATCGCGGATGGCGAGCACCGTGAAAATCGCCTCTGCACCACCGGCCGCGCCAAGCATATGGCCGGTCATCGATTTTGTCGAGCTGACGGCCAGCCGCTTGGCGTGGTCACCAAAGGCCAGCTTGATGCCCTTGGTCTCGGCGATATCGCCGGCAGGTGTCGACGTGCCATGGGCATTGATGTAGTCGATGTGCTCCGGGTTGACCTTGGCGTCAGCCATCGCGAGCTGCATGCATTCGCAGGCACCCTCGCCGTTTTCAGACGGCGCTGTCATATGGTATGCATCGGAATTCATGCCGACCCCCACCAGCTCAGCGTAGATTGGCGCCTTGCGGGCTTTCGCACGCTCGTATTCCTCTAGCACCATGACGCCGGCACCGTCGCTGAGCACGAAGCCGTCACGATCCTTGTCGAACGGACGGCTTGCGCCTTGAGGGTCGTCGTTGCGCGTCGACAGCGCCCGGGCCGCGGCAAAGCCGCCGAGTCCGACTGGGGATGTCGCCATCTCGGCACCGCCGGCGATCATCACGTCGACGATCCCATGACGAATCATCATGGCTGCCTCGCCGATGTTGTGGGTGCCGGTGCTGCACGCAGAGACAATTGAAAAGTTCGGCCCCTTCAGGCCATATTTGATCGACAGATCCCCGGCCACCATATTTACGATGTTGGCCGGGACGAAGAAGGGTGAGATTTTTCGAGGTCCGCCGTCGTGATAGGCCTTGTAATTATTTTCTATCCCGGTGATCCCACCGATCCCCGAGCCGACGGCAACACCGATACGTCGGCAATTCTCCTCCGTGACTTCCAGCCCAGCATCTTCGATCGCTTGGCTACCCGCGCCGATGCCGTAATGGATGAATGCATCCATCTTGCGCATATCCTTTTTGGAGACATACTTCGTGGCGTCAAAGCCGTAGATCGGGCCACCAAAGCGTGAGCTGAAGGCGGAGACGTCGAAATGGGTAATGGGCTGAATGCCGCTCTTTCCGGCAAGGATGCTCTCCCAGGAGGATTGAATGTCCAAGCCTACCGGAGCCACTATCCCAACACCGGTAACGACTACCCTTCTACCTGACATGGATCACCTCTGAATTGCCTGGTTTGATCATCTCTGACCCGGAGCGACCGGGCTTGGTGTCAACGGTGGCCACATACCCTCGGCCCACGGGTCTTGGCGCCCGGCCCCAACGGTGCTGAGCACGGCGGCACGCGCAGGCGGTAGTCGATGACCGGCGACTCGTTCGGTCGTGAGCACAAGCTGGAGCTCGGCGGACTCGGCATCCATCCTCCGTGTCCACCGCATCATGGGGCACTGGTGCGAAGCGGCGTCAACCCGAGTGCTTGTTGATGTAGTCGATGGCCTGCTTGACGGTCGTGATCTGCTCAGCGTCCTCGTCCGGAATCTCGGTCTCGAACTCCTCTTCGAGGGCCATGACCAGCTCGACCGTGTCGAGGGAATCTGCCCCCAGATCATCGACGAATGCCGCCTCGGGTGTCACCTCTTCTTCTTTGACGCCCAACTGCTCGATGACAATCTTCTGCACTCGCTCTTCGACGCTGCTCATTGCTACGCAATCCTCTGGGTTGGATAGGAAACCCCAGTTTTGGGGTCGCGGTATTCTAGTGGCAAAACCCCGCTGTTAAAAGCGAAGGCTGGGGGTCTTAGTTGCCACCAATCAACTGATTCGGTTGAAAAAAGCGATACCACACCGATGGCCCGCCAGGATCTGCACCGACGCCGATCCCAACCAGGACGGATGTCAGGCCATAAACATCCCGCCATTGACATGGATGGTCTCGCCGGTGATATATCCAGCGGCGGGCGAGGCCAGAAACAAGACCGCCGCCGCCACTTCGGCCGCGGTCCCGAGGCGACCTAACGGGATACCGCTGAGCAAGGACTCGCGCTGTCCCTCTGACAGCGCCCGGGTCATATCCGTCTCGATAAAGCCCGGTGCAACGCAGTTGACCGTGATCCCACGGGAGCCGACCTCACGCGCGAGTGCCTTGGAAAAACCAATCATGCCGGCCTTGGCTGCCGCGTAGTTGCTCTGCCCCGCGTTGCCCATAGCACCGACGACAGATGTGATATTGACAATCCGACCGCGCCGCGCCTTCATCATGGCCCGCAGGCATCCCTTCGACAGTCGGTAGACCGATGTCAGGTTGGTCTCCAACACCTGGGCCCACTCGTCGTCCTTCATTCGCATCAACAGGTTGTCCCGCGTGATACCCGCATTGTTGATCAGGATCCCAGGGGCAGCACCAAGCGCCTCGCTGATACGCACCAACGTCTGATCGATGGAGTCCGGCTCGGCGACGTTCAGCCGCAGGCCGATTCCTTTGATGCCAGCCTCGGCGAACGACGCCGCGATCCCCTCGGCCCCCGCATCGGTCGTTGCCGTCCCAGCAACGACAGCGCCATGCTGACCCAGGGACTCGGCGATCGCCTTGCCAATCCCACGACTGGCACCGGTGACCAGCGCGATCTGACCCTCAAGCATCGGACACCTCGCTGAGCGCGTTGTCTAGACTATCGGAATCGAGCACCGCCAATGCAGAAATGTTCCGATCGATACGCTTCGCCAGACCGGTCAGCACCTTGCCTGGTCCGGCCTCGACGATTTGGGAGATACCCCTTCTGGCGAGGGCCTCGACCGTCTCGACCCAGCGCACCGGGCTGTAGAGCTGTCGAGCCAGGAGCGCGCGAATCGCATCGGCATCGGGTGCCGTCTCCACGGTCACATTGTGCAGGACCGGGGGATCGGGCACGCGGATATCCACTGCCGCAAGACGCTCGGCCAGGCGCTCGGCGGCGTCCCGCATCAAAGCACAATGCGATGGCACGCTGACGGGCAGCAACATGGCACGTTTTGCGCCGGCCTCCTTTGCCGCCACCGTACAGCGCTCCACCGCAGAACGGTGGCCAGCGACGACCACTTGGCCCGGTGCATTGAAATTGACAGCCTCGAGCACATCCCCATGCGCCTCTTGCTCACAGATCGCTCGGACACGGTCGTCGTCGAGGCCCAGCACCGCGGCCATCGCGCCGATACCGCCTGGAACGGCCTGTTGCATCAATCGGCCCCGCTCGGCAACCACACGCACCGCGTCGGTGAATGCCATGGCGCCGGAACAGACCAACGCCGTGTACTCCCCGAGACTATGGCCGGCCATCACGGACGGACGCGCCCCGTCACGCGCTAGCCAGCAGCGCCAGACCGCTACACCCGCGGCCAACATGGCCGGCTGGGTGTGCTCGGTACGATCGAGGTCCTCTTTTGGGCCGTCGCTAACCAAGCGCCAAAGGTCGAGATTCAATGCGGCAGAAGCATCGGCGAAAGTCTCGGTGACGATGGGCTCATGTTCGGCGAGCTGCGACAGCATGCCGACGGACTGGGAGCCCTGACCCGGGAATACGAAGGCGAGGGATGGCTTCATCGGACTGGAGGCAAGAGAACGGGAGGAAAAACGCGCGAAGAAAGAAGCTCAGTAACGTAACAGCACCGAGCCCCAGGTGAAGCCGCCACCGAAGGCTTCCATCAGCACCGTCTGCCCGCGGCGGATGCGCCCATCGCGCACCGCCTGATCGAAGGCAAGCGGGATGGAAGCGGCCGAGGTGTTGCCATGCTCGGGCACGGTCACCACGACCTGCTCCATATCCAGATCGAGCTTCCGCGCCGTCGCCTGGATGATACGCACATTCGCTTGATGCGGGACCAGCCAGTCGATCTCGGAGCGACTCATGCCGTTGGCTGCGAGGGTCTCGTCGACGATGCGACCAAGGGTCGTCACGGCCACTCGGAACACCTCGTTTCCTTTCATCTGCATGAACGGCGATCCCGTCTGGCCATTGCCGATGCCGGCCGGGACCTGCAACAGCTCCCGATACGCTCCGTCCGCGTGCAGGTGCGATGAGATGACACCAGGCTCGTCGGCCGCGCCGACGACGACAGCACCCGCACCGTCGCCGAACAAGACGCAGGTCCCTCGATCGCTCCAATCGATGATTCGCGACAGCACTTCCGCCCCGATGATCAGCGCAGTACGGGCGCTGCCCGTTCTAATGAATTTGTCGGCGATACCCAACGCATAGACGAATCCGGTGCAGACCGCTTGAACATCGAAAGCGGGACAGCCGTGGACATCGAGCCGGTCTTGGAGCAAACAGGCGCTGCTCGGGAACGTCTGATCGGGCGTTGTCGTAGCATAGACGATCAGATCGATCTCGGATGCGGCCAGACCTGCAGCATCCAGTGCGCGCCTTGCTGCCGCCTCGGCAAGATCGACACAGGTCTCGCCATCAGCGACGAGGTGGCGCTGGCGAATGCCTGTCCGCTCGCGGACCCAGGCGTCGGAGGTATCGACCATTCGCTCTAGGTCGCGGTTGGTCAGAACCTTCTCCGGCAGATAGCTCCCCGTGCCCAGGATCCGCGAATGGCGCGAGACTGTCTTGGTCACGCCAACGCCCTAATCCGGTCGTCACCCAGAAGGGCCGATACTCGGTGCTCGATCCGCTCTGGCACGTTGGAGTGGATCTCCTGCTCAGCGATATGGATCGCGTTTTCGAACGACAGGACGTCGGCGCCGCCATGGCTTTTGATGACGATACCACGCAAGCCAAGCAGACTCGCGCCGTTGTAACGGCGCGGGTCGACCTCGCGCCGAAAGCCCTTCAGTACCGGCAGCGCAATGAGACCAGCCAGGCGCGTGGCCAAGTTGCGGCTGAAATGACTGCGCAGGCGCTGCGCCAAGAGCTTGGCGACACCCTCGCTGGTCTTGAGTGCCACGTTGCCGACAAATCCATCGGAGACAACGAGGTCGACAGAGCCGAGATAGATGTCATCCCCTTCCACGTAACCGACGTAGTTCAGGCCGCTACCGCTCAGCAGCTCGTGGGCTTGACGGACCTGATCGTTACCCTTGATCTCCTCCGCGCCGATGTTGAGCAGACCGACCTTCGGCGAGGCGATACCCTGGATCGCGCGGATGAGCTCGCTGCCCATAACGGCAAACTGGAAGAGGTGCGCTGCGGAGCAGTCCACGTTTGCACCCAGATCGAGCATGTGGGTCTGCCCGCCAACCGACGGCACGGCCGTCATGATTGCCGGCCGATCGATGTGCGGCAACGTCTTGAGGACAAAACGCGCCGTGGCCATCAAAGCCCCCGTGTTGCCAGCGCTAACGCAGGCATCGGCGTCCCCCGACTTGACGAGATCGATGGCGACCCGCATGGACGAGTCTTTCTTACTGCGCAACGCCTTCGAGGGAAGCTCATCCATCTCGACAGTTTGCGACGCGTGATGAATGCGCAGATTACCACCCTCGCGCACTCCGCCGAGGTGTGGAAGGATCGCCTCCCGCCGACCCACGAGAATCAATGTGACGTCCTTACGTTTCCCCAGGTAGTCCAACGCGGCTGGCGCGACGACCTCCGGCCCGAAGTCTCCGCCCATTGCGTCTAGGGCGATCGTCAACCTGCTCGTCACAGGGCAGCTCCTGGGGCCGGCCAGCTAGGTTCCAGCATCCAGGTCCCAGCCCGGCGTGCCAGCCTTAATCATTCCGATCCAGTACCTTACGGCCGCGATAAAAACCGTCCGGCGTCATGTGATGTCGCCGGTGCAGCTCCCCGGTCGTCCGATCCTCCGAAAGCGTCGGCGTGGACAAGGCGTCATGGGAGCGCCGCATGCCGCGCTTGGACGGGGTTTTTCTATTCTGTTGAACGGCCATGACTATCTCCAAAGAACCACTTGACTTGTCTGAAAATTAGGTTGGGGCCTAGCGATCTGCCCGACCCTGCCATTCAGCGAGCGCGGCGAAAGGGTGACGAGCAGTCCGGTCGACTTCGGCAACGTCCGAGGAGCGCTCTCCGCAAATAGGCTCGGGAACCCGACACTCGCCTTCGTCGTGTCGCGGGACCAGTGGCACGAGCAAAATCAACTCGTCCTCCAACAGCTGGATAGGCCTCACCAGCCGGTGTTCCACGAGAAGCGGCTCGTACTGCGTTGGCAAGTGATCACCCTCCGCAACCTCCTCGACCACCGCCAAGCTGATCGCCCGATCGACGGGTATGACGAGGGACCCCAAGCAGCGTTGGCACTCTACTACGAGGACGCCCCCCACCCGCCCAGTGACGACACGCCGGTTGTCGACATCACGATGGAAGCGAAGCTCGAAATCGACAGTCGTCCCGTTGCGAATTAGCAGCTCGCCGATCCGCGGCAAGTCGCCGGAGCACAGCTTGCCGCGATACCAGAGTTCGCGGTCTGCTGCTATCTCGGGGTCGACGGGAACGGTGATGTCTCCGCACATAAGCCAACTATAATAAGCGCCAGCGGACATCTGTGTCAACCAAAGGAGACACAGCGGACGTCGGCCCGAACAGCGGGAGACGTCGGACCGACGGCCCCAAGGCAAAACCGTTCTAACCCACCTGCGCGGCTGCACGGCTTGCGCATGGCTTGGTGTTGTCGGTCATGAGGAGGTAGTCGAAGACACGGCGCACGCGGCGGGCGAGCTTGGCGATGGTGGCGGCGACGGAGTCGTCGCTGTTGGCCTTGATGAGGCCGACGGCGAAGCGGCGCAGGCGAGTGATGTTCTCCGGGCCGTGCCCGGTGCGCAGTCGGCAGCGGTCCTCGTCCCAGTTCCAGTCGAGGATGTAGTGGTGCGCCTCGATGCCCCAATGGTCGCGATTGAAGGCCAGCAGGCGCTTGGGGCTGGCGCTTTCGGGGGAATGGTCGGTCAGGCCGTAGACGACCTCGGTGGAGGCCTTACCGGTTTTCTTGTCGATGCGTTGGCGCTCGATGACGAAGACCTGGCCGACGTGGGGAAAGTCGAGGTAGTCGTTCAGCGCGGTGGAGGTCCAGATGGCGCGCGATTCCAGTCGCCCGTGCTCAAGGTTCAGCGGTTCGCGGAAATCCGGCTCACCGCGTGCGGCGAAGTGCAGACGGATGTCAGCGGCCAGGGTCGGTTGATTGTCCTTGGCGATGAACAGGTAGTGGGCGCCACGGGCAACCACATGCGCAGCGATCTTACGCTGGGTGAGCAGGGCGTCAGCGGTGATGGTCTTGCCGGCGATGTCGAGCGCGTCGAGCAGCGGGATGGCCATGCTGATCTCATTGGTCTGCTTGACCTCATCGGTAGCGCCTACCGGCAAGGCGGTGACTTTTTTTGACTGTAGCAGGTCTGACTTTGGTGCCCGACTGCACCGAGGATGTGGGTTTGACGCCCCTGCGCGTCGATGGCGTTGCGCATGGTCTTGCCATCGAGGGCCAGACCCTCATCGGCGCCGGCCATCTGCGCGTTCCACCCTTGCAGGGCGCCATCGAGGTGCTCGGGTGGGATGCTGATGAGCAGGTCGCGGAAGCGGGTGCGGCTGGGCACCTCGTAGCGGCCGTTGCGGTAGCGGCAGCGAAAGCGTGCCCGCGCCTGCTGGCTGAGATCCTCGGCCCAGGCGGCGATGGCCTTGTAGCCGCGCGCCCCGCACAGCACCGCGCCGGCGGCCATCGCCAAGGCCGCGGGCAAGGGATGACGCCGCCCCTGGCCGCGGCGTGGATCGGGAACGTCGGCGAAGCACTCCGGCAGTGAGCGCATTTGATCGGCAGTCAACAGCATGGTCGGGGCTCCATGGTGGTAACGGGGATCGAGGATGGGCGCGCACAGGCGCGCCCGCGCGTTGGCGAGCAATGCCCGCACAAACACCCGCTTGGGCGTGTGCGGGTGGTTGCTGTAGCCGGCACGGGTGCGACGAAAGCCGCGGCTCTCACCCACCGCCAGCCAATTGGCCGCGCGGTAGCTGGTGCCGTGGAAGCGCTGTGGATCGACGAAGGTCTCCAGCAACCACAGCGGGTGACCGAAGCGCGCCTGCCAATCGGCGCTGACCCTCCGCTCAAGCAACGCGAGCACGCGCGAGGCGAGATTCGGCACATGCGCATCGGGCAGGATGAGAAAGCGCACGTTGTTGCCGATCAGATGCAGCCGATCGTACTGGTAGCGCCGATCCCAGCCGATCCAGCGGTCGCGCGCGGCGCACTTCCACGCCGCCGCGCCCACCACCAACAACGCCAACCACTGCCCTTGCCAGGTGGCCACATACCAGAGCGTGTGGCCAATCTTGGCCACCGCCCCCAGGTAGTGATGCGCATTGAGCAACGCTTTGAAGCGCGGTTCTTCTTCGCGCGCTACCGCTCGCAGCATGATGTCGTGCAGGTTCAAGTCTCTCGCTCACAACGCACGTGTGACCGGCACGATACCCCGCGCGGGAAGCGATGTCCAGATCCGGGGATAACATGCGCTCCCCGCGGTGGGTTTGCGCTAGAACGGTTCCGCCCTGATTACCGGCGCGCTGGCGGTTGCATGGCGGGGGTGACTCGCTTAGGCTGATCCATCTCATTCAGAACCCAAT
>Ga0316596_1000071_pt1 | contig 11803 bp, 17 predicted proteins | sample S_170502SBrCrA_R_FD_207793 | JGI IMG/M metagenome (GOLD analysis project Ga0316596, IMG submission 207793) | Metatranscriptome of rhizosphere microbial communities from salt marsh grasses in Alabama, United States - S_170502SBrCrA (Metagenome... | ecosystem: Host-associated > Plants > Roots >... | reverse complement strand
CGTAGGCGATGCGGGGCTGCTGCTTTGAGCAGCGCTACCTCCTAAACGCTACCGTCCGATACAGAGAACACTCATTGGCGAAGATCGTCCAGCAGGGCGATCCTCTGTCTGTCGACCGGGCCGGCGCTTATGCTGCCCGGTTGAATCGTTTTGATTTGTCGCGCGTGAAGCGCCACGCGCTCAGGGCTCGTGTGCCGGATTCGGGGTTCGGTGCGCCAGAATGGAAAGAACCGATGCCGACGATCCAGCAGCTCATTCGTAAGCCGCGGAAGAAGCAGTCCAAGCGCAACAAGGTGCCGGCGATGGAAGCCTGCCCGCAGAAGCGCGGGGTTTGCACCAGGGTCTACACGACCACGCCGAAGAAGCCGAACTCGGCGCTTCGCAAGGTCGCCAAGATCCGCCTTACGAACGGCTTCGAAGTTATAGGCTACATTCCGGGCGAAGGCCACACTCTGCAGGAGCACTCGGTCGTGCTCATTCGCGGCGGACGCGTCAAGGACTTGCCGGGCGTGCGCTATCACATAATCCGTGGTGTGCTCGACACGCAGGGCGTGCAGGCGCGGCGGCAGCGGCGCTCGAAGTACGGCGCGAAGCGCCCGAAATAACGCGACGCGCGAGAGCGCGACTGGTGGCCGCCCGGCGGGCGGCCTTCGAGATCGGGAGTCGCTGCGGCCGGCATGAGTCGTCGTGGCGCGAAGCATCAGGCAAGGGGCAGGCGTTAGATGTCACGTCGGCATAGAGCGGAAAAGCGCGAGATCAATCCGGATCCGAAGTACCACGACATGGTGCTTTCGAAGTTCATGAACGCGATCATGCGCGCGGGCAAGAAGAGCACGGCAGAGAGCATCGTCTATGGTGCGCTGGATCGCGTCGAGGAGCGGGCCAAGCAGGATCCGCTGCAGATGTTCCACCAGGCGCTCGAGAACGTCATGCCTGCGGTTGAGGTGCGCTCTCGCCGGGTCGGCGGGGCGACGTATCAGGTGCCGGTCGAGGTTCGCGCCGAACGCCGCCAGGCGCTCGCGATCCGCTGGATCATCTCGGCGGCGCGTGCGCGCAACGAAAACACGATGGTCGACCGGCTGTCGGGCGAGTTGCTCGATGCCGCCAACAGCCGCGGTTCGGCGGTCAAGAAGCGGGAAGATACGCACAAGATGGCGGACGCCAACCGGGCGTTCTCGCACTATCGCTGGTAGGGGCTGACGGCGGCGGGCCCGGCGTCGGGCCAGTTACGGTCACCAACTCATAGGCAATTGTCATGGCTCGTGAATACGCACTCGGCGATTATCGCAATTTCGGCATCATGGCCCACATCGATGCCGGCAAGACCACCACGACCGAGCGGATCCTGTTCTACACGGGCAAGAGCCACAAGATTGGCGAAGTGCACGATGGCGCCGCGACGATGGACTGGATGGAGCAGGAGCAGGAGCGCGGCATCACGATCACGTCGGCCGCGACGACCACGTTCTGGGAAGGGCGCGATGGCAAGAAGCGCCGGCTGAACATCATCGACACGCCAGGCCACGTCGACTTCACGATCGAGGTCGAGCGGTCGCTTCGCGTGCTCGACGGTGCGATCGCGTTGCTCGATGCCAACGCCGGCGTCGAGCCGCAGACCGAAACGGTGTGGCGGCAGGCGGACAAGTACAACGTGCCGCGCATGGTGTTCGTCAACAAGATGGATAAGACCGGAGCCGACTTCTTCCGCTGCCTGGACATGATCAAGGACCGGCTCGGCGCGAAGCCGGTCGCGATCCAGCTGCCGGTCGGCGCGGAAACCGAGTTGAAGGGTGTTGTCGATCTCATCGAGATGAAGGCGCTGATCTGGCGCGACGAGACGCTCGGCGCCCAGTGGGACGTTGTCGACATTCCGGCTGATCTCGCCGATCAGGCGGAGGAATATCGCGAGAAGATGATCGAGGCGATCGTCGAGATCGACGACGAGGCCATGGAGGCCTACCTCGAGGGCAACATGCCGGACAACGACAAGATCCGGGAGCTGGTGCGCAAGGGGACGTGCGCGGTCCAGTTCTTCCCCGTGCTGTGCGGTTCGGCGTTCAAGAACAAGGGCGTTCAGCCGCTGCTCGATGCCGTTGTCGACTTCCTGCCGAGCCCGCTTGAGGTTCCGCCGATCCGCGGCATCAACCCGAAGGATGGCTCGGAAATGACCCGAAAGTCGTCGGACGACGAGCCGCTGGCGATGTTGGCGTTCAAGATCATGAACGACCCGTTCGTCGGTTCTCTCACGTTCGCGCGGGTCTATTCGGGCAAGCTCGAGGCCGGCACGTCGCTGCTGAACACGGTGAAGGACAAGCGCGAGCGGATTGGGCGCATGCTCCTAATGCACTCGAACAACCGGGAGGAAATCAAGGAAGCGTTCGCGGGCGATATCGTCGCGCTGGTCGGGATGAAGGACACCACGACGGGTGACACGCTGTGCGATCCGACCAAGCCGGTCGTGCTCGAGCGCATGGAATTCCCGGAGCCGGTAATCGAGATCGCGATCGAGCCGAACTCCAAGGCCGACCAAGAAAAGATGGGCATGGCGCTCAGCCGGCTGATGTCGGAGGATCCGTCGTTCCGTGTGAAGTCGGACGAAGAGAGCGGCCAGACCATCATTTCGGGCATGGGGGAACTCCACCTCGACATCATCGTCGACCGCATGAAGCGCGAGTTCAAGGTCGAGGCTAACATCGGTCAGCCGCAGGTGGCTTATCGCGAGACGATCTCGAAGCCGACCGAAGTCGACTACACGCACAAGAAGCAGACGGGTGGTACCGGCCAGTTTGCTCGGGTGAAGCTGCGCATCGAGCCGAACGAGCCGGCTGCCGGCAACGAGTTCAAGTCGGAGATCGTCGGTGGTGCGGTGCCGAAGGAGTACTGGCCGGGCGTTGAAAAGGGGCTCCAGTCGGTGTGGTCCAGCGGCGTGCTGATCGGCTTCCCGATGGTCGACATCAAGGCGACGCTGTTCGACGGTGCCTTCCACGAAGTCGACTCGAGCGCGATTGCGTTCGAGATCGCGAGCCGGGCGGCGTTCCGCGAGGCCTGCGAAAAGGCAGGGCTCAAGCTGCTCGAACCGATCATGGACGTTGAGGTCGTGACGCCGGAAGATTATGTCGGCACGATCATCGGCGATCTCAACTCGCGGCGCGGCCAGGTGCGTGACCAGGCGATGCGGGGCAATGCCACCGTGATCCGGGCCAACGTGCCCCTCGCGAACATGTTCGGCTACATCAACACGCTCAGATCCTCGTCGCAGGGCCGTGCGTCTTACACGATGCAATTCGCGCATTATGCCGAAGTGCCCCGTCAGGTCGCTGACGAGGTCAAAGCGAAGTACGCCTAGAGCGCGAGCTCGGGCATTCCGGTTGGAGCGTGATCCTGGACAGTGGCGATGTGGCATCGCGGGTCGGGATCACGCTTCGAGTTTAGCGAGCCTGTTCTCCCCTTCGAGGTCCGTTCGGAAGGGAAGGAACGAAACTGAAAGCTGGGAGCCAGAAGAATGGCCAAGGAAAAGTTTGATCGTACTAAGCCGCACGTGAACATCGGCACCATCGGTCACGTCGACCATGGCAAAACGTCGCTGACGGCTGCTATCACCAAGGTGCTGGCGGAGAAGGGCCAAGCAAAGTTCTCAGCTTACGATCAGATCGACAAGGCGCCGGAAGAGCGTGAGCGCGGCATCACGATCTCGACGGCTCACGTCGAGTACGAGACCGACGCTCGCCACTACGCTCACGTAGACTGCCCGGGCCATGCCGACTACGTGAAAAATATGATCACGGGCGCGGCACAGATGGACGGTGCGATTCTGGTTGTTTCGGCTGCCGACGGCCCGATGCCGCAGACGCGCGAGCACATCCTGCTCGCCCGCCAGGTCGGTGTGCCGGCGCTGGTGGTGTTCATGAACAAGGTCGACATGGTCGACGACGAGGAGCTGATCGAGCTCGTCGAGATGGAAGTTCGCGAGCTGCTCGACAGCTACCAGTTCCCGGGCGACGAGATACCGATCGTTAAGGGGTCGGCTCTTTGCGCTCTCGAAGACCGCGAGCCGCAGATCGGCAAGGAAGCTGTTCTGAAGCTGATGGACGCGGTTGACAACTACATCCCGACGCCTGAGCGTCCGAAGGATCAGCCGTTCCTGATGCCGATCGAAGACGTGTTCTCGATCTCGGGCCGCGGCACCGTCGTGACCGGGCGTGTCGAGCGCGGCATCGTCAAGGTCGGCGAGGAAGTCGAGATCGTCGGCATCCGCGACACCCAGAAGACGACTGTTACCGGTGTGGAAATGTTCCGCAAGCTGCTCGACCAGGGCGAAGCTGGCGACAACATCGGTGCGCTGCTACGTGGTGTCGGTCGTGAAGACGTCGAGCGTGGTCAGGTACTGTGCAAGCCGGGCTCGGTCAAGCCGCACAAGAAGTTCACGGCCGAAGCCTACATCCTGACCAAGGAAGAGGGTGGCCGTCACACGCCGTTCTTCACCAACTACCGCCCGCAGTTCTACTTCCGCACGACCGACGTCACCGGCGTCGTGACGCTGCCCGAAGGCACGGAAATGGTGATGCCGGGTGACAACGTGGCCATGAACGTCGAGCTTATCCAGCCGATTGCGATGGAAGAGAAGCTGCGCTTCGCCATCCGTGAAGGCGGCCGTACGGTCGGCGCTGGCGTGGTCGCATCGATCGAAGACTAGACGATCGCTATCAAGGAGACGCCCGGCCGGCGGCCGGGCGTCTCGACTTTTGTCCGGAACGGAACGTGAAGATTTTGAGAAGAAAGTCGGGGCAATGAACGGCCAGAACATTCGCATTCGCCTGAAGGCGTTCGACCATCGGATCCTTGATGCGTCGACGCTGGAAATCGTGAACACGGCGAAACGGACGGGTGCCGAAGTGCGTGGGCCGATCCCGCTGCCGACGCACATTGAGAAATTTACCGTCAACCGCTCGCCGCACATCGACAAGAAGAGCCGTGAACAGTTTGAGATGCGCACGCACAAGCGTCTTCTCGACATCGTCGATCCGACGCCGCAGACGGTTGATGCGCTGATGAAGCTGGATCTGGCGGCTGGCGTTGACGTCGAGATCAAGCTCTGAGGCGGGGCTTGGTCCTGGTCGCGAGGAGGCCTCGCAAACGGACGCAAGTCCCACGCAACGTGCCGGGGCCACGGCTCGTGCACGGAACTGGTTTCAAGGGGTCCAATCGAGGCGGCAGCTAGCGCGAGGCGCGGCACGGCGGCCGGGGACGACCCCACACTTCGGGAAGGGTTCGCTCGATGCGTTCCGGATTGATTGCACAGAAGCTCGGTATGACCCGGATCTTCACCGACGAGGGTGAGCACATACCGGTCACCGTGCTGAAGGTCGACAACTGTCAGGTGGTCGCGCAGCTGACGGAAGAAAAGAACGGCTACTCGGCGCTGCAACTCGGGGTTGGCACGCGCAAGCGCTCGCGCGTGCCGAAGCCGGAGCAGCAGAAGTTCGCGGTCGCCAATGTCGAGCCGAAGCGCAAGCTCGCGGAGTTCCGGGTCAGCCCCGAGAACCTGATCGATGTCGGCGCGGAACTGACGGCGGATCACTTCGTCCCGGGCCAGTTCGTCGATGTCACCGGAACGAGCCAGGGCAAGGGCTTCCAGGGCGCGATGAAGCGCTGGAACTTCTCGGGCCTCAGGGCCTCGCACGGCGTTTCGATCTCTCACCGCAGCCACGGCTCGACGGGTCAGAACCAGGATCCGGGCAAGGTCTTCAAGGGCAAGAAGATGGCCGGCCACATGGGCGCCGAGCGCGTGACGACCCAGAACCTGGTGGTGGTCAAGACCGATGTCGAGCGCGGGCTCGTGATGGTCCAGGGCGCGGTGCCGGGCTCGAAGGGCGGTTGGGTGCTGATCCGCGATGCCGTGAAGCGTGCGCGGCCCCCGGAAGCGCCGGTGCCGGGCAGCTTCCGGAAGCCTGATCAGGCGAATGGTGGGTCGGGCGACGTGGCGCCGGGCAATGGTGCGGACGAGGGCGCGGCTGCGTCCGAAGGCAGTGAAGGCTGATCGCGATGCAGGCAACGATTAAGACACTCGATGCCGCCGATGCCGGCACGATCGAACTCAAGGACGCCATCTTCGGGCTCGAGCCGCGCAAGGACATCCTTCATCGGATGGTGCGCTACCAGCAGCTCAAGCGGATGGCGGGGACACACCACGCGCAGGACCGCTCCGAGGTCAAAGTGACTGGCCGCAAGTTCGGGCGGCAGAAGGGCGGCGGGACGGCGCGGCACGGCAACAAGGCCGCGCCGCAGTTCCGCGGCGGTGGCAAGGCGTTCGGGCCGAAGCCGCGGAGCCATGCGATCGACCTGCCGAAGAAGGTGCGGGCGCTGGCGTTGCGCCATGCGCTGTCGGCGAAGGCCAAGGCCGGTGAACTCGTCGTGCTCGATCAGGCTACGGCGCCGGAGGGCAAGACCAAGAACCTCAAGGCGCAGTTCGCGAAGCTCGAACTCGCCAACGCGCTGATCATCGACGGCCGCGAGCCCGAGGCGACGTTCGTCAGGGCGGCGCGCAACATCCCGAACATCGACGTGCTGCCGATACAGGGCATCAACGTCGTCGACATCTTGCGCCGGCGCAAGCTGGTGCTCACCAAGGCGGCGATCGCGGCGCTCGAGGAGCGCTTCGTCGACGCCGAGGTCAAGGCACAACCGGAGGCAGCGGAGTAATGGGGAAGATCGACGCATACGACATCATCCTGCGCCCCGTGATCTCGGAGAAGTCGACGCTCGCGTCGGAGGCCAACCAGGTGATCTTCGACGTGCGCAAGGAAGCGACGAAGCCCGCGATCAAGGAGGCCGTCGAGCGGCTCTTCTCGGTCAAGGTCAAGGCGGTCAACACGCTGGTGCGCAAGGGCAAGCGGAAGGTGTTCCGGGGTATCCGCGGGCGCCAGAGCGACGTCAAGAAGGCGATCGTGACGCTCGAGGACGGACATTCGATCGACGTGACGACGGGGCTTTAAGCCTCCGACGGCGCGAACAGGTTCAGGGAACGCAACAATGGCACTGAAGACATTCCGACCGACATCGCCGGGCCTGCGCCACGTCATCGTCGTCAAGCGCGGCGAGTTGTGGAAGGGCAAGCCGGTCAAGGTGCTGACCGAGGGGCAGGCGCGCTCGGGCGGCCGCAACAATTCCGGCCGTATCACCACCCGGCACATCGGTGGCGGCCACAAGCAGCTCTACCGCAAAGTGGACTTCAAGCGGCGCAAGCACGGCGTCGGCGCGACGGTCGAGCGGCTCGAGTACGATCCGAACCGAACGGCGTTCATCGCGCTGATCAAGTACGACGATGGCGAACTCTCGTACATCCTTGCGCCGCAGCGGCTCGGCGAGGGAGACCGGGTCGAGTCGGGTGAAAGCGTTGACGTGAAGCCCGGCAATGCGATGCCGCTGGCATCGATCCCGATCGGTTCGATCATCCACAACGTCGAACTCAAGGCCGGCAAGGGCGGGCAGATTGCGCGCTCCGCCGGGACGTACGTGCAGCTCGTTGGGCGTGACGCGGGCTATGCGATCCTGAAGCTCGCCTCGGGTGAGACGCGGCGGGTGCGCGCGGAGTGCATGGCGACGATCGGCGCGGTTTCGAATGCGGATCACGGCAACACGGTCGTCGGCAAGGCTGGCCGGTCGCGCTGGCAGGGCAAGCGGCCAACCGTGCGCGGCATCGCCATGAACCCGATCGATCATCCGAACGGTGGCCGGACGAATGGTGGCAAGCACTGGTCGACGCCGTGGGGTAAGCCGACGAAGGGCTCGCGGACGCGCTCGAACAAGGCGACCGACAAGTTCATCGTGCGCAGCCGTCACAAGGCGAAGAAGAAGTAAACAGGTTGGCGGCCGCAGGCGGCAGCCGCGGCGCGACGCTCAAGGAGGTATCAAGTGGCACGGTCAGTCTGGAAAGGTCCGTTCGTTGACGGATACCTTCTCAAGAAGGCGGAGAAGGTGCGTGAGTCGGGGCGCAACGAAGTGATCAAGATCTGGTCGCGGCGCTCGACGATCCTGCCGCAGTTCGTCGGCCTCACGTTCGGCGTGTACAACGGCCACAAGCACATTCCGGTGTCCGTCAACGAGGACATGGTCGGCCACAAGTTCGGCGAGTTCTCGCCGACGCGCACCTACTACGGTCACGGCGCGGACAAGAAATCGAGACGCTGAGGCGGCGGAGCACGAAGATGGGTAAAGCGAAGACACCACGCCGGCTGGCGGAAAACGAGGCGCGCGCCGTTGCGCGCAACCTCCGGGTCTCGCCGCAGAAGCTCAACCTGGTGGCTGGGCTGATCCGTGGCAAGAAGGTCAACCAGGCGCTGGCGGACCTCGAGTTCTCGCGTCGGCGGATCGCCGGCGACGTGCGTAAGGTTGTCATGTCGGCGGTGGCCAATGCCGAGAACAACCACGGGCTGGATATCGACGATCTAGTGGTTGCCGAGGCGTACGTCGGCAAGAACCTCGTCATGAAGCGCTTCCATGCGCGCGGGCGCGGGCGGTCGGCGATGGTGATGAAGCCGTTCTCGCAGATCACGGTCGTGGTACGCGAAGAGAAGCCGGACGCCTGAGGCGAAGGAGCGAGACAAAATGGGACAGAAAGTCAATCCCGTCGGCCTTCGCGTCGGCATCAACAGGACCTGGGACAGCCGCTGGTTCGCGGACCGCGGGGAATATTCCAAGCTGCTGCACGAGGACCGGGCGCTGCGTGCGCACATCCTCAAGATGCAGCGCCAGGCGGGTATTTCGAAGGTCGTGATCGAGCGTCCGCACCGTAAATGCCGAGTTACGATCCACACGGCGCGGCCGGGCGTGCTGATCGGCAAGAAGGGCGCGGATATCGACAAGCTGCGCCAGGAACTGGCGCAGCTGACAAAGTCGGAAGTGCACCTTAACGTCGTCGAGGTGCGCAAGCCGGAAATCGACGCGACGCTGATCGCGGAAGGCATCGCGCAGCAGCTTGAGCGGCGCGTCGCGTTCAGGCGGGCGATGAAGCGGGCCGTGCAGTCGGCGCTGCGGCTCGGTGCGCAGGGCATCCGGATCAACTGCGCGGGACGTCTCGGCGGCGCGGAAATCGCTCGGACGGAGTGGTACCGCGAGGGGCGCGTGCCGCTGCACACGCTCCGGGCCGACATCGACTTCGGCTATGGCCGGGCGAAGACGGCCTACGGGATAATCGGGATCAAGGTGTGGATCTTCAAGGGCGAGATCATGGAGCATGATCCAATGGCGTCCGAGAAGAAGGCGCTCGAGATGCAGGAGAGCGGCGGTGGCGGCGGCCGTCGGCGCGAGGGCCCGGGCGGGCGCTGAGTCGGCCCATTCTGGCGACGTGTGACGGCGACGTTTGGTGGGTGGTGGGGCGCGATTGCGGAGCGGTCGGCCCCTGGCCACGGTGAATAGAAGGTTTGAGAGATGCTGCAGCCAAAGCGCACCAAATTCCGCAAGGCGCACAAGGGGCGGATCAAGGGTACGGCCAAGGGCGGCACGACGCTGAACTTCGGTTCGCACGGGCTGAAGGCGGTCGAGCCGGAACGGGTGACGGCACGCCAGATCGAGGCGGCGCGGCGCGCGATCACGCGCCACATGAAGCGCGCCGGACGTGTCTGGATCCGCATTTTCCCGGACCTGCCGGTGTCTTCGAAGCCGGCCGAAGTCCGCATGGGCAAGGGTAAGGGCTCGCCGGACTACTGGGCGGCGCGTGTCCATCCCGGGCGCATCATGTTCGAATTGGATGGCGTGCCGGACGACGTTGCCCGCGAGGCGCTGCGGCTCGGCGCGGCCAAGCTGCCGATCAAGACGCGGGTCGTGACACGGGTCGGGGCCTGAGTATTGGGCGCTGAACGGCGCGATTGTTTTGGCGGGCGGGGCCGGCAGGTCGGCGCCCAGTAGTGAGAAGAAGGCCTCGGACCATGAAGGCTTCGCAGATCAGAGATCTGACCCTCGACCAGCTCGATGACGAGCTCCTCAAGCTGAAGCGCGAGCAGTTCAACCTGCGCTTCCAGGCGGCGTCAGGTCAGCTCGAGAACACGGCGCGGGTGCGCCAGGTGCGCCGCGACATTGCCCGGATCAAGACGATCGCGCGCAGCAAGAAGGCCGGCGGCGCCGGCGCGAAACAATCAGCCCCCGCCGGCGCGGCGGACCAGGCCTCGAACGGCTGAGGAGACCCACATGCCCAAGCGCATTCTGCAAGGCACGGTCGTGTCGGACAAGAACGACAAGACCATCGTCGTCGAGGTCGAGCGTCGCTACACGCATCCGCTCTACAAGAAGGTCGTGCGGCGCTCGAAGAAGTACCACGCGCACGACGAGAACAACCAGGCGAAGGTCGGTGACCGCGTGCGTATTCAGGAGACGGCGCCAATTTCGAAGAGCAAGCGTTGGATGCTCGTCGAGGCGCCGCAGGCGAACGAGTGAAACAGCCGGTCTGAAGCGCGCTCGACCGGCGCGCCGGCCGAACGGGCCCCGGAAGGGGCTGAACGCAGGACTTGAGTGAAGGACAAGCCCGATGATCCAGATGCAGACGAATCTCGATGTCGCGGACAATTCCGGCGCCCGCCGCGTGCAGTGCATCAAGGTGATCGGGGGCTCGAAGCGCAAATATGCCTCGATCGGCGACACCATCGTGGTGTCGGTCAAGGAGGCGATCCCGCGCGGGCGCGTCAAGAAGGGGCAGGTAATGAAAGCCGTCGTCGTGCGCACTGCCAAGGGCGTGCGTCGGCCGGACGGTTCGTTGATCCGTTTCGACCGCAACGCAGCGGTGCTCATCAACAACTCGGGCGAGCCGATCGGTACGCGCATCTTCGGGCCGGTGACGCGCGAGCTCAGGGGCAAGAACCACATGAAAATCGTATCTCTGGCGCCGGAGGTTTTGTGAGCGATGCCGTCGTTGAAATTCAAGAAGGGCGACCGGGTGATCGTGCTGGCGGGTCGCGACCAGGGCAAGCAGGGTGAGATCGTCACCATGCTGCCTAAGGAGAACCGTGCGATCGTGCGCGGCGTGAATATCGCGCGCAAACACCAGCGCCAGACCGCGGCGCAGCAGGCCGGGATCGTCTCCAAGGAGGCGCCGATCGACCTGTCGAACCTCGCGCACGAGGATCCGAAGGACGGCAAGCCGACCCGGGTCGGCTTCAGGTTTCTCGAGGATGGCCGGAAGGTGCGTTTTGCGAAGCGCTCCGGCGAGCTGATCCCGGAAAGGACATAAGACATGGCCGAAGCAGAAGTTTCCGAGGCGGGCCAGGCTGCCCGGCCGGCCGACTACAGGCCGCGCTCCAAGACGCTCTACGAGCTGACGGCGCGCAAGGCACTGCTGGACGAGTTCAAATATGAAAACGTCATGCAGGTGCCGAAGGTCGAGAAGGTCGTCGTCAACATGGGCATCGGCGAGGCCGTGAACGACCGCAAGAAGGTCGAGAACGCCGCCAACGACCTGGCGTTGATCGCGGGCCAGCGGCCGGTGATCACGCGGGCGCGCAAGTCGATCGCCTCGTTCAAGGTGCGCGAGGGCATGGCGCTCGGCGCCAAGGTCACGCTGCGCGGCGTGCGGATGTATGAATTCCTCGACCGGCTGACGACGATCGCGCTGCCGCGAGTGAAGGACTTCCGCGGGCTCAACCCGAAGAGTTTCGACGGCCGGGGCAATTTCTCGATGGGGCTCAAGGAGCACATCGTGTTCCCCGAAATCGACTATGACAAGGTCGACGAAATCTGGGGCATGGACATCATCGTGGTGACCAGCGCCAAGAACGATGACGAGGCGCGGGCTCTGCTGCGCCAGCTCAATTTCCCG
>Ga0316596_1000070_pt1 | contig 11847 bp, 23 predicted proteins | sample S_170502SBrCrA_R_FD_207793 | JGI IMG/M metagenome (GOLD analysis project Ga0316596, IMG submission 207793) | Metatranscriptome of rhizosphere microbial communities from salt marsh grasses in Alabama, United States - S_170502SBrCrA (Metagenome... | ecosystem: Host-associated > Plants > Roots >... | reverse complement strand
CCACTTTTCGTCAAATTGGCAATCACATGATCTGGATTAATCAATTCAATATCATGATCCAGCGTGATGTCTGCGCCAGTTACCGGACCCGCACCCTTCTTGTCCAGTGTCAAAGTCACCTCATTATGCGTGTGCATACGGAAGGCGAGACCTTTCAGGTTCAGTAAAATATCAATGACGTCTTCCTGCACGCCTTCGATGGTGCTGTATTCATGCAACACGCCTTCAATTTGTACTTCGACTACAGCACAACCGGAAATTGAAGACAACAGAATACGTCGTAAAGCATTACCCAAAGTATGGCCAAATCCACGCTCCAAAGGTTCCAATGTTACTTTGGCATGGCGCTCATTAAAGACTTGAACGTTGATGATACTTGGCTTTAAAAAATCAGACACTAAACCCTGCATGGATTTTCCTCTCTGGCCTTACGGCGACAATGTCTTTATTCCATTTAAACAAAATCCGCTGCGTCGACTTGTTCAATAAGGAGCGGATATCAGACCAGCCGAAGCTGGTCATATATTATTTAGAGTACAGCTCAACAATCAAATGTTCATTGATGTCGGATGACAGCTCAGAACGTTCTGGTCGTGCTTTAAATATACCTGTAAATTTTTTGGCATCTACGTCAATCCAGTCAGCAAATCCACGCTGGCTCGCCATATCCAACGCGCTTTGAATACGCAATTGATTACGACTTTTCTCACGTACAGCAACTTCGTCCGCAGGATTAACCTGGTAGGAAGGAATCGTCACAGTAGTGCCATTTACGCTGATAGCCTTGTGACGCACTAATTGGCGTGCTTCACTGCGTGAAGCCGCGAAACCCATGCGGTACACAACGGTATCAAGACGTGACTCCAAAGCTTGCAGCAAGTTTTCACCCGTTGCGCCCTTGGTGCTATCAGCCATTTTGTAATACAGGCGGAATTGTTTTTCCAAAATGCCATAAGTGCGGCGCATTTTCTGTTTTTCGCGTAACTGCACAGCATAATCTGAAGTACGCGTACGACGCTGACCATGCTGACCTGGAGGGAAAGCACGATTTTCCATTGCACACTTGCCACCAAAGCACTTCTCACCCTTCAGGAAAAGTTTCTCGCCTTCACGACGACACTGACGACATTTTGGACCTATGTATCTAGCCATTCTTAATACTCCAAACTTAAACGCGTCGGCGTTTCGGCGGACGACAACCATTGTGCGGAATTGGTGTCACATCAGTGATACTCGTGATGTTAAAACCATTCGAATTCAAGGCGCGAATAGCCGATTCACGGCCTGGGCCCGGTCCTTTCACACACACATCAATATTTTTCATGCCCATCTCTTTAACCACGACGGCCACTCGTTCGGCAGCAACCTGCGCAGCGAACGGTGTACTTTTACGCGAACCCCGGAAGCCGGAGCCACCAGCGGTCGCCCATGCCAGAGCATTACCCTGACGATCCGTGATCGTAACGATAGTATTATTAAATGTCGCATGTACGTGAGCGATACCATCGACCACGTTCTTTTTAACTTTCTTGCGAGTGCGAGGACTTGCCATTCCGATAACCTATGTTAATCAAAAATTGTGAATATTACGCAGCGTGTATCCAGCTATGGATTATTTGCGCACCATGCGACGAGGACCTTTACGCGTGCGAGCGTTGGTTCGTGTACGCTGACCACGAAGCGGAAGACCGCGACGATGTCGAATTCCGCGGTAACAACCAAGGTCCATCAAGCGCTTGATATTCATGGAGACTTCACGACGAAGATCACCCTCGACATCAAATTTACCCACTTCAGCGCGCAACAGATCCAGTTCCTGTTCCGTCAGATCCTTGATTTTAGCGTCAGTTTTGACGCCAGCGGCAGCACAAATGTCCTTCGCACGCGTCGGACCAATGCCGTAAATCGCTCTTAATCCAATCACAGTATGCTTGTGTGTCGGAATATTAATACCCGCAATACGAGCCATTCAAACAATCTCCAAAATATCGCCGCAGAAAGCCGGCTATTGTAATCAGTTTTCTATCCGCCATCAAGTGCAGCGAACAAATTCAAACATTTAACCCTGGCGCTGTTTGTGGCGAGGATCTGCGCAAATCACGCGGACCACACCCTTACGGCGCACGACCTTGCATTTGATGCAAATTTTCTTAACCGATGCACGTACTTTCATGATTACTCTCCAAACAACCAATGACCAAATTGGCCCAAATATTATTCTTTACCAGTAACGCCGACTTAAATACCGCTGCGTCCGTAACCCTTCAAATTGGCCTTTTTCATCAGACCTTCATACTGATGTGACATCAAGTGTGACTGAATCTGTGAAATGAAATCCATCACCACAACCACAATAATCAACAACGATGTGCCGCCGAAATAGAACGGTACATTCCAGTACACAATCATAAATTCAGGTAACAAGCACACCGCAGTAATGTAAATCGCACCAATCAAAGTCAGACGCGACATGACGCCATCAATATACTTCGCCGTATTCTGACCAGGACGAATCCCGGGTATAAAAGCACCAGAGCGCTTCAGATTATCAGCCGTATCTTTCGGATTAAACTGCAATGCCGTGTAAAAAAAACAAAAGAAGACAATCGCCAGCGCATACAAAAGCACATACACCGGTTGACCAGGAGACAAAGTAGAGGACAAGTCCTTCAACCAACCCATGCCTTCAGTCTGACCAAACCAACCACCTAAGGTGGCAGGAAACAAAATAATACTGGATGCAAAAATCGGAGGTATTACACCTGCCATATTCACCTTTAAAGGCAAGTGGCTTTTTTGCGCCGCAAACACCTTACGACCCTGCTGTCGTTTGGCATAATTAACCGTAATACGGCGCTGACCTCGCTCGACAAAGACCACAAAACCCGTCACTACGATGGAAAGTACCAATAGGGCCAACACGAGGAACGCACTGATTTCCCCGATGCGCGCCAACTCGAGCGTACCGCCAATCGCAGCAGGCAGACCTGCAACAATACCGGCAAAAATAATCAGTGAAATACCGTTACCGATGCCACGTTCAGTCACCTGTTCGCCAAGCCACATCAGGAACATAGTCCCGGTCACCAAACTCACCACCGCCGTGAAGACAAATGCCGGACCAGGTACAGGCACAACGGCCAAGGCACCCACTGTCTGACTCTGCAACGCCACAGCAACACCAATAGACTGGAAAGTTGCTAGGGCCAATGTTCCATAACGGGTATATTGGGTAATTTTTCGTCGACCCGACTCACCCTCTTTCTTCATTTGCTCTAACTTTGGCACCACAGATGTCAATAACTGCATAATGATCGATGCAGAAATATAGGGCATGACGCCCAGAGCAAACAATGACAACCGCTTCAGTGCACCACCGGAAAACATGTTGAACATGTCCAGAATGGTACCCTTTTGCTGATCAAACAGTGCCGTCAAGGCAGCAGGATCAATTCCTGGCACAGGAATAAATGAGCCCACACGAAAAACGATCATTGCCAAAAGCACAAACAACAGGCGTTGTTTGAGTTCAGTCAATTTACCCGAGCTCATGGCTCCGAGTACTGAGGCACTTGATGCGGACACAGTCCTTATTCCTCGACCTTACCGCCAGCGGCTTCGATCGCAGCACGCGCACCCTTAGTAACGCCTAAACCGCTAACCGTAACAGCCTTAGAAAGTTCGCCCGACAAAATAATTTTTGCGCGCTTGATTTCCTGACCGATAATATTTGCTGCTTTCAGTGCCAACAAATCAATCACGTCACCGCCAACTTTTTCCAGTTCGTTCAACCGCACTTCGGTAACAAAACGTGCTTTACGTGAGGTAAAACCAACCTTCGGCAAACGACGCTGCAAAGGCATCTGCCCACCTTCAAAACCGACTTTACGGAAGCCGCCTGAACGTGATTTTTGACCCTTGTGGCCACGACCACCCGTTTTGCCCAAGCCACAACCGATACCACGACCTACACGCTTGGCATCTTTCTTAGAACCTTCCGCAGGTTTTAATGTATTTAAATGCATCTTAGGCTTCCTCAACCTTAAGCATGTATGACACGGCATTGATCATGCCGCGGTTACACGGTGTGTCATCAACAATAATTGTCTGATGAATGCGACGCAGGCCCAGGCCAGAGACACAAGCCTTATGCGCGGCCAGACGACCAATTGTGCTACGCGTTAATGTAATTTGGACTTTTTTAGTCATGACTTACCCCAAAATCTCGTCAACACTTTTACCGCGCTTCGCAGCAACCGCATCAGGCGTTGTCATTTCACTTAAACCTTTAAAGGTTGCATGTACAACGTTGATCGGATTATTGGTGCCGATACATTTAGCCAACACGTCACGCACACCCACCGCTTCAAATACAGCACGCATGGCACCACCAGCAATGATTCCTGTACCTTCCGAAGCCGGCAACATAACCACTTTTGCTGCACCATGATTCCCGATCAAGGGATACTGTAAAGTACCGCCTTTCAAATTCACGGTGCGCATGTTTTTACGTGCATTTTCCATTGCCTTTTGAACAGCAACCGGAACCTCGCGCGCCTTGCCGCGGCCGAACCCTACCCGGCCTTCGCCATCACCAACCACGGTCAGTGCGGTAAAACCAAAAATGCGACCACCCTTCACTACCTTTGCAACGCGATTGATATTAACCAGCTTTTCAATCAAACCATCGCTATTAGATTGTGCGTCAAACTTTGCCATAACAGATACCTTATCCTAACGCTTAAATAGTTAAACCGCTTTCACGCGCGGCATCTGCAAGCGCTTTAACACGCCCATGATATTTAAAACCGGAACGATCAAACGCAACCTTATCGATACCATTTGCCTTAGCACGCTCTGCGATGACCTGGCCAATCTTTACAGCCGCATCAATATTGCCAGCATGCTTCAAACCTGATTTGATATCGGCTTCCATTGTGGACGCACTCGCCACAACTTTTCCGCCATCGGGGCTAATCACCTGGGCGTATGTATGCTGTGATGTGCGGTGCACACAAAGACGGTATGCACCCAGCTCCCGAATCTTCGAACGCGTGCGCTTGGCACGACGTAAACGACTTTGTTTCTTATCCATATCGCTTCGCCTCTACTTCTTCTTAGCTTCTTTGCGGATCACATGCTCGTCCGAATAGCGGACACCCTTGCCCTTGTAAGGCTCAGGCGGACGATAGGCGCGAATATTTGCTGCCACCTGACCCACCTTTTGCTTATCAATGCCTTTAACAACGACTTCAGTCTGGCTTGGCGTTTCCACCGTAATGCCTTCTGGAACAGCGAACTCTACGGGATGCGAGAAACCCAAAGAAAGATTTAATGTTTTACCTTGTGCCTGGGCACGATAACCCACACCGACAAGCGTCAGTTTTTTCTCAAAACCATCGCTCACACCCGTCACCATGTTATTCACCACGGCGCGAGTAGTGCCGGCTAATGCGTTTGAACTCGTCGCATCATCACGGGCGGCAAAGGTCAGCACTGAATCCTGCTGAAGTATCTCAACGGAATCATGTGCATCAAATGATAACTCACCCTTGGCGCTTTTGACTTTGACGGATTGACCGGACAAAGTGACTTCAACACCTGCAGGGACCTGAATAGGATTTTTGGCTACTCGTGACATCGTCTACCCCCTAAGCTACGTAGCAGATGACTTCACCACCGTGGCCCGCTTTACGCGCGGCACGATCTGTCATCAAACCTTTTGAGGTGGATATCACAGCAACGCCCAATCCGTTCATTACTGTTGGTAGCTCATCCTTACCTTTATAGACGCGCAGTCCAGGTCGGCTAACGCGTTTAATCATATCGACAACCGGCTCACCCTCGTAATACTTGAGTGCGATTTCCAAAACCGGCTTACCATCGATATCCTGAACGGAAACACCGTTGACGTAGCCTTCCGCAGCCAACAAGTTCGCAATAGCGACCTTCTTCTGGGAAGACGGCATCGATACAGTCAGCTTGCCAGCCGACAATGCATTTCGAATGCGTGTCAACATATCCGCAATGGGATCAGTCATGCTCATGCCTTAACTCCTAAATTATCCGGCCTGTTGATACAGATCACGGAAACCAACAAATTTTATTTATACTTACCAGCTAGCCTTAACCAGACCGGGAATATCTCCACGCATGGCAGCCTCACGCAACTTGGTGCGGGACAAACCAAACTTGCGGTAGTAACCGTGCGGACGACCCGTTTCACGGCAACGATTACGTTGACGGCAAGGGCTGGCATTACGCGGCAAGGATTGAAACTTGCGTTGAGCCTCTGCTCTGTCTTCGTCACTGAGATCCTGATTTTTCAATTGGGCCTTCAATTCTGCACGTTTCGTCGCGTATTTTTCAACGGTAGACGCGCGTTTTAATTCCCGATTGATTATGGATTTTTTTGCCATGCCGTTTTCTCTACTTTTTAAGCGGAAGGTTAAAAGCTGTTAACAATGCGCGAGCCTGATCGTCAGTCTTTGCGCTGGTGGTAAAGGTAATATCCATACCACGAATTGCATCAATCTGATCGTAATCAATTTCCGGGAAAATAATCTGTTCCTGGATACCCATGCTGTAATTGCCGCGACCGTCAAAGGCATTAGCCTTCAAACCACGAAAGTCACGAATACGCGGAATCGCGATACTGACCAGACGGTCCAAGAAATCATACATACGGTCACGGCGCAGTGTTACCTTGCAGCCAATTGGCCAACCTTCACGAACCTTGAAGCCTGCAACTGAAAGACGAGCAAGATTAACAACAGGCCTTTGGCCGGCAATCTTTGTCATGTCATCAACGGCATGCTGAATAATTTTTTTGTCGCCAATCGCCTCACCGAGACCCATATTCAGGGTGATTTTCTCAAGCTTAGGCACTTCCATCACGCTCTTGAAACCAAACTGTTCCACAAGCTGATTGACCACGGTGTCTTTGTAAAAATGTTTTAATCGAGACATGATTCTTTCTTCCGTCTTTCCTAATTAAACCTAAATGTCCACAACTTCGTTGTTGGACTTGAAAAACCGAACCTTTTTGCCATCTTCCAGCGTTTTGATTCCGACGCGGTCGCCTTTACCCGAAGCAGGGTTAAACAAAGCAATATTGGAGATATGCAACGGCATTTCTTTTTCAACTATGCCGCCAGATTCTCCCGCATTGGGGTTTGGCTTGACGTGTTTTTTGGCCATATTGCAACTTTCGACCAACACACGATCATTCGCCCCTACCTTCAGGACAGATCCGCGCTTACCTTTATCTTTACCGGTGGTGATGATGACCTCATCACCTTTTTTGATCTTACGCATCGTAATTCTCTTCTTGCAAAAAATTCAGGGCTTACAGAACTTCAGGAGCCAGGGAAATGATCTTCATGAAGCGCTCACTGCGCAACTCACGCGTTACTGGGCCAAAAATACGTGTGCCGATGGGCTGCAGATTCGCATTCAACAGCACTGCCGCATTCCCATCAAACCGAATCAATGAACCGTCTGGGCGACGTACACCCTTAGCAGTGCGCACTACAACAGCGTTGTAGACATCACCTTTTTTGACTTTACCGCGAGGAATAGCCTCTTTGATACTCACTTTGATGATGTCACCAATACCGGCGTAACGGCGCTTGGAGCCACCCAACACCTTGATACACATCAGTCGACGCGCACCGCTGTTGTCAGCCACATCTAATACCGTCTGCATCTGAATCATCGAAATATCTCCGCCTAACTGCGCACAAAGCCACCCGGACCCACCGGATTGAGGGCGCGCATCATATCACTAAAACGCACAGAGCCCAAATCTTTTGTTTGTTTGGGCTCTGCAAGAAACTGCCTGTGCCGAGTCGATTTTTCGGAAAACCGACCCGGCGAACGACCGAAAACTAGTTCGCTCGCTTGATGACTTCCACTAATTTCCAGGATTTAGTCTTGGAAATGGGCCGACACTCGGTAATGGTGACTTCATCGCCCACATTACACTCGTTATTTTCATCATGGACGTGCAACTTGGTTGAACGACGGATAAATTTTCCGTAAAGCGGATGCTGTACTCGGCGTTCCACCAATACGGTGATACTGCGATCCATCTTGTCACTGATCACGCGACCTGATTTTGTCCGGACTGTCTTGGATTCACTCATTCTGCGTCACCCGCACTTTTTTCATTCATCTTTTTTTCATTCATAATGGTCATTACCCGTGCCACATCGCGGCGAACTGACTTCATTCGAGCCGTATTACTCAGCTGACCAGTTCCCTTTTGCATACGCAGGTTAAATTGCTCACGCAGCAAGCCCTGAAGCTCTTCCTTCAGCTGGACCTCGTTTTTTGTTCTCAATTCTTTAGCATCCATCACATCACCGTCCGAGTCACAAAGGTCGTTCCCACTGGAAGTTTGGCGGCAGCCAGCTGGAAAGCCTCTCTTGCCAATGCCTCACTCACACCTTCCATCTCAAACAACATACGGCCTGGCTGAATCTGGGCAACCCAGTATTCAACACCACCCTTGCCCTTACCCATACGTACTTCGAGGGGCTTTTTGGTAACAGGCTTATCGGGGAACACGCGTACCCAGATTTTGCCGCCACGTTTAATATGGCGCGTCATCGCACGACGACTTGCTTCAATTTGGCGAGCCGTAATACGTCCACGGCCGACAGCCTTTAGACCATACTCTCCAAAACTGACATCGCTACCACGGAAAGCAAGTCCGCGGTTACGGCCCTTCATCTGTTTGCGAAATTTAGTTCGCTTTGGCTGTAACATCTCTCTAACTCCCTAACAACTAGCTAGCCGCTTTTTCGGTGGCGCTGGCCGAAGCCTCAGCCTTATCAAACACTTCACCCTTGAACACCCAAACTTTGACACCAATGATGCCGTAAGTCGTATTGGCCTCGATGGTGCCATAATCAATATCGGCACGCAGGGTATGCAATGGAACGCGACCTTCGTGATACCACTCAGCACGCGCAATATCTGCACCATTCAAACGGCCCGAAACGCGGATTTTGATACCCTGCGCGCCAAGGCGCATCGCATTTTGTACGGCACGCTTCATTGCACGGCGGAACATGATACGACGTTCCAGCTGCTGGGCAACATTTTCTGCCACCAGGTAGGCGTCCAACTCAGGCTTACGAATTTCTTCGATGTTGATGCTGACAGGATTGCCCATCATTTTTGTAACGTCCTGACGCAGACGTTCAACATCTTCACCCTTCTTGCCAATAACAATACCAGGACGTGCCGTGTGGATAGTGATCCGTGCATTATTGGCAGGACGCTCGATCTGCACACGACTCACAGAAGCACTTTTCAGTTTCTTCTTGATGTAATCACGAACCTTGAGATCCATGTTTAGCGTGTTGGCAAAATCTTTGGAATCTGCGTACCACTTAGATGTCCAGTCTTTGACAATACCTAAGCGAATACCCGTTGGATGAACTTTCTGACCCATTACAGACCCCTTGATTAACTGTCGCTAACCGTCACAGTAATATGACTGTGACGCTTTAAAATTCGAACACCGCGGCCTTTGGCACGAGCACGCATACGTTTGTGTGTAGGACCTTCGTCCACAAACACGGTAGAAACTCTTAACTCATCAATGTCAGCACCGTTATTGTGCTCTGCATTGGCAATTGCTGACTCTAGTACCTTCTTGACGATCTGAGCGGCCTTTTTCGGGCTGAAGGACAGAATCTGAAGCGCCTTTTCAACATGCAAACCACGGATCTGATCCGCTACCAAGCGACCCTTTTGGGCCGACAAGGGTGCATTTCTTAATTTCGCGTTGACATTCATCTTAGCGGCCCTTCTTATCTGCCACGTGACCCTTATAGGTCCGCGTCGGCGCAAACTCACCGAGTTTATAACCCACCATATCTTCGGTAATAAATACCGGCATATGTTGACGGCCGTTGTGCACAGCAATGGTTAAGCCCAACATATCGGGCAGAACCATAGAACGGCGCGACCAGGTCTTGATAGGTTTTCTACTATTTGCTTCCGCTGCTGCTTGCACTTTTTTGGCAAGATGCAGATCAACGAAAGGTCCTTTGCGAATTGAACGTGGCACGATCCTGTCTCTCTTTTCTTTAATATAAAGTAAGTATAATAGTCAGCTACTAATCAATTACTTCGATTTCCGACGGCGAAGAATCATGCCATCAGTACGTTTGTTACTACGGGTCTTGTAACCTTTAGTCGGCATACCCCAAGGTGACACCGGGTGACGACCACCAGAGGTACGACCTTCACCACCACCATGTGGATGGTCGACCGGGTTCATCGCAACACCACGAACCGTCGGGCGTACACCACGCCAGCGAGTTGCACCCGCCTTGCCTAGCTTACGTAGGTTATGTTCGCTATTGCCTACTTCACCAATGACGGCACGGCACTCACCGTGAATTTTGCGCATTTCACCTGAACGCAAACGCAAACTGACATATTCAGCATCACGCGCAACCAGCTGAGCTGAGGCGCCAGCGCTACGCATCATCTGCGCACCTTTACCCGGCTTCATCTCAACACAATGAACGGTACTACCGACCGGAATACTGCGCAGCACCAGGCAATTGCCGGGCTTAATCGGCGCACCGGCACCCGCCATGATTTCAGAGCCAGCCACCACACCCTTTGGGGCAATGATGTAACGACGCTCACCATCAGCAAACAGCAGCAAGGCAATATGCGCACTACGATTAGGATCGTATTCCAGGCGCTCAACACGAGCAGGAATTCCGTCCTTGTCATTGCGTTTGAAATCGATCACTCGATAATGCTGTTTATGACCGCCACCTACGTGACGAGTCGTAATGTGACCATTATTATTGCGGCCGCCTGAGCGAGATTGCTTCTCTAACAGTGGCGCATAAGGTTCGCCCTTATGCAGATCAGGATTGCTTACCTGCACTACAAAACGACGGCCTGGTGATGTTGGTTTTGCTTTTAAAATTGCCATACTTAACTCCGGTTGCCGTTAGTTGCGTTCTTTAATTGTGAACCGCACAACTGTTGCACCTTAAATATTTCTTAATTTCCAGTTTCTTGCTATTCGCCTGCAAAGTCGATCGTCTGACCTGCCTTGACGCGCACATAAGCCTTTTTCCAGTCGACACGGCGACCCATACGAGCACCGGTACGCTTGGTCTTACCCTTTACGTTGGTAACGCGAACCGCGTCAACCTCAACATCAAACAATTTCTCAACAGCCTGTTTTACTTCAGGCTTGGTGGCATCCTTAGCAACACGAAATACGTATTGATTGCTGGATTCACCCACAATCGCTGCCTTCTCCGTAATATGCGGACCCAGCAATATTTTCATGACTCGTATTTCATTCATGCGAGCATCTCCTCAATCTTCTTGATTGCGCCGACCGTCATCACTACGTTGGCGCTACCAACCAAACTCACAGGGTTGATATCAGCCGCTTCCAAGACATCAACGTTGTGCAGGTTACGGGCCGAAAGATACAAATTATCATCGGCGGCTTCAGTGATGATCACACCACTTTGAAATTTAATCGCTCCCAGTTTATCAACCAGCTCCTTGGTCTTGGGTGCTGCAACGCTGAAATCATCAACGATGGTCAATCGATCCTGTCTTACCAGCTCAGAAAGAATGGAACGCATAGCAATGCGATACATCTTCTTATTCACTTTTTGCGAGTGATCCTGATTGGATAACGCAAAGGTGTGACCACCGGTACGCCACAACGGGCTGCGAATTGTACCAGCACGCGCGCGTCCCGTCCCCTTTTGACGCCAAGGTTTTATACCACCACCACTCACTGCTGAGCGACTCTTGGTGCCACGCGTTCCGCTGCGGCCGCCT
>Ga0316596_1000067_pt1 | contig 12032 bp, 11 predicted proteins | sample S_170502SBrCrA_R_FD_207793 | JGI IMG/M metagenome (GOLD analysis project Ga0316596, IMG submission 207793) | Metatranscriptome of rhizosphere microbial communities from salt marsh grasses in Alabama, United States - S_170502SBrCrA (Metagenome... | ecosystem: Host-associated > Plants > Roots >... | reverse complement strand
ATATCGGTGATGTTTTAGCATATGAATATCTATCAAGTGGTCAGCTGAAAGTATTGGCGATATTACTTATTCTGAGTCAATTGAAAGTAACCAAAGAAATAAGAAACGAATCACCTATTTTATTATTTGATGATTTTCAGTCTGAGCTAGATCATATAAACAAAGATTTGATATTGAGCACAATTCGAAATTTGCATTGTCAGGCATTCATTACATCAATCGAATCTAACCTCGATTTTAAAAGTGAGTTTGAAGGTAAATTGTTTCACGTGGAACATGGCGAAATATTGTGAGTAGTATTGTAATACTCGGAGTATAATTAAGTTTCAATTTGATCCCCAAAATGGTCGTATTCATATACCATTTTTCATCTTCAGTCATTAGGTTAGGTAGCGAATGTCTTACGATTCATCCAATATCAAAGTTTTGAAGGGCCTGGATGCAGTTAGAAAACGCCCAGGTATGTATATTGGGGATACGGATGATGGTACAGGTTTGCATCACATGGTCTTTGAGGTTGTTGATAATTCAATCGATGAAGCATTGGCAGGATATTGTGATGAAATCAATGTAATTATCCATTCAGATCATTATGTGACAGTAGAGGATAATGGCAGGGGAATACCGGTAGATATCCATCTCGAAGAGAACAGATCTGCAGCGGAAGTTATTCTTACTGTTTTACATGCGGGTGGTAAATTCGATGATAATTCATACAAAGTATCGGGTGGATTACATGGGGTTGGTGTATCGGTAGTCAATGCACTTTCTGAAGAATTAAAATTAAAAATCTATCGTCAGGGCAAAGTTTGGTATCAATTATATAAATATGGTGAGCCAGTTGAACCATTGAAAGAGATTGGTGAGACGGAGAGGACTGGTACTTCTATAACCTTTAAGCCAAGTTCTCGTACATTCAGTAATATGGATTTTCACTATGATATTTTGGCGAAGAGACTGAGAGAGTTGTCTTTTTTAAATTCTGGTGTGCGTATCGTTTTAAAGGAAGAGGAGTCTGGTAAACAGGATGTTTTCGAATATAAAGGTGGCATACTGGCATTCGTGGAGCACCTCAACCGAAACAAATCACCATTACACGAAAATGTATTCAATTTCACGGATGAAAGAAATGGAGTCACTGTTGATATCGCAATGCAATGGAATGAATCCTATCAAGAGAATATCTTCTGTTACACAAATAACATACCTCAACGAGATGGTGGTACGCATTTGGCTGGGTTCAGGTCAGGGTTGACGAGAACCTTGAACCAATACATAGAACAATCTGGTATGGCGAAAAAGCATAAGGTGAATACCAGCGGTGATGATGCCAGAGAAGGTCTTACTGCCGTGCTTTCAGTAAAGGTGCATGACCCAAAGTTTTCCTCACAGACCAAAGACAAATTGGTGTCTTCTGAAGTTAAAGCAGTAGTAGAAAATCTGGTTTCAGAACATTTGAATGATTTCTTGTTGGAAAATCCAGCCGATGCAAAAAATATAGTAAGTAAAATGTTAGAGGCTGCGAGGGCTAGGGAAGCAGCCAGGAAAGCAAGGGAAATGACTCGGAGAAAGGGTGCATTGGATATTGCTGGCTTGCCTGGGAAGCTGGCTGATTGTCAGGAAAAAGATCCAGCGTTATCGGAACTCTATTTAGTTGAGGGTGATTCTGCAGGTGGTTCTGCAAAACAGGGTAGGGACCGTAAATTTCAAGCTATCCTGCCACTCAAGGGTAAGATACTCAATGTAGAGAAGGCTCGCTTCGACAAGATGTTGTCATCAGCGGAAGTGGGTACCTTGATTACTGCTTTGGGGTGTGGGATCGGGCGGGAAGAATTTGATCCGGATAAACTGAGGTATCACCGAATCATCATTATGACCGATGCTGATGTGGACGGGGCTCACATAAGGACATTGTTATTGACCTTCTTTTATCGGCAAATGCCAGAGTTGATCGAGCGTGGCCATGTCTATATCGCTCAGCCTCCATTGTATAAAGTCAAAAAAGGGAAACAGGAACAGTATCTAAAGGATGAATTGGAACTGAATAACTACTTTCTGCAATCGGCATTGGATGGTGCATCCTTACATGTCAATGAGGATGCTCCAGGTTTGACGGGTAAAGGCCTGGAAGACCTGTCGAGGAGTTATCTGGCCGTTGCAACCGGTATTGATCGCCTTTCTAGAAGATATGATAAGGAATTTCTAGAAAAGTTGATCTATATGCCTAAGTTCGATGATTCAGTGTTTCAAAACAAAGATTCATTGCAACTCTGGATCAGTGAAATAGAAGGCAGGTTGAACACCGATTTAGGTATCTCTCAATCCTGTACGGTTAAATGGATAGAATCTGATGAAAGCAATAAAGGAGAAGATGGATTACTGATCAATCGTAAGGTACATGGAATCGGTAATGATCACATCATCCCCTTGAGTTTTTTTGCAACGATCGAATATCGCAGAATCGTTGAATTAGGCGAAAAGTTGATAGATCTGTTGGGTGAGGGGGCCTTTGTCAGGAGAGGTGAAAAGTCTCAGCGTGTTGTGAGCTTTAAGCAGGCTCTAGAGTGGCTGATGGATGAAGCAAAACGTGGACAACACGTTCAACGTTATAAAGGTCTTGGTGAGATGAACCCCGACCAGTTATGGGAGACCACGATGAATGCAGAGAGTCGCCGGCTTTTGCAGGTCAGTATTGAAGATGCTGTAGCCGCTGATCAGATCTTTTCTACTCTGATGGGCGATCAGGTCGAGCCTAGAAGAGACTTTATCGAGACCCATGCACTGACCGTGGAAAATTTAGATATCTAAGAGCATTCGATTCAAGGGGTAGAGTAGTAAACACTCACTATTTGATCTTATGCATGGGTAGTGATTGTTTTGTCGTTTCGATCCACTCTTCAAGCCGTTTGTTGATCTCACCTGTACTAAGTCCGATACAATCGATCGCCGGACCGATCTTGACATCGATGGTACCGGGATATTTGATGATACCGCGTCTTTTCCAGAAAACACCCGCATTGTGTGCGATGGGTACCAAGGGATAGCCGGAACGTTCCGCCAGCATGGCCGCCCCTACTCCGAAGCGTTTTTTCTCGTCAGGCGCAACACGGGTACCTTCGGGAAAGATGATGACTGAAAACCCGTCTTTCAGTCTTTTTGTACCTTGCTCTATGACCTGTTTGACTGCTTTACGACCAGACTTTCTATTGATGGCTATAGGTTTGAAGTGATACATGACCCAGCCGAAAATAGGAATGAAAATGAGTTCTCTTTTCAATACCCATACTTTGGGTTGTTTCACCATACCTGCCAGGGCGATGGTTTCCCACGTCGATTGATGATTAGAGGCTATGATGCAAGTCTGATTCATCAGATTGGACATGCCTTCCACACGGTGGGAGAGGCCACAGATGACTTTGAGGAGCCAGAGTGTTGACCTGCTCCAATTGGTATCGATGATGAATTTTGTCTTGCCGGGCAGGAACCAGCCTAGAAGAAATCCAACACTCGCGAATATCAGTGTGTTGATGATGAAACACAGGAAAAAGACCAGAGAACGTATGAAAATCATGTTAGATCGTTCGCACTCTCTTCGATCAGGTAATCGGCGGCTTGGGCAAGGTTATCGAAGCATGCGATGCCACTCAAGAAGTCGGCGTATTGCAACAGAGTCTGCTCACCTTTCCCTGTCCGGACGAGTATAGGTCTGGCGCCAACAGTCACAGCAGCCTCCAGATCCCGCATAGAATCCCCAATCACCGGAACTTCCTGGAGAGATTGATTGGTTCGCTTGCCGATCTGTTGATACAGATTGGGTCTTGGTTTACGACAGTCACAATGCTGTTCAGGCGCATGGGGACAGAACAATATCGCCTCGATTCGCCCTCCCTGTTTTTGCAATTCATCGAGCATCTTTGTGTGGATTGCGTTCAAGGTCTCGATGTCGAAAAGTCCCCGGCCAACACCTGATTGATTGGAAGCAACGTATATCCTGTAGCCGCAATGGTTGAGTTTGGCTATGGCTTCGAGACTACCCGGAATGGGTATCCACTCCTTGGGTGACTTAATGAATTCCTTCGAATCCTGATTGATGACCCCATCACGATCGAGAATAATGAGCTTCATAGAAGAAAATGTAAAATCGATGGAAAGTTATTCGACGTCACGAAACTCCGAGACTCTGATCCGACCATTGACCATGCGCGATTGACGCTTGTTGAGTTTTTCCATCTTTGTCCAGAAGGCCTGATTGAGATCGAAATCCTGGGCAAGTGCCGTACCCATTACCAAAATCAGCAGGTCGGCCACCTCTTCGGCCAGCGCCTCCTTGCTCTTGCCTTTGGTAACACAGGCGGATATCTCGCCCAGCTCTTCAGACATCAAGGAGATACGATAGGTCATCTCTTCACCGCCACGTTCCTTGAAACGATGCTTTTCGTGGAAGGCCTTGACTGCGCTCAACATCGCTTGATAGGAATCCTGATTCGTCATGGTGGATACCTACAGTTTATTGGAGTCGAGAGAGGTCGGCCACACTGAGAAAAAGATTTTCCAGTTGTGACAACAGGGCAAGTCGGTTGGTGCGGGTATCTGTATTTTCCGTCATGACCATCACCTGATCGAAAAACTGATCGACTGGTTCGCGCAATCCCGCCAGCAGTTGTAATCCTTGGGTATAGTCTCCCGCATCGAACAGCGGTTGTACCTTGGCCGCCATCTTGGTGATCTTTTCATACAATATTGTTTCCGCAGATTCCTCGAGTCGGGTTGAATCGATAGTCTCTGGTATCGGTTCATTCGATTTCCTCAGGATATTACGAATGCGTTTGTTGGCTGCTGCAAGACTCTCCGCTTCGGTCAATTTACGAAATTCACTGACGGCGAAAACCCGCTGATTGAAGTCTGCCGGACGTGTAGGCCTTCTGGCCATGACGGCATCCACCGAATCCGCTGGAATCGATTGTTCCGAATAGTAGGCCTTGAGTCGTTCCATGATGTAATCGAACACTTCGTAAATGACCTGGCTGGCTTCGATTTGACTGGACAGGCCCGCTGCGGCCTGTTCCAGCAGCCATGCGAGATCGAGATCAAGTGGTGTTTCGATGAGAATTCGTAACACGCCCAGAGCGGCACGGCGTAAACCGTATGGATCCTTGGCTCCGGAGGGTTTCAATCCAATGGCGAAGATACCCACGAGGGTATCGATACGGTCCGCCAGGGCGATAGTCCTGCCGCATTCGGTCTGGGGTAGTTGGTCGCCGGCATGACGTGGAAGATAGACCTCTTCCATGGCCTGAGCCACCTGCGGGTCTTCACCGGAATGTTGGGCATAATAACGTCCCATTGTGCCCTGTAGATTAGCGAATTCACCGACCATCTCCGTCATCAGATCACATTTACAGAGCCAGGCCGCACGCATCGCCAGGGCCTTGTCAAAGCCGATCTGATCCGCGATGGAATCCGCCAGGCTGGCAATGCGTCCCGCCTTGTCGTGCATGCTGCCCAGCTTGTCCTGGAATTTCAGATTCTTGAGACTCTCGATATGGTGCTCCAGAGGGTTTTTCAAATCTTTTTCCCAGAAAAAGGCGGCATCACTGAAGCGGGGACGTATGACCCGTTCATTGCCGGAACGTACCTGATCGAGATCCCTGCTGTCGATATTGCAGATGGTGATGAACAGAGGCAGCAAGGCCCCTGCGTCATCCACCATCGGAAAATATTTCTGGTGGCCTTGCATGGCCTGCACCAGACATTCGGAGGGAATATCGAGAAACCGCTGATCAAAGCTGCCGACGATCGGTACCGGCCATTCGGTCAGTGCGTTAACTTCATCCAATAGATCCGCATCGATGACAGCCTTGGCCTGGTGTGTTGCCGCGATCTCATTGGCTTGTCGCTCGATGAGAGACTTACGTTCCTGGGCATCGGTGATCACGCGGCCGCTTTGTTTGAGAACATCGGGATAATCCGCCGGGTGTTCGATGATGATTGGGTCCGGGTGATGGAAACGGTGGCCTCGCGTGGTATTACCGGCGGTCAGACCCATAATCGTTGCCGGTACGATCTGATCCCCGAACAATATCACCACCCAATGTACCGGGCGGACGAACTCTTCATTACCCGAACCCCAGCGCATGCGTTTCGGGATCGGCAGATCAGCGAGCGATTTCTCGATCACTGCAGGGATAAGTGCCTGAGTTGGTTGACCGGGTTCGGTCTTCCGATAGACCAGCCAGGCACCCTTGGCGGTCTGGGATTCCTCCAGGTCCGCCACGCTCACACCACAGGAACGGGCGAACCCTTCAGCCGCCTTGCTAGGATTGCCGTCCGAATCGAAGGCAGCCTGCAGGGCCGGACCACGGCGTTCGATCTCCTTGTCCGGCTGGGCACTGTCCAGGCATTCGACCAAGACCGCGAGTCGTCTTGGAGTGGCGAAGGACCTGATCGCGGTTCTGTTCAGTCCCAACTGGATGAGTTGGGAATCGATGCCTTGCGTAAAGGCCTCGGACAGTTTCGTCAATGCCTTGGGTGGCAGTTCCTCGGTGCCGATCTCGATCAGCAGGTCATGTTTGTTACTCATTGACGGCAGTCTCCTGACCCGACTTCAGCATGGGAAAACCCAGTGCCTCACGACTCTCGTAATAGGCTTGAGCGACGGCACGCGCCAGGGCCCGAACACGTAATATGTAACGCTGTCTTTCGGTGACCGAGATGGCATGGCGGGCATCCAACAGATTGAAGGTATGTGATGCCTTGAGTACCTGTTCGTAAGCGGGCAGTGGCAGGCCATTATCGATCAGTCGTTGGCTCTCTCTCTCACAGTTATCGAACCAGTCGAACAGGGAATCCACATCGGCCTGTTCGAAGTTATAGGTAGACTGCTCCACTTCATTCTGGTGGAAAACATCACCGTAGGTGACCGGACCGGATGGTCCGTGGGTCCAGACCAGATCGAACACGCTTTCCACCCCCTGCAGATACATGGCGATACGTTCCAGCCCGTAGGTAATCTCACCGGTGACCGGGCGACAGTCCAGACCACCGACCTGTTGAAAATAGGTGAATTGTGTCACCTCCATGCCGTTCAACCAGACTTCCCAACCCAGGCCCCAGGCACCTAGAGTCGGCGATTCCCAGTTGTCCTCGACAAAGCGGATGTCGTGGATGAGTGGATCAATACCGAGTTGTTGCAGAGAGCCCAGATAGAGCTGCTGAATCTCCAGTGGTGAAGGCTTCAAGATGACCTGAAACTGATAGTAATGTTGTAAGCGGTTGGGGTTTTCCCCGTATCGACCGTCGGTGGGTCGACGTGAGGGCTGCACGTAGGCACAATTCCAGGGTTCCGGACCGATGGAACGTAAGAAAGTGGCTGAATGAAAGGTACCGGCACCCATTTCCATGTCGTAAGGTTGTAGAATGATACAACCCTGTTCGGCCCAATAGTGCTGAAGGGCGAAGATCAGACCCTGGAAGGTGGTTACATCGTACTGTGTTTGCTCAGAAGCTCGGTTCACGTCCGGATTCCGTTGAATTGGGTGGAAAATCCGTCATTATAACCAGGCATCCGAAGCATGGCTAACCGACTGATGTGTCCAGACGTTCATTTCCGTATAATTCCCCAACTCACGGTTCCAACTACTGATTTATGATGACTCAACAACGCAAGGCTGTTGCGCTGATCTCCGGAGGACTCGACTCGTTGCTCGCCGCCAGAGTCATGCAGGATCAGGGAATACATGTCGAGGGGCTCAATTTCTACACCGGATTCTGCGTGGAGGGCCATACCCATGCAATCCGCAAAAAAGACCAGAAAAAAAACAAAAGAAACAATGCATTATGGGTTGCAGAGCAACTCAATATCAAGCTCCACATCATCGATATCGTGGAGGAGTACAAACAGGTCGTGTTCAACCCGAAACATGGCTACGGGGCGAATCTGAACCCCTGTCTCGATTGCAAGATATTCATGGTCAGGAAGGCCTATGAGTGGATTCGACAGAAGGGTTTCGACTTCATCATTACCGGCGAGGTCATCGGCCAAAGACCGATGTCCCAGCGCAAGGACACCATGCCGGTGGTGGCGAGGGAATCAGGGGCCGAGGACCTGTTGCTGCGGCCCCTGTGCGCCAGGAATCTACCCGCCAGCCTGCCGGAGCGTGAAGGCTGGGTGAAGCGGGACAAACTCTACGACTTCAGCGGTCGCAACCGTAAACCACAAATGGCCCTGGCCAGGCATTTCGGTATCGAAGACTATGCCCAACCGGCCGGTGGTTGCTGCTTCCTCACCGATGCCCAATACTCGGTCAAGCTGGCGGATCTGTGGCGCGCGCGCGGCAGTAAACAGTACGAGATGGATGACATCATGTTGTTGAAGGTCGGCAGGCATCTGCGTCCGGCAGCCCATTTCAAGCTCATCGTCGCCCGCGAGGAGGGAGAAGGGAGTTTCCTGCAGGGTTATCGCAAGCAGTTTCCTCATCTCAATACCACGAGCCATCCGGGTCCCCTGACCTTGATCGACGGACGGGTGGAAGAGGCGGATCTCCTGCTGGCTGCCCGGATCGTGGCACGTTACAGCCAGGGCCGCGATGCAGCAGAGGTGGAGTTGAGCTACACCGATGGGACGGGTGAGACGAGACTGTTGAAAGTAGAACCGTTAAAACCCCATGAGATTCCAAAGGAGTGGTTCATTTGAAATCCGTTGTTCTGGATTGTCGTCGTCTGCTATGTCCGATGCCGGTGATTCGCGTGCAGAATCGGGTCGATGAGCTGCCTGCCGGAACGCTTCTCGAGGCGGTATGTACCGATCCCGGGGCGTTGAATGATATTCCGGCCTGGTGTCGCATCAATGGACACAAAGTGATCGAAACGAAACGATCCGATCAGGAGTACATCGTAATCTTGCAAGTTGGAGAAGCGGACTGACTGATGGATGCGCTGAGCGAGAGAAAAGAAACGCGCTACCGCCTGACCCGCCAGGCGACAATCGTGGGCGCCGTCGTGAATGTATTCTTGACACTGATCAAGATCTTCTTCGGTATCGTCGGTCAATCCCAATCCTTGCTGGCCGATGGCATCCACTCCTTGTCGGACCTGTTGTCTGACGCCCTGGTATTGTTTGCCGCACACCATGCCAGGAACGATCCGGATCAGGAACATCCCTATGGCCATGGTCGCTTTGAAACCGCTGCCACCATGGGCTTGGGAGCCTTTCTCATCCTCGTAGGTCTGGGTATCGTCTGGGATGCGGGAGAGCGCCTATTCCAGCCCGACGAGTTGCTGCAGCCTCACACCATCACGTTGTATGTGGCGCTTTTTTCCATCCTGGTCAAAGAGGCTTTGTATCACTACACCCAGTATCTCGCCCGGCTCATCAAGTCTGAACTGCTGCGGGCCAATGCCTGGCATCATCGTTCCGATTCGGTCTCATCGATCGTTGTCATGGTGGGTATAGGTGGGACCATGGCGGGTTTGCCCTATCTGGATGCCATTGCCGCGGTCCTGGTTGGTGTCATGATTGTGCATATCGGTTGGAGCCTGGGCTGGGGTGCCATGCAGGAACTGGTGGATGCGAGTCTGGAAGAAGAAAAAGTACAGGAGATTCGAGACATCATCAATTCGGTCTCCGGGGTCTCCAATATTCACATGTTGCGCACTCGTAAGATGGGCGGGCATGCCTCGGCGGATGTGCATGTGCAGGTCGATCCCTGGTTGAGTGTCTCCGAGGGGCATCGTATTTCAGAAGTGGTGCAGATGCGTCTGATCCAGGAAGTGGATATGCTTAGCGACGTGACGGTACACGTCGATCCGGAAGATGATGAGGAGGGGCCCAGTTGCGCTCAGCTGCCGCTACGCCGGCAGGCGGAAGCGCAGCTCGCCAAGCATTGGAAAGACATCGTCTGTTTTGATCAGAAGAAGCGTATCATCATGCACTATCTGTCGGGGCGGATCGACGTGGATCTGTATCTGCCACTGGATTGTTTCGATTCTCGTGAGCATGAGGCGGAACTCCGTACCGCCTATCAACGGGCGATCGAGAACTCCGATATTTTTAGAAATGTACGTATCTGGTTCGGATAGTCCATGATGGTGCAAAATTTTAGATAATGCACTATTTTTGTGCATCCGCTGTTATTTCCGTACTGTCTGGATTGAAGTAATGACTGAAGCCTGGATTAAAGCATGCTACCAATGACACTCAAATTTATCAGGATTTATAGGTACATGAGACGCTTAGTATATGTTGGATAACAGATACGAAAATGCCGGTTATTCATTAATAATTCGTGGCATGGATGATGCATTAGAGCGATACTCAAAGTGTCTGGTATATCGTTTTACCGGCTGTTAACACCCTTTGTATGAGCTGGCTGAAAAGTGTTTCAGCAATCAATAACAAACCTAGACTGGAGATACACATGGCCTCGAAAGCCCTCAAGATGATAAAAGACAATGATGTGAAGTTCGTCGATCTGCGCTTCACCGATACCCGTGGTAAGGAACAGCACGTCACACTGCCGGCCACTATGGTCAAAGAGGACATGTTCAAGGACGGTAAGATGTTCGACGGCTCCTCCATTGCAGGCTGGAAGGGCATCAATGAGTCTGACATGATCTTGATGCCGGAAGATGACACTGCGGTGATGGATCCTTTTTCGGATGAAAATACCCTGATCGTTCGTTGTGACATCCTCGAACCCACTACCATGCAGGGTTATGAGCGCGACCCACGTTCCGTGGCCAAGCGTGCCGAGGCCTATCTGCAGTCAACCGGCATCGCCGATGTCGCCTATTTCGGTCCCGAGCCGGAATTTTTCGTGTTCGATGACGTACGCTGGAATTCCGACATGAGTGGCTGCATGGTCAAGGTGGATTCCGATGAGGCCGAATGGAACTCCGAGCGGGTCTATCAAGACGGCAACATCGGTCATCGTCCGGGTGTGAAAGGGGGCTATTTCCCGGTACCGCCGGTTGACTCACTGCACGATCTGCGTGGCGCCATGTGCCTGGCCATGGAAGAGATGGGTGTAGTGACCGAGGTACACCATCACGAAGTGGCCACTGCCGGCCAGTGCGAGATCGGCACCAAGTTCAGCACCCTGGTGCAGCGCGCCGACTGGGTGCAGATCCAGAAATACTGTACATGGAACGTCGCCCATGCCTACGGCAAGACCGTTACCTTCATGCCCAAGCCGCTAGTCGGTGACAATGGTTCCGGTATGCATGTCCACCAGTCCCTGGGTAAAGCCGGAGAAAATATTTTTGCCGGTGATCAGTACGGTGGGCTTTCTGAAACTGCTCTCTACTACATCGGTGGCATCATCAAGCACGCTCGCGCTTTGAATGCCTTCACCAACGCCTCCACCAACTCCTACAAGCGCCTCGTGCCGGGCTTCGAGGCCCCGGTCATGTTGGCCTACTCGGCCCGTAACCGTTCCGCTTCCATCCGTATTCCTTGGGATGCCAGCCCGAAAGGTCGGCGTATCGAGGTGCGTTTCCCCGATCCGACCGCCAATCCCTATCTGGCCTTTGCGGCCATGATGATGGCCGGTCTGGACGGCATAATGAACAAGATTCATCCCGGTGATGCCATGGACAAGGACCTGTACGATCTGCCGGCGGAAGAAGCGGCAAACATTCCCACCGTCTGTTACAGCCTGGACATGGCGTTGGATGCACTCGATGCGGATCGTGGCTTCCTGACAGAAGGTAATGTATTTACCGATGACCTGATCGACGGTTATATCGCGCTGAAGATGGATGAGGTGACCCGGATTCGGATGACCACCCATCCTATCGAATTCGATATGTATTACAGCTTGTAAAACCTATGAGACAGGGAAGTCCGTCATAAACTGAAATCTGTTCTGTAAGAACAGTGGCATAGAGCATCTCCTGTTACAGGGAGATGCTTTTTTTGTTGTTTGATATTGCAGTTCAGGATATCAAACTGGATGTATCGGATCGCTGCGACCCGGGTTGCGGGTTTTTTGAACTCGATCGCCTATTCAATGATACAGGCCTGGTCTATTCTT
>Ga0316596_1000062_pt1 | contig 12218 bp, 13 predicted proteins | sample S_170502SBrCrA_R_FD_207793 | JGI IMG/M metagenome (GOLD analysis project Ga0316596, IMG submission 207793) | Metatranscriptome of rhizosphere microbial communities from salt marsh grasses in Alabama, United States - S_170502SBrCrA (Metagenome... | ecosystem: Host-associated > Plants > Roots >... | reverse complement strand
GTCGAAGATCAGGGTCAGGTCCGGGCGAAGGTCCCCTTGGACCAGCTCCTCCAGGAGGGCGATGGGGCGGTGGTCCATCCCGCGCCCACCCCCCTGATAGGCGTAAGTGGCATCGGTGAAACGGTCGCACAGGACCCAAGTCCCCTGCGCCAGGGCAGGAACCAGGACCTTGTCCAGGTGCTCGGCCCGAGCGGCAAACACCAGGAGCAGCTCGGTGATGGCGGCCATCCCCGCGTTGCCCCGATCGAGCAGGAGACCGCGGATCCGCTCGGCCACCGGGGACCCGCCGGGCTCCCGACTGGTGAACACCGGGATGCCGAGTCCCAACAGGGCCTGGCGCAGCGGTTCCATCTGGGAGGACTTTCCAGCCCCTTCGATCCCCTCCAGGGTGATGAATCGTCCGCGCATCCCCATTCCCTGACCTCCTGGATCAGGGTCTGCCAAGCTGGTATTGACGCACGGCGGCATTGTGCTCCTCCAAGGTCCTGGAGAACACATGGGTGCCGTCCCCCCGGGCGACGAAATAGAGGCTATCCCCCGCCTCGGGGTGCAGGGCAGCGTGAATAGCCTCACGCCCGGGCAGGGCAATGGGGGTGGGAGGGAGTCCGTCGATCACATAGGTGTTATAGGGAGTGGGCTCCCGGAGGTCTTCCCGGCGCAGATCGCCGTCGAACCGCTCACCGAGGCCATAGATCACGGTGGGGTCCGTCTGCAGGCGCATCCCCTTCTCGAGACGGCGGGCAAAGACCCCGCCAATGGCGGGTCGCTCGGCCGCAACCGCCGTCTCCTTCTCGATGATGGAGGCGAGAATCAGTGCCTGATAGGGGGTCTCGATGGGCAGCCCCTCGCCCCTCTGCTCCCATTCCTCGGCCAGGACCTGGTCCATGCGCTCGAAGGCCCGACGCAGCACCTCCAGATCTGGGGTGCCCCGGGGAAAATGGTAGGTATCCGGGAACAGCCGACCTTCCGGGTGCTCTCCGGGGCGACCCAGGGCCTCCATCAGCTCCTCATCGGTCTTGCCCGCGAGGTCGGGGCTGAAGCGGGGGTCGGCGGCGATGGCCGCCACCGCCTGGCGGAAGGTCCAACCCTCAACCAGGGTAACGGGGTATTGGACCACCTTGCCCGAGGTCAACCGTTCCAGCACATCCGTCGGCCGCATCCCCTGGGTCAGCTCGAACTCACCCGCCTTGAGCCGCCCCTGGTCACCCCTCTGGAGGGCCAAGGCGAGGAAGTAATAAGGATGGGGGAGGATGCCAAGCCTGGTCAGGTCATCCGCCACCTGGCGAAGGGTGGCACCCCGCGGGACATCGAAGGCGGCCGAAGGCCCTTGCAGCGTCACCGGCGTCGCCAGGAAGCACCGATAATCCGCCAAGAGCCCTCCCAGCAGGAAGGCGGCGGCCAGCAACAGGATGTTGAACAGGGCGCGCCGGATCATGCTCCCCCCTCTGAAATCTGGGCATCTCGCCGGAGGATCCGAATCAGGTCCAGGGGAAGGTCCTCAGGGTCATAGTCTCGGTCAGCGAGACGGCGCACGGGCCAGACGCCCAGCACGGAATTGGTGAGGAACAGCCCCCGAGCACCGTGGAGATCCGCCGGATTCAAACGCATCAGCGTACAGGAGATCCCGAGCCCCTCCGCCAGCTCGATCGCCAGGGCACGCACGGTGCCGGCGATCCCGCAATGCTGGACCTGGGGGGTCCTGAGCCCGACACCGTCCCACAGGAAGAGATTCGTCATGGTACCCCCGATGATCTCCCCCCCCGGGCCCGTCATGAGTCCCTCCGCAATCTCGGGATCCGACCATTCGGCCCGCGCCAGGACACTGTCCAGCCGGTTGAGATGTTTGAGCCCTGCTAGGGCAGGATTACGGGTGGCCGGAGTACGGCAGATTCGGATCACCACTCCCCTCGAAGACCACGGCACCGGGTACTCGGGCACTGGGTGCAGAGAGAGGATCCGTCGAGGCCGCGTGTCGGGAGGCGGGGCGTAGCCCCGGCCGCCGTCGCCTCGGGTCACCACGAGCTTGAGCACCCCGCTGCAAGCCCCTTGGAGCAGCTGATCGACCTCATCTGCGACGGCCTGCTCCGGGGGCGGGGGAAAACCGAGCCGCCGGCATCCATCGTCGAGCCGCCTCCAATGCCTGCTCCACTGACAGGGGCGTCCTTCACGGACCAGCAGGGTCTCGAACAGGCCGTCCCCATAGCTTAGCCCGCGGTCCGTGGCGGGGAGCCGCTCGTCGGGCACGCCGTCGATCAGGCAGCGCACCGGCTCCCACCCACCGGCCACGGATCGACCGAAGCGCTCCCCCAGGGGGCCCGGCCGACGATTAGGGCCGGCGGAAGATCAGGGTTCCGTTGGTGCCCCCAAAGCCGAAGGAGTTCGTAAGGGCATACTCGATCGGCATCTCCCGGGCGGTGTTCGGGACGCAGTCCAGGTCGCACGCGGGGTCGGGGGTCTCGTAGTTGATGGTGGGCGGTGCCACTTGGTCGCGGATGGCCAGGATGCTGAAGATGGCCTCCGCTCCCCCAGCGGCGCCCAGCATATGACCGGTCATGGACTTGGTGGAGCTCACTGGGACCCGATACGCTTGCTCCCCAAAGGCGCGCTTGACAGCCCGGACCTCCGCGGCGTCACCGGCGGGCGTGGAGGTGCCATGGGCGTTGATGTAGTGGATCTGGTCCGGGTTGACGCCCGCATCCTCCATGGCGAGACGCATGCACTCGGAGGCGCCCGCTCCGTCTTCCGAAGGGGAGGTCATGTGGAAGGCATCCGAGTTCATGCCGAAGCCCACCAGCTCCGCATAGATCCGTGCACCTCGGGCCATTGCCCGTTCGTACTCCTCCAGGACCACCACCCCCGCTCCATCGCTGAGGACGAAGCCATCGCGATCCCGATCGAAGGGACGGCTGGCCCGCTCCGGGTCTTCGTTACGGGTGGAGAGGGCCCGCGCCGCGGCAAAACCGCCGAGCCCCACCGGAGAGGTACCCATCTCGGCTCCTCCGGCGACCATGGCATCCACATAGCCGTGACGGATCATGAGCCCCGCCTCGCCGATATTGTGGGTGCCGGTGGCGCACGCGGAGACGATGGAATAGTTTGGCCCCTGAAGCCCGAATTTGATCGAGAGATCCCCCGCGACCATGTTGATGATGTTCGCAGGGACGAAAAAGGGTGAGATACGCCGTGGCCCCTTGGTTCGATAGATCTCGTAGTTGTTCTCGATCCCGGTGATGCCGCCGATACCAGCGCCGATCGCCACACCGATACGGCGTCGGTTCGAGTCGTCGATGGTCAGACCCGAATCCGCGATGGCCTGGCAGCCCGCAGCCATGCCGTAGTGGATGAACTTGTCCATCTTCTTGGCGTCCTTCTCCGACACGTACTCCGTCGGATCGAAGCCATCGATGGAGCCGCCGAAGCGGGTCGTGAAGCCGGAAACGTCAAAGTGCGTGATCGGCCGGATCCCGCTCTTGCCCGCGAGGATGTTGCCCCAGGACGACTCCACGTTCAGGCCGACCGGGGTTACCAGGCCAAGTCCGGTCACTACGACACGTCTACGTGACATTGTCTAACCTCTCGATCGAGCCGCTGGGGAAGGCCAAGCGCCGCTCGCGAGACCCGTCCCGCGGGCGGCCGCCCTTCCTGATTCGAAGCAAATCGCCTCAGCCCATGTGCTCGTTGATGTAGTTGATGGCCTGCTGGACCGTGGTGATCTTCTCGGCGTCCTCATCCGGGATCTCGGTCTCGAACTCTTCTTCCAACGCCATCACCAGCTCGACGGTATCGAGTGAATCCGCTCCCAGATCGTCGACAAAGGAGGCCTCTGTGGTGACCTCTTCTTCTTTCACCCCCAATTGCTCGACGACGATCTTCCGAACCCGCTCTTCAACGCTACTCATCTGAGTCGATCCTCCGATTGGAAAATGGGCGGCCCGAACACGGCCACGCGGTATTCTAGTGACATTCGAGGGGCGATGAAAGCACGCTCGCTCCCCCAAAATATCCCTAACGACTTGATTCTTGGGCCTCTGCGACGTCGCGCAGCCGCTCAGAGCATGTACATGCCGCCGTTCACGTGCAGGGTCTCGCCGGTGATGTAGCCAGCCTCCGGCGAAACCAAGAAGAGCACGGCAGCGGCCACGTCCTCCGGGGAGCCGAGCCGAGCGAGCGGAATTTCGCCGATCAGGGCCTCCCGCTGGGCATCCCCCAGGGCACGCGTCATGTCCGTCTCGATGAAGCCCGGGGCGACGCAATTCACCGTGATACCCCGAGCGCCCACCTCCCGCGCCAGGGACTTGGTGAACCCCATCATGCCCGCCTTGGAGGCCGCGTAGTTGGTCTGACCGGCGTTGCCTCGGACGCCTACCACCGAGGCGATGCTGACGATGCGTCCCTTGCGCGCCTTGGTCATGGCACGAAGACAGGCCTTCGAGACCCGATAGAGTGAGCCCAGATTGGTGTCGATGACCCTGTGCCAGTCGTCGTCCTTCATCCGCATCAGCAGGGCGTCCCGCGTGATCCCGGCGTTGTTGACCAGGATGGTCGGAGGACCGAGGACCTCCCCCACCAGGGCGAGCGCGGCGTCCACGGAGGCCGAATCGGCCACGTCCAGGACCAGCCCAAGCCCCCGGCACCCCGCGTCGCGCAACGCCTGATCGATGGCAGCGGCTCCCGCGTCGGTCGTGGCCGTGCCCGCGACCGCCGCCCCCCGCTTGGCAAGCGCCGTCAGGATGGCCCGACCGATGCCCCGCGAGGCCCCGGTCACCAGTGCGATTTCACCCTCAAGCATGGTCTCTCGCCTCCAGGGCAACCGCCAAGGACTCCGGGTCGCAGACCCGAAGTGTGCTCAGGCCATTGGCGATGCGCTTGTTGAGTCCGGCCAGCACCTTTCCCGGCCCGCACTCGATCGCCAGCGTCACCCCAGACGCGGCCACCGCCTGGACCGTCTCCACCCAACGTACCGGACTGTAGAGCTGGGCCACCAGCCGCTCGCGCAGATCCGCGACCCCCTTCGCAACTGACACATCCACGTTGTGGAGCACCGGCACACGCGGCATGCGCAGGTCCACCTCCTGCAACCGCTCCGCCAAGCGCGCTGCGGCCGGGCGCATCAAGGCGCAATGGGAGGGGACGCTCACCGGCAGAACCACCGCGCGCTTTGCGCCGGCCGATCGAGCCGCAGCGACCGCTCGCTCCACCGCCGCCTTCGCGCCAGCGATCACCACCTGGCCGGGCGCGTTGAAATTGACCGCCTCCAGTACCTCACCCTCCGCCTGCGCCTCGCACAGCGCAATGACACCGGCATCATCGAGACCGAGGACGGCCGCCATTGCCCCCTTGCCCGCAGGCACGGCCTCTTGCATGAAGCGCGCACGATCCGCGGCGAGCCGGATGCCATCCTCAAAGGTCAGGGCGCCCGAGGCAACGAGGGCGGTGTACTCGCCCAGGCTGTGCCCCGCCATGATGGTCGCGGGGGAGCCGCCGGCCTCCAGCCAGATGCGCCAGGCCGCGATGCCCGCGGCAAGCATGGCCGGCTGGGTGTTCGAGGTCTCGTCCAGGGCCTCGCTGGGGCCGCGGCTGGTCAGATCCCAAAGGTCCCTTCCGAGGGCCTCCGATGCCTCACCGAAGACGTCTCGAACGCCTGGGTGGTCGCTCGCGAGCTTCTGGAGCATCCCAACAAATTGGGACCCCTGTCCGGGGAAGAAGACGGCAAGTTTGGGTGCTGGAGTCATTCGCCGATGTCTCGATAGGCTGCTGGGGTCAGTATCGGGCCAGTACAGAGCCCCAGGTGAAGCCGCCGCCGAAGGCCTCCATCAGCAGCATCTCGCCACGGCGAATGCGCCCGTCCCGCACGGCCTGATCGAAGGCCAGGGGGATGGACGCGGCCGAGGTGTTTCCGTGCTCGGCCACCGTCACCACCACACGATCCATGGGCAGGTCGAGCTTACGGGCCGTCGCCTGGATGATGCGAATGTTGGCCTGGTGGGGAATCAGCCAGTCGATATCCGCCTTGCCAAGCCCGTTGGCCTCCAGGGTCTCATCGACGATGCGCCCAAGGGTGGTGACCGCCATGCGGAAGACCTCGTTGCCCTTCATCTCCATGTGCGCGTTGGCGCAGTCCCCATTGCCCAGCCCGCCGGGGATCTGGAGCAGGTCCTTGTAAGCCCCATCCGCGTGCAGGTGGGTGGAGATGAGGCCCGGCTCCTCGGCCGCCCCCAGGACCACAGCCCCGGCCCCGTCGCCGAACAGGACACAGGTCCCCCGATCGGTCCAGTCGATGACCCGGGAGAGGGTCTCGGCACCGACCACCAAGGCGCGGCGCGCCGCCCCCGTGCGGATGAACTTGTCGGCCACCCCGAGCGCATAGACGAACCCGGTGCAGACCGCCTGCAGGTCGAAGGCCGGGCAGCCATGGACGTCGAGGCGCTGCTGCAGCAGACAGGCGGTACTCGGGAAGAACTGATCCGGAGTGGTGGTGGCCACTAGGATCAGGTCCAGGTCCCCGGGGGAGACCCCGGCCGCGTCCAAGGCTAGGCGCGATGCCTGCTCGGCCAGGTCGCAGCAAGTCTCGCCCTCGGAGACCAGGTGCCGTTTCTCGATCCCGGTGCGCTCGCGAATCCAGGCATCGGTGGTATCGACCATGGCCTCGAGCTCGGCATTGGTCATCACCCGCTCGGGGAGATAACCGCCGGTCCCGAGGATTCGGGAGTAGATCATCAGGCGGTCGCCCTGAGGTGGCCGTTGTCCAGGTGGCGCCCGACCTGCTCGGCGATGTGCCTGGGGATGTCGCAGTGGATCTCCTTCTCCGCGATTCGGATCGCGTTCTCGAACGCGATCTCGTCAGCCCCCCCGTGGCTCTTGATCACGATGCCCCGCAACCCAAGGAGGCTGGCCCCGTTGTATTGACGGGGGTCCATGGTGCGACGAAAACGTTTTAGGATGGGCAGCGCCGCGAGCCCCGCCACGCGGGTCAGGAGGTTGCGCTCGAACTCCGCCCGCAGCAGGTGGCGCACCAGCTTGGCCACCCCCTCGCTGCTCTTGAGGGCCACGTTGCCCACGAAGCCGTCGGAGACCACCAGATCCACGTTGCCGAGGTAGATATCGTCCCCCTCGACGTAGCCGATGTAGTTCAGGTTGCTCGCCGCCAGCAACTCATGGGCCTGCTTCACCTGCTCGTTGCCCTTGATCTCTTCTTGGCCGATGTTGAGGAGGGCCACCCGCGGCTGCGCGACCCCGTCCACCGCCTTCACCAGCTCGCTGCCCATGACGGCGAATTGGAAGAGATGCTCCGCGGTGCAGTCCACGTTGGCGCCCAAGTCGAGCATGTGGGTGTCCCCGTGCAGCGACGGCACTGCGGTGATGATCGCCGGTCGATCGACATGGGGCAGGGTCTTGAGGACGAAGCGGGCGGTGGCCATGAGGGCGCCGGTGTTGCCGGCGCTTACGCAGGCATTGGCCTCGCCGCTCTTGACCAGATCGATCGCCACGCGCATCGAGGAGTCTTTCTTGTTGCGCAGCGCCTTGGAGGGGGCCTCGTCCATGCCCACGGTCTCACTCGCATGCCGCACTCGGACCCGATCGGGGGCCTTGTCCCCGAGCTGGGCGCGGATGCGATCCTGATCGCCCACAAGGATCAAATCCGTGTTTCGGGCATGGGACAGATAGCGCAGGGCCGCCGGCACCACGACGTCGGGGCCTATGTCTCCCCCCATGGCGTCCAGGGCGATCGTATGGCGGCCACTCACGGACTTGAGAGCGCCCTGGATCGGACGAGGCTTGGCGTTGGAGGTGATGAGGACCCCAGGGTCAGGGTCGTCCATCACTCTGTCTTATCCAGGACCTTGCGTCCGCGATAGAAGCCGTCGCTGGAGACGTGGTGCCGACGATGCACCTCGCCGCTCGTGGGCTCTACCGATAGGGCGGGCTTGGACAGCGCGTCGTGGGAACGGCGCATGTCGCGCTTGGACGGGGTCTTGCGATTCTGGGGTACGGCCATGTCTTCTCTCCCTAGGTGCCCCGTGCCGATGGCTCACCGGGGACACCCGCGTAGGGGCCACTTGAAACGAATCGACCGCACCCGCCAGGGATGCCGCCGTCAACCTTCGCTGCCCTTGCCGGGGTCTGCGGTCGCCCCCTGGAGCGCGACGAGCGCCGCGAAGGGGTTCTCTCGCCTCGGCTCCTCGACGGGGCCCCCATCTCGGCTCGGGATCGGGGGCTCGCAGTGTCCTTGTTCGTGGCGCGGGACCTGGGGGAGCGCCAGCAGCAGCTCGTCTTCCACCAGATCCAGGGGCCGAATCACATCCGCTTCGACCAGGACCGGATCCAGGTGATCCGGCAGACCCTGACCCTCGGCATCACTGCGCACCAACGCCAATTCGATGGACCCGCGCAGGGGAACCCGCACCTCCCCGAGGCAACGCTGACAGACCAGCCGGACGGTCAGCTGCGCTCCCCCAACGACCACGGGCCGCGCCTCTGAATCCCGCCCGAACCGGAGATCGAAACGGGCGGGCCACTCGGCGGAGCCGTCCTGGGCCGCGAGGGCATCGCTCAATCTCGGGAGCTCCGGGGCAAAGGCCTCGCCCGCGAAACCTTGCTCGACCGCGACCGCCCGCCACGGATCGATCCTGCGACCTGGATCACGGGAATCGGGCGCCGACATAAGCAGGCAAAGATAGCCGATCACGCGAGCGCTCGTCAAACGGGCGCTGGAACCTTGTCGCTGTAACGAGCGCGGTCTCTGAACCTGAAGCGCCGGTAGGGCCTGACCGCCGGCCGGCCCCCGCCGCCGCGCCTCAGCCCTCGAACGGGTGGCGCCGCACCAGGGTCTGGTTGCGGTCCGGGCCCGTGGAGATCAGGTCGATTGGCAGGCCGCTGAGCCGTTCGATAGTCTCCAGATAGGAGCGGGCATTGGGCGGCAGCGCATCGAATGTGGTCGTCCCAAGGGTCGACTCGGACCAGCCCGGCAGGTCCAGATACCGAGGCTTGCATCGGACCAGGGCATCGGCGCCCACCGGAGGCACCTTGAGCTGCCGACCGTCCACCTCGTAGGCGGTACAGACCCTGATCGTCTCCATCCCGTCCAGGACGTCCAGCTTGGTGATGCACAGACCCGTCACGCTATTGATGGCGAAGGCGCGCCTCAGGGCCACCATGTCGAGCCAGCCGCATCGCCGCTTGCGCCCAGTAGTGGCACCGAACTCGTGTCCGCGCTCGCCGAGCCGGTCCCCGTCCTCGTCGAACAGCTCCGTGGGGAAGGGCCCTGCACCCACCCGAGTCGTATAGGCCTTGACGATGCCGAGGACATAATCCAAGTCCTTGGGCCCCACCCCGCTGCCGCTGCACGCGCCGCCCGCGGTCGTATTGGAGGAGGTCACATAGGGGTAGGTCCCGTGATCGATGTCGAGCAGGGAGCCCTGGGCCCCCTCGAAGAGCACATTGCCCCCCGACTCACGCAATGCATGGAGCTCCCCGGGAACGTCGACCACCATGGCCCGGATCTGCTCCGCTTGGGCCAATGCCTCCTCCAGGATGGCGCCGCATTCCAGGGTCTCGGACTTGAAGTACTGGGCCAGACTGAAGTTGTGATAGTCCAGCACCTCACGGAGCCGCTCCGCGAAGTGTGCCTCGTCGAGGAGCTCCCCGAGCCGGATGCCCCGGCGAGAGGTCTTGTCTTCGTAGGCGGGGCCTATGCCCCGACCCGTCGTGCCGATGGCCTTAGCCCCCCGGGCGCGCTCCCGGGCATGGTCCAGGGCGATGTGGTAGGGCAGGATGAGTGGACAGGCGGCGCTGATACCCAGACGCTCTCGCACGGGAACCCCGCAGCCCTCCAGCATCCCCAGCTCCTCCAGCAGGGCCGCGGGCGAGAGCACTACCCCGTTACCGATCAGGCACCGTACACCCTCGCGGAGGACACCGGAGGGGACCAGATGCAGGATCGTCTGGGCACCATCGATGACCAGGGTATGACCCGCGTTGTGCCCCCCCTGGAAGCGCACCACGGCGGCGGCGCGGTCCGTCAACAGGTCGACGACCTTGCCTTTTCCCTCGTCACCCCACTGGGTGCCGATCACCACTACATTCTTACCCATCGCTGCCCTTCCTAACCCTCACCGATCGCTTTCAATACCCAACCTGAGGCCCCGTGCACCAGGCGCTCACCGCAGCCCAGGGCGCGCGGGTCCTCGTCGGCCCCGGGTAGGGCCGTGACGACCCGACGCCCGGCCCGGCGCAGGTCCTCGACAGCAGCCAGCAGCCCCTGGTCAGAGGACCAGGGGGCATAGACCGCGGGTCCGTCCCCATAACGCTCTTGCAGACCGGCCCCCAGCCGCAGCAGACCCTTAAGGTCCGCGCTGAACCCGACCGCGGGTCGGGCCCGACCGAAGACTCGACCAATGTCGTCGTAGCGCCCGCCACGCGCGATCTCCAGGCCCCAGCCGGGCACAAAGGCGGCGAATACGGCGCCGGTCTTGTAGCGGTAGCCGCGCAGCTCCGCCAGGTCGTAATGGACCGAGATCTCGGGCAAAAACCGCTGGAGCGCCTCCGCCAGCCTGCGCAGATAGTCGAGTGCCTCCTGGACCCGCGCATCGGCCTCGGCAAGCACCTTCGTCGCTCGCTCCAGGGCATCGTCTCCACTGAGCTCCGCCAGCCCGACCAGCATCCGGGAGAGCCTGGCATCCAGGCCCAGTCCGGCAACCTGCTCCTCGATCTCGGGCACCGCCTTGCGCTGCAGGGCATCGAAGAGCGCGTGCTCCTGCCGGTCATCGAGCCCCGCCTGCCGCGCCAAACCGCGGAAGATGCCCACGTGCCCTAAATCCAGATAGCAGGTCCCTATCCCCGCCGTGCGTAGGGTCAGGAGGATCAGGCGCAGGATCTCGATGTCACTCTCGATCCCACCGTGCCCGTAGATCTCGGCCCCGATCTGGTAAGGGCTACGCGTACCGGCGAATCCGTCGGCGCGCGTGTGCAGGACGGTGCCCAGATAGCACAGCCGCGTGGGCGACTCGCGGCGCAGCTGATGGGCATCCATGCGCGCCACCTGGGGCGTCATGTCCGCCCGCACCCCGAGCAGCCGCCCGGTGACCTGGTCCGTCAGCTTGAAGGTCTGAAGGTCGAGATCCTGCCCGGTCCCGGTCAGGAGCGAATCCAGGAAGTCGACAAAGGGGGGAATGACCAGCTCATAGCCCCAGGATCGGTAGAGATTCAGGAGATCCCTGCGCAAGGACTCCAAGATCTGGGCATGGGGCGGCAGGACCTCCTCGATCCCGGCCGGCAATAGCCAGCGGTCCTCGTCCATCGCCATTCTTCAATTCACCCAGTACAGCAGGCCCACGCCGATCACCATGCTGACCAAGCCAGCCAGCCGCAGGGCACGATCTCCCTCCGACGTCACCTGGAGCAGGGCACGCTTGAAGCTACTTGGGTTGAGAAAGGGCCAGATGCCCTCGATCACCAGCAGAAGCGCGATCGCGACGAGGAGGTCTCGCACCAGAATCCCAACACACAGCCCAGAGTGTACGTCCGGGGACCTGGGACGGGAGGCCCCTGAGCGCCTGATTCAAAGATGTGGAGTGTCCCAGACCTGGTGGTGTTTGTCCAACCTCAGACGCGGCGCGGGGCAGTCCAAACGGACTTCGATTCGGGGCGGATTGCAGCGCAAACCACCCGCGAGAGACAAGGGGGGCGGCGGCTCCTCTGCGGCGACCAGGGACTTGGGGAGGCGCCCCCAGCCGTCCTCAGCGATATTGCCGCAGATACCACCACTCGAACCCTCGTTTCATCCAGTGGAAGGGTCGCATGGCCGGCAGGACGATGTTGCGCGACTCGGTTCGGGCCACCAGCATGCCGCTGTCGTTGGTATCGACGATGCAGATGAGCTCCGCCTTGAAGGTCTCCTTGGGCTCTCGACCCTGAAGCTCCGCGGCCAGATTACCGGCCGCTGCCTTGGCCTGGAGGTCCGCCATGTGGGCCTGCTTGGGCATCCAGTCGGGCCCAGGGAAGCTTCCCGAGTCGCCCGCCACGTAGACCCGCTCGAAACCGGGCACCCGACACTGGGCATCCGCCTGGATCAGGCCACCCGGGGATCGTGGCAGGTCCGTCTTGTCGAACCAGGCGTTGCCGGTCATGCCGGGCATGAACAGAATCAGGTCCGCCGGGAAGTCGCCTCCCTCGGCCTGCACCTGATTGGAGGTGAAGCCCTTGAGCTTGTGGCCCAGGTG
>Ga0316596_1000061_pt1 | contig 12225 bp, 24 predicted proteins | sample S_170502SBrCrA_R_FD_207793 | JGI IMG/M metagenome (GOLD analysis project Ga0316596, IMG submission 207793) | Metatranscriptome of rhizosphere microbial communities from salt marsh grasses in Alabama, United States - S_170502SBrCrA (Metagenome... | ecosystem: Host-associated > Plants > Roots >... | reverse complement strand
TCACCGCGACGAAAACCACACTTCAAGATACGCAGATAACCACCCGGCCGTGCTTCATAACGCGGGCCGAGCTCATTGAACAGCTTGGTCACCATGTCACGATTGCGAATGCGATCGAAGGCAAGGCGACGATTGGCAACGGAGTCGGACTTGGCGCGCGTGATCAGCGGCTCTACGACACGGCGCAGTTCCTTCGCCTTGGGTACAGTGGTCTTGATGACCTCATGTTCAAACAGCGAGGCTGCCATGTTGCGGAACATAGCCTTGCGATGGCTGCTGTTACGATTAAGTTGACGACCTGATTGACGATGACGCATGGGATGTTCCTTATAACTCTATCTTTGATAACCCAAAATTAGCGATTTGCCTGTTAGGCGATTTCACGCTGTTCTTTCAGGCTGGCAGGTGGCCAGTTTTCCAAGCGCATACCCAATGACAGGCCCTTGGTTGCCAACACACTCTTGATCTCGGTCAGTGACTTCTTGCCCAGGTTCGGCGTCTTCAGCAGCTCGACCTCGGTACACTGGATCAGGTCACCTATATAGTAAATTTGTTCAGCCTTCAGGCAGTTTGCCGAACGCACGGTGAGTTCGAGATCGTCAACCGGGCGCAGCAAAATGGGATCGACATCAGGCTCTTCAGATTTGGCCGTTGCTTCTTCGCGGCTCTGCAGATCAACGAAGGTCGACAACTGATCCTGCAGGATTGTCGCGGCCGAACGCACCATTTGTTCCGGATCCATGGAGCCGTCAGTTTCGAGCTCGATGATCAATTTGTCCAGATCAGTGCGCTGTTCCACACGGGCGCGTTCCACGGAGTAGGCAACACGCTCAACCGGGCTAAAGGAGGCGTCGAGTTGCAGACGTCCAATGACGCGATCTTCATCACTGCCCTTGCGTGCCGTAGAAGCCTCATAGCCACGACCGGTAGCAATCTTCAGCGTCATCTTGAGTGACCCATTTTTGGTCAGATGCGCGATAACCTGATCGGGATTGACCAGTTCAACGTCATGATCCAGGGTGATATCCGCTGCGGTAACAGGGCCTTCACCCTTCTTCTCCAGGGTTAAGGTCGCTTCGTCACGCGAATGCATGCGGAAGGACAGCCCCTTTAGGTTGAGCAGGATATCAATAACATCCTCTTGCACACCTTCGATGGTGCTGTACTCGTGTAAAACCCCATCGATCTGGGCTTCAACCACCGCACAACCGGGAATCGATGACAACAGGATACGACGCAAGGCATTGCCGAGCGTATGGCCAAAACCGCGTTCCAAGGGCTCTAGTGTCACCTTGGCATGACGGTCATTGTAGACCTGCACATTGACGATACTTGGCTTTAAAAAATCAGACAATAAACCCTGCATGGATTTTCCTCCCTCGCCTTCCGGTACGATGTTGTTGCCCGTTAGTACAAATTCATTGCAATGATGATCACGGTAACGTTGTTATGTGATCGTTGGTACTCGAATAGTTTTGAATTCGACTACGCTTTTTGATCGCTTACTTGGAGTACAACTCCACGATCAAGTGCTCATTAATCTCTGAAGACAGCTCGCTGCGCTCAGGACGCGACTTAAAGATACCCGTCATTTTCTTCGCATCGACATCAATCCAATCGGCAAAACCACGCTGACTGGCCATATCCATGGACGACTGGATGCGTAGCTGATTGCGGCTACCTTCACGTACCGCCACTTCATCAGCAGGATTCACCTGGTAAGAGGGAATAGTCACTGTGGTGCCATTGACGGCAATAGCCTTATGACGAACCAGCTGGCGGGCCTCATTACGGGAAGCGGCAAAGCCCATGCGATAGACCACTGTATCCAGTCGGGATTCCAGCGCTTGCAACAGGTTTTCACCGGTCGCGCCCTTGCGGCTATCGGCCGATTGATAATAGAGACGGAACTGCTTCTCGAGGATGCCGTAGGTACGACGCATCTTTTGCTTCTCACGCAACTGGGTCGCGTAATCCGAGGTCCGGGTACGACGCTGGCCATGCTGACCGGGCGGGAAAGCACGATTCTCCATAGCGCACTTGTCGCTGTAACATTTCTCGCCTTTGAGGAAAAGCTTGGCGCCTTCACGGCGACACTGGCGACACTTGGGACCTATATATCTAGCCATTCTTTATGCTCCGAACTTAAACACGACGACGTTTCGGCGGACGACAACCATTGTGCGGAATCGGCGTCACGTCAGTAATACTGGTGATATTGAAACCATGCGAATTCAGTGCACGGATGGCGGATTCACGTCCCGGACCCGGGCCCTTGACGCAAACATCCATATTCTTCATACCCATTTCCTTGACCGCATTGGCGACGCGTTCAGCAGCGACCTGGGCGGCAAACGGGGTGCTCTTGCGTGAACCACGGAAACCTGAACCACCAGCGGTGGCCCAGGCCAGGGCATTGCCCTGACGGTCCGTTACCGTGACGATGGTATTGTTAAATGACGCATGAACGTGGGCGATACCATCAACAACGTTCTTTTTGACTTTCTTGCGAGTGCGAGGACTTGCCATGCCAGTAACCTGTCTGAGTGCGAAAAATTTAGTAAATTAAATAAGTTAGCGTGATTTACTTACGAACCGCGCGGCGCGGACCCTTACGGGTGCGAGCGTTGGTACGGGTACGCTGCCCGCGCACCGGCAAACCACGGCGATGGCGAATACCACGGTAGCAGCCCAAATCCATCAGGCGCTTGATATTCATGGAAACTTCACGTCGCAGGTCGCCCTCGACGTCAAATTTGGCCACTTCGCTACGCAGACCTTCGAGCTCTTGCTCTGTCAGGTCTTTGATTTTGGCATCCGTTTTTACACCAGCCGCAGCACAAATCTGCCGTGCCCGTGTCGGACCGATGCCGTAAATTGCCGTCAGCGCAATAACCGTATGTTTTTGCGTCGGAATATTGATACCCGCTATACGCGCCATTCAAAAATCTCCAAAATCAAGTCGTCGCGGAAAGCCCGCAATTGTAATCAGTTTTCCGTCTCTCAGCAAGAGTGACGGCCAGTAAAGGCGTCGGTTAGCCCTGCCGTTGCTTGTGGCGGGGATCTGCGCAAATTACACGCACCACGCCCTTGCGGCGGATAATCTTGCATTTATTGCAAATCTTTTTTACTGAAGCACGCACTTTCATGTCTATTCTCCAAACAACACTTTCTGGTTCAGGCCGGTTAGATACCGCTACGGCCATAACCCTTTAAATTGGCCTTTTTCATCAGACCTTCGTACTGGTGCGACATCAGATGGGCCTGGATTTGGGAAATGAAATCCATCACCACCACCACGATGATCAACAACGATGTGCCGCCAAAATAAAATGGCACATTCCAATAGACGATCATAAATTCAGGCAATAAACAGACAGCGGTAATGTAAATCGCACCCACCAGGGTTAAACGTGACATGACGCCATCTATATATTTGGCCGTATTCTGCCCGGGGCGAATACCCGGAATGAACGCGCCGGAGCGCTTCAGGTTATCCGCCGTATCCTTTGGATTAAACTGCAGCGCCGTGTAAAAAAAGCAAAAGAAGATAATCGCCAGGGCGTATAAAAACACATACACCGGCTGTCCCGGAGACAGCGTGGAGGCAATATCTTTCAACCATCCCATGCCCTCGGTTTGGCCAAACCAACCGCCGAGCGTGGCAGGAAACAAAATAATACTCGAGGCGAAAATCGGCGGGATAACCCCAGCCATATTCACCTTCAGCGGCAGGTGACTCTTTTGTGCCGCAAACACCTTACGCCCCTGCTGCCGCTTGGCGTAGTTCACCGTGATGCGACGCTGGCCGCGCTCCATGAACACCACAAAGGCAGTCACGGCCACGGAAAGAATCAGTAATGCCAATACCAAAAAGGCACTCAGCTCACCGATACGTGCCAATTCCAAGGTGCCACCGATGGCTGCGGGCAAGCCAGCCACAATACCGGCAAAAATGATCAGCGAAATACCGTTGCCAATACCCCGTTCGGTCACCTGCTCACCCAACCACATCAGGAACAAGGTCCCGGTGACCAGACTGACCACGGCAGTGAAGACGAATCCCGGGCCCGGTGCCGGCACCACGGCGAGATTGCCCACGGTCTGCCCTTGCAGGGCTATAGCAACACCGATGGACTGGAAGGTTGCCAACGCCAGTGTGCCGTAGCGGGTATATTGGGTGATTTTACGCCGTCCCGATTCACCCTCTTTCTTCAGCTGTTCCAGCTTCGGTACCACGGAGGTCAGCAGCTGCATGATGATCGATGCCGAGATATAGGGCATAACACCAAGCGCGAAGAGCGACAAACGCTTCAGCGCACCACCGGAGAACATATTGAACATGTCCAGAATGGTGCCTTTTTGCTGATCAAACAGGGCGGCTAGCGCGGCAGGATCGATTCCGGGTACGGGGATGAAAGAACCAACCCGGAAAACGATCATCGCCAGTACAACAAACAGCAGACGCTGTTTGAGTTCGGTCAGCTTGCCCGAACCCATGGCGCCGAGCACAGATGCGCCTGAGGCCGCCACTGGACTTTATACCTCGACCTTGCCGCCAGCTGCTTCAATAGCAGCTCGCGCACCTTTAGTCACACCCAAGCCACGCACGGTAACCGCTTTATCCAGTTCTCCGGACAGAATGACCTTGGCACGCTTGATCTGATGACCAATGATATTGGCCGCCTTCAGCGCCAACAAGTCGACCACATCGCCTTCCACCTTGGTCAGCTCCGGTAAACGGATCTCAGCCATATATTGTGCTTTGCGCGAGGTAAAGCCAACCTTGGGCAAACGACGCTGCAAAGGCATCTGACCGCCTTCGAAACCGACTTTATGGAAACCACCGGAGCGGGACTTCTGGCCTTTATGACCACGGCCGCCGGTTTTGCCTAAACCACTACCGATGCCGCGGCCAACGCGTTTGGCATCTTTTTTCGCGCCGTCGGCGGGCTTGAGGGTATTTAATTGCATTTTACGCTTCCTCAACCTTAAGCATGTAAGACACGGCATTAATCATGCCTCGGTTCTCCGGAGTATCTTCCACCATCACCGAATGATGCATGCGGCGCAGACCCAGCCCGGAGACACAGGCCTTATGCGCAGGCAGGCGACCGATGGTGCTACGTACAAGTGTCACTTTTACTTTGTTGTTGCCGGCCATGATTTACTCCACAATTTCCTTAACGCTTTTGCCGCGCTTGGCAGCAACCGCTTCTGGCGTCTTCATTGCATTCAGACCCTGGAAAGTGGCCCGAACAACATTGATGGGATTGTTGGTTCCAATACATTTGGCCAGCACATCGCGTACACCGACGGCTTCAAATACCGCACGCATGGCACCACCGGCGATGATTCCGGTACCTTCAGAGGCTGGCAGCATGACTACCTTGGCAGCACCATGATTGCCAGTCAGGGGATACTGCAAGGTACCGCCCTTGAGGCTGATTTCACACATGTTCTTGCGGGCATCTTCCATCGCCTTTTGTACGGCCACGGGGACTTCGCGCGCCTTGCCGCGACCGAAACCGACACGGCCCTCGCCATCACCGACCACAGTCAGTGCGGTGAAGCCGAAGATACGGCCACCCTTTACTACTTTTGCTACGCGATTGATATGGACCAGTTTTTCGATCAGACCATCGCTATTAGCTGCTGCGTCAAATTTCGCCATGACAGATACCTTATAGAGTCAAGCCGCTTTCACGCGCGGCATCAGCTAGCGCCTTAATGCGCCCATGATATTTAAAACCAGAACGGTCGAAAGCGACCCGGTCGATGCCGGAAGCCTTCGCGCGTTCAGCGATCAACTGGCCAATTTTGGTGGCCGCATCGATGTTTGCCGCATTTTTCAGGCTGGACTTTACCGCTGCTTCCAGGGTCGAGGCACTGGCCACAACCGTAGAGCCATCAGGGGCAATGACCTGCGCATAGGTATGCTGCGAAGTACGGTGTACACACAGACGATGAACACCCAGCGACCTGATCTTGGCCCGCGTGCGGCGAGCGCGACGTAAACGACTTTGCTTTTTATCCATAGTGTTTCGCCCCTACTTCTTCTTGGCTTCTTTGCGAACAACATGCTCGTCCGCATAACGCACGCCCTTGCCCTTATAGGGTTCCGGCGGCCGATAGGCGCGAATATTCGCCGCCACTTGTCCGACTTGCTGTTTGTCGATGCCTTTAATAACCACTTCGGTCTGACTGGGCGTTTCTACGGTCACGCCTGCCGGCACTTCAAAATCAACGGGATGCGAAAAACCCAGAGCCAGATTCAATTTGTTACCTTGTGCTTGCGCACGATAACCCACACCAATCAGCTGGAGCTTTTTCTCAAACCCCTGACTAACACCAGTAACCATATTATTGACCAGGGCACGGGTGGTACCGGCCAGGGCATTAGCACTGCTCTCGCTGGTGCGAGCGGCGAACTTGAGCACAGATTCTTCCTGACTGACTTCAACCGAAGGATGCGTTTCATGCATCATCTCGCCCTTCGAACCCTTGACCTTGACGGTCTGGCCGGAAAGGGTGATTTCAACGCCCTTAGGAATTTCAACAGGATTATTTGCTACACGTGACATTGTCGTTAGTCTCCCTTAAGCCACAAAGCAGATAACTTCACCGCCGTGGCCCGCTTTACGCGCCGCGCGGTCAGTCATCAGACCCGTGGAGGTTGAAACAACAGCGACACCCAGGCCGCCCATCACTTGCGGCAATTCATCCTTGCCCTTGTAAACACGCAATCCAGGACGACTTACGCGCTTAATCATTTCAATAACCGGCTTGCCCTCGTAATACTTAAGAGCAATCTCAAGAACCGGCTTACCATCGATATCCTTAACGGAAACATCGTTGACAAAGCCCTCTTCTTTGAGCAGATTAGCAATAGCAACTTTCTGCTTGGAAGAAGGCATAGCAACCGTCAGCTTTCCGGCTGACAGGGCGTTGCGAACGCGTGTCAACATATCCGCAATGGGATCAGTCATGCTCATGCCAAAACTCCTAACTAAACCCGTAATACGTTACGGGAACCAAAAATTCTTTAATAAACTGTCTATTACCAGCTAGCTTTTACCAGGCCGGGAATATCGCCCCGCATGGCTGCCTCACGCAACTTGGTGCGGGACAGGCCGAACTTGCGATAGTAACCGTGCGGACGACCGGTTAAACGACAACGGTTACGCTGACGAGTTGGACTGGCATCGCGCGGCAAAGATTGAAACTTGCGCTGCACTTCTGCCTTTTCCTCTGCGCTCAGCTTGGGATCTTTCAGCTGCGCTTTCAGCTCAGCACGTTTCGCCGCATACTTTTTCACTGTACGGGCGCGTTTCTGTTCGCGATTGATAATGGAGAGTTTTGCCATACCGGTTCTCTATTTCTTCAGCGGAAGGTTGAATGCCGTTAACAAAGCACGCGCTTCATCGTCAGTCTTGGCACTGGTTGTAAAGGTAATATCCATACCCCGAATCGCATCGATTTGGTCATAATCGATTTCAGGGAAAATAATCTGTTCCTGGATACCCATGCTGTAATTGCCGCGACCATCGAAAGACTTGGGATTCAAGCCACGGAAGTCGCGAATACGCGGGATGGCGATACTCACCAGCCGATCCAGGAAATCATACATACGCTCGCGGCGCAGGGTGACCTTGCAACCAATGGGCCAGCCTTCGCGAATCTTGAATCCGGCGACGGACAAGCGCGCATGGGTGACAACAGGTTTCTGGCCCGCAATCTTGGTCATATCGTCAACAGCATGCTGGACAATCTTCTTGTCGCCCACTGCTTCGCCGAGACCCATATTGAGGGTGATCTTTTCCAGCCGCGGGACTTCCATTACGCTCTTGAAAGCAAACTGCTCTTTGAGCTGACCGACGACAGTATCGTTGTAATAATCTCTTAATCGGGACATGTCTACATTCCGTCCTTAAACATCCACAACTTCGTTGTTGGACTTGAAAAATCTTACCTTGCGGCCATCTTCCAGGATCTTAAAACCGACACGGTCACCCTTGCCGGAAGCCGGATTGAACAGCGCCACGTTGGAAATATGCACCGGCATTTCCTTCTCAACAATGCCGCCCTGGATACCCGCATTGGGGTTGGGCTTGACATGCTTTTTCGCCATGTTGCAGCTTTCCACCAGAACACGGTCATCCACCGTGACATGCAGCACCGAACCACGCTTGCCTTTGTCTTTACCGGCGGTGATGATGACCTCATCGCCTTTCTTGATCTTACGCATCGTAAATACTCTTTATAAAATGCTTTACAAAACTTCAGGAGCCAGCGAGATGATCTTCATGAAGCGCTCACTGCGCAGCTCGCGGGTCACGGGCCCGAAGATACGAGTACCAATGGGCTGCAGTTGCGCATTAAGCAGCACCGCAGCATTACCATCAAAACGGATCAGGGAACCGTCGGGACGACGTACACCCTTTGCGGTACGGACCACAACGGCGTTGTACACCTCACCCTTCTTCACCTTGCCGCGCGGAATAGCCTCTTTGACACTCACCTTGATGATGTCGCCGATACCGGCATAACGGCGCTTGGAACCACCCAGCACCTTGATACACATCAGTCGACGGGCGCCACTATTGTCGGCCACATCCAACACCGTTTGCATCTGAATCATCGAAACTTCTCCGCCAAAATACGCGCAAAACAACACCGGACCCGCCGGATTGGGGCGCGAATCATATCACTAAAACGCACAGAGCCCAAATCTTTTGTTGTGTTTGGGCTCTGCAATAAACCACCTGTGCCGCCCCCAAAGGGTCGGCGGACGGACGCTGTTAGTTCGCCCGTTTTACAACCTCTACCAGCTTCCAGGACTTGGTCTTGGAAATGGGCCGACATTCGGTGATCGTGACCTCATCACCTTCATTACACTCATTATTTTCGTCATGAACGTGTAATTTGGTCGATTGACGGATGTACTTCCCGTACAGAGGGTGTTTCACCCGGCGCTCGACCAGCACAGTAATGGTGCGATCCATCTTGTTGCTAATCACGCGGCCCATTTCGGTCCGAATCGTCTTGGCTTCACTCATTCTGCGCCACCTGCACTTTTCTCATTCATAATCGTCTTCACCCGGGCCACATCACGACGCACCGACTTCAGCCGGGCCGAATTCGCCAGCTGACCAGTACCCTTTTGCATACGCAGGTTAAATTGCTCGCGCAGCAGACCATGAAGCTCTTCCTTCAGTTCTGCCTCGTTTTTGCTTCTCAGTTCTTTCGCGTCCATCACATCACCGTCCGCGTTACAAAAGTGGTTGCAACAGGAAGCTTGGCAGCGGCCAGCTGGAACGCCTCACGGGCCAACTCTTCACCAACACCTTCCATCTCAAATAACATCCGACCAGGCTGAATCTGGGCTACCCAGTACTCAACACCGCCCTTACCCTTACCCATACGAACTTCCAAGGGCTTTTTGGTAATCGGCTTGTCGGGGAATACCCGAATCCAGATTTTACCGCCACGTTTGATATGACGGGTCATGGCGCGACGACTGGCCTCGATCTGGCGCGCAGTAATCCGGCCTCGGCCTGTGGCCTTAAGACCAAATTCACCGAAACTGACGTCGCTGCCGCGGACTGCGAGACCGCGGTTGCGGCCCTTCATCTGTTTGCGAAATTTGGTTCGCTTTGGCTGTAACATGTTTCTGACTCCCTATTACTAGCTGGCAGCTTTTTCAGTGGTGGCGGCCGCAGCCTCACCCTTGTCAAAGACTTCACCCTTAAACAGCCACACCTTGACACCGATGACACCGTAGGTGGTGCTGGCTTCGACAGTACCGTAGTCGATATCCGCACGCAGGGTGTGCAAAGGAACGCGACCTTCGTGGTACCACTCGGCACGAGCGATATCAGCGCCATTCAGGCGGCCGGAGACACGGACCTTGATGCCTTGGGCGCCCAGTCGCATCGCATTTTGCACCGCACGCTTCATGGCGCGACGGAACATAATACGGCGCTCCAGTTGTTGCGCGACATTCTCAGCAACCAGGGTCGCATCCAGTTCAGGCTTACGAATCTCTTCGATATTGATACTGACCGGGACACCCATCATCTGGTTGACATCACGTCGCAGGCGCTCAACATCCTCACCCTTCTTGCCGATCACGATGCCGGGACGGGCGGTGTGGATGGTAATGCGCGCATTATTCGCCGGACGCTCGATCTGCACTCGGCTTACCGAGGCATGCTTGAGCTGCTTCTTGATGAAATCACGGACCTTGAGATCCATGTTCAAGGTATCAGCAAAATCTTTGGAATCTGCGTACCACTTGGATGTCCAGTCCTTGACAATACCTAAGCGTATACCCGTTGGATGTACTTTCTGCCCCATTACAGACCCCTTGATTAACTATCGCTGACAGTCACAGTAATATGACTGTGACGTTTTAAAATTCGCACACCGCGACCCTTGGCCCGGGCACGCATGCGCTTATAAGTCGGACCCTCGTCGACAAAGACCTTGGAGACCTTAAGCTCATCGATATCCGCACCGTCGTTATGCTCGGCATTGGCAATGGCGGATTCCAGCACCTTTTTCACCAGGTGGGCGGCCTTTTTGGAACTGAACGTCAGCAGCTGCAATGCCTTCTCGACATTCATGCCGCGAATCTGGTCAGCAACCAAGCGCCCCTTCTGGGCCGACAATGGTGCATTTCGTAATTTTGCGCTTACTTCCATCTTCACAACCCCTTACCGGCCTTTCTTGTCCGCCACATGACCTTTGTAGGTCCGGGTCGGCGCGAATTCGCCAAGTTTGTAACCCACCATGTCTTCGGTGATAAACACCGGCATGTGTTGACGGCCATTGTGCACGGCAATGGTCAGCCCCAGCATTTCAGGGAGGATCATTGACCGGCGTGACCAGGTCTTAATGGGTTTTCTGCTGTTAGCCTCAGCCGCCTCTTGCACCTTCTTGATCAGGTGCAGGTCAACGAAAGGCCCTTTGCTAATTGAACGTGGCACGATCTTAGCTCTCTTTTAGTATCAACAATTACTTGGACTTACGACGGCGTAAAATCATGCCATCGGTACGTTTGTTACTGCGGGTCTTATAACCCTTGGTCGGCATACCCCAGGGGGAAACCGGATGGCGACCACCGGAAGTACGACCTTCACCACCACCATGTGGGTGATCCACCGGGTTCATGGCGACACCACGAACCGTCGGACGTACGCCGCGCCAGCGCGAGGCACCGGCCTTGCCGAGCTTGCGCAAGTTGTGCTCGCTGTTACCCACTTCACCGATTACCGCGCGGCAATCGCTGTGAATCTTACGCATCTCGCCTGAACGTAGGCGCAGCGTGGCATATTCACCTTCGCGAGCCACCAACTGGGCAGAAGCGCCGGCGCTACGAATCATCTGCGCACCTTTACCCGGCTTCATTTCGATGCAATGCACCGTGGCGCCCACGGGAATACGGCGCAAGGTCATGCTGTTACCCGCCTTAATGGGGGCATCGTTACCCGACATGATCTCCGTGCCCACTTCCACACCTTTCGGCGCGATAATGTAGCGACGCTCGCCATCGGCATACAACACCAGGGCAATATGTGCACTGCGGTTGGGATCATATTCCAGCCGTTCAACGCGTGCTGCAATACCATCCTTGTCACGCTTAAAGTCGATAACGCGATAGTGTTGCTTTTGGCCACCACCACGATGACGCGTAGTGATACGCCCCTGGTTGTTGCGACCACCGGAACGGGATTTCTTCTCCAGCAACGGCGCATAAGGATCGCCCTTGTGAAGATCAGGATTGCTCACCTGTACCACAAAACGGCGGCCAGGGGATGTCGGTTTCGCTTTTAATATTGCCATGCCTGCTTAACTCCGAATGCCTTTCTTTGCAAAGGGTGTCTCTGTTTCTCTGCTGAACTTATTCGCCGCCCATAAAGTCGATCGATTGACCGGCCTTGACGCGCACATAAGCTTTCTTCCAGTCTTTACGACTCCCCATGCGCTGACCGGTACGCTTGGTCTTGCCTTTTACATTGGCAACGCGCACTGCATCGACCTCAACCTCAAACAAGGTTTCGACAGCCTTTTTCACTTCCGGCTTGGTCGCATCGGGCGCCACCTGAAAAACGTACTGATTACTGGATTCACCGACAATTGCCGCTTTCTCAGTGACATGCGGTCCCAGCAATACTTTCATGATTCGCTCATTGTTCATCCGAGCATCTCCCCAATCTTCTG
>Ga0316596_1000058_pt1 | contig 12401 bp, 7 predicted proteins | sample S_170502SBrCrA_R_FD_207793 | JGI IMG/M metagenome (GOLD analysis project Ga0316596, IMG submission 207793) | Metatranscriptome of rhizosphere microbial communities from salt marsh grasses in Alabama, United States - S_170502SBrCrA (Metagenome... | ecosystem: Host-associated > Plants > Roots >... | reverse complement strand
GGACAACGTGGCGATCACGGCGGAGTTGATCACCCCGATCGCGATGGAGAAGGAGTTGCGGTTTGCCATTCGCGAAGGTGGGCGTACGGTCGGTGCCGGTGTCGTCAGCGAGATAATCGAATAGTTTTCTAAGGAGCTGTCAAGTGAGAGTCATCATAACACTGGCCTGCACTGAGTGTAAGCGCAGAAACTATACAACCACTAAAAACAAACGTACAACGCCTGATAAATTGGAGTTTAGCAAGTATTGCCGATTCTGTAAGAAGCATACGCCACATAAAGAAACAAAATAAGCACAACATCAGACGGTACGGTAACTTTGCAGGCCAGTAGCTCTAATTGGTAGAGCATCGGACTCCAAATCCGGGTGTTGGGGGTTCGAATCCCTCCTGGCCTGCCACTTTTCGGGTGGAATCGGCAACAGCGGTGTTCGCTGAAGGCTGAAAGAGGCTCCGACTATCTACCGTTGAATTAACGGGGTACAATGGGACGGTTACTTCGAAAAAAAGATCCGAGCAAAAAACTTAAGAAATCGCAGTCTGAGGATGGCGTCAGTGGGGAGGAAAACTCCCCCGCTACACCGATCAGCTCACAGCCGACCGTCAAGAAAACATATACTCCGGTCAGCAAGCCTACGGTTGCCAAGGAAAAAAATATCTTCGACAAGTCCATTCAGTTCTTGAGAGAGGTAAAGGTGGAACTGAAAAAAGTGACTTGGCCGACTCGGAAACAAACCATGGGATCGACGGCTGTAGTGCTGGTGATCGTAGCGATCATTTCACTGTTTCTCGGTGTTGTCGACGCAGGCCTTTCCGGTCTCATCCGTGCAGTACTGCAATGATGCAGGAGCGATCATAGTGGCAAAAAAATGGTATATTGTTCACGTTTACTCCGGATTTGAGAATAAGGTGAAAGCCTCCTTAGAGGAAAAGATCGCCTCTTCGCCCAACCCGGACAAGTTCGATGAAGTCCTTGTTCCCACTGAGGAGGTCGTTGAACTGGTGAAGGGCAAGCGCAGGACGTCATCACGGAAATTCTATCCCGGTTATCTCCTGGTCAGAATGGAACTTGACGACGAGACGTGGCATATCGTGAACAATACACCCAAGGTAACTGGGTTTTTAGGCGGCAGGGAAAAACCAACCCCGATTTCAGAGGACGAAGCCAACACCATTCTTAACCGGATGGAAGCGGGCAAAAACCAACCACAGCCCAAATACTTCTTCGAAACAGGCGATGAAATTCGTGTTGTTGACGGACCGTTTACCAATTTCAACGGTACCGTGGAAGAGGTCAATCCTGAAAAGGGGAAAATCAAGGTATTGGTAAGTATTTTTGGACGATCGACACCGGTAGAACTGGATTTCGTTCAGGTGACGAAACTTTAGTTGTAACGGCAGCGGTTTTCCGGCAAGTGAATAAATTTAACAGAATTTTAGAGGAATCGATCGAAAAATGGCTAAAAAGGTAATGGCTCAGATCAAGCTTCAGGTTGAAGCCGGCAAGGCGAATCCATCTCCTCCTATTGGCCCGGCACTTGGCCAACATGGTGTTAATATAATGGATTTTTGCAAAGCGTTTAATGCACGAACCGCGAACGATGCAGGTATGATCATTCCTGTGGTCATTACCGTTTTCCAGGACCGCTCTTTTTCTTTTGTAACCAAGACGCCTCCAGCAGCAGTCCTGTTGAAAAAGGCCGCAAAAATCGCCAAAGGCGCAGGTGATCCCAAACGTGATCGGGTGGGGAAGGTAAGTATGGCCCAGGTTGAGGAGATCGCTAAAATCAAAATGGAAGACCTGAACGCCAACGATTTGGCCGCTGCCTGTAAAATTATCCAGGGAACAGCCAGAAGCATGGGAATTGAGGTTGGTTAACTGCACGGTTCAAGCCTGATCGTCGATTCTGACACCCGAGATCGCAGCAAGACGAAGGCGCTAAGCTTATTAAATATCAAGGAGTAAATTTCAAAATGCCGAAGCGTGGGAAAAAATATAAGGAATCATCAAACAAAATCGACTCCACCAAACGTTATGATTTCACCGAAGCGATCGATGCTGCCATCTCCTCCTCTTATGCTAAATTCGATGAAACGGTCGACGTTGCTGTCCGTCTTGGGGTTGATCCGCGGCACGCGGATCAGATGGTACGCGGAACCGTTGTTCTGCCCAATGGACTGGGCAAGGAAGTCAAGGTCCTTGTTTTCGCCAAAGGCGAAAAAGAGATGGAAGCCAAAGAAGCTGGCGCTGAGTTTGTCGGTAATGAAGAACTGGTAGAAAAGATCAAGGAAGGCTGGTTCGGCTTTGATAAGGCCATTGCCACGCCTGACATGATGGGCACCGTCGGAAAGATCGGGCGGCTTCTTGGCCCGAGAGGCCTGATGCCCAATGCAAAAACGGGAACCGTGACTTTCGATGTCGCCAAAACCGTTCAGGAACTTAAAGCCGGCAAAATCGAATTTCGTGTTGAAAAAGCAGGCATTGTTCATGCACCGATGGGAAAAGTATCTTTTGGATCCCAAAAAATCGTAGAGAATATCGCTGCCTTTCTCGAGACTATCATGAAGCTGAAACCATCTTCCAGCAAAGGGACCTACCTGAAAGCAATTGCCGTCTCCACGACCATGGGACCCGGAATCAAAATCGATACCTCGTTGGTTAAGGATTTGGTGAAATAAGAAGGCTATCGACCTTCTCTACATAGTGACGCAATCGATTTTTTTTGACCTACAGGCGCCTATCCGCCTGTTCAACAACACTGTCAAAGACTGTAGGTTCACAAAGGTCCGTTAGGAATAGGGACTCTACGTGTATAATCGGTTTTTTACCGGCCTGCCGAGACGGAGTCAGCAAGCTTGACGAGTTCTTTCGATTAACGTGTCAATGTTAACGATGCATTTTTAAAGGGTCGCTCAGCAAGCAACGCCATGATGTGTCCTCCGGTTTTTGCAGATTAAGGAAGGGGGTGTAATTAGACATTGGATATCACAGAAAAGAAAAGGATCGCTGAAAACCTTCGGGAGCGCTTTGAAAAGTCGACGATTGTTATTTTGACTGACTACAAAGGCCTCGACGTTGCGTCGATGAATGCACTACGAAGAAAGCTCAGGGAAGCGAATACCGAATATCAGGTGGTAAAAAACTCCCTGCTTGTTCGCGCTTCGGAAGGCAATGACGTAACGCTGATCAAAGATCAATTTAAGGGACCAAGCGCGATTGCATTAAGCAGCGACGATCCCGTTGCACCGGCCAAAGTGCTCACCGATTTCGTAAAGGACAATAAAAAATTCGAAATCAAAGTCGGTGTTCTTAACGGGAAGATCGTTGATGCTAATGCAATCAAGGCACTCTCCTCGCTTCCCTCCCGGGAAATCCTTTTGGCCCAGGTACTTTCGGCTATGAATGCTGTTCCAACCGCGTTGGTCACCGCCTTGAGCGATGTACCCCGGCGTATGGTGAACGTCGTTCAGGCACTCAAAGAAAAAAAGGAAGCTGAGGCCTGATTTACCCGCTTTAATCAAACGGTTCGTTAAAGACCACAAAATTTTAAATCTGGAGGAATTACTACCAATGGCTGATCTTACGAAAGCAGATGTTATTGAATTTATCGCAAATATGTCCGTTCTCGAACTCTCTGAAATGGTTAAGGAGATGGAAGAGAAATTCGGCGTCTCCGCCGCTGCACCGGTTGCCATGATGGCTGCCGGCCCTGCCGGTGATGCCGGTGGTGCCGATGCTGCTGAAGAGAAAAACGAATTTGATGTCGTTTTGACCACTGCCGGTGACAAGAAAATAGCCGTCATTAAAGAAGTCCGCGCTATTACCGGCCTGGGATTGAAAGAAGCCAAGGCACTGGTTGATGAGGCCCCCAAACCGGTGAAGGAAGGCGTGCCCAAGGAAGAAGCTGAAAAGATCAAAGCCCAACTCGAAGAAGCTGGCGCCCAAGTTGAACTGAAGTAATCCAAACGCTGAAAACACCATTAGGATCAAGAATAAAATACTTTTTTTATTATAAAAAGCATTTTCATATTCCAAAATCTTTCTATCGGAGTAGCCATGTCGAAAAGACCAACGGCGAACAAGAGAATTCGAAAAAGCTTTGGCAAAATTAAAAAAATTGTGGAAATCCCTGATTTGATCGGTATGCAGCGGGATTCGTACCAGCGATTTCTGCAAATGAACGTCGCCCCCGAGAAAAGGGAGGACATCGGTTTGCAGGCGGTTTTCAAATCCGTGTTTCCAATCAAGGATTTCACGGGTAGTGCTTCTCTGGAGTTTGTGTCTTATCGATTTGCTGAAATCAAACATAGTGAGGAAGAGTGTGTCCACCGTGGCATGACTTACGAGCTGCCGGTAAGGATAACCGTTAGATTGGTGGTTTATGATACCGATAAAGATACCGGCGTATCAAACATACGAGATATTAAAGAGCAGGAGATTTATTTCGGTACCATCCCACTGATGACCGAAAAAGGAACCTTCATCATTAACGGCACAGAGCGGGTGGTGGTAAGCCAATTGCACCGTTCCTCAGGTGTTTTTTTCGACCACGACAAAGGGAAAAGCCACTCGAGTGGTAAAATCATTTACAGCTCGCGGATTATACCGGTCCGGGGATCCTGGATCGACCTTGAGATCGATCCCAAGGATATTGTTTACATTCGCATTGATCGCCGACGCAAATTTCCCGTTACGGTTTTATTTAAGGCGTTTGGATATTCAACCGAGGACCTCCTCAGCTATTTTTACAGTACGGTCAAGATTACCGTTGAAAACAATGCTTACTACCGGGATTTCGTGCCCGACCTGTTAAAAGGCACGCGTGCCACCAAAGATGTTTTAGACCCGGAAAGCGGCGACGTTTTAGTAAAAAAAGGGCGCATGTTCACACAGCGCGCCTTGCGGCAGATGGCCGCCGGAAATTTCAAACGCGTTCCCATCGAAAGGCAAGATGCACTTGAAAAAGCCATTGCCGTTTCCGTTGTCCATCCGGAAACCGGAGAAATACTGGCCAGTGCCAACGATGAGATTGATGAAACCCTGTTGAAGCAATTTGAAGATTGCGGCATCAACGAATTTGAACTGCTGTTCATTGACGGGGGATCCAGCAGCGATTCCATCCGCAAGACATTGCTTTTAGATAAAGTTGCCAACAAGGAAGAAGCGCTGATCGAAATATACCGGTTACTTCGTCCTGGAAATCCGGCAACTCCGGAAGTCGCCCAAGATTTCCTTGATCACTTATTCTTCAAATCTGCATATTACGATCTGTCCGGTGTGGGGCGGCTAAAAATCAATTTGCGCCTTGGAATCGATACGCCGGTTAACGTCAGAACCTTACGGAAAGAGGATATATTACTGACGGCAAAAACACTGGTCGAACTCCGTGATACCCAGGGGGTGGTGGACGACATTGATCATCTGGGTAACAGACGCGTGCGGGCGGTCGGTGAACTATTGGAAAACCAATACCGCATCGGATTGGTTCGCATGGAGCGGGCCATTAAGGAACGCATGAGCCTGCAGGAGGTCGATGCGTTGATGCCCCACGATCTGGTGAACCCCAAACCGGTATCGGCGGTGGTCAAAGAATTTTTTGGCACCAGTCAGCTCAGCCAATTCATGGACAAGACCAATCCGTTGTCCGAAACGACGCACAAGAGGCGGCTCAGTGCTCTGGGTCCGGGAGGGTTGACGCGGGAGCGGGCCGGTTTTGAAGTCCGTGACGTCCATCCGTCACACTACGGTCGTATTTGTCCCATTGAAACACCTGAAGGTCCCAACATTGGCCTTATCGTATCACTGAGTACGTATGCCAAGGTGAATGATTTCGGTTTTATTGAAACGCCATACCGAGTGGTTGAAAACGCTACGGTATCCAAGAACGTAAAATTCCTCAGCGCCTTTGAAGAGAAGGACCATCCCATTGCCCAGGCCAACGCACCGCTTGATGAGGCGAATGCGTATATCAATGCAACGGTTACTTCACGTGTAGCCGGTGAATTTATGATGGTTGAACGGGAGCAAATCGAATTGATGGACATCTCTCCCAACCAGCTGGTGAGTGTCTCGGCATCACTGATCCCTTTCTTGGAAAATGATGACGCCAACCGTGCGTTGATGGGATCTAACATGCAACGTCAGGCGGTTCCTCTGATCAAAGCGGAAGCACCGTTGGTGGGCACCGGAATTGAAGGCGTGGTGGCCAAGGATTCCGGGGTTACCATCGTAGCCAAAAGAGACGGCCAGGTCGTTGATGTAGATGCATCACGCATCGTCTTGAAGCATGATACGCCTGCCGAAGGTACGGATAAGCCGGTTACGATCTATAATTTGCAGAAGTTTGTCCGTTCTAACCAGAATACCTGTTTCAACCAGCGGCCGATTGTCAAGAAAGGACAATTTGTTCAAGCCGGAGAGATCATTGCTGATGGGCCGGCCACCGAGCAAGGCGAGCTTGCCCTGGGAAAAAATGTGACCGTGGCGTTCATGCCCTGGGGGGGATATAACTTTGAAGATTCCATTCTGGTCAGCGAACGTCTGGTAAGAGACGGTGTCTACACCTCGGTGCATATTGAGGAATTCGAGGTCGTTGCCCGGGATACCAAATTGGGCAAGGAAGAGGTTACGCGAGACATTCCAAATGTCGGCGAAGAAGCATTGAGAAATCTTGATGACAGTGGAATCATTCGTTTGGGGGCCGAAGTCAAGCAGGGCGATATCCTCGTCGGTAAAATCACGCCAAAAGGCGAAACCCAATTATCACCCGAGGAAAAGTTGCTGCGTGCAATTTTCGGAGAAAAGGCCGGTGACGTAAAAGATACGTCGCTGCGTGTGCCGCCGGGTGTCGAAGGCATTGTCATTGATGCCAAGATTTTCTCCAGGCGCGGCGTCGAAAAAGATGATCGCACCCAGAGCATCGAGGCTGCCGAAATGGCAGCTATGGAGAAAAACAAGAACGACGAGATTAAAATTATCGGCATCAGCGTCCGGTCGCAATTGGAAGCGCTGCTGGACGGGCAAAAGTGTTCGGCACCGCTGAAAAAAGGCAAAAAAATCTATTTGGCAAAGAATACCGTCATTGGACCGGGAAGCCTGGCCGAAATTCCTGTCGCCGATCTTGAAGGATTGCTTTTCGATGATCCCGAGCACACCGAAAATGTCCACCAAGTCCTTGATATTTATCATGAGCAGGTCGACCGGTGCCAGGAAGATTTCGAAAATCGCCTTGGGCGTTTCGAGAAAGGGGACGAACTGCCCCCGGGGGTCATCAAAATGGTCAAGGTCTATGTGGCCATGAAACGCAAGCTTTCCGTCGGCGACAAAATGGCCGGCCGGCACGGTAACAAGGGTGTTGTCTCCAGGATTCTTCCCATCGAGGATATGCCCTATTTCGCCAATGGCCGTCCGGTAGACATGGTGCTCAATCCGCTTGGCGTACCGTCACGCATGAACGTTGGTCAGATCCTGGAGATCCACCTCGGCTTGGCAGCCAAGGGCCTGGGCGACCAACTCAACGCGCTGCTTGAAGAAGAAAAGGCCCAAGAGCTTCGCCGAAAGCTGGGCAATATTTTCGAAGAAGCCATTGATGACCCGAAAAAGATGAGTGACGAAGAAATAACCGCATTGGCCTCGCACTACCGTAACGGTGTTCATATGGCAACACCGGTTTTCGATGGCGCCAAAGAGGATGAAATAAAGAAGCTGCTGACCGAGGCGGACCTGAGTCCAACGGGCCAGACGACGCTCTATGATGGTCATACGGGTGAGGCATTCAAGGAAAGAATCACCGTCGGCACGATGTATATGCTCAAGCTCCATCATCTGGTCGACGACAAGATTCATGCCCGGTCCATCGGCCCCTATTCGCTGGTAACCCAACAACCTTTGGGCGGTAAGGCGCAATTTGGTGGTCAGCGATTGGGAGAAATGGAAGTCTGGGCCATGGAGGCCTATGGTGCCGCTCATGCACTTCAGGAATTTTTGACGGTGAAGTCCGATGATATGGCCGGTCGGACGCGGATGTACGAAAAAATCGTTAAAGGACAGAACGTTCTGGAGCCCGGTATCCCCGAATCATTCAAAGTCCTAACCAAAGAGCTCCAGAGCCTGGGGCTGGATGTAACCCTACTGGAAGAATAGTCGCTCTTTTCGGTGAGTTTAACGACCTATTGATCCATCATCCTTAAGGCCTTAAAGGAAGAATATATGGAAACATTGTATGATTTTTTCTCTAAACCGACAGATCCCCGGCGTTATACCGGCGTCAAGGTCTCGCTTGCTTCTTCTGACCAGATCCGACAATGGTCCCACGGCGAGATAAAAAAGCCGGAAACCATCAATTACCGGACATTCAAACCCGAGCGCGACGGGTTGTTCTGTGCCAAAATCTTTGGTCCGACTAAGGATTACGAGTGTAATTGCGGTAAATACAAACGCATGAAACATCGCGGCGTGATCTGTGAGAAGTGCGGTGTCGAGGTGATCCAGTCCAAGGTCCGCCGGGAGCGCATGGGGCATATTGAACTGGCAACTCCGGTTTCTCACATTTGGTTTCTCAAAAGTCTTCCGAGCAAGATTGGAAACCTTCTTGATATTACGCTCAAGAATATGGAGAAGGTACTTTATTTCGATTCATATATTGTCATTGATCCAAAAGACACGGCGCTCACGCGTGGCCAGCTGTTGTCTGACGATAAGTACCAGGAGGCCATCGATACCTATGGATTCGGAAAATTCGAAGCCGGCATCGGGGCCGAAGCCGTTAAATCCCTGTTGGAAAATATCGAACTGGACGAGCTTTACCAGGAACTGCGCAAGGATATCCGGGCAACCAATTCCGTCGCCAAGCGGCAGAAATTATCCAAGCGGCTGAAAATCGTCGATGCGTTCATGCGTTCGGGTCTGGAACCGGTCTGGATGATTATGGATGTCATTCCCGTGCTGCCACCGGATCTAAGGCCGCTGGTCCCGCTTGAAGGCGGGCGTTTTGCCACCTCTGATCTCAATGACCTCTATCGTCGAGTGATTAACCGCAACAACCGGCTGAAACGCCTCATGGATCTGAAGGCGCCGGAAATCATTGTCCGCAACGAAAAGCGCATGCTCCAGGAGTCGGTTGACGTTTTGTTTGACAATGGGCGTCATGGCAGGGTGATTACCGGAACCAATAAACGCCCCCTCAAATCATTGAGCGATACCCTCAAGGGCAAACAGGGCCGGTTCCGCCAAAACCTTTTAGGAAAACGTGTGGATTACTCCGGTCGTACCGTTATCACCGTCGGTCCGAACCTTCGCCTGCACCAGTGTGGTCTTCCTAAAAAAATGGCTTTAGAGTTGTTCAAGCCATTTGTCTACTACCGGTTGGAACAAAAAGGGTTGGTTTCCACGGTAAAGAGTGCCAAGAAGATGGTCGAACGGGAGGTGCCGGAGGTCTGGGATACGCTGGACGAAGTCGTTAAGGAATATCCGGTTATGCTCAACCGTGCGCCGACCTTGCATCGTTTGGGTATACAAGCATTCGAACCGACCCTGATCGAAGGAAAGGCGATCCAGCTGCATCCATTGGTATGTACCGCCTTCAATGCCGACTTTGACGGCGACCAGATGGCTGTTCATGTCCCCTTGTCGGTTGAATCCCAGATTGAAGCACGGGTGCTGATGCTGTCCAGTAACAACATCCTTTCCCCGGCCAACGGAAGTCCGATCATCGTTCCCAGCCAGGATATCGTATTGGGTCTTTACTATATGACCCGCGGAAAAGATGGCTGCAGAGGTGAAGGAAAGATATTTTCCAAACCCGAAGAGGTGCGTGCCGCTTATGATGGCCGGGCTGTCGACCTGCATGCCAATATTTTGGTTCGAATTGGCAACCAGCGAGTGGAGACAACCGTGGGGCGTATTTTGTTATGGGAGATAATGCCCAAAGATGAAGTCGTCAGACTGCGGCACATCTTGGTGAGTGATGAGAAATCTATGGCCAAAATTGCCAAGGCTGCCGCAAATGGAGAAGACTTCACGGAATTGGTCGCTGTCCACTCGGAAAGCCCGGATAAAGAAAATGGTGGAGAAATCGGACTGCTGAAGAGAGAAGAGTTTATCCGAATTTATAAGGCAGACTCCGAACAGGCAAGTAAATTGTTCAGTCTCTCTGAAAATGATATCTCCGAGATTATCGTTACTTCTTCAGGTATTCACCTTTTCCAGGTAATGGAGCGGCGACCGGAAATACCCTTTGAGACCATCAACAATGTGATGGATAAAGGCGCGCTCCGTGGCTTGGTCGATTATGTTTATCGAAACCTGGGGCCCAAAGCCACCGTCATCCTGGCCGACCGGTTGAAGGATATCGGGTACAAATACTCAACCAAAGGTGGCTTATCCATCTCCATCGATGCCATGATCATTCCTGAAAAGAAAGGCGAGATCCTGCAACGTGCCGATAAACAGGTGATTGAGATTGGCCGCCAGTACACCGAGGGTCTCATTACCCAGGGGGAAAAATACAATAAGGTGGTAGATATCTGGGCCAAAGCGACTGATGATGTGGCCAACGAGATGATGGACGCCATGAAGGTCGAGCCGCTTTATGACAGGGATGGAACCCCCCGATTAGACGGAAAAGGCCAACCGGTGATGGCCGAAAGCTTTAATCCCATCTATATGATGGCAGATTCCGGTGCACGAGGCAGCAAGGATCAGATGCGCCAGCTGGCCGGTATGCGCGGGTTGATGGCCAAACCATCGGGTGAGATCATTGAGACTCCCATTCAAGCCAATTTCAGGGAAGGTCTCTCGGTATTGCAGTACTTTATCTCCACCCATGGTGCCCGCAAAGGACTCGCGGATACCGCTCTGAAAACCGCAAACTCAGGTTATCTCACACGCCGTTTGGCAGATGTCGCCCAAGATTGCGCCGTTGTAGAGGATGACTGCGGAACGCCTCTGGGAGTGGAGGTGGAGCCGCTTCTTGAGGGTGGCGAGGTCATCCAACGTCTAAGTGAACGTATTCTGGGACGAACCACAGTGAAGGATATACTGGATCCGTTCACCGATGAAGTGATCGTGCGGGTCGGCAAGGAGATTGACGAAAAAGACGCGTTAAAGATTGAAAATGCAGGTGTTACCACCGTGTTAATCCGTTCCGTCTTGACTTGCCGGACAAAACACGGCGTATGTGCGAAATGCTATGGACGCGATTTATCCCATGGAAGAACCGTAGAGATGGGCCAGGCCGTCGGTATTCTGGCTGCGCAATCCATTGGTGAGCCGGGTACCCAGCTGACCATGCGTACCTTTCACATCGGTGGGACGGCAAGCCGGCGGGTTGAACAGGCAGATATCCGTGCTCGCACAGCTGGAAAAATAAAATTTGTCGATCTTAATGTGGTCAGAAATGCCGACAACGAATTGGTGGTCATGAACCGCCGGGGCGGTGAGTTTGCCATTGTCGGAGAGACCGGCCGTGAGCGTGAGCGCTGTCCGGTGATTTACGGCGCACACATTGTCGTGCAGGAAGGGCAAAACGTCAATCCCGGTGATTTGCTGGCTGTTTGGGATCCCTTTACTACACCAATTATTACCGAGGTGAACGGAGCCGTTAAATTCGGCGATTTGATCCCGGGCAAAACGATCCAGGAAAAAGTCGACCCGGTTACCGGTAAATCCAGTCGTACGGTCATTGAATCCAAGACAGCTGAAGAACGTCCCCGAATTTCAATCAAAGGTGAGGACGGTAAAACGGCTAAGCTGCCCAAGGGGTCTGGAATGGCGCGCTATATGCTGCCGGTGGATGCGATTGTTCTGGTGGAAGAGGGCGATCCGGTCAAAGCCGGCGACATTATTGCCAAACTACCCCGGGCAACGACAAAGACAAAAGATATTACCGGTGGTCTTCCCCGCGTAGCCGAATTATTTGAGGTGAGAAAACCGAAAGAAGTGGCCGTATTGAGTGAAATTGACGGCTATGTTTCTATCTCCAAGGCTACCAAAAAAGGCAAACAACGCGTCACCATCTCCCCGGTGGATGTGGGTGAAAAAAAAGAGTACCTCATTCCAAGGGGAAAACACATCAATGTCTACGAGGGGGATTACATCCGTGCCGGTGAACCGCTTATTGGCGGTGCTGCCAACCCTCAGGATATCCTTAAAATTAAGGGGGAAGTGGCGCTGGCCAAATATCTGGTAGACGAAGTGCAGGAAGTGTACCGGCTCCAGGGCGTACGAATTAATGATAAGCATATCGAAGTCATTGTTCGGCAGATGATGCGACGGGTGAAAGTGGTTGATATCGGAGACACAGATTTCATCCTCGAAGAGCAGGTGGACAAAATCGCTTTCGAAGAAGCCAATGAAGCAATTATCGCCAAGGGTGGCATGCCGGCCATTGCCGAGCCGCTGAT
>Ga0316596_1000056_pt1 | contig 12510 bp, 10 predicted proteins | sample S_170502SBrCrA_R_FD_207793 | JGI IMG/M metagenome (GOLD analysis project Ga0316596, IMG submission 207793) | Metatranscriptome of rhizosphere microbial communities from salt marsh grasses in Alabama, United States - S_170502SBrCrA (Metagenome... | ecosystem: Host-associated > Plants > Roots >... | reverse complement strand
CGCCCCGATGTAGAAGGATGGTGAGAACGATTCACCAAGGATGAAATAGGCCGCCACCGTGGCCACCACCGGTTCGACCGTCGCGGTGATGGAGGCCCTGCCCGCCTCCAGATATTTCACTCCCTGGTAGTAGCAATAGTTCGCGAAATAGGTCGACACCAGGGAAACCGAGAGCAGCGCACCCCACGCGGCCCCGCTTTTCGGCACGAAATCGACCAGCGGGAACATGCAGGCGATGCCGACCGGCAGTACGTAGAGAAACAGGTTGGCGGAGGTGTAGCGGGATGAAAAGTACTTGCCGATCGTATAGTAGAGAGAATAGCAGAATCCCGCCGCCAGCCCTGCAGCAATAGCAATAAAGCCCGCCGAACCGATCCCCTGGGCAGCTCCGCCACTCCCCCGCGATACCAAAAAGACCCCGCCGATCACCAGGATCACCGCACCGATCTTGGCAATCCCCAGTTTTTCACGATAGAAGAAGAACGAGCAGAACACCACCCAGGCCGGCGCAGTGTAGAGCAGCACCGCGGCCAGCGCCGCACCACCGCTTTTGACCGCATACTGGTAGGAAACATAAAAACAGAAGACCCCGAATACGCCGAAGGCCCCGAGCAGCGGAACATCTTTTTTGTCCAGACGGGTATTCCCGTTGACCAGGGCCTGCGTCCCGAAACAGAACCACGCGAACAGGGCCCGCCAGAAAGCGACCTCCATCGGCGCGAGCCCCTCGGCGAAGGCGATTGAAGAGAAAATGCCGATGAATCCCCAGCAGAACGCCGCGGTGAGAATGAATAAATAGCCTCTCAACATGGGATCATCGTCCCCGGTCTCAGGGTGCCTGCGCTACCGGGATGAGGACGGTGAAGGTGGTACCCTGACCGGGCCTACTCGCCACCCTGATATTGCCGTGGTGGGATTCGACGATCGACTTGACCAGCGACAGACCAAGGCCGGTCCCCTGCTGGGTGCGGGTATGTTCATCCTTCACCCGATAGAAACGGTCGAACACCCGATCCAGGTCTTCTTCAGGGATGCCGTAGCCGTTGTCGGCGACGACGAGTCGCAGATAGTCGTTGCCCATGCCTGCAGAAACCTCGATCGCACTGCCCTCGGGAGAATATTTGATGGCGTTGGTAATCAGGTTGGTCAGCACTTCCTCCATGCCGCGCCTGTTCGCGAAAATCACCGGCAGGATCCCCTCAATATCGAGCTCCAGCGAGGTTCTTTTCTCCGTCGCCGCAGGTTTGTGAAACGTTATCTGGTCGCTCAACAGGGCCTCGAAATCGAGCTTCTCCTTCTCCCGCGAGATCAGGCCCGCCTCGATACGGGACAGATCGAGCAGTTCCGAAACCATCGAACTCAACCCTGCCATCTTCCCGTAAGCCCGGATCAGGATCTCGCGCTGCTTGTCGGTGAGTTCTCCGGCCAGTCCGTCGAGGATCACCTGCACCTGCATCATCAGACTGTTCAACGGGCTGCGCACCTCATGGCTCACCAGGGATACGAAATCGGATTTCATCTTGTCGAGCTGCTTGAGCGCCGTTATGTCGTTGAGCACTGTGACCGTGCCGATATTGTCGCCGTTGCGGCTCCTGAAAGGGGTGCACTTGGCGAGAAAGATCTTTTGGTCTTCCCCGGTCTCCCAGCTCAGTTCGTGGGTGATCTCGGTGAAGGTATCGGCCGGCATCTGCAGGGTCTCCTCAATCATTTCGCGCAAACGCTCACCGACCCGCAGTTCGTCGATGCTGCGGCCGGTCACCGCTTCCCCGTGGTAGCCGATGTAGTGCAGAAAGGCATGGTTGGCGAGCACCACCCGCCGATTCCGGTCGGAAACGAGGACCCCGTCGGTAAGCCCGTTTACCAGCGTCTTGAGTCGTGACTGGGTATCGGCAATGTCCTGAAGCGCCCGGTTGTAACGGATCGCCTTGTCGACGATTGCGCGCAGCTGGTCGGGGGTGAATGGCTTGGGGATAAAATCGAACGCGCCCTTTTTCATCGCTTCGATCGAATGCTCGAGCGTCGCATAGCCGGTGATCACAATCACTACCGTGTCGGGATGCTTGTCGCGAACGATGGCCAGCACCTCGAGTCCGGACAAACCGGGCATCATCAGGTCGACCAGGATCAGGTCGAAATGCGCGGCCCTGATCATCGCCAGTCCCTTGTCACCGTCTTCGGCTGTTCCGACCTCAAACCCCTGGTCGCTCAGCACCATGCTGCACGCGTCCCTGATACGCGCCTCGTCGTCGATGACGAGAATTCTGGTATTTTCTCTGAATTCGATATGATCCCTGCTTTCCATGGCCGATACCTAAGTCATTCAACCGATTGAATCGAATAGTATTTCATTGGAGAGAGTGACAACCGGCAGCTCCAGCACGAAGGTCGTCCCTCCGGGACCTGTCTGTTCGACAAAAATCCGGCCCTGGTTTTCCTCCATCACCCCGTACGCCATGCTCAGTCCGAGCCCGGTCCCCTTGCCCGGCGCTTTTGTGGTGAAGAACGGGTCGAAGATCTTGGACAGGTGTTCCGGCTTGATACCCGGACCGGTATCGGTCACCCTCAGGCGGGCGGTTTTGTGGTCTTCGCCGACGCAGGTGGTAAAGGTCAGCCGGCCTCGTTCGTCCATCGCATCCACCGCGTTCATCACCAGGTTGATAACCACCTGGCAGATCTGGTTCTTGTCAGCCCGAATCAGCACCTCCTGTTCGATCAGCTGCTGAACGACCTCGACATGCCTGAACAGCCGCTGATCGTGCAGCAGCTTGAGACTCTCGGTGACGATCGAGTTGAACGGCAGTACCTCTTTGGTCGAACTCGACTGTCGGCTGTAAGCGAGCAGGTTCTTGACGATGTTCTTGCACCGCTCGGCGTCCTCGAGCACATAATCGAGGTTGCCGGCGAGCTGGTGGCCGGGTTCCAGTTTTTCCCGCATAATGCTTCCGTACATCAGAATCGAGGTGAGCGGGTTGTTGATTTCGTGGGCGACGCCAGCCGCCAGCCGTCCCAGCGACGCCATCTTCTCGGCCTGGCCGATCTTCACCCTGCTTTCGTAGAGCTTCTGCTCCACCGCCAGCTTCTCCCGGAGGTCGTTGAAGATACCTGCAGTCGCGACCTCTTCGCCGTTCTCGTAGATAATCGCGGCGGTCATCTCCACAGGGATTTTCTCGCCCTGCTTGGAGATGATCTCCAAATGGGTTACCGGCAGTTTGCCCTTGCGTCCGAGTTTTTCGTCTCGGAGCATCTTCATGATGTCGCGGGCAACGCCGGGTGGATAGAAATCCTCGATGTTCACCCGTCGGATTTCCTCGGCGGTGTAACCGAAAAGCTCTTCCGCCGCCTCGTTGGCGAGGATGATATCGCCCTTGCGATTGGCGGCGATAATGCCGCTGACCGAGCTCTGGACGACATTATCGATGAGTTCGCGCATGTCGATGTACAGCTTCTCGATACGCTTCACGTTGGTGACGTCGCGAATGGACTCTATGACATACTCGACCCCACCGTCCCCTCCGAGAATCGGGGAGAATACCCGTTCCTCCCAGTGCGGCTCGTCATCATCGCCGGTGGTGTGCAGCAGCACCGACTGGCTCATTTTCCGGATAACGGTCCGGCACAGCGGGCAATCTTCGCCATTAGTGCACGGAAACGACTGATTGGGAAAATGCTTCAGGTTGTTGACGCGGCATGTGCTGCCGATGACCTCCGCTTCCTGGTCGCCGCTTCGCTCCAGAAACACGTTGTTGACGGCGATAATAGTGCCGTCCGGCTTGAGGATGCGGGTCGGGAATGACAGCGAGTCAAACAGCTTGAATCGCCAGTCATCCGCTCTGTCGGTCTGCTCTGTCATCACTGAGGAGGGGACAGAATAAATTCCATCTCCGATGTTTATAGATCCCTGTTGCTAGGAGTGGAACGGCCCAAGCCTGTCCCCCATGGTTATCTGGTCGAGGCTCACGGAACAACAAAAACCTCACCCAATACGTCGAGCATATGTCTTCCAGCCTCTTCCTTGGCGACCAGGTGGACACCGGTTCCCGAGCAGATTGCCGAAGATATCTCAACAGACGCCTCGGACAGAGCTGCTACGGCAGTATGCATGACTCCGTAGCGGTCCTGGAAATGGGGACCGTGGAAAAACAGCAGTTCCAGTCCTTTCCAAACATAATATTCAATATTATCAATGCGTTCTAGTCCAAAACTCAGTGCCGCGGCCGCTCCATGCTGGTGTTCCGGGTCGAAGATCAGCTGCAGGCTGTATCGTCCCGATTCGGTTCCGGTCAGCTCCACCATCAAAAACCTCGCAATCCGGCAGTCGGCAAGCTCACCTATCACCTCTAGAAGGCGGTCGCCATCGGCTGAAACACTAACTCCGGTCAATCCGGTTTTCAAACTCGAACCGTAAATCCTGATGACCTGCTCCCAGTATCTGGCAATGGTCTCCACGATCCGTCCCTGTCCACCGGTCAGTCTGCGGTCCAGATCCGACTGCTCGTACCTGAAGGGGCTGTGACCGTCGGGCAGGCTGAATACTTCCAGGAGCGCGCCGGCCAGCTCGTCGAGCCGCTCCGCGTCGGTCGCGATGCAGAGCGCCGACAACGACGAACACATGCTGTGAACCGGCAGACCGGATCCAACGGCAATTCCTATCACCTTCAGCAACACCTCCATGCTCGATGCATGCGGAAACAGGGTGAGCGTTCCCACCGGTTCGGCAACTTCTGCCGGGGCCAGGCCGTGCGAATCCAGTTCGCCGTCGATCAGGCTCCGGTTCTGCAGATATGCATTCCGGGCAAGATAGAGTTCGACTCCGCCAACAGGAATTTTTCGGAAGACGAGCTGGTGCAGGTTGATGCGCTTTCCGGCGAAGGCTGCAAGAATTCGTGACAGCGCAGCAAGGCCGCCGACGGGGCGAAAGACCAGGCGCGACTGGGCGTCGCTGAACTTGATTCCCCCCAGGCCCAGCTTCCGCCCCGATTCAGGCTGGAGATAAGACCGCTCGTCCATCATCGGTGAGGATGGCCCGGCTTCCCGTCGGGCGGGAGACCGGGCCGGTCTTCTAGAGGTTGTCCCTGACGATCTCCATCAGTTTATCAAGGTCGATCGGTTTGGGGACATAGTCATCCGCCAGGGTCGTTTTCCCGCCCATATGCGTATAGTTGGTCGAGTTGACCGCCTCGGCCACGGCGGTCAGCAGGATAATTGGAATATCCTTGTAACCAGCGTCGTTTTTCAGCTCGTCGCAGAGCTGGTAGCCGTCCTTTCTCGGCATCATCACGTCCAGGATGACCAGCGCCGGGCGCCGTTCCTTGATTTTGTCGAATCCTTCGACTCCGTCATAGGCCTTGGCGACGGCGAAATTCTCACTTTCGAGCTTCATCGCAAGCGCTTCCACCAGATCGGTATCGTCGTCGACAACAAGTATCAATTGTTGATCACTCATCTGTGTAATCCTCCCGTTTTATAGAATCTACTCAGTTACGCCTGGGGTCTCGGATAAAGATTCGCGCGCTTGACAATCTCCGCAACCTTCTCTTCCCAGTCTATGGCCATGATATGAAAGCCGGCGACACCTTCGACCTGCTTTAGACGCTCAATGGTCTCGAGGCAGATGTCGATGCCCTCCTCCGGCTGTTTCTCCTTGTCGACGCTGCCCATGCGGTCGACCAGCTCCTGCGGGACGTCCATGCCGGGCACCCGGTTCTTCATGTAGCGGGCCGCGCCGACTGATTTCATCGGCGTGATGCCGGCCAGGATATAGCACTTCTTGTGCAGCCCCATACCGCGCACCCCTTCCATCCATTTCTCGAACTTGTCGATGTTGAAGATGCACTGCGTCTGGATGAAGTCGGCACCGGCGGCGATCTTCTTCGCGAGCCGCATCACCCGAAGTTCGAAGGGGTCGGCGAAGGGGTTGGCGGCGGCGCCGATGAACATCTTCGGAACTACCCCCTTGATGTCCGCCCCGCCCTGGAACTTTGCCTCGTCCCGCATCTTCTTCACCATCTGGATCAGCTGGATCGAGTCGATGTCGTGGACGTTGGCTGCCATCGGGTGATCGCCGAACCTGGTGTGATCGCCGGACAGACACAGCATGGTGTTGATGCCTAGCGCGTAGGCGCCGAGGATGTCGGCCTGCATCGCCAGCCGGTTGCGGTCCCGGGTGACCATCTGCAGCAGCGGGTTCATACCCTGCTGCCTGACCAGCACTGACCCGGCGAAACTCGACATGCGCACCATGGCGGTCTGATTGTCTGTGATGTTCACCGCATCCACAACACCATCGAGGTATTTGGCCTTTTCAATGACCGTTTCGGCCGACGCCCCCCGGGGAGGACCACACTCCGAGGTGACAGCGAGATGGCCGGCAGCCAGTACTTTTTCGAGCTTGCTTTCGGTTTTCATTCTGCTAAGTCCTCCCTGATAATCTTGCGCGGACCACCACCTCCGGCCGGCCTCCAGTCTTTGGCCGGCATGATCTCCATATACTGATCGGTTAGTCCCAGCGCCTTGAGACGCTCCCAGATCAGATGCCACGCGCAGTCGACGTCGTCGCCGATTTCGCAGACGCCGCCCGCCGATCCGCCGCAGGGTCCATTCATAAGATGCTTCGCGCACTTGGCAATCGGGCAGATGCCGCCGGTCAGGCCGAGCAGGCAGTCGCCGCAGCCCTGGCAGCGCTCGGTCCACACGCCGTGGCGGTCGGAACCGCCCATGAACTTGGTGTTGACAGCCGGGAACACCGGCTTGTCCCTGAAGCGCATGGCCAGCTGCTGCACGCCGCAGCCGCAGGCCATGGACAGCACCGCATCGGCTGAGTCGATCATCGGCACCAGCTCTTCCACGTATTCCGGGTCGCACTGCCGCTCCAGCGTATGCTCGCGGATATCGATTGAGCTGCCGTCCTTGAGCCGGCTCATCTGCAGCCCCGATGCAAGTACTCCAACCTCCTTTCTGCCGCCAGCCGCGCACACCGTCACGCACTCATTGCAGCCAAGCAAGAGAATCCGCTTGAACGGCTTGATGTAGGCAAGTATCTCTTCGAGTGGTTTTCGTTCAGCTGTAATCATTGTGGTTCACTCTCCTTGTATGTTCACTCCGCATCAGCTTTCATCAAGCAGCGGCGGCCTTGATGGGGCTCGGGCCCAGCTTCCTGATCTTCTCGGTCATCTCGGTCGCAATGCGGGCGAAACGCTCCCCCATACCGGCCGACATCTTGACCATTTCCAGCCGCTCAGGCTCGATGCCAATTTCCTCCAGGTAGCGCATCATTTGGGCGACCTTACGCGATGCCTTGTCGTTACCGTTCTTGAAATGGCAGTCCCCATCCAGACAGCCGGCCACGTAGACCCCGTCCGCACCCTTCTCAAAAGCCTTGAGGATGTGGATCGAATCGACCTTGCCGGAGCAGGGCACCCGGATAATCTTCACGTTTGGCGGGTAGACGAGTCGCTGGCTCCCGGCCATGTCCGCCGCCGTATAGGCACAGTAATGGCAGCAAAACGCCACGATTACGGGTTCGAACTGTTCTTTCATGCTTCTACCTTTTCGAAAAGTTGTTCTAATTTTGAAATGATCATGTCGTCCTCGAACTGCATCAACTGGATCGCCTTAGCCGGGCACTCTGCCGCGCATATGCCGCAGCCGTGGCACTTGGCCGGGTCGATCTCCGAATAGCCGTCGGCGTTGATGAACGGCACGTTGAACGGGCACGCCCTGACACAGATCAGGCAGGCGGCGCAGAGCTTGCCGTCGACCTTTGCCGTTGCCGCACCGAGGTTGATCGCATCGCGGGCCAGGATGGTCTGGGCGCGCGACGCCACCGCCCGAGCCTGGACGAGGCTTTCGCTAATCAGTTTTGGCGCATGTGCGGTGCCCGCCACGAAGAATCCGGGCACCGGCAGATCGACCGGCCGCAGCTTGATGTGATCCTCGAGGAAGTAACCGTCCTCGCTGCGCGGCAGCTTGAAGATCCTGGCCATTTCCTCGTTGGAATCTTCATTGGCGATGAGTCCGGTGCTCAGGCACAGGCAGTCGGCGGTAACCTTCACGTCACGTCCGAGGATGATGTCTCTGTAGGTGACCTCGACATGATCGCCGACCAGCTTGACCTGCGGCGGTTGATCCTGCTGGTACCTGACAAAAATTACCCCCCGTTCCCGGGCCTTCTGGTAGTACTCTTCCTGGAACGCATAGGTGCGCATATCGCGGTAGAGCACGAAAATCCGCACATCGGGATTCACGTCGAGCAGGTGCAGTGCGTTTTTCACCGCGTTCTGGCAGCAGATTCGCGAACAGTTCGGATTGTCCTCGGTGCGAGAACCGACGCACTGGATCATCACCACGTTTTCCCAGGATCTGACCTTCTCGGGGTCGTCGTGGATGGTGGTCTGCAGATCCAGTTGGGTGACAATCTGCTTGCCGGTGCCAAGCCCGAACAGATTTGGACGGTTGGGAAGTGCGCCGGTGGCGAGTATGGTGACGCCGTGTTCGATCTGGCGGTAGAACATCTGCCGACCCACCTGCATGCCGGTGGTAAACATGCCGGGCATGCCGGTGTGATCGACGATCATGCCGCCCATGATCACCTCTATGGAGTCATGGGACTGGGTGCGCTCGATAAGATTGTGCACAAACTCCTGCACGTCATGGCCTTCGAGCGTCCTTTTCAGGTTAGCGGCGATGCCGCCCAGCCTGTTGCTCTGTTCGACCAGATAGACCCTGAAACCCTGATCCGCCAGTTCCAGCGATGCGGTCATTCCGGCCACGCCGCCGCCGATAACCAGCACGTTCTTGTTGATCGGCAGGCTGTGCTCGGCCAGCGGGTGCGCCTTGCATACCGCGCCGACGGCCATCTTGAGCAGATCCTCGGCTTTGGCCATGGCCTTTTCGGGCTGATGGGAGTGGACCCAGGTTACCTGATCCCGGATATTGGCGAACTCGAGCAGGTACTTGTTGAGTCCAGCCTTGCGGATCAGGTCCTGGAACTTGGCCTCATGGGTGCGCGGGGAGCAGCCGCCGATGACCACGCGGTTTATTTCCTGTTCCTCGATGGTCTGGCGGATTTGTTCCATCGACTCGCGGCTGCAGCCGTGCCCCGCCGCCATCGCGACCGCCACATGCTCGAAAACGGAGACTCGCTCCGCCAGCTTCTCAACGTCGATGACGCTGCCGATATTTTCGCCGCAGTCGCAGATGAACACGCCGACCCTGGGCTGCTCACCGACCACGTTTCTTTCCAGCGGCAGGGCCGGTGCTTCTTCAATCTCCTTTTCAAGCGGGATCACGTCCTTGCCGGCCATGCAGGCGGCGGCACTGGCCTGAACCATGGTTTCCGGGATGTCTTTTGGTGCCTCGAAAGCCCCGGCCACGTATATGCCCGGCCGGGTCGTCTCAACCTGGTTCAGCCCCGGATGCACCGGAAAGCTGGAGTCGTTGACGTCGATACCAAGCATCGTGGCTAGGCTGCGCATCTCGTCGCCGATCCGAAAACCGATGGAGAGTACCACCATGTCAAACGCTTCGCTGAGCAGTTTGGGTGTATCGTCCGTGGTATAGCCGAGAACGATGCCGCCCGATGCTTCGTTCATCAGCACGGAGTGCGGCCGGCTGTGGATGAAACGCACGCCGAACTCGTTTTTCGCCCGCTGATAATAGCGCTCGTAATCCTTGCCGAAGGTCCGCATGTCCATGTAAAAGATGGTCGTTTCGATATCTTCACGGAATCGTTCCTTGGACACCATCGCCTCTTTCAGCGCGAACATGCAGCAGGCACCGGAGCAATAGGGAGCGGCCCCGCGCTGCAGGCCGCGAGAGCCGATACACTGGATCCAGGCGACCCGCTTCGGCGGTTCGCCGGTGGACGGCCGCAGCAGCCGGCCGGAAGTGGGCCCCGAGGCCGACAGGAGGCGTTCGTACTCGAGGCTGGTGACCACGTCAACATGATCAGAGTATCCCAGGTAGTCGAGACCCGACGGGTCGAACAAGGAGGCGCCGGGGGCCAGGACGATGGAACTGCAGGCCACGTCTCCGCGGCTACCCAGATCATCGGGGTTGATCGCCCCGGTCGGGCAGCATTTCACCAGAGCTTCGACATCGCCGCACCTGGTTAGGTCGATCGAGTAGGCCTGCGGCGTGGCCTGCGGATAACGCATGCAGGTGGGCGCCCGATGGTCCAGTCCGGGCGTGAAGGTCACGCACTCGGGAAAGGCCTTAAGGCATTCCCCGCAGCCGGTGCATTTGTCGAGGTTGATGTAGCGCGGCTCGGTCTTCAGGCTCACCTTGAAATTGCCTTTTTCTCCACTTACCGCCTCAACCCTGGTCATCGCCATCAGTTTGATGTGCTCCTGGCGGTTGCTTTCCGAAAGGTTCGGCGCCAGCGTGCAGAGGTCACAGTTGTTGGTCGGAAAAGTTCGATCGAGTTGAGTCATCAGGCCGCCGATGTTGTGGGCGGTATCCACCAGCACAACGTTCTTATCGGCTTCGGCCAGGTCCAGAGCGGTGCGGATGCCGCCAAGACCGCCGCCGACGACTAGAACCGGTTTGCTGGTATGTGATCTATCTAGATTTTGCATGGTAGTCTTTCGCTGATAAATTATCGGATCGTCCTACATACCGGCCGCATCGAGGATGTCGGGCAGCTTGTGCTCCCATCCCAGGGTCTGCAGCATCACTCCCTGGGCCAGGTCCCTGATTCCAGCCACCGTCTCGCCGGCGATCTTGATCCCTTCGAGTTCGCGGTCGGACGACTTGCGGATTCTTCTGATCAGGTTTTCGGAGATGTTGGCCCCCGGCTCGCTATTGGCTATATACTGAGCGATGGCCAAGGACTTGATGAGGAACACGGTGGGAATCACCGGCACCCCGAGGCCGCCCGCCTTATCCATGAATTGTCTGAACGTGCGCAGGTCGAATACCGGCGGCGTCAGCACATAGCCGGCTCCGGCCTCGATCTTCCTGCGGGCCAACTCCAGTTCCTCTTCCAGCGACGCGTCATCGCCATACGGGGCGATGGTGCAGCCGATCGTGAACGACGGGGTCCCGTCAAGCTCGAACCCCCCCATGTCCTTGCCGTTGGCCAGACCGTCGATGGCCTCGATCAGCTCGACCTCGTCGATGTCATAGACGGGCTGCGCTTCGCGGTGATCGGACTGGCTCATGTCTTCACTGTGGGTGACCAGCAGATTTTGGACCCCCAGCACATGGGCGGCCAGAACGTCGCCCTGCAGCGCCATGCGATTGCGGTCACGGCAGTAGACATGGATGATGGCTTCGACCCCTTGTTGCTGCATCAGCACGCCGCCGGCCAGGGCACTCATGCGCATGATGCCGTTGTCCATGTCGGGGATCACGACGCCGTCGATCCTGCCTTTGATACGGCGGGCATCGTTGACCAGCCTGGTGATGTTAACCCCCTTGGGGGTATGCATCTCTGCCAGAACGACAAATTCCTTTGCTGACAATCGTTTCTGAAAGCTCATTATCCTCTTCCTCCGGTTAACACTGAATGTAAGTCGTCCTTGCTCTTCAAGTATCGATGGTTAATAGAGTGATGTCTCCGGATGAAAGACATCCACATCCTTCAGATCATCGCCCAGATAGGTCCGCTCGTTCGGCCCGAGAATGCCGAGCGACAGGCACAGCAGCGTCCAAATATGCACCGTGTTGTACGATGCGCCGTGGTAGTGTGCGAGATCGTGGACCTGGGCGTGACAGTTGTGGCAGCCGGTGATGCAGTAGTCCGCCCCGGTGGCGATGATCTGCTCGTACTTGAGCAGGCCGTAATCACGCCGCGCCTCCGGGAAACCGGACTGCAGGAAGCCGCCGCCGCCCCCGCAGCAGTAGTTGTTCGACTTGTTGGGGGTCATCTCGACGACGTTTTCCTCGCCGACGATCGACTTGACGACGAAACGGAGGTCATCAGCACCCTCATCCCCGTAGCTCTTGCGGACGATCTGGCAGGGATCCTGGATGGTGAACTTGATACCGCGCTCGCGATTCCATTCGGAACTGGGCTTCAGCCGCCCTTCGCGGATCCATTTCGCGTAGTACTGGTATATCGAGGCAACCTCGAAGTTGTGATCGATTCCGAATTTTTTCAGTCCGGCCCGGACTGAGAAGGTGATGTGGCCTCATTCGGTGTTGAGAAAAACCTTGCACCCCAACTCGTCGGCCTGTTTCGCCGACGTCCTCGTGACATGCTCCCAGCATTTGTCGTCGGCCAGGAACAGGCAGTAGTTCTCGGCCGCCCAGCCGCGGCTGCCGTAGGTCCAGTCGACCCCGGCCAGGTGCAGGATTTTCCACAGCGGCACCAGCTCGTCCGGCTCGGTGTTGGGCTCACGGGAGTTCTGGTTCAGGAAGAAATGGGCGCCCTGCTTGTCGATCGGGGCTGCCATGTCCTTGAACTCCGGCTGGGACTCCTGGTACTCGGCAAGCACGTCTTCGACAACGAAAACGAAATCGTCAGGAGCGGTCCCCATCGCGCTGGCCGATTCGTTTCTAAGGGCCATG
>Ga0316596_1000055_pt1 | contig 12538 bp, 14 predicted proteins | sample S_170502SBrCrA_R_FD_207793 | JGI IMG/M metagenome (GOLD analysis project Ga0316596, IMG submission 207793) | Metatranscriptome of rhizosphere microbial communities from salt marsh grasses in Alabama, United States - S_170502SBrCrA (Metagenome... | ecosystem: Host-associated > Plants > Roots >... | reverse complement strand
TAATGGCAAAAGAAGAACATATTGAAATGGAAGGCACGGTGGTTGAAACCCTGCCCAATACGATGTTCCGCGTGGAATTGGAAAACGGCCACGTGGTCACTGCTCATATCTCTGGCAAAATGCGCAAACACTACATTCGCATACTGACCGGCGACAAAGTCACCGTGCAATTGACACCCAACGATTTAACTAAAGGGCGAATCGTATATCGCGCACGCTAATCCGCACGCGATTACGACCTGCATTCACGACCCACACACCGATAGATACAACTATCTGCACAGACTGACTCACTGTCAGGGCCTGACGATTTCCGGAATATTTTCGAACTCGAATTTAATCTTGCCGTCTTCCACCGTCACTTCCACATCACCACCGTGGGACAACTGACCGAATAGTAATTCCTCCGCCAATGGTTTTTTAATGTTCTCCTTAATAACCCGCGCCATCGGCCGCGCTCCCATCTTTTCATCATAGCCATGTTCAGCCAGCCATTGTCTGGCGGCTTCATCCACATTCATAACCACTTTTTTCTCCGCCAGTTGACTTTCCAGTTCATACAGGAACTTGTCAACCACATGGAAAATAGTGGTGGGATCCAGACTCTTGAATTGCACAATGGTATCCAGACGGTTACGGAACTCCGGGGTAAAGGTTTTCTTGATCGTCTCCATAGCATCCGTGGAGTGATCCTGATGGGTAAATCCAATGGACGGCCTGGCCATCATTTCCGCTCCGGCGTTGGTGGTCATGATCAGAATCACGTTGCGGAAATCCGCTTTGCGGCCATTGGTATCCGTCAATGTGCCGTGATCCATCACTTGCAACAACAAATTGAACACATCCGGATGGGCTTTTTCGATTTCATCCAACAACACCACCGCATGAGGGTGTTTATTGATTTGTTCGGTTAACAGGCCACCTTGATCAAAACCCACATAGCCTGGAGGCGCGCCGATCAATCGGGATACCGTATGGCGCTCCATGTATTCAGACATATCGAAACGCAACAACTCTATGCCCATTATTTTAGCCAGCTGGCGGGTCACTTCGGTTTTACCAACGCCGGTGGGCCCTGCGAACAGGAAACTGCCTATGGGCTTTTGATCCACGCCCAAGCCGGCCCGCGACATTTTAATCGCCGATGACAAGGTGGAGATCGCTTCATCCTGGCCGTAAACCACCAGTTTCAAGTCACGCTCCAGATTGCGCAAGCCTTCGATGTCTGAACTGGACACTTGTTTGGGCGGAATACGGGCGATTTTAGCCACTACCGCTTCAATGTCTTTGGCACCGATGGTTTTTTTGCGTTTGGATACCGGCAACAAACGTTGGGTAGCACCGGCTTCGTCGATAACGTCAATGGCCTTGTCCGGCAAATGCCGTTCATTGATATAACGTTCGGCCAGCTCCACAGCGCTGCGCAATGCCTGGCGGGTAAACTTAACGTCGTGATGTTCTTCGAAACGACTGCGCAACCCGTCAAGTATTTGAATGGCTTCTTCCACGCTGGGTTCCGGCACGTCAATTTTTTGAAAGCGTCGCGCCAAGGCTCTGTCTTTTTCAAAAATGCCGCGGTATTCCTGATACGTGGTGGAACCGATGCATTTCAAGTCTCCGGAAGCCAATACCGGTTTGATCAGATTGGACGCATCCATAGCGCCGCCGGAGGCCGCACCTGCGCCGATAATGGTATGGATTTCATCGATAAACAGGATGGAATTAGGCTGTTTCTTTAACTGCGTCAGAACCGCCTTCAAGCGTTTTTCAAAATCACCGCGGTATTTGGTGCCCGCCAACAACGAACCCAGATCCAAAGAATAAATCACCGCATCGGAGATGATCTCGGGCACTTCACCGTCAACGATACGTTTGGCCAGGCCTTCCGCTAAAGCGGTTTTGCCGACACCCGCTTCGCCGACGAACAAGGGGTTGTTTTTACGGCGTCGGCACAGCACTTGTAACGTGCGGTCGATTTCGTCTTTACGCCCGATGAGAGGATCAATTTTACCTTTCATCGCCATCTGATTCAGATTGGTGGCGTAGCTTTCCAGCGCGGATTTAGCCTGATTTTCGGATTCAGTATCTTCCTCGCTGGAGGAAATGGGATCCGCATCGCTGCCATCATCTACTTTGGAAATACCGTGGGAAATGTAATTCACCACATCCAATCGGGCGATATCCTGCTTACTCAGCAAATAGACCGCTTGGGACTCTTGTTCGCTGAAAATCGCCACCAAAACGTTTGCCCCCGTAACCTCTTTTTTCCCGGAGGATTGGACCTGGAAAACCGCGCGCTGCAATACTCGTTGAAATCCCAACGTGGGTTCAATCTCACGTTCTTCATTCTCCGGTATGGTAGGAGTAGTTTCGTCCAAAAAGCGACTGAGTTCAGTTTGGAGTTGTTGCAAATCCGCGCCACACGCTTTTAAGGCACTATTGCTGGTTGGATTATCCAGAAGTGCCAATAATAAATGCTCAACGGTCATAAATTCATGCCGTTTTTCGCGCGCTTGTTTAAACGCGCGGTTAAGCGTGATTTCAAGTTCCTCGCTTAACATACCTGATTTACCTCTCGTTTCGACTGCCGTAACAATACTTGGTTAATAATGCGTGTGGGTTGTTCAAACTGCTATACCACTTCCATGGTACATAACAAGGGATGATTATGACTTCTAGCATAGTCATTCACTTGCGCTACTTTTGTTTCTGCGATTTCCTTCACAAAAACACCACACAATCCTTTACCTTGCGTATGTACATGTAACATGATGCGGGTGGCTTTTTCCCGGTCCATACGAAAGAACTTCTCCAATACATGCACAACGAATTCCATAGGAGTAAAATCGTCATTTAATAATAAAACTTGATACATCGGCGGCGGTTTTAATTTTGGCCGTGATTCCTGAACGACCAAACCGTCATCCTTGTGCGTTTTATCATCCGCACTCATGGTGATAGTGTTCGTCAATGCTATTGCCATTGTAAGTTCACCGTCTCACAAATAAATATGATACACAAAATTTGCCATGACAAGGCCGCCCGTGAATACTTTATAAAAATCCCTATAAAGAAGTCATTTTACCACTCACCGAGGCCCGGAACCCATTGCAATAACCAGCAATATTAACGCTTAAAAACAAACACTTACCTGAACAATTCATTTTGACAGTCATACGTACAAGAAGTGCATTAAGTTAACATCGCCGGGGTTACTTGCAAGGATCACATTTGCTGGATCATGGCGTCTGCAAATCCGGAGCAACTCACCAACGCCGCCCCCGGCATTAACCGTTCTAAATCGTAAGTCACTGTTTTTGCAGATATTGCACCCGACATTCCGGTTATGATCAAATCCGCAGCCTCTGTCCAACCCATATGGCGCAACATCATTTCGGCGGAAAGAATTAATGAACCCGGATTCACCTTATCCTGACCGGCGTATTTGGGTGCCGTGCCGTGGGTGGCTTCAAACATCGCCACCGTGTCCATAAATTGGCGCCCGGAGCGATACCGATACCACCGACTTGGGCCGCCAATGCGTCAGAAATATAGTCACCATTTAAATTCATGGTGGCAATGACACTGTATTCCGCAGGGCGCAGCAGGATTTGCTGCAAGAAAGCGTCGGCAATCACATCTTTAATCACAATTTCTTTGCCGGTTTTCGGATTTTTAACTCCGCACCAGGGTCCACCGTCAATTTCTTGAGCGCCAAATTCCCGTTTCGCCAACTCATAGCCCCAGTTTTTAAACGCCCCCTCGGTGAATTTCATGATGTTGCCTTTGTGCACCAGGGTGAGCGATTCCCGGTCGTTGTCTATGGCGTATTGAATGGCTTTTCGCACCAGGCGTTCGGTGCCTTCCCGGGATACGGGTTTGATGCCGATGCCGGAGGATTCCGGAAATCGGATTTTACTCACGCCCATTTCGGATTGTAGAAAGTCAATCAATTTTTTCACTTCGGGGGTATCGGCGGCCCACTCGATGCCGGCGTAAATGTCTTCGGAATTTTCCCTGAAAATCACCATGTCGGTCTTTTCGGGTTCTTTGAGCGGGCTGGGGGTGCCCTCGAAATATCTCACCGGCCGCAAACATACATACAAGTCTAACAATTGACGTAAGGCGACATTGAGGGAACGCATGCCTCCGCCCACCGGCGTGGTCAAAGGCCCTTTAATGGACACCACATAGTCTCGCACCGCTTCCAGGGTTTCATCGGGCAACCAGGTGTCGTTGCCGTAGGTTTTCACTGCTTTTTCCCCGGCGTACACTTCCATCCACGCAATAGCCCGCGACTCACCGTAAGCTTTTTGTACGGCGGCATCGACAACTTTGCGCATCGCCGGCGTCACATCAACTCCGATACCGTCGCCTTCGATGAATGGAATAATGGGATTGTCGGGAATGTTCAGCGAATAGTCCGAATTGACGCTGATTTTATCTCCCTGGGCGGGAATTTTAATTTTTTGAAAGGCCATAATTACTCCACATAGTTGCACAATAAGTCAGATTCCGAAGATGGCTTATATTAGCATTTTAGTGCTATGACAGCGACCTGCCTGAACTCAAAGCCTTGCGCTAGAAGCAGATCAAAAGGGAGGACACGAAGCCGAAGACCATGGGGACCGCGATTGATGGGAGTGTATCAATGGACAACCCGCGGCGATGAGAAATAAAGCTTAACCGATCGTGGGACAATACCCCGCATGTACCTTTCTTGTGTGTCTTTCTTGATGGTGACTGTTTATGGGAAAAACGTCAAAAACTGACGTTATAAGCCTAGGCTGGCCAGATTTCCGGCCTGTTGAATTTTCACTTTACCGGTTCTGTCCTGGCGGCCCAGCGAGCGAATGGCATTGGCCAGATCCCTTTGTTGCGGATCACGTACCTCGATTTCCGCGCTGAGATCGTATTTGCCTTCCTGATCCACCGTCAATAATCCTTCTGCCTGCAATGGCCCGCCCATATCGGAAATCACACCTTTGATGCCGTCATCGGTAGGTTCCAATTCCACTTTCAGGCTTCCCAAAGGCATGGGTTTTAAGATGGTGATCTCCGCATCCTGCCACGCCAGACTGCCCAAGGCAGTGGCGACAGTATGGTTTTTGACTTTCAGCTCGCTCAAGTTCACCGCCAAGGCGCCGCCTGCTTTAAGCGATCCGAGATCAAACATCGGTAGAACCAGCCCCATTGGCAACCACGCTTCAACATTATCGGCATAAAAACTTCCCAATACGTTGTAGCCAACATTACCTTTGCCATAGCCTTCTTGCATGGAAAAATCCAGTGCCACCTCGGTATTGCCCAACAATAAATGCATCGGTTTGAATTGCCATTTCAATTTTTCCAATGGCTGACCGGCAATACTGGCTTGTGCCGCTGAGCCGGACCACACACTACCGTTCAAGCCATCGAGAATCACCGGCACTTCCTCACCCATGGATTGTTTCCAATAACCATAGACGACGTTGGCGGGCAAATTGACCAGCAAAAACCCCAAATAAAACACCAAACCAATTATTATATAGCGCACCATGTTGATAATATTTTTATTACGTAATATTCATCGTTGTTTTAATTAAAAGTTGCAATCAACCTTCTGATTCTGACATCACATAGAAACTGATTCTGGCGTCCACCAGCCCTTCTACTTCCTGTTTTTCCAAACTGATGGTATCCACACTGACGCCATAACGGCTTTCCAACTCTTCCAGCCAACCAATGACCACATCAAATTTGGCATTCTCCAGCCACACCCTGGCCTTGGAAGTTCCATCGGGTTGCACGCGTTTTACGGAGTCACCCAACTGCTTGGTTTTTGCGCTGCGGTCTATGACGCCCAGCAAAGACTGACCGGAGCTAAATTGTACCGGTGTGCTTTGAGTAGCCTGCAGTTGTTTGATTTCTGTGGCGATGTTTTGCATCTTGGCCAGCTCCAGCTGTTTTCGTTGGGTGGACTCTTGCAACGAATGCAAGCCATTGATGAACGGCTCCCAGCCAAGAAAATAAATGCTTAACACCAGCAAAGTTGCGGCGCCGCCAATAACCAGGCGTCGTTCTCTAACCTCCAAACTTGCAAACCATTCTTTCATCGTTGTACTCTAATAAATAAGTCGGTATCTGCGTTTCTATTCAGTAATTCTTTTGAGTGCTTCTTATCAGTGATGCTAAGTGTTGCCGGAGCCCAGCTGAACCTGAAGACGACTATCCACTTTACCGCCCCTGGCCGAAGCGGAAACGATTTCCACCTCCAGTTCCGCTTGTTTCGCCAAGCGTGATTTGAGATCGTCCAACGACGCCAAATCGGTAATCTCCAAATCCAAATCCAGTTTATCGTCCTTGTAGCGTATACTACGTAGTGTCATGGATTTGGTATCGCTGATCACTCCCCCTGCGCGGGACAACAACTCAAACCAATTACCCTCACTTCCTCCACCTTTTTGCAGTTTTTTCAAGGCGAGATCCATTTCCTGGAGACTGGGTTTATTCCGTGCATCCGGGAGAACCTCTTTAAAGATAGCGCTCATCTGTTGGTTGAGCCGAGTGTCTTGCTTGGATAAATGGTAGTATTCGGTTACCAACAAACTACCCTGAATCAACAACCAGGCCGCGGCCAGTCCAATGGCGGCCCGCCAGGGGCGAATCAGTTTTTCCAGTTGCTCCCGGCGGCTGTATTCTCCCTGCAACAGATTAATGCTGTGGCTGTCGTTAAAGCCTTGGGACAATACCCCCAGATATCCATGCTCACTTTCCCGGCAGGAAAACTCGATATTGCTGGCTTCGCATTGCTGTTGAATTTGTTCGATGATGGGATCGATATTGATCGCAGGAACCGCTTCGATGACCGCTTCGTAGTCGATATCCGCCGCTGCAACCGGAGTAGCGTATGTTTGAGTACTGTCATCAGGTACTTCCCCCGGCACCAAGGTTGTATCAGTATCACCATTATCCGCACGGGCAGCGGGCAGTTCCGCTTCACTTCCCGGACTGATTAACGTCTGGCGCCGCAAGCTGTCATCGCATACCGTAACCTGCACTCTGGCAGGCGCAGGCAGCTGCTGAGTCTCGTTGTGGTCTAAGGCATTTTTCAACACCAACGCCAGGTTGTGGGTATCCACAGCGAGGCCGCTTTGCTCCCCGGTTCGCAACAGCGCTTTTTCACTGGCACCGCCGGCCCGGTTAATCAATATATTCCAGGTATTTTCCTCGTGGGGCGCGCCGAAAATTTCGCTGGTCAACACATCGGCCTGGATATTGGCGTTTTTGAGCATTTGTTGCCAATCGTCCATGGCTTGGCGCTCCACCACGGCGCAAGCGGTTTTATCCTCAAACCGATTACCAACGGCGAAATGAAGATTGTCAATATCGCTGGCCACATGCTCCTCTAAAGCATAGGGCACGGCGCGGGCCAGACGTTGTTTGTTCATGGCGGGTAAGTTAACGTGAGTCAATACGATATTCAGACCCGACACTAACACCACCACCTGGCAACCGGTGGCATGGTTAGCAGCGGTTTTCAAGTCACCGTAATATACCAGGCCCGGCATTTGCCCGATTTCCTTAACAACCCAACAAACGGGCAAGGCGTCGTCGTCCACATCCACGTTTTCGCCATTGATGTAAATAAAAATCTGCCGCCGCATTCTTATATCACTCCAAATCCGCGGCGCAAAGTCTTCACTTTACCGTCTTTACGATGCAGTAAACTGATCAGCATGACGTCGGTGTCGCCGATTTGCGCGCGCGCCGTTAAATAAAAATATTCGCTTTTTACCTCTATCATTTCGTCTTTTAATTTTTCCAAACGCATCATTGCTTCAAAAAAATCCGTGTTGCCCGTCTGTGCATTACCGCCCACGCTGCCAGGCGTGCCTCCTGTAGAAGTGCCGCCGGTTTGTCGAGGTTTTAGCCCCTCTACATATTTCGTAAGCGGTTGCATAAATTCATCAATTTTTTCCTGCGGATTTTCTCGGCGTTTTTCTTCAAAGTTATTGACGAGTTCCTCGGGGTCCTCCGCGCCCACATAAACCACCAGTGCTTTGAGTACCGCCTTGGGCGCCGTATTGATATTGATTTTCGCCCCGCGCGGCAGCGCATTTACCAACGGTTGTTGTTCGATGGCTTCCAGCGATACCGCGTTCAAGGGATTAAACGTGGGCCGCACTAGCGCCGCATAATCGTTTTTCGCATTAGTGGCATCATCCGACATGGCCAGCATCAACCGCAGTTCGCTAACGCTGGCGATGGACTGATTGGCGGTACGATAAGGCCGGTTGGGCGCGACTAAGTTTAAATAATCCATGTCTTCAGCGCCACCGTCCACACGGTCGTCTTTGTCGATCCAGTCCAATACCACACTGGAAAAATCTGGATTGAACTGCAAGGTGTCTGCCACCAAATGATCAAACACTTTCCAAAAGTCCACATCCCGTTCGCCGTTGGCGCCCACCAGATTATTCAGCGGGAATCCCGCCGAAGCGTCGGTAATAATGCCACTGATGCCACCGATATCCAGTCCGCTTTGTTTGACTTCTTCTGCAATGGGCAGACCAATCACATCCATTTTGTCTTCACTGACAGGATAAAAATCGTATTCCATAGTTACGTCTTTACTTAAAAATCCTTTCGCCCACTCCTCCGCGCCCAATACGTAAACATACGCTTGATCAAAATGTAAAATATTCTGGGTGCGGCGGATATCCAACTGCTGTTGAGTAATCATGGCCACGGCAGCGATGCTCACCAGCGAAGTGATCAATATGGCCATGATCAACGCTACACCGTTTTGAGCGCACTGGTAGCTGCTGGGAATGGTTGATTTAGCACTTCCGTTCATCTTTTTCATCCCGGTAAATGAAACCAACGTTCCAACTTACCGAAACTTTTGGTTTCGATTTCCATGACCATACCACCTGGGGGTTCGGGTACCGCGGGTGGTTGATTTTGCGCTTGAGCCTGAATCTGACTGAAACTTGTCGAACTCTGCGGGGGCCAGGAACGCTGCCATTCTTTTTTATCATCCAGATAGCGGATTTCCAGATTTTTTACCCCATCCAACAATACAATATCATATCGCTCGCTGTCCTGGGCTCGGTCCAGCACATACCACAGCGATCGGATCAATTGTTCATCTTTAACGGAATAGGCTATGCGCTGCAAATGACTGCGTGCGAGGTTGAGCGGATTCATCCATCCGGTGCGGGTAAACTCTAACAAATAGTCCCCATATTCATTGGCCACAAACGCAGCTTGTGTTTCGCCGTATTCGTCGCGCACTGGCCGGTCAACGGTTTGTTCGATATCCCTTTCGATGACCGTCAATGCCATTTGCAGTTTATACAACTCCTGAGTACGGGCTTCGGTCTGGGCGCGGGCCAGTAATACATTATTCAGACCGCTGTAGGCCATGGCCGCTATCAAGGCGAAAATAACCATGGATATCAGCAGCTCGAGCAAAGTGAAACCGGCAGCGGATTTTGCCGACAACACTCTATTGTGGTTAATGATTCTGAGGCCATTGATCATGGTTTGCATACCATATTTTTACTGAACCTTACCCACGAAGCCGGTTAAGTTCACTAGCGAATTTTCGTCATCTTCGTTAGTACGCACGGCAATTTCCACCTTACGCACGGATTCGTCTTGCGTGTCGGTGACGTCCATGGTCCAGAACCATTCGTGTTCGGCCATGAGTGTGCTGCCAGTGGTTTTTCGCGCCGCCGGAAATTCCTGCATTACGTGCAATTCGGTCAGTTTATTCATGGCCACCCAATGAGCGAAAGTGCGTTCCTGTAATCCGGCGGCGTTATAGACGGTGGAAGATGCCGCACTGATTACCGCCGCTAATGCCACGGCGATAATGGTGAGGGCAACAATGACTTCGATTAACGTAAACCCTTGCTGGTGACCGGACGGTGGGGATCTATCAGGTGCCGAATGCATTGCTATCCGCTCCGGGCGCTATTAATTTGGTCTGCCCGATGATATTGCCGGTAATGGTGTACGGCTGGGTGTCCACCATGCGCAGGGAAATTTTAAATTCTCTCATTTCCCCGCTGGACAAAATGTAAATCCGTGGCACACGCTCCTCGTCGTCAAAAGAAACCGCCTGCCCATAGAGTTCCATCTGGATTTCCATGTCGCCGGGAAATTCTCGTTTGCGAAACAGTTTATCGTCTTCCAAGGGCACAAATTGATCGCCGGCGATTTGTACGAATTGATACCCTTGCTTGGTAAATTCCATGGCCATGGAGGTTGACCTGAGAACGGATTCTTCACTGGCCAGTTTAATGAGATAGTGTAAGCGTTTGGCTTCTTCTTCCAGGGTCTGGTCACTATGCTGCCCCACCGAAATCGTCGCGAACGTCAGTATGACCCCGATAATAAATACCACGGTCATTAGCTCAATTAAGGTAAAGCCGCGCTGGCGTCTAATCATATCGTTTAATCATAGTGGGAACTCGCCGCAATGGCGTAAGTGGATAGGCAATGCAATACAATACCCCAGGATTGTCCCCCAAACACGGAGGCGTGGTTACTCCAAGGCCCAGTTGCCTACGTCCGCATTAACGCCTTCGCCCCCTTGTTGACCATCGGCTCCCAGTGAAAAGATATCCACTTCACCTTTGCTACCGGGAGACAGATATTGGTAAGGTTCCCCCCAGGGATCCTTAGGCAGGCGGTCCATGTATTTTTTCCAGTTTTTCGGCTCTGGTGAGCCGGCGGGTTTTTGTACCAAGGCTTCCAGTCCTTGGTCGGTGGTGGGATACGTAAAGTTGTCCAGTTTATACAGGTTTAATGCGGATTCCATCGCGCGTATGTCTTGTTTGGCTTTGGTAATACGGGCCTCATCGGGCCGTTCCATGACGCGGGGCACGACGATGGCGGCCAATATGCCCAGAATAATGACGACGACCATCACCTCTATCAATGTGAATCCCGAAACGGATGCGCGGGGTTTTAACGCATGATGTTGCATGATTTTTCGATTGCTGAATACCTTCACAATTCTCTCCATATCGGTCGGAAATAAATTCAATTCGTTGTAATTTTATTAACCACTTACAGCCGTGTGGCGTGAATTTAAGCTGCGCTAATGGTACCAAATATTGTATGCTTATGCCTTGCCAATTCGTCCATTTTGGTGGTTTTCAATGAGCGGTGACCCGCGGCGTTATGACTCCGCGTTAGCGACCCTTGGCGAAGCCTTTATGTACCCTGAAAAGTCGAACGATCGCCTAGTAACTTCTTGAGTATTATTGCCTTGCCGCTACGATCTCATTATTTAATCCCTATTAGTATTGCGATTATTGTGACCGTTATAGCCCTCATAGGTTCCGAGGCGACCGAGTGGCTAAGATATGACCGCAATGCCCTCCAAAATGGCGAATTATGGCGGGGAATCACCGGGCATTTGACCCACCTGGGATGGTCGCACCTGGCCATGAACCTCGCCGGACTGGCATTGATCTGGGCCATATTCGGTAATCACATTTCCGCGCGACGTTGGCTGGTGATATTGTTCGTGGGTGCCGTTGGCACCAGTGCGCTGTTATACCTGCTCAATCCTCAACTACGTTGGTATGTAGGGCTGTCCGGGATATTGCATACGCTGTTTATCGCCGGTTGTGTAGCGGATCTAAAATACCATCGCTGGGATAACCGGATATTACTGGTTCTGGTCCTGGTTAAACTGCTTTATGAGCAAATTTGGGGCCCCATGCCGGGCTCGGAGTCTACCGCCGGTGGCAAAGTGATCGTGGACGCCCATTTATACGGCGCCGTATTCGGCTTTTTGACCATGGGTTTTTATGCCCTAATAGATCGGCGCAAACAGAAATTATCGACCGGCCGCTGACTGCCGTCTCAGGGAATCCTCCATTCTGGCGGAAACGCCCGGTTTTAGCGCAATTATTATTTATTTTTCCGTCGCGGAAGCCAAACGTCTGGCATGATTATACACGGCTAGATCGTCGTCACTGTGACAACAGGCAATAATCGTGTCGAATTGCGATTCGTATTCCATCATGATCTTCAGCGCGATGCTGGCCGCCTCAGATTTTGGATAACCGTAAACGCCTGTGCTGATCGCAGGAAACGCAATCGACTTTACATCGTGCCGCAATGCCAGCTGTAGACTGTTTCGATAGCAATTTTCCAGCAGTTGGGCTTCGCCTTGTTTCCCCCCACGCCATATCGGTCCTACTGTGTGTATCACCCAACGGGCGGGTAGACTAAATCCGGGCGTTATTTTCGCATCACCGGTATTACACCCCCCTAAAGGCCGACAGGCGGCCAACAACTGCGGCCCGGCAGCACGATGAATCGCGCCATCGACTCCGCCACCACCCAATAAGCTGTTGTTGGCTGCGTTGACAATGGCATCTACATTCAGCCTGGTGATATCGCCTTGCCGGATTTCCAACATGGTGGCATCCCCCCGCTGGATTGGAATTGCGCTGGTTTAACGATTAATCTATTTAACAACCCGAAGATTGGGTTGCCGAGGTTGTTTGGTGCGGGATCCTGGTCCACT
>Ga0316596_1000053_pt1 | contig 12694 bp, 11 predicted proteins | sample S_170502SBrCrA_R_FD_207793 | JGI IMG/M metagenome (GOLD analysis project Ga0316596, IMG submission 207793) | Metatranscriptome of rhizosphere microbial communities from salt marsh grasses in Alabama, United States - S_170502SBrCrA (Metagenome... | ecosystem: Host-associated > Plants > Roots >... | reverse complement strand
CTTGAAGGGCTGTTTAAAGGGCTCCAATTAAATGGGATTCAATTCGTCGGAATCAGCAAGCATCTAGCACCCTATTTGCAGCCGAATGCGGCCGCCGAGATTTTAATGGAAGGCGCGTATATCGGCACCATTGGAGAAATCAATCAAGAAGTGCTTGTCAATTTTAGTATGAAACAACCGGCCTTCATATTCGAAATCGATCTCGACCGTTTGACCCCCATGATTCCGGATCGCATCCAAGCTAAGCCCTTACCACGCTATCCTTCCACATCGAGGGACATTACCTTGATCGTGGATGATGATCTCGCTGCTCAGAGCGTTTTGTCCGGAATTCAGGGAATGCAAAACAAACTGGTTGAAAATGTTTGGGTTTTTGATGTATTTAAAGGTCGCCCAATTCCTGCTGAAAAGAAAAGTCTCTCTTTGCGGGTGGTCTATCGCTCTGCGGAAGGAACGCTTGAAGATGAGGTGGTTAATGAGATTCATCGTGATTTGACCCAGCGGTTGTTGGAAATTTGCAACGCGGATCTACCTTCCTGAGCCAAAGCCCACAACGCGAGGATTCATGCCGGAGGAGCAATGCCTTCCGAACTGAAGGGACAGGATAAGCTCTATTACCGCATAGGCGAAGTCAGTGCCATAGCCGGTGTGCCCTCCTACGTTCTGCGCTTTTGGGAAGGTGAATTCCCTAGTATCAGACCGCGGCGCACAGAATCCGGTCAGCGGTTGTACCGACCCGCGGATGTGGAGCGCATCCGCATGATCAAAGACCTGCTGCATCGGCAAAAATACACCATTCAGGGAGCCAGGCAGTACTTGAAGCGACAGGAGTCCCCGGCCCCTATCGATTGGCCCATGGAATTAAGAACTATTCGACGGGAACTTTTGGCCATTCGTGAGCTCCTCTCGTAAGTGGTTCGACTTTGGGGCAGGATCAAACGGGTATGCACTTCGCATCAATACCAATGGCCGGTGAAACGTGTTGACAAAGTAGGCTTTTTGTCCTAATTAGAGATCCTTGGAAGCGGGCATAGCTCAGTTGGTAGAGTACAAGCTTCCCAAGCTTGGTGTCGCGAGTTCGAGTCTCGTTGCCCGCTCCAGTTTCCGCCTTTTTTCAAAAGGTCGTTTAAGGGAAGCGTTATGTATGGAACCGGGAAAGTAACCTATTGATCATGGTGCCTTGCATGAGTACATAACGTCTCACGTCATTTTGACGGATTACCTGGTTTTTGGAAGCGGGCGGCAGCCCGTTTTTTGTTTTTATAGGATATGGCCAAGACGATGATACATAACAAGGTGGAAGATAATCCAGCGCCGATCGACCCGAATTTGTCGTTACCACAGAAGGAGAAGCAGATTGCCTCTCAAGTGTGGGAGATCGCCGAACCGTTTTGTCTGGATGAAGGCATGGAACTCGTTTATGTTGAGTTTCGTCGTGAATCCCAAGGTCGGGTTTTGCGTCTCTATATCGACAAGCAGGGAGGTGTGACCTTGGATGATTGTGCTCTTATCAGTCGTCAGTTGGGAGATATTCTTGATGTTTCGCTGGACGATGTAGGCCCCTACAGTTTGGAAGTTTCTTCTCCGGGTCTCAATCGACCAATTGGTCGCATTGAAGATTTCAACAAATTCAAGGGCAATCAGATTCACATTAAAACGCGTCAACCCATAGATGGGAGAAAGAATTACAAAGGCCTTCTTCGCGGAATTGATGACAATGTTGTCGAAGTGGTATGCGACGATAAAGAGATTGGCATTCCTCTCGAAGAGATATCCATTGCACGGCTTGTCAATTTTAATGGAGAAAACTAATGTTTGTAGCGGATATAAAACGAGTCGTCGAGCAAGTCAGTCGAGACAAAGGCATTGATCGCGAGATCCTGATCAGCGCGCTTGAAGAGGCACTCAAGTCGGCTGCCCGGAAAAAATTTGGAAGCAAAATTGATATTGAGGTTCAGTATAATGACGATTCCGGAGAGATAGAAGTCTTTCAATTCAAAGATGTTGTAGAGAATGTCGAAGATCCTGCCTTAGAGATCACCTTGGAAGAAGGGCGTAAACTAGACACGGAGTGTGAGATAGGTGACAGTTTAGGCACCAAAATGGATACTTCGACTTTTGGTCGTATCGCGGCTCAATCTGCTAAGCAGGTCATCATCCAGAAGATGAAGGATGCGGAAAAAGACGCCATCTATGCGAGTTTTGTCGATCGCAAAGGGGAAATCATAAACGGCATCGTACAGCGCATGGATCGTGGCGATATCATCGTGAACCTGGGGCAAACAGAGGGTATATTGCCGGTACGGGAGCAGGTGCCACGCGAATCTTACCGCCGTGGAGATCGCGTCCGAGCTTATATATTGGATGTGCTCCACGAAACACGAGGACCTCAGATTATTCTTTCGAGAGCGCACAAGGATTTTCTGATGGATCTTTTTAAGACGGAAGTTCCGGAAATCAGTGAAGGTATCGTCAGCATCATGGGGGCAGCTCGAGAACCGGGGGTTCGTGCAAAAATTGCAGTCTCATCCAACAATTCGGATATTGATCCCGTCGGAGCTTGCGTAGGCATGAAGGGAAGTCGTGTCCAGAATGTGGTCCAGGAATTGAGAGGTGAAAAAATTGATATCATTCCCTGGCATGTGGACGCGGCCAAGTTTGTATGCAATGCTTTGGCGCCGGCCGAGATATCAAGGGTTATAATCGACGAAACCAATCGGTCGATGGAAGTTATCGTTCCGGACGATTATCTCTCCATCGCGATTGGGAAGCGGGGCCAAAATGTTCGTTTAGCATCCAAATTGACAGGCTGGCATTTAGATGTTCAAAGCGAATCCCGATATAACGAGACTATGAAAAGTGGCTATGAATCGCTCATGGCATTACCGGAAGTTAGCGTTAGTTTGGCTGACGCCCTTTACGAAGCAGGCTTTTTCTCTGTTGATGAAATCAGTATCGCGTCCGTGGAAGACATAGTCCAGGTCCGGGAAATTGGTGAAGATCAAGCCCGAGACCTGATATCAGCGGCACGTCAGGCGGTCTTGGCTTCAGAGGCCGCGGCCGAGGAAGAGATACCAGCCTCTGAAGGAGAAGAGAATTTATCGCAGGGTAACGCGGCTGAACAACACTCTGCGGAAAATGTGGAAAGTGATGCTGATGGGATTGATTTGGAAGTTGAAGCAAAATCTGATGCAACCGAGGATTCCGCTACGGAAGATACGATCGAAACTGAAGTGGATGCGGAACCGAAGGAAGAGTAGCTGAATTATTCCATTTTGATATATGCGCTTAAGCATTGACTACAGAAAATGCCTGGAGAGCCGGATTGTAGGGGGAAAGCAATGGCAAAAATGAGGGTATACGAGCTTGCGCGAGAGCTCAACATGACCAACAAAGTGCTCATTGAAAGAATGAGTGAGATAGGCATTACAGTGAAAAGCCATATGAGTTCTCTCGAAGAGGAAAGCATAGCTCAAATAAAGGAAACGTTTTTCGGCAAACCGGCTGAGAAAGTCGAGGAAACCAGAATAAAGCCAACGGTTATCCGCCGCCGACGCAAAAAAGTTGTAGAAGCTGTTGCTGTCGATGACGATGAAGAAGCAGTAGCCGAGGCGGAGGCAGATTCCCAGGCCGAGGAAGCTCCTACTGAGGAAACTGAAGAAGATTTGGCCGTCCCCGGAGTCATAAAAGAAGATACGCCTCCCAAACCCCTACCAGTAAAAGAAATACCTGCGAAGATTGTGAAGCCGGCGACGAAGAAGAAGGAGCAGAAGGCTGAAGAGGTGATTGAGGAAGCACCTGATGCTGTAAAGGAAGAAATTTTTGCTGAGACGGAAACGCCGAAGGTGCTCCAGGAAGAAACTGAAGCCGTTGCTTTAAATGGTGTAGAAGAAACCAAAGAGCCTGAAGCACCGCCACTAAAGGTAAAAAAAGTAAAAAAAGCCGAACCGGCCGCTAAAATCATCAAACTCCCGGCCAAACAGGTCGAGAAACCTGAAGAGCGGATCGTGCCGATTCCCTCCGAAGCGGAACCCAATCGTGAAGATGCCGATACCGCCGCTGCGAAAAAGAAGAGACGCAAAAAGCGGACCGAAGAAGAGCTGGACCGCAAGTTTTTTAAAAAGAGAATAGCATTTAGGAAAAAATCCGTCATTGAAGGCGCTGACCTATACTCGGGCCAGGCCCGGTCTCGTAAGGGGCGAAAAGATGCACGCGGCAAAGCCGCCGTTGGCCAAAAAACCCAGATTACAACTGCCAAAGCCATCAAACGGAGAATTAAAGTGGATGAAGCCATCATGCTCTCAGAGTTGGCCAAGCGAATGGGTATAAAAGCCAACGAAATCATAAAAATGTTGATGGGGCAAGGCATTATGGCAACCGTCAACCAAAGTATTGATTTTGAAACAGCGAGCTTGGTTGCTGCTGAATTCGACTACGAAGTGGAAAAGGCCGCATTTGAGGAAGATGAGCTGATCAAGGTCGAAGAAGATGCTCCGGAAACTCTGGCGGAGCGAGCACCTGTTGTGACGATTATGGGGCATGTCGACCATGGCAAGACGTCTCTGCTCGACGTAATTCGAAAATCACATGTCACAGAACTGGAAGCGGGTGGCATTACCCAGCACATCGGTGCCTACAGCGTGTCAACCGAAAAAGGACAGATTACCTTCCTGGATACACCGGGCCACGAAGCCTTTACCGCTATGCGCTCCCGAGGCGCCAAAGTAACCGATATCGTGATTCTTGTCGTCGCCGCAGACGACGGCGTAATGCCCCAAACCGTTGAGGCAATCAACCATGCACGCGCATCGGAGGTACCTCTCATCGTTGCCGTAAATAAAATAGACAAGGCCGGTGCTGATCCTGATCGCGTATACCGTGAATTATCTGAGAAAGGATTGAGTCCGGAAGCATGGGGTGGCGATACGATTTTTGTCAATGTTTCCGCCAAACAGAAAACGGGTATCAGTGAATTGCTTGAAATGATTTTGCTTCAAGCGGAAGTCATGGAACTCAAGGCCAATCCTGACAAACTCGCATTCGGCCATGTCGTGGAAGCTAAGCTGGATTCAGGACGGGGACCCGTGGCCACCGTATTGGTTAAGGAAGGTACCTTGCAGACAGGCGATCCCGTCGTATGCGGTGTCCATTTCGGGAAAGTGCGCGCCCTGCTGAACGATATGGGGAATCAAGTTTCGGAGGCCGGTCCCTCAATTCCAGTCGAAGTGCTCGGTCTTTCAGGCGTTCCGGTTGCTGGAGATGAACTCATCGCCTTGAAGGATGAAAAGGACGCCAAACAAGTCAGCCTCCACCGGACCCAAAAGCAGCGGACCAAAGAATTGGCCAAATCTAATCGTATGAGCCTTGAAAACCTTTTCGAAAGAATGAAGGAAGGCGAAGTCAAGGATCTAAACCTGATTATCAAGACCGATGTCGACGGATCCATGGAAGCCCTTAAGGATTCGCTGGTCAAATTGTCGAATGAAGAAGTTAAAATCAATGTCGTTCATTCCGCTTCGGGAACCATCACGGAATCGGATGTGTCTCTCGCGTCGGTGTCCAACGCCATCATTATCGGTTTCAATGTGAGACCGACGCCCAAAGTTCAGAATATGGCCCTCGAAGAGGGCGTGGATATGCGCTATCATAATGTGATTTATGACGTCATCAAAGAAATCAAAGATGCCATTGCCGGAATGATGGAATCTATCTTTGAAGAGCGTGTCCTTGGACGAGCAGAAGTCCGTCAGGTTTTTCAGATACCGAAGGTTGGTGCCATCGCCGGATGTCATGTAACGGATGGCAAAATGGAGAGGGGCCAGTTGATGCGGTTGCTCAGAGATGGCGTGGTTTACTATGAGGGCCGCAATTCATCCTTACGGCGCTATAAAGATGATGTCAAGGAAGTTCACAGCGGATATGAGTGCGGTATCGGCATTGAAAACTATAATGACATTAAAGTCGGTGATGTGATCGAGTGTTACTATCTTGAAGAGATCCGTCCCGAAGTACAATGATGCTTTGAGCATGATCCGGTATGTTCTTTAAAACGGTTTTGAGATCATAGTACGTGATAGGTGGCGAATACGCATGGTCATCGGTGTCGGTCGTATTGTTTATCGGATTCATGATTGCCGATCCTTGAAAGCTAAACGGAAGGTCGTCAAAGCAATTATTGCACGGTTACGCAACCAATTTAACGCTTCCATTGCTGAGGTGGGAGCCAACGATATTCACCAGCGGGCTGAGATAGGTTTCTGTATGGTAGGCAATCAACGCACCGTTGTGAATTCGAAAGTGGACAAGCTCTTTAACATGGCCGAGGATCTTGGATTGGCCGAAGTGATTGATATGGAAATGGAGATCATAAGTTTATGACGACTTATGCACGGTCAGAACGCGTCAGCCGACATATCCGCAGTACTTTGGCAGACGTTCTGCGTCGTCATGTCAAGGATCCGCGATTGCAACGCGTGACGATCACAGATGTCGACGTATCCACAGATCTTCGATTGGCGAAGATTTATTTTGTAACAGCTAGCGATGAGGAAAAAATTCAGCGCGTCTTGGATGGCTTTCAGAAAGCGCGTCCTTACATCAAAAGACTCCTCGGGCAAGAGCTGGGATTAAGGTATATGCCTGATCTTCGATTTTACTATGACGACTCTCTTGACCATGGTGCCCGTATGGAGGCGCTTTTCCGATCGATAGGTGAGGTAGATGGACGCCATCATCGACCGTCTGAATAGAAGTGAAGCTCTTATCCTGGCAACGCATATCAATCCCGATGGAGACGCCATCGGGTCTATGCTGGCTTTGGGATTAGGTTTGCAGCAACGTGGTAAACGGGTGTTTATGTACAACGCGAGTTCCATTCCGGCCGTTTACCGATTTCTTCCGGGCGTGAAACAAGTCAGACAAACGCTGCCGTCTTTTTCTGACTACGATACCGCGGTCATACTGGATTGTGGCGATTTGGAGCGCATCGGCGATGCGGCGGCATATGCGCACGCTCTGCCGCATATCATCAATATTGATCACCATGTGACCAATACGGTTTTCGGGCAGAACCAAATCGTTGATGCCACAGCTTGCTCCTCAGCGGAAATTGTTTATCGGTTATTAAAACGGATGAAAGTCAATATCGACAAGGCAATTGCCACCTCTATTTACACAGGTATATTTACCGATACGGGCTCCTTCCGTTTTGCCAATACCAACAGTGCGGCCTACGCCATTTGTTCTGAGATGGTGCAGTGCGGTGTCGACCCCTATACCGTTGCCCAGCATGTATATGGTACCTATTCGCTTGGTCGCATTATGCTGTTGAACATGGCCCTTGATTCGATTGAAATATCTGCCAACGGTAAGCTGTCGATTATGACGGTCACCAAAGATATGTTCACCGAGACGGATACGAATCCCGAAGACGTGGATGGCATGATCAATTACGCAAAGCGTATCGAAGACGTTAAGGTGGCGGCGCTCATCATGGAAAACGCTAATGGCACTGCTCATAAGCGCTTTCACGTTAGCCTGCGTTCGGATGGTTCGGTGGATGTCGCGGAGATAGCGGCTTCCTTCGGGGGCGGCGGTCATTTTAATGCGGCGGGATTTGGCGTTGAGACCTCGATTGAGGATCTCAAAAAATCCATTGAGGCCATTGCAGAAAAACTTTGAAAACGGGATGCGAGACGGCGTTCTGATTGTTGACAAGCCAGCCGGCATGTCTTCGGCACAGGTGGTCGGGAAGATAAAAAGATGCCTGCACGTCCAGAAAGTCGGACATGCAGGCACACTAGATCCTTTTGCCACCGGCGTGTTGGTCTGCTTGATTAACAGGGCAACCCGACTGGCCCAGTTTCTATTGACGGGCAGGAAAGAATACCACGCTATCCTACGCTTGGGCGTCGATACCGATACCCAGGATGTCACTGGGCAAGTAGTGGATCGCCGACCAGTGCCGGAGGTAGACGAAGCGCTCTTACAGAAAGTTTTTAGCGAATTTATAGGCACTATCGAGCAGAAACCGCCGGTTTATTCCGCCTTGAAGCACAAGGGAGTTGCACTTTACAAACTGGCCCGCCGCGGTTGCCCGGTTCAAAAGCCGGCTCGTAAGATCCACATCGAGCAATTGGCGATCAGCAGCATTGATATGCCTGAGGTAAGTTTTTCGATAACATGCTCTGCTGGCACCTATATCCGCACACTGTGTGCCGATATCGGTCAAAGGCTTGGTTGTGGTGGCTACCTGAGGGCACTGCGCCGAACTAAGAGCAGCGGATTCGGCCTTGACGAAGCTATCCGTTTGGAATTGTTGAATGCCTACGCGGCAGATGCTCAATTGCCGCTGCCGTTGATCCCGCCTGGGGACGCCTTAAGAGGTATGCCGACGTTGAAAGCGGATCGGATAACGGCTGAAAAGATTAAATGTGGCGGGACGATTGACTTAATGGATTTCACCGACTTACCGATTGATGCAACGGTAATGACAAATGGTGAGCAAGGGACCTTTTGCAAAGTTTTCGATAGCAACAAAAACCTGATCGCCATCGTTTCCGTGGACATGCACAACGCAACGATTGCTTACAGCAAGGTTTTTGCCTAATCGAAACGAGCCCGGACTAATATCAGCGCCTCTTCGGAAAGCACATTTCCGATGAGGCGATACGAAGGTCGCAAAGGGTACCCTACTATCAACAGAGAGCATCATTCACTTTAGAGGAGGCTAAAAGACCGTGGTATTTACAACTGAAGATAAGAAACGTCTGATTGAACAGTACAAATTGCACGATTCGGATACAGGATCACCTGAAGTTCAGACCGCATTGTTGACCCATCGTATCACTTATTTGACGGAGCATCTGAAAGTGCACAAAAAGGACCACCACTCCCGTCGAGGCTTGCTGATGTTGGTCGGGCGCCGACGTCGCTTGCTCAATTACGTTAAAAACAAAGACGTAAATCGTTATCGGTCGATCATTGAGAATCTTGGATTGCGAAGGTAATCCGAGGCGAAATTCTTTTCCATGAAACCGCTGCCAAGTATGGCGATGCTTATCGGTATTTGTGGAAGAGGAATTCGATAACCGGGCGTCGATGAAGTTAATGATCATGAGGTATTAGGCGCATCGTATGTCACGATGTACTGAATTAGCTCGTATGCCAGCATGATTACCGCCATGAAGACCCTAAGTGAGAGGGCTGCGGCGATGTGTAATCTGCAGGAGGCAAAATGGAAAAATTAGTAAAAACCGAGATCGGGGGGAAAACCCTGAGCATCCAGACCGGGAAATTGGCCAAACAGGCCTCAGGTGCTGTTTTGGTTCAGCACGGGGAAACCATGGTTCTTGTGACGGTCGTTTCCGCCAAAGATGAACGCCCGGGTGATTTCCTGCCGCTTACGGTTGAATATCAAGAAAAAATCTATGCCGCTGGGAGAATACCCGGTAATTATTTCCGCCGGGAAATAGGGCGCCCCAGCGAAAAGGAAACGCTGACGGCAAGGTTGATCGATCGTCCTATCCGGCCCCTGTTCCCCAAAGGCTACCGGTTTGAAACGCAGGTGATCGCCACCGTCCTCTCCATGGACAAGGAAAACGACCCAGACATTCTGGCGATGATCGGTGCATCGGCTGCGCTTGAGTTGTCGGACATCCCTTTTGCCGGCCCTATTGCCAGTGTGCGTGTAGGCCGGGTCAACGGCCAACTCGTCGCCAACCCTTCCCTTTGTGACTGTGACGACTGCGATATCAACATCATTGTGGCCGGATCGCGCACAGGAGTTGTCATGGTTGAGGGCGGGGCTGATATCGTCAGCGAAAAGGATATGCTGGAGGCGATCTATTTCGGTCACCAGGCTATCCAACCGATTATCGATATGCAATTGGAATTGAAAGAGGCTTGCGGTGCGCCAAAGCGCACCTTCGAACCGCCGGAAAAAGATCCGGATCTGGTCGCGCTTGTAACGGAAAAGGCGGAATCGCTTATTCGCAGCGCCGTGGTTATTCCCGCCAAGGTTGAACGGAACAATACCCTTTACAATGTAAAAAAGGACACTTTTGTATCCCTTGGAGAGTCGTATGCGGACCGTCGGGAAGAGGTCTACGCGATTCTCGACGAGTTGCAGAAAAAGGTTTGTCGGGATCTAATTCTGAAGGAAGATCGCCGCATCGATAAGCGGCGGTTTGATGAAATTAGACCGATTACCTGTGAGGTTGGCTTGTTGCCTCGGCCCCATGGAAGTGCCCTTTTCACACGTGGCGAGACCCAGGTGTTGGGCGTGTTGACTCTCGGATCCGGCCAAGATGAACAACGCGTCGAGACCCTCAGCGGTGAGGAATTCCGCCCGTTCATGCTGCATTACAATTTCCCGCCTTATTCCGTCGGCGAGACCCGCCGTATGGGCGGACCGAGCCGTCGCGATATTGGACACGGGGGGCTTTCTACCCGCGCGATCGAAAAAGTCCTTCCGGACAAGGAAGATTTTGATTACACGATTCGTCTGGTATCAGAAGTATTAGAATCCAACGGATCCTCTTCGATGGGGACGGTTTGTTCCGGCATAATGGCATTGATGGACGGCGGGGTTCCCATCAAAGCGCCGGTGGCTGGTATAGCTATGGGACTGGTCAAAGACGAAGACAAGGTCGTCGTCCTGTCGGACATTTTGGGTGACGAAGATCATACCGGTGATATGGATTTCAAAGTCGCCGGAACCAGTGAAGGTATTACGGCGTTGCAGATGGATATCAAGATCCATGAACTACACCAAGATATCCTGGCCAAAGCATTGGAGCAGGCCCGGCAAGGGCGTCTGCATATCTTGTCCAAAATGCAAGAAGCAATTGAAGCTCCGCGGGAGAAGATTTCACCCTATGCGCCGGCAATCCTGACTGTTGAAGTCAAGCCAGATAAAATCCGGGAGATTATCGGACCGGGTGGCAAGACCATTCGGATGATCCAATCGGAAACCAATACCCGTGTCGAAATCGATGATTCCGGATTGGTCAAGATCGCGGCCGTTTCCAAAGAAGATGGAGATGCCGCCCTGAAGATGATTGGCGATATCACCATGGAACCGGAGGTCGGTCAAATCTATGAAGGTACGGTTGTTCGTGTGATGGACTTCGGAGCTTTCGTCCAGATTTTGCCAGGTACGGACGGCCTTTGCCACATTTCTCAACTGGCTACGCATCGTGTTTCCAGTGTATCCGATATCGTGAAAGAAGGCGACAAACTCCGGGTCAAGGTCCTCGAGATCAACCGTGACGGTAAGATCCGCCTCAGCCATAAAGCTATTATAGAAGAAGAAGGTCGACGCCCCGATGGATCAGGCCGTAAATAAAACTGTCCTATCCAACGGTATCACGATCCTTACGAAGCACATGCCACATGTCCGCTCCGTGTCGATGGGGGTATGGGTCAATGTTGGTGCACGTGACGAAAGCCGAGAAGAAAATGGCCTTTCACACCTCATTGAACACATGATCTTCAAGGGGACACGGACGCGGACAGCCTATGAGATTGCAAAAGAATTTGATGCCATCGGTGGACAGACCAACGCCTTTACGGCCATGGAGAATACCTGCTATCATGCGCGCGTTCTTGAATCCCACCTGGAAACCATGGTCGACATCCTTTCCGATATCTTCCTGAATTCCATTTTCGAAGCTGTTGAAGTGGAGCGCGAGCGCCCTGTCATTCTACAGGAGATTGGCATGGTGGAGGACAGCCCGGAGGAATATATACATATCCTTACCGGGAGAAATTATTGGGGTGACAATCCTTTGGGACGTTCCATCCTGGGATCTCCGGACAACATTCTTCGCTTCGACGCAGAGGCCGTTCGTTCCTTTTTTCAACGTTGCTATCAGCCGGATCGTATCCTTATCGCTGCGGCCGGCCAAGTCGCGCATAATGCTTTGGTGGACCGACTGGCGCCCGCTTTTGAAGCGATTCAACCGGGCCAGGGTTTGCGTGAGCGCGAAACCCCTGTCGTTCAGCGCCAGGTTGAAGTCTGTCATCGCCAACTTGAGCAGGTGCATCTTTGCCTTTCGACTCCTGGTCTTGCAACGACCCATCCAGAGCGCTTTGCTTTTTCCCTGATGAATTCAATTTTAGGTGGCAATATGAGCTCGCGTCTTTTCCAGGAAATCCGGGAAAAGAGGGGTTTGGCCTATTCGGTCTATTCCTATCTGGTATCATATGAAGATACCGGGATGTTCGGTGTTTATGCCGGCGTTGAGCCCTCACGAGCGGTTGAAGTCACCTCCCTTATTGCACAGATATTGAATCAGCTGAAAGAGAAACCCGTTCCCATTGGAGAACTCATAGATGCCAAGGAATTCACCAAAGGCAGCATGCTGCTTGCCAGCGAAAGCACCGATAATCAAATGGTCCGGCTGGCACAGGGAGAAATCAATTACCAGAGGTATGTTCCCATGGAAGAAGTCGTGGCGCATATCGATGCTGTCTCACCTGAAGATATCCAGGCTCTCGCCGTCAGGCTCTTCCAAGACCAACAGTTGGTTCTAACCGTCCTTGGCCCATTATCTGAAGTTGCTCCCTTTCGTGACGCTATCCAATTCCTTTAGGTGATTCGGACATCCCATGGAAATTGCCGCTCATCGACCCACGATCGCTTTCCTTCGGCTACGACCTGAAGCGGATGCCGATATTCCGCTACCTCGCT
>Ga0316596_1000052_pt1 | contig 12700 bp, 25 predicted proteins | sample S_170502SBrCrA_R_FD_207793 | JGI IMG/M metagenome (GOLD analysis project Ga0316596, IMG submission 207793) | Metatranscriptome of rhizosphere microbial communities from salt marsh grasses in Alabama, United States - S_170502SBrCrA (Metagenome... | ecosystem: Host-associated > Plants > Roots >... | reverse complement strand
AGGGCATCCTTTGGAGATATAGATCCGTCGGTAATGATATCGAAAACCAGTTTTTCATAATCGGTCTTTTGCTCAACACGGAAGTTCTCCACTGCGTATTTTACGTTCTTGATGGGTGTATAGATCGAATCAATGAAGATCGTTCCCAGAGGGGCAGATACTTTCTTGTTTTCTTCTGCCAATACAAAACCTCTTCCCTTTTCAATGGAAATCTCCATATCTATCTTTACTTTAGGTTCCATTCGGCAAATCACCAATTCAGGATTCAATACCTGGAAACCTGAAATAAAGTTTTGGAAATCACCCGCGGTCAACTGTTCTTTTCCCGTAACCGACAACACCACAGTTTCGTTGTCAGTTTCCTCGATTTGCTGTTTGAAACGCATTTGTTTCAAGTTCAGTATGATCTCCGTCACATCCTCTACTACACCTTCAATCGTCGAAAATTCATGCTCAACTCCTTCAATTCTCAAGGAAGTGATTGCATATCCGTCCAAGGAAGATAACAACACCCTTCTCAAGGCGTTACCTACTGTTAGTCCGTAACCGGGTTCCAAAGGTTTGAATTCGAATCTTCCATTGAAGTCAGTAGATTCAATCATTAATACTTTGTCCGGTTTCTGAAAATTTAATATAGCCATAAGTTTGTTACTATCTTTAAAGGTTATTTAGAGTATAATTCAACGATAAATTGCTCGTTAATGTTTTCTGGAATTTGTATTCTTTCAGGAACAGTAACAAATCTTCCCTCCAGGGTTTCCTGATTCCAAGATAACCACTCATATACATTTGATTTGGCTGACAGTGAGCTTTCAATACTGGTCAGGGACTTGGATTTTTCCCTTACACCTATAACATCACCTTCCTTAAGCAAATAAGAAGGAATGTTTACAATGTCACCGTTCACAGTAATATGCCTGTGCGATACCAATTGACGTGCTCCTCTTCTTGAAGGGGCAATTCCCAAACGGTACACGACATTGTCCAAACGGGATTCACATAATTGAAGTAATACCTCACCGGTAATACCTTTACTTCTCTGAGATTGTTCAAAAAGCTTTCGGAATTGACGTTCGAGTATACCATAGGTATATTTTGCCTTTTGTTTCTCTTTCAACTGAATAGCGTATTCAGATTGCTTACCTCTCCTTTTGTTGGCACCGTGTTGTCCCGGAGGGTAATTTCTTTTTTCTAATGCTTTGTCATCACCAAAGATCGGTTCTCCGAACTTTCTTGCGATTTTTGATTTTGGTCCTGTATATCTTGCCATTTTTATTTATTTAGTAGAGGGATCAGGAATTAAGGCAGTCCTTCGCTGATCTTTATCCCCAGTTATCAAAAATTTATTAAACTCTTCTTCTTTTAGGAGGTCTGCATCCGTTGTGGGCAATCGGAGTAACATCGATGATCTCTGTCACCTCTATCCCGTTGTTATGCAAGGTTCTGATCGCTGATTCCCTACCGTTACCAGGTCCCTTTACATACACCTTCACTTTTCTCAACCCTGCTTCGTGAGCAACTTTAGCACAATCTTCAGATGCGGTTTGAGCAGCGTATGGAGTGTTCTTTTTAGAACCTCTGAACCCTTGCTTTCCGGCACTGGACCATGAAATAACATCACCCTTTTTGTTGGTCAAAGAGATAATGATATTGTTGAATGAGGCAGTGATATGCGCTTCTCCAACAGCGTCTACGATTACTTTACGTTTTTTTACGTTTTTTGTTGACTTTGCCATCTTCTTATCGATTATTTAGTTGCTTTCTTTTTACCAGCTACAGTTTTTCTCTTACCTTTTCGGGTTCTGGAGTTGTTCTTGGTCCTCTGTCCCCTCAAAGGAAGACCAGCTCTATGTCTGATTCCTCTGTAACATCCGATATCCATCAAACGCTTGATGCTCATTTGGACCTCAGATCTCAATTCACCTTCAATGGTCAATTTACCGACCTCTTCACGAACGCTGGCGATCTGTGCATCCGTCCAGTCCTGGACCTTGATGTTTTCGTCAACTTTCGCATTAGCTAAAATTTCTTTAGCCTTACTTCTTCCGATTCCAAAGATGTAGGTCAATGCGATCGCGCCTCTTTTATTCTTTGGGATGTCAATTCCTGCTATTCTTGCCATAATTATCCTTGTCTTTGTTTAAATCTAGGATTCTTTTTGTTGATTACATATAATCTGCCTTTTCTGCGAACAATTACGCAGTCGGCACTTCTCTTTTTTACTGATGCTCTAACTTTCATCTCGTGTTGTCTTTAATATCTATAAGTAATTCTCGCCTTAGTCAAATCGTAAGGACTCATTTCTAATTTTACCTTATCTCCTGGCAGCAATTTTATATAATGCATTCTCATCTTACCAGATATATGCGCAGTAACAATATGCCCGTTTTCGAGTTCTACACGGAACATGGCATTTGACAATGCCTCAATGATTCTACCGTCCTGTTCTATTGCTGGTTGTTTTGCCATATTTAATAAGCTACTTTTCTTTTAGACCCTGATTTCATCAAACCATCGTAATGACGATTCAACAAATGGGCATTAATTTGTTGTAAGGTATCTATTGCAACTCCCACCATGATCAACAGCGAGGTACCTCCGTAAAATATCGCCCAGCCCGGTTGCACTCCTGCTTTCGTGATGATTGCAGGGAGAATCGCCAGCAAGGCCAAAAACAAAGAGCCCGGCAGGGTAACACGAGATAAAATCGTATCAAGGTAATCGGCTGTCTCTTTTCCAGGTCTGATACCGGGAACAAAACCTCCACCTCTCTTAAGATCATCTGCCATTTTATTGGTTGGTATGGTGATCGCAGTATAAAAATAACTAAATATTATGATCAGTACGGCGAACAACAGATTGTACCACACACCAAATATATCCGTAAATGCAACTCCGATCGATTTGATCATAGAATTGTCTGAATTCGCCATCAGTCCAGGTGCAAACATCAAAGCCTGTGCAAAGATAATAGGCATGACCCCTGATGAATTAAGCTTCAGCGGAATATATTGCCTCGCGCCAGCGACATCCTGGATATTACCGGCAACGGTACGCCTCGCATACTGTACCTGAATCTTCCTGACTGCAGTGACCAACAGGACACTCGCAAATATCACAACAAACCAAATAACGACCTCCACAAGGATCATGATCAACCCTCCGTTAGACTGATTGATTCGGGAAGTGGCCTCCTGCATGAAAGCTGCAGGGAAACGCGCGATGATCCCGATCATGATCAACAATGAAATTCCATTACCAATTCCCTTATCCGTAATCCTTTCACCCAACCACATCGCAAACACGGTTCCCGTGGTCAGCAACAGAATGGATGAAAAATAGAACAAAGGTCCTGTTCCCAGCAAAAATGCACTTTCAGGAATTCCCAAACTCGGTAAACTCACCAGGTAAGTAGGTGCCTGAATGATCAGGATGGCGATGGTCAGCCAACGTGTGATCTGATTGATCTTTTTTCGACCGCTTTCACCTTCCTTCTGCAGTTTTTGCAAATAGGGAACAGCAATTCCCATCAATTGAACAACGATAGAGGCTGAAATATAAGGCATGATACCCAAAGCCATTACAGACGCCTTGGCAAAGGCTCCTCCTGTAAAAGCGTTCAACAACCCCAACAAACCGTCTGACGTTTTGTTGGCCAATCCAGTTAACTGGGTCGGATCGATACCGGGAAGTGGTACCTGGGCAGCCAAACGATATACCACCATCAAACTCAGCGTCAGAATGATTTTACTTCTAAGTTCTTCAATTTTCCAAATATCTTGGACAGTACTAATTAACTTTTTCATTTAATTTTTTTCATTAAATAGTTACAGCTTCACCTCCCGCTTTTTCAATAGCCTCCTTAGCTGAAGCAGTAAATTTATGTACTGTGATATTCAATTTAGCTTTTAATTCTCCTCTCCCTAAAATCTTGACAAGGTCATTTTTTCCAACAAGACCGTTTTCCTTCAAAACTTCCAGGGAAACCGTATCCTTGATCTTGCCATCATCTACCAATTGTTGCAATGTATCCAAATTGACACCTTTATATTCAACACGGTTTATGTTTTTGAAACCAAATTTAGGTACTCTTCTTTGAAGTGGCATCTGACCACCTTCAAATCCGATTTTTCTGGAGTAACCAGAACGGGATTTTTGTCCTTTATGTCCTCTTGTAGCGGTACCTCCTTTTCCGGATCCTTCACCTCTACCAATTCTTTTACCCGCTTTAACGGACCCCTTTGCAGGTTTTAAGTTATTTAATTCCATAACCTCTTATCTTATTTGATTTCCTCTACAGAAATTAAATGATTAACTGTTTTTACCATTCCGAGAACCGTTGGTGTTGCATCGTGTTCCACCACCTGGTTCATTTTTCGCAATCCCAAAGCTTCAAGTGTCAACTTTTGGTTTTTAGGACGTCTGATCTGACTGCGTACTTGTTTTACTCTAATTCTTTTCATCACTAAAAATTAACCGTTAAACACTTTACTTACCGAAATACCTCTTTGTCTGGCAATCGTATGTGCATCTCTCAGGTTCAACAAGGCGTCAAAAGTTGCCTTTACCACATTGTGTGGGTTTGAAGATCCTTGAGACTTGGAAAGTACATCGTGAACACCAACAGATTCCAATACCGCCCTTACGGCACCACCGGCGATCACCCCGGTACCATGCGAAGCTGGCTTCAGAAACACTTTTGCTCCTCCGTATTTTCCTTTTTGCTCATGTGGCAAGGTTTGATTGATGATTGGAATTCTTACCAGATTCTTCTTGGCGTCCTCGATTGCCTTGGCGATAGCCGAGGCAACATCCTGAGATTTTCCCAATCCATGACCAACTACTCCATCACCGTTTCCAACAACCACGATAGCAGAAAAACTAAATGTTCTACCACCTTTGGTCACCTTAGTAACTCTTTGTACTCCTACCAAGTGATCTTTAAGCTCAAGTCCGCTCGGTTTTACTCTTTCTACGTTGTTATATTTTTTGTACATGGAATAATCTTAAAATTTTAAACCTCCTTCTCTAGCTCCGTCTGCCAGGGCCTTTACTCTTCCGTGATATAAATAACCGTTTCTGTCGAATGCTGCGTTACTTATTCCGGCTTTTGTTGCATCTTCTGCAAGTGCCTTTCCTACTGCAGCGGCTACTTCGATCTTGGTACCTTTTGCATCTTTCAATGCCAGGGACGAAGCAGATGCCAAAGTCTTTCCAGTTATATCATCGATCAATTGAGCAGAAATTGCCTTATTGCTTCTAAAAACTGATAATCTAGGTTTTGTTGCAGTTCCTGAGACAACCTTTCTGATTCTGTTCTTGATTCGGTTTCTTCTTTGAAGTTTTGTTAATGCCATAACCTTTATATATTATGCAGTTTTACCCGCTTTTCTTCTTAATTGTTCACCTACGTACTTCACTCCTTTTCCTTTGTAAGGCTCAGGCTTGCGGAACGAACGAATTTTCGCTGCCACCTGACCGATCAATTGTTTGTCGAATGAAGTCAGTTTAATTACCGGATTCTTTCCTTTTTCAGATATGGTCTCTACCTTGATCTCTTCAGCCACGTCTAAAACGATATTGTGCGAGAATCCCAATGCCAAATCCAATTTCTGACCTTGGTTAGAAGCCCTGTAACCTACTCCTACCAATTCAAGTTCCTTGGTCCAACCTTCAGACACACCTACGATCATATTATTGATCAGCGCTCTGTACAAACCGTGTTTGGACTTGTAATTGTTCAGATCCGATGGTCTTTCCAGTGTAATGGTGCCATCTTCGATCTTCACATCTATGTCCTTTATCTCCTGGGTCAACTCACCAAGTTTACCTTTGGCAGTAACCACATTGTCCTTTATTTCAACTGTGACTCCTTCCGGAATCGTGATTGGGTTTTTTCCTATTCTTGACATCTTACCTACTTTTTAATAAACGAAACATAAAACCTCACCCCCAACATTTTCCTGACGCGCCTTCTTATTCGTCATCACACCTTTGGAAGTAGAAACGATGGCAATTCCCAATCCGTTCAATACTCTTGGCATCTCATGGGCACCTGCGTATTTCCTCAAACCAGGTGTACTCACTCTCTGCAGGTTCTTGATCACAGGCTGCTTAGTCGCTTTATCGTACTTCAAAGCAATCTTAATGATATCCTGAACCTTGTTCTCAATGAACTTATAACTGAGGATATACCCCTGATCAAACAAGATCTTGGTCATTTCCTTCTTTAAGTTCGACGCTGGAATTTCCACAACCCTGTGGCCAGCACTGGCAGCATTTCTAATTCTTGTTAGATAATCTGCAATTGGATCTGTATACATATATAAATATTTACGGTTTTGGTATTCGGACCTTCCTCGGCCCAAACCTGAAACCAATTAAAATTCTACCAACTAGCTTTTTTCACACCAGGGATCAAACCTTGATTAGCCATTTCGCGAAAAGTCACACGTGAAATTCCAAACTGACGCATATAACCTTTTGGACGCCCTGTCAGTTTACACCTGTTGTGCATACGGATAGGCGAAGCGTTCTTTGGTAATTTTTGCAAAGCATCATAATCACCGGCCTCTTTAAGAGCCTTTCTTTTTTCAGCGTATTTTGCAACAGTTTTAGCTCTTTTCACTTCACGAGCCTTCATTGATTCTTTTGCCATCTTATTAATTCTTTTTAAATGGTACCCCTAATTCTTGTAATAATGATTTTGCTTCCTTATCAGTACTGGCGGTCGTCACAAAAGTGATATCCATACCACCGATTTTGTTCACCTTATCAATATTGATCTCAGGGAATATGATTTGCTCTGTAATACCGAGGTTATAATTCCCTCTACCGTCAAAACCATTGGCCTTTACCCCTTTAAAATCTCTTACACGAGGTAATGAAGCGGTAACTAACCTGTCTAAAAATTCGTACATTTTGTTTTTACGCAAGGTAACTTTAGCACCAATTGGCATTCCCTTACGCAATTTAAATGTTGCGATATCCTTCTTTGAAATAGTCGTAACAGCTCGTTGACCGGTGATCTGGGTCAATTCGTCAACAGCGTATTCGATCAATTTCTTATCTGCAATTGCAGCACCAACGCCCTTACTAATCACAATTTTCTCCAATTTAGGAACCTGCATTACGTTTTTGTAACCAAATTCTTCAGTCAGTGCAGAAATGATTCTGTCGTTGTAGTCTTTTTTAAGTCTAGGTGTATATTCCATAACTATAATACTTCTTTAGATTTTTTTGAAAATCTAACTTTTTTATCTCCTTCCATACGGTATCCTACCTTCGTAGTTTTTCCATTTTCAACCAACATAAGGTTTGAAATATGTAAGGAAGCTTCTTTTTTTACTATACCTCCCTGTGGATTCTCAGCACTGGGTTTGGTGTGTTTTGACATCATGTTCACACCTTCGACGATCGCACGGTTCTTATCGATAAAAACCTTGACAACCTTCCCTTCTTCACCTTTGTGATCACCGGCGATTACCCTAACAGTGTCTCCTGTTTTAATTTTTAGTTTTGTCATCTTTCTATAAATTAAAGCACTTCAGGTGCCAATGATACAATTTTCATGAATTGTTTTTCACGAAGTTCTCTTGCCACAGGTCCGAATACACGGGTTCCTCTCATTTCTCCTGAAGTTGAATCCAATAATACACATGCATTATCGTCAAAACGGATATAAGATCCGTCCTTACGTCTGACTTCTTTTTTGGTTCTGATCACAACCGCTTTGGAAACCTGACCTTTTTTGGCTGTCCCGTTTGGAGTAGCTTGCTTTACCGCAACCACGATTTTATCTCCCACCGATGCGTAACGTTTTTTTGTTCCGCCTAGAACACGAATAACCAGGGCTTCTTTGGCTCCTGTGTTATCTGCTACTGTTAATCTTGATTCTTGCTGTAACATAATTATTTAGCTCTTTCTAAGATTTCTACTAATCTCCAACGTTTTGATTTGCTCAAAGGACGTGTTTCCATGATTCTCACCTTGTCACCCTCATTACAATCGTTGTTCTCATCATGCGCCACATACTTTTTGGTGTTCAATACGAACTTACCATACATCGGATGCTTTACTCGTTTCACTTCAGATACAACTATGGACTTCTCCATCTTGTTACTGGAAACTACTCCTATTCTTTCTTTTCTAAGATTTCTTTTTTCCATCTCTTCAAATCAATTACAATGACTGTAATTCTCTATTAGTTAATTCTGTGGCAATTCTTGCAACTGTTCTACGCACATTTCTCAACTGCATTGGGGATTCCAAAGGAGAAATAGCATGAGCAAGTTTCAAATCAGTATAATTCTTTCTGAATATGGCTAACTTTTCTTGTAGCTCCTCTACTGATAATTCTTTAATTTCTGACTGTTTCATGTGTTCTTTGTTAAATTTAATTCACATGCCATCCTTTTGAAAAGGATATCATATTCTTAAAAATTAAGCGTTATCGTAATCTCTTGCAACCACAAATTTCGTTTTAACAGGCAACTTTTGAGCAGCAAGACGCAACGCTTCTCTCGCTACTTCAATAGGTACACCACCAATCTCAAACATAATTCTTCCAGGTTTCACCACTGCAACAAAATATTCAGGGGCTCCTTTTCCTTTACCCATACGAACCTCAAGAGGTTTTTTGGTAATTGGCTTGTCTGGAAAGATTTTGATCCATAAACTCCCCTGTCTTTTCATGTATCTTGTCGCTGCAACCCTGGCGGCTTCAATTTGACGAGAGGTTAGTAAATTCTGCTCTAATGACTTAATACCGAACATACCATTGGAAAGACGATGCCCTCTCTGGGAGTTACCACTCATGTTCCCTTTGGCTTTCTGTACTTTACGATATTTTACTCTTTTTGGTTGTAACATTTTTTACGTCTTAAAAAATTTATCTACGAGATTTATTTCTTCCCATCCCTTTACCACCACCACCGGTTTTTCCTTTTTTTAGAAAGTCCTACTAATGGAGATAATTCTCTCTTACCATAAACCTCACCTTTCATAATCCAAACTTTCACACCTATTTTTCCATAAGTGGTACTCGCTTCTTCCAAGGCATAATCAATATCTGCTCTAAAAGTGGAAAGTGGAATTCTTCCCTCCTTATAAGACTCAGATCTCGCCATTTCAGCACCGTTCAAACGGCCTGAAATTTGTACTTTAATACCTTCTGCATTCATACGCATTGTAGCGGCGATACCCATTTTGATCGCTCGTCTGTATGAGATCCTGTTCTCAATTTGACGGGCAATACTGGCGGCCACTAATTTCGCGTCAAGTTCCGGACGCTTGATTTCGAAAATATTAATCTGTACTTCTTTTCCCGTGATCTTTTTAAGCTCTTCCTTCAACTTGTCTACCTCTTGACCGCCTTTACCGATGATTATACCGGGTCTTGCAGTAGTGATAGTAACGGTTACAAGTTTAAGTGTACGCTCAATGATAACACGTGAAACACTTGCTTTATACAATCTAGCATGGATGTATTTACGGATCTTGCTGTCTTCGGCAATCTTGTCTCCGTAGTCATTTCCACCGTACCAGTTAGATTCCCATCCTCTGATGATTCCTAAACGATTTCCTATTGGATTTGTCTTCTGTCCCATGCTTAAATTAATTGCTTAAATTATTAGTTCCTAAAATCATGGTCACATGATTTGAACGTTTTCTGATCCTGTGCGCTCTACCCTGAGGTGCAGTACGCAACCTTTTCAACATTGTTGCGCTATCGACATAAATCTCCTTGACGAACAAGCCTGCTTCCTCAATGTTCTCGTCTTCATTTTTGGCTTGCCAGTTGGCGATTGCAGATAACATCAACTTCTCAAGATTCACTGATGCTTCCTTTGGATTGAACTTCAGGATCTGAAGTGCCTTCTCCACTTCAACACCCCTGATCAGATCTGCTACCAAACGCATCTTTCTCGGAGAGGTAGGACAACCGTTGAGTTTAGCCATGTAAGTATTCTTACGCGCTTCTTTCAGTTGATTTGCTCTTAGCTTTTTTCGAACTCCCATAACCTACTATTTTTTACCTTTATTTTTTGCTCCTGCGTGTCCCCTGAAAGAACGTGTTGGAGAAAACTCACCTAACTTATGACCTACCATGTTCTCAGTAATATAAACCGGTACAAATTGACGACCATTGTGAACGCCAATGGTTTGACCCACAAAATCCGGAGTGATCATCGATGCCCTTGACCATGTCTTGATCACTGATTTTTTTCCTGAATCCAAATTTTTCTGCACTTTTTTCTCTAAAGCGTGAAATACATAAGGTCCTTTTTTTAACGAACGTGCCATACTTTCTAACTAATTATTTTTTTCTACGTTCAACTATTTGTTTATTACTCGCTTTAGTCTTAGAACGAGTTTTATATCCTTTAGCAGGAATACCATTCTTAGATCTCGGATGACCTCCTGAAGCCCTTCCTTCACCACCACCCATTGGGTGATCGACAGGGTTCATCGCAACAGGACGCGTTCTAGGCCTTCTACCCAGCCATCTGCTTCTACCAGCCTTACCTGAAATGGTCAGCTGGTGATCAGAATTGGAAACAACTCCAATTGTGGCCTTACAGGTCAACAAGATCATTCTGATCTCACCTGAAGGCAATTTGATGGTTGCATATTTTCCTTCCCTTGCCATCAATTGTGCAAATGTTCCCGCGCTTCTGGCGATCACTGCACCCTGACCGGGACGCAATTCGATACATGAAATCACAGTTCCCAAAGGAATGTTGCTCAGCAACATTGTGTTTCCGATTTCAGGAGCAACCTTCTCACCTGAAATAATTTCTTGTCCTACCTTAAGACCATTTTGCGCAATAATGTATCGCTTTTCACCGTCCGCATAGTTCAACAAGGCAATGTATGCTGATCTGTTAGGATCGTATTCTATTGATTTAACAGTTGCAGGAACACCGTCTTTGTTTCTTTTGAAATCAATCACACGGTACCTTCTTTTATGACCGCCACCTAAAAAGCGCATGGTCATTTTTCCCTCACTGTTTCTACCCCCAGTCTTCTTGATCGGAGCCAACAGGCTCTTTTCTGGCTTATCCGTTGTAACAACATCGAAGTCGGTAACGACTTTGAAACGTTGTCCTGGAGTTATCGGTTTTAATTTTCTTAATCCCATCTTTTTATCTTAGATATTGCTGTAAAAATCAATGTTATCACCTTCAGCTAACTGAACAACTGCTTTTTTATAAGCTCCTTTGGTACTCGCCACCAATCCTTTTTTAGTGTACTTGGTCGTACGCTTCACAGGATAGTTCATGGTTCTTACATTCTTAACAGTCACGCCATAAGCATTTTCAACAGCTTCTTTAACTTCTATCTTATTAGCTCCCTTTTTCACAACAAAACTAAAGCAGTTATGCAATTCGCTCTGGTCCGTTGCCTTTTCCGTAATAATAGGTTTTATCAATATACTCATGACCCTTATTTGCTAAAATTAGATTCAATTTCTTCCAAACACGCTTCAGAAATAACAACTTTATTTGCGTTAAGCACATTGTAAGTGCTTAATTCTGAACCATTTACGACATTAGTCCTCTTCAAATTTCGTGATGACAAATATACATTATTATTTGACCTGTCCAACACAAACAAAGATTTTTTATTTTCCAACTCCAAGGCTTTCAGGATATTCGTAAAAGATTTTGTCTTCGGAGCTTCGAAATCGAATTTTTCTATCACGAGGATATTGTCCTCTTTGGCCTTGATAGACAGGGCTGATTGACGTGCCAATTTTTTAAGACCCTTATTCAATTTGAAGGAGTAACTTCTCGGTCTGGGACCAAAAGCACGTCCTCCTCCTCTGAAGATCGGAGATTTGATGCTACCTGCTCTTGCTGTACCCGTTCCTTTTTGCTTTTTAATCTTTCTGGTACTTCCTGAAATATCAGCTCTTTCTTTAGATTTATGAGTTCCCTGACGCTTATTTGCTAAATGCTGTTTAACATCTAAATAAATCGCGTGGTCATTTGGTTCAATACCAAAAACAGCCTCCGAAAGCTCAACATTTCTTCCGGTCTTTTTCCCGTTGATATCTATAACAGCTACTTTCATTATTTCTGAATAATTACATATGAATTTTTATGACCAGGGACAGCACCTTTTACTACCAAAAGATTTTTATCCTTCACCACTTTTAAAACTCTCAGGTTTTGAACCTTCACTTTTTCACCTCCCATTCTTCCGGCCATTTTCATGCCCTTGAAGATTCTGGCGGGATAAGAAGCAGCACCTACAGAACCAGGAGCCCTGTTCATGCTTTGTTGTCCGTGGGTTCTCTCAGAACCCGCAAATCCGTGTCGTTTTACAACGCCTTGGAAACCTTTTCCTTTTGAAGTTCCCGAAACATCCACAAACTCTCCTTCTTCAAAGTGATCTACTGAAATTTCATCACCTAATTTAAAATCCTGCTCAAATCCCTGGAATTCAACGACAAGTCTTTTAGCAGAAGTACCGGCCTTTTTAAAGTGCCCGTTAAGCGCTTTGTTAGACTGCTTTTCTGCTTTGTCATCGAAACCAAGTTGCAGGGCCTCGTACCCGTCAACCTCTTTGGTTCTGACTTGGGTAACTACACAAGGACCAGCTTGAATAACGGTACATGGAATATTCTTTCCATTTTCGTCATAAATACTGGTCATTCCAATTTTTTTTCCTATTAACCCAGACATTTTCTATT
>Ga0316596_1000051_pt1 | contig 12718 bp, 8 predicted proteins | sample S_170502SBrCrA_R_FD_207793 | JGI IMG/M metagenome (GOLD analysis project Ga0316596, IMG submission 207793) | Metatranscriptome of rhizosphere microbial communities from salt marsh grasses in Alabama, United States - S_170502SBrCrA (Metagenome... | ecosystem: Host-associated > Plants > Roots >... | reverse complement strand
TGGGGGTCCGTAAGAACTCCAATGTCTCGCCATGGATGGCAACTAAGGTTTTGCTTACGAAGTTGTGAACTGGTCCAGTAGACTGATTGTTTTGGCGAACAACCGGACACGCCTACAAGGACGCAGGGGGTAGAGCAATGCAGGGAGTAATTGCCGAGGATGCCCGGACTGGGGGCTAGGTAAACACCAACATTGCGTCACGGATGACAAGAAAAGTTTAGCTCACGAAGCCTTCAATCGGTCCACTGGACTGATTCTCATGGGTGAACAGCCACAGGTGTCGTTCCTCCTTCGCGACAAACCCTCAAGGATCTATCTAATGAAAAGGGATAATCAGCAAAATTTACATCAAGGACGGCCATTGCTCTCTCCAGGGTCAAATCTAATCCCGCAATTTCCTAGCGGTATCTATTTGTAAGGAGCTGGGTTAACCTCGTGTAACGTTTATGTTAGAATGCGAGGCTTTTTCAAACTCGGGGAGTCTGGGTGAAAGCCCCAGGCGCTGGTACCCGTAAAGAGGTATATCATGGCAAAAAAAATTCAGGCTTACATCAAGCTGCAGGTCAAGGCCGGTGAGGCCAATCCCAGTCCGCCGGTGGGTCCCGCATTGGGTCAGCATGGTGTGAATATCATGGAGTTCTGCAAGGCGTTCAACGCCAAGACGCAGAACATGGAGAAGGGCTTGCCGACCCCAGTGGTCATTACGGTCTACACCGATCGCTCTTTCACCTTCATCACCAAGACACCACCCGCGTCGATCCTGCTGAAGAAGTCACTGGGACTGCAGAAAGGCAGTTCGACCCCCAACAGCGTCAAAGTGGGTACGGTCACCCGTGCCCAGTTGGAAGAGATCGCTACCACCAAGATGCCCGATCTGACCGCGGCGGATATGGATGCGGCGGTTCGTACGATCGCGGGCAGCGCAAAGCAGATGGGGCTCAATGTCGAGGGGGTTGATTGATCATGGCCAAGCTGAGTAAGCGTAGTAAAGCAATTCGAGCCAAGCTCGAAACCGGTAAGATGTATCAGGTGGAAGAGGCCTTCTCGCTGTTGAAGGAGCTCTCCTCGGTCAAATTCAAGGAATCGGTGGATGTCAGCATCAATCTGGGTGTCGATCCCCGGAAGTCCGATCAGGTCGTGCGCGGCGCCAAGGTGCTGCCCCACGGCATCGGTAAAACCGTGCGGGTGGCGGTATTCACCCAGGGGGCCAATGCGGATGCAGCCAAGGAGGCAGGGGCCGATATCGTCGGTTTTGAAGAACTGGCAGCAGAGGTCAAGGGTGGCATGATGGACTTCGATGTGGTCGTCGCCAGTCCGGATGCCATGCGGGTGGTCGGTCAGTTGGGTCAGATCCTGGGTCCCCGGGGTCTGATGCCCAACCCCAAGGTGGGCACGGTGACGCCGAATGTGGCCGAAGCGGTGAAGAACGCCAAGGCCGGTCAGGTCCGCTATCGGACCGACAAGGCCGGTATCATCCATGCCTCCATCGGTAAGGTCGATTTCGAACCGGTCAAGCTGAAGGAAAACCTGGAATCCCTGCTGGCTGCTCTGGTCAAGGCCAAGCCCAGCACCGCCAAGGGTGTCTACCTGCGGAAGGTAACGGTCTCTTCGACCATGGGGCCGGGTCTGCCGCTTGACCAAAGCTCACTGACCGTGTGACGTACAACGCCACAGGCGAGTGGGCAACATGAACTTTGGGGTGCCGGTCATGCCGGCACCGTCAAAGACCGCAGGCGCGCCATCGGGCGCTTAATCCGGGCCTGCGCAGACGGAGCAACCCAAATCAGGATCTCATCCTGATGATGGTGCACGTTAAAGTGCGATGTTGCGAGACATCGTTGGAGCAACCGAGAAGCCCTGAGGGCTTTCTCTCATTATCAGGAGGTGACGACTTTGGCACTCAATCTTGAGCAGAAAAAAGCCATTGTCGCCGAAGTCAGAGACGTGGCAAGCAGTGCCTATTCCGCTGTCGCTGCCGAGTACCGTGGCTTGACCGTGGACGAGATGACCCAGCTGCGCCGGGAGGCGCGCAACAACGGTGTCTATCTCCGGGTGGTCAAGAACACCCTCGCCAAGCGTGCCGTGGAAGACACCGAATTTGCCTGCATGCAGGAAGGCCTGACCGGTCCGCTGGTCCTCGCTTTCTCGCAGGAAGATCCCGGTGCTGCCGCCCGCGTCATGAAGGACTTCTCCAAGGAGCACAAGCGTCTCGAGGTGAAGATGCTCTCCATCGGAGGCAGATTGCTGCCCCCGAGTGAGCTGGATACCCTCGCCAAGATGCCGACCTACGACCAGGCCATCAGCATGCTGATGGCGGTCATGAAGGCTCCTGTGGAGAAGCTTGCCCGCACCATGAAAGAGGTGCCTGGCAAGCTGGTCCGGACTTTGGCTGCGGTCAAAGACGCCAAAGAGGCGGCTTGAAGTGGCTTTTTCAATTTATCGTTAATTCGTGCTAAGCAATTTTTAGGAGTTTATCAATGGCCGTAACCAAAGAAGAGATCCTTGAGGCGATCGCCGGGATGACCGTGATGGATGTCGTGGCTCTGATCGAAGCCATGGAAGAGAAGTTTGGCGTCACTGCCGCTGCTGCCGTGGCCGCAGCGCCTGTGGCTGCCGGCGGCGGTGAGGCCGCTGCCGAAGAGAAGACCGAGTTCGATGTGGTGCTGGCTGAGATCGGCAGCAACAAGATCGCTACCATCAAGGCAGTTCGCGCCATCACCGGTCTGGGTCTGAAAGAGGCCAAGGACGCGGTCGAAGGGGCGCCCACCACGCTGAAGGAAGCTGTCTCCAAGGAAGAGGCTGCCGAGATCGCCAAGCAACTGGAAGAGGCAGGCGCTAAAGCCGAGATCAAGTAAATTCTGGGCTCGAGCATCGACAAGCCGGTATGAAACGGCTGGTGGCGTTATGCCACCGGCCTTTTCCCGCTTCTTGGAAGCGGGTTTCGCAGATCGTCCCGGCTTCCAAGCGACGCCGCCACACCCGACCGGCAATGCTCACAACGACGGGTGACTAAATATTTAATCGGTCTCGATCTCGGGTAAGACATCCGGTCGAGACGAAGTTGGAACCTCCAAGCCTTTGACACTGAGGGATGGCAGCATGGCCTATTCTTTCACCGAGAAAAAGCGAATCCGCAAAGACTTCGGCAAGCGTCCCAGTATCCTGGACGTACCCTTTCTTCTGGCAACGCAGATCGATTCCTATCGGGATTTTTTACAGGACGGCGTGGCCGTTGACAAGCGGGACGACATCGGACTGCATGCGGCTTTCCGATCGGTCTTCCCGATCACCAGCTATTCGGGCAATGCGGTGCTGGAATATGTGAACTACCGGTTGGGCGAACCGGTATTCGATGTGCGGGAGTGCCAGTTGCGCGGCACCACCTATGCCGCCCCGCTGCGGGTACTGGTGCGACTGGTGATCTACGACAAGGAGGCACCGGCCGGATCCAAGGTGGTGAAGGACATCCGCGAGCAAGAGGTCTACATGGGCGAACTGCCGCTGATGACCGAGACCGGCACCTTCGTGATCAACGGCACCGAGCGGGTCATCGTGTCCCAGCTGCACCGTTCTCCCGGTGTGTTCTTCGACCATGACCGGGGCAAGACCCACTCATCGGGCAAACTGCTGTTTTCCGCCCGCGTCATTCCTTACCGGGGTTCCTGGCTCGATTTCGAATTCGACCCCAAAGACAATGTGTTCGTGCGCATCGATCGTCGGCGTAAGCTGCCGGCCACCATCCTGTTGCGGGCCCTGGGGTATGAAACCGAGCAGATCCTCGGCATGTTCTTCGAGACCGATACCTTCACCCTGGCCAAACGCAGCCTGAAGATGGACCTGGTGCCCGAGCGGCTGCGCGGTGAGACCGTGACCTTCGACATCAAGACGGGTGACGAGGTGATCGTGGAGGCGGGCCGTCGGGTGACCGCACGGCATATCCGTCAGCTCGAGCAGGCCGGGGTCAACAAACTGGAGGTACCGCGGGACTATGTCTACGGTGAGGTGCTGGCGCACAACGTGATCGACAAGGAGACCGGGGAACTGATCGCCGAGGCGAATACGGAGATCAGCGAGGAACTGCTGGATCTGCTGGTCGACAAGGGGGTGAAGAAGATCAATACCATCTTTACCAACGATCTGGATCATGGCCCCTTCATCTCCGATACCCTGCGCATCGATCCGACCACCAACGAGCTGGAGGCCCAGGTCGAGATCTATCGCATGATGCGTCCCGGTGAACCGCCGACCAAGGAGGCGGCGCAGAACCTGTTCAACAACCTGTTCTTCGCCTCCGACCGTTACGATCTGTCGGCGGTCGGGCGCATGAAATTCAATCGCCGTCTCAGCCGCGAGGAAGAGGAGGGCGAAGGTGTGCTGTCGAACGAAGATATCATCGACGTGCTCAAGGAGCTGATCGACATCCGCAACGGTAACGGCGTGGTGGACGACATCGACCATCTGGGCAACCGGCGTATCCGTTGTGTGGGTGAGATGGCGGAGAATCAGTTCCGGGTCGGCCTGGTGCGCGTGGAACGTGCGGTCAAGGAACGCCTGACCCAGGCCGAGTCCGAAGGCCTGATGCCCCAGGAGATGATCAACGCCAAACCGGTATCCGCCGCAATCAAGGAGTTCTTCGGTTCCAGCCAGCTGTCCCAGTTCATGGACCAGAACAATCCGCTCTCCGAGGTGACTCACAAACGTCGGGTCTCGGCCCTGGGGCCGGGCGGTCTGGCCCGTGAACGGGCCGGCTTCGAGGTGCGCGACGTGCACCCCACACACTACGGCCGGGTCTGCCCGATCGAGACCCCTGAAGGACCCAACATCGGTTTGATCAATTCGCTGGCGGTATATGCCCGCACCAACCGCTACGGGTTTCTGGAGACGCCTTATCGCAAGGTGGTGGACCAGCAGGTGACCGATCAGATCGACTATCTATCCGCGATCGAGGAGGGGCGATATGTGATCGCCCAGGCCAATGCCACGCTGGATGAAAATTTCAGGCTGGTCGACGATCTGGTCTCGTCCCGCTTCCAGAACGAGTTCACCCTGTCCACACCGGACAAGGTGCAGTACATCGACGTCTCGCCCAAACAGATCGTGTCGGTGGCGGCGTCCCTGATCCCGTTCCTGGAGCACGACGACGCCAACCGCGCGCTGATGGGCTCCAACATGCAGCGTCAGGCGGTACCGGTGCTGCGCGCCGAGAAGCCGCTGGTGGGTACCGGCATGGAACGGGTGGTGGCGGTGGATTCCGGCGTGACCGTGGTGGCCCGGCGCGGCGGTGAGATCGAATCGGTGGACGCGGCGCGTATCGTGGTGCGGGTCAACGACGACGAGACCGAGGCCGGTGAACCCGGTGTGGACATCTACAACCTGACCAAATACACCCGTTCCAATCAGAATACCTGCATCAACCAGCGTCCGCTGGTCAAGGTAGGGGATCAGATCGCCCGCGGCGACGTGCTGGCGGACGGTCCTTCCACCGACATGGGTGAGCTGGCCCTGGGTCAGAACCTGCGAGTCGCCTTCATGCCCTGGAACGGTTACAACTTCGAGGACTCGATCCTGATCTCCGAGCGTGTGGTGGAAGAGGACCGCTTTACTTCCATTCACATCGAAGAGATGACCTGCATGGCCCGAGACACCAAACTGGGTCCGGAAGAGATCACCGGCGACATCCCGAATGTAGGTGAGGCGGCGTTGTCCAAGCTGGACGAGTCCGGCATCGTCTATATCGGCGCCGAGGTCAAGGAAGGCGACATCCTGGTGGGCAAGGTCACGCCCAAGGGCGAATCCCAGCTGACCCCGGAAGAGAAGCTGCTGCGCGCGATCTTCGGCGAGAAGGCCTCGGACGTGAAGGACACCTCCCTGCGCGCCTCCTCGGGACGGGTGGGTACGGTCATCGACGTGCAGGTATTCACCCGTGACGGGGTCGAGAAGGACGCCCGAGCCCTGCAGATCGAGGAGATGGAACTGAACCGGGTGCGCAAAGACCTGAACGATCAGCTGCGCATCATGGAAGACGATACCTTCTTCCGGGTGGAGAAGATGCTGATCGGCAAGACCGCCGATGGCGGACCCAACAACCTCAAGGCCGGTTCCAAGATCTCCAAGACCTATCTCAATGAGATCGAGCGGGACAAGTGGTTCGAGATCCGTCTGCGCAACGAGGAGTCCGCTGCCCAACTGGAGGCGATCGCCGAGCAGGTCAGGGCCCAGCGCGAGACCTTCCGCGAAAAGTTCGAAGAGAAGAAACGCAAGCTGACCGCCGGTGACGATCTGGCACCCGGTGTACTCAAGATGGTCAAGGTCTATGTGGCGGTGAAACGCCGCGTTCAGCCCGGCGACAAGATGGCCGGTCGGCACGGTAACAAGGGTGTTATCTCCACCATCGTGCCGGTGGAGGACATGCCGTTCGACGACAAAGGCGAACCGGTGGACATCGTGCTCAACCCCCTCGGCGTGCCTTCGCGTATGAACGTGGGACAGGTGCTGGAGACACACCTGGGGTTTGCCGCCATGGGCGTGGGACGCAGGATCGGCGACATGCTGCAGGCCCAGGCCCAGATCGCCGAACTGCGCGAACTGCTGGCCAAGATCTACAACACCAGCGGCAAGTCGGAGGATCTCGATTCCTTGAGCGATGAGGACGTTCTCAGCCTCTGTCGTAATCTGCGAGGCGGTGTCCCCATGGCCACACCGGTGTTCGATGGCGCCGATGAATCCGAGGTCAAGCATATGCTGGAACTCGCCGGTTTGCCGGAGAGCGGTCAGTGCAGGCTCTACGATGGACGCACCGGCGATGGCTTCGAGCGGCCGGTCACTGTGGGTTACATGTACATGCTGAAACTGAACCATCTGGTGGACGACAAGATGCATGCCCGTTCCACCGGGCCCTACAGTCTGGTGACCCAGCAGCCACTGGGCGGCAAGGCCCAGTTCGGCGGTCAGCGCTTCGGTGAGATGGAGGTCTGGGCCCTGGAGGCCTACGGCGCCGCCTATACCCTGCAAGAGATGCTCACCGTCAAGTCGGACGACGTCAACGGTCGTACCCGCATGTACAAGAACATCGTGGACGGAGACCATCGGATGGAGGCCGGCATGCCCGAATCGTTCAATGTGCTGGTCAAGGAGATCCGCTCCTTGGGTATCAACATCGAACTGGAACAGGACTGATCGGCCGTTTGCGGCCAGGCAAAGTTTACAGGAGAGTCGATCTTGAAAGATCTATTGAATATTCTGAAACAACAGGGCCAGACCGAGGACTTCGATGCCATTCGTATCGGTCTGGCGTCCCCCGATATGATCCGGTCCTGGTCTTACGGTGAGGTCAAGAAACCGGAAACCATCAACTACCGGACCTTCAAGCCGGAGCGTGACGGTCTGTTCTGCGCCAAGATCTTCGGTCCGATCAGCGACTACGAGTGTCTGTGCGGTAAGTACAAACGGCTCAAACATCGCGGTGTGGTGTGCGAGAAGTGCGGGGTCGAGGTGACCCTGGCCAAGGTGCGCCGCGAGCGCATGGGGCATATCGAACTGGCCAGCCCGGTGGCGCACATCTGGTTCCTCAAGTCGCTGCCGTCGCGTATCGGTCTGCTCATGGACATGACCCTGCGCGACATCGAGCGGGTGCTCTATTTCGAATCCTTCGTGGTGGTGGACCCGGGCATGACCTCGCTGGAGCGGGGCCAGCTGCTGACCGACGAGCAGTACCTGGATGCGATCGAAGAAAACGGCGACGAGTTCGATGCCCGCATGGGCGCCGAGGCGGTCTACGAACTGCTCAAGACCATCGACATCCCGGAGGAGATCAAACGTCTACGCGAGGAGATCGACGGTACCAACTCCGAGACCAAGATCAAGAAGTTCACCAAACGCCTGAAGCTGCTGGAGTCGTTGCACGAATCGGGCAACCGCCCGGAGTGGATGGTGATGACGGTGCTGCCGGTGCTGCCGCCGGAGCTGCGGCCCTTGGTGCCGCTGGACGGCGGGCGTTTCGCCACCTCGGATCTGAACGATCTGTACCGCCGGGTGATCAATCGCAACAACCGCCTGAAACGGCTGCTGGACCTGAATGCCCCGGACATCATCGTACGCAACGAGAAGCGCATGTTGCAGGAATCGGTGGATGCGTTGCTCGACAATGGTCGGCGTGGTCGTGCCATCACCGGCACCAACCGGCGTCCGCTCAAGTCCCTGGCCGACATGATCAAGGGCAAGCAGGGCCGCTTCCGCCAGAACCTGCTGGGCAAGCGGGTCGACTACTCCGGCCGTTCGGTGATCGTGGTGGGCCCGACCCTGAAGCTGCATCAGTGCGGTCTGCCCAAGCGCATGGCCCTGGAGTTGTTCAAGCCGTTCATCTTCAGCAAACTGCAGCTGCGCGGGCTGGCCACCACCATCAAGGCGGCCAAGAAGCTGGTGGAACGGGGTACCGCCGAGGTCTGGGATATCCTGGAAGAGGTGATCCGTGAGCATCCGGTGCTGCTGAACCGGGCGCCGACCCTGCACCGCCTGGGCATCCAGGCCTTCGAGCCGGTGCTGATCGAAGGCAAGGCTATCCAGTTGCATCCGCTGGTCTGTACCGCCTTCAACGCCGACTTCGACGGCGACCAGATGGCGGTACACGTGCCGCTGTCCCTGGAGGCCCAGTTGGAGGCCCGCAGCCTGATGATGTCGACCAACAACATCCTCTCCCCGGCCAATGGCGATCCCATCATCGTACCTTCTCAGGACGTGGTGTTGGGGCTCTATTACATAACCCGGGAGCGGGTCAACGCCAAGGGTGAAGGCATGGCCTTCTCGGATATCGCCGAGGCCAAGCGGGCCTACGAATCAGGCCAGGCGGACCTGCATGCCCGGGTCAAGGTGCGTGTGCTCGAGGCCCTGTACGACGAGGGCGGGACCCTGCATCGGGAGATCCGCCTCATGGACACCACCATCGGCCGCGCCATCGTGTTCGAGATCGTACCCGATGGCCTGCCCTTTGTGCTGGTCGATAAGCCCATGGGCAAGAAGGCGATCTCCAACCTGATCAATGCCTGCTATCGCCGTCTCGGTCTGAAGGATACGGTGATCTTCGCCGACCAGCTGATGTATCTGGGATTCCGCTATGCCACCCGCGCGGCGGTGTCCTTCTGCTCCAACGACATGGTGGTGCCGGAAGAGAAGGTGGGGATTCTGGCGCGGGCCGAAGCCGAGGTGAAAGAGATCGAGAAACAGTACACTTCGGGTCTGGTGACCAACGGTGAGCGCTACAACAAGGTGGTGGACATCTGGTCCCACACCAACGACCAGGTGGCCAAGGCGATGATGGCCAAACTGGGCAAGCAAAAGATCACCGATCGGGAAGGCAAGGAGGTGGAACAGGACTCCTTCAACTCGGTCTACATGATGGCCGACTCCGGGGCCCGTGGCTCCGCTGCGCAGATACGTCAGCTGGCCGGTATGCGCGGTCTGATGGCAAAACCCGACGGCTCCATCATCGAGACCCCGATCACCGCCAATTTCCGCGAGGGACTGGACGTACTCCAATACTTCATCTCCACTCACGGCGCCCGTAAGGGTCTGGCGGATACCGCATTGAAGACCGCCAACTCTGGTTATCTGACCCGCCGGCTGGTGGACGTGGCCCAGGATATGGTGGTGCTGGAAGAGGACTGCGGTACCCATGAGGGTCTGCTGATGCAGCCCATCATCGAGGGTGGTGACGTGGTCGAACCGTTACGTGATCGTATCCTGGGTCGGGTGCTGTCGCTCGATGCCTATCCGCCGGGCAGTGATGAGCCGGTGTGTCCTGCCGGTACCCTGCTGGATGAGGAATGGGTGGAGAGGCTGGAGGGCATCGGCGTGGACCAGGTGGTGGTGCGATCCGCCATTACCTGCGAGGCCAAGGTCGGTGTCTGTGGCAAGTGTTATGGTCGTGATCTGGCCCGTGGCCATTTGGTCAACGAAGGTGAGTCGGTCGGGGTCATCGCGGCCCAGTCGATCGGCGAACCGGGCACCCAGTTGACCATGCGGACCTTCCATATCGGTGGTGCGGCATCCCGCTCGGCGGCGGTCAATAACATTCAGGTCAAGGCAGGCGGTATCGCACGCCTGCACAACATCAAGACGGTCAAGCATTCCAGTGGTAACCTGGTAGCCACTTCCCGCTCGGGTGAACTGACCATCGTGGACGATGTGGGCCGTGAGCGTGAACGTTACAAACTTCCTTATGGTGCAACCGTACGCGTGGAAGACGGCTCCCAGGTCGATGGCGGTCAGATCGTCGCCAACTGGGATCCGCACACCCATCCGGTTATCACCGAGGTGGCGGGTGTGCTGCGCTACGTCGATTTCGTTGATGGCGTCACGGTGCAAAAGAAGACCGACGAGGTGACTGGTCTGAGTTCCCTGGAGGTCATAGATCCCAAGCAGCGTCCGGCCGCCGGTAAGGATATCCGACCCATGGTCAAGCTGGTGGATGAAGACGGCAAAGACATGAACATTGCCGGTACCGATATCCCGGCCCACTACTTCCTGCCGGCCAACGCGGTGGTAGGGGTGCAGGACGGCGCTGCGGTGGGGGTGGGCGACGTGCTCGCGCGTATCCCCCAGGAGTCTTCCAAGACCCGTGACATCACCGGTGGTCTGCCCCGGGTGGCCGATCTGTTCGAGGCGCGCAAGCCGAAGGATCCGGCGATCCTGGCGGAGAAGACCGGAACGGTCAGCTTCGGTAAAGACACCAAAGGCAAGCAGCGCCTGATCATCACCGATCCCGATGGCGAGCAGCACGAAGAGTTGATCCCCAAGTGGCGCCATGTGAACGTGTTCGAAGGCGAGCAGGTGGTGAAGGGTGAGATGATCTCCGACGGTGAGCTCAATCCCCACGATATCCTGCGTCTGAAGGGTGTCACCGAACTGGCGGAGTATCTGGTCAAGGAGATACAGGACGTCTATCGCCTGCAGGGTGTTAAGATCAACGATAAGCACATCGAGGTGATCATTCGTCAGATGTTGCGCAAGGTGGAGATCACCAGTTCAGGCGACAGTCGTTTCCTCAAGGGCGAGCACGTGGACAAGGCCGTGGTACTGGAAGAGAACGAGAAACTGCGTGCCGACGGCAAGCACGGCGCGTTGTACGATCCTCTGTTGCTGGGCATCACCAAGGCGTCGCTGGCCACCGAATCGTTCATCTCGGCGGCCTCCTTCCAGGAGACTACCCGGGTGCTCACCGAGGCGGCGGTACGCGGTATGGCGGATCGGCTCAATGGCCTGAAGGAGAACGTCATCGTCGGTCGTCTGATACCGGCCGGTACCGGTCTTTCCTATCACAAGGAGCGCAAGCGCCGGCGTGTGGAGCTGTACGAAGCGGAAGAGACCAAACCGGAGTTGGTGGTGGAAGAGCTGGAACAGGCCTTCAAGGAAGCACTCAATACCCCGGAAGCCGAATGAGGGGCCCCGGCCCACTGCGTATCGAGCCGATGCTATGGGTTGACAACCCAATCGACCAGGCATAGAATGCGCCCTCTTCAACAGGCCGGCCCTTTGCCGGCCTGTTGTTTCTAACCCTCTTTGCGCTCCTTGTTAGCAGGCAGGCAAGAGTGAATCAAATACCAGAGAGTTCGCGATTCCCGATGCTTCGATTCGGGTATGGCGCCGGGCTCTCGATAATTTTTGTAAGACAAACATCAGCGTCCCTGGAGACGGAATAGATGGCGACAATCAACCAACTGGTACGCAAGCCCAGGAAGCGGAAAATTCAGAAGAGCACGGTGCCGGCATTGAATGCCTGTCCGCAGAAACGAGGTGTATGCACCCGTGTATACACCACTACGCCGAAGAAACCGAACTCGGCATTGCGTAAGGTTGCACGTGTGCGCCTGACCAACGGCTTCGAGGTCACCAGCTATATCGGTGGTGAAGGACACAATCTCCAGGAGCACTCGGTGGTACTGATCCGTGGTGGTCGTGTGAAGGACCTGCCCGGCGTGCGCTATCACGTGGTACGCGGCAGCCTGGATACCTCCGGTGTGGAGAAACGCCGTCAGGGCCGTTCCAAATACGGTGCGAAACGGCCGAAAAGTTAACGGTTGAAAGACAATTAACCAGTGATATCGAGATAGAGCAATGCCAAGAAGACGAATTCCAGCCCGCGTGGAAACCCTGCCGGATCCTAAATACGGAAGTGAGCTGTTGGCCAAGTTCATCAACATGGTGATGGTCGACGGTAAGAAATCGGTAGCGGAAAAGATTCTGTATGGTGCCTTGGACCAGGTAGCGCATAAGCGCTCGGGCGAACCCATGGAACTGCTGGAGGGCGCACTGGAAAACGTACGTCCAGTGGTAGAGGTTAAGTCCCGCCGGGTCGGTGGTGCGACTTATCAGGTACCGGTAGAGGTGCGTCCCAATCGTCGCAACTCTCTGGCCATGCGTTGGTTGATCGACGCTTCACGCAAACGCAGTGAGAAATCGATGGCGATGCGCCTGGCCGGTGAACTCTTGGATGCCTCCGAGAACAAAGGAGCGGCGGTCAAGAAGAAGGAAGACACGCACCGCATGGCGGAAGCGAACAAGGCATTTTCACATTATCGCTGGTAAGCGATTTAACCCCAAATCAGCTCTTTAACAAACAGGTTTGTAACGTGGCACGGAAAACTCCAATCGAGCGCTATCGTAATATTGGCATCATGGCGCATATCGATGCCGGTAAGACGACGACTACCGAACGTGTGCTCTT
>Ga0316596_1000050_pt1 | contig 12727 bp, 10 predicted proteins | sample S_170502SBrCrA_R_FD_207793 | JGI IMG/M metagenome (GOLD analysis project Ga0316596, IMG submission 207793) | Metatranscriptome of rhizosphere microbial communities from salt marsh grasses in Alabama, United States - S_170502SBrCrA (Metagenome... | ecosystem: Host-associated > Plants > Roots >... | reverse complement strand
GCGGCTTTTGCTTCTTCAACCTGTTTTTTGAAGAAAGGATCAAATAACAGGTTCAGTAACGCCGGGTTCTTATCGAAAGCTGCTTTAATATCATCCAGGAATGCAGCGCGAATGATACAACCCCCACGCCAGATCAGGGCAATCGTCCCATAGGGTAAATGCCAGTCCGATTCTTCAGATGCGGCACGCATGAGCATGTATCCTTGTGCGTAAGATACAATCTTTGAAGCGTAGAGCGCTTGCTCCAGATCATCTATAAATGCAGCCTTGTCACCATCATATTTTTCGATAGAAGAACCGAGCGTTTCGGCAGCCACAACACGTTCTTCTTTTAAAGCGGAAAGAAAACGTGAGAAAACCGCCTCACCAACCAGTGTGAGTGGAATACCTCGTTCTAGAGCATCCAGAGCGGTCCACTTGCCTGTCCCTTTTTGTCCGGCCGTGTCCAGGATCTTATCGACCATCGGCTGCCCATCTTCATCTTTGAATGCCAAGATATCGGCCGTAATTTCGATCAAGTAAGATTCTAATTTCCCTTCGTTCCAACGGCCGAAAATAGCGCTCATCTCATCGGCCGACATGCCTAAAGCATTATTCATCAAATCATAGGCTTCACTGATCAACTGCATATCGCCATATTCAATCCCATTATGAACCATCTTCACAAAATGACCGGCGCCTTCTTCACCCAGCCAATCGCAACAAGGGGATCCGTCCGCAACCTTAGCCGCAATGTCCTGGAAAATAGGCTTGACATGGGGCCAGGCCTCCGGGGCGCCGCCGGGCATAATCGATGGACCGAAGCGGGCGCCTTCTTCACCACCGGAAACACCGGTACCGATGAACAGGATGCCTTTCTCGGCCAATTCATTGGTTCGACGTGTTGAATCGGGATAATGAGAATTCCCACCATCGATAATGATATCGCCAGGTTCTAGCAACGGAACCAGCTGCTCAATTGTCGCGTCTACCGGCCACCCTGCTTTGACCATAATCATGACCCGGCACGGCCGTTTTAGAACGCTAACAAATTCCTCTAGTGAATGAGTCCCGATTACCTTTGTGCCGCGAGCTTCATTCTCCAAAAAACGATCAACCTTGCTTATCGTGCGGTTGAAAACGGCCACCGTATAGCCATGATCATCCATATTAAGGACCAGATTCTGTCCCATTACAGCAAGACCGATTAAACCAATATCTGCTTGTTGTTTCATAGTTACCTCAAGGTATTTAATTCATTTCAAACCCAAAATATAAGGGAGTTGCCAACCTATGGCAACTCCCTTTTCTTATCTCTCAATTAACGAATAGACTACGACTTTCACTGGACCAGGCGATAGTAAAGGCTGTTATTTCGCAGTTCTTGTTTAAAGGCCCGAATCTCAGTTTGTTTATCGATCAGCACGAATTCTATTCCGGCAATTTCGGCATAATCTTCCAGTTGTTCGACCGTAACAACCTGGCTGAATCCGGTGTGATGGGCGCCGCCGGCCAGAATCCAGGCGGTTGCCCCCACCCGCAGATTTGGATGGGGTAACCAAACGGTACGGGCCACAGGCAGCTTGGGCAGCGGCTCATCCGGCGGGACAACATCCACCGTGTTCACCAACAGGCGGAAGCGATCTCCCATGTCTATGAGTGAGGCATTCAGGGCCGGTCCGGCGGGTGTATTAAATACCAGTCGTACCGGGTCTTCCTTTCCACCAATACCCAATGGATGGATCTCCACCGCCGGTTTTCCCTCAGCTATGGAGGGACAAATCTCAAGCATATGTGCACCCAGAACTTCCATATTTCCGGGTTCAAAGTTATAAGTGTAATCTTCCATGAAGGAGGTTCCACCATTCAATCCCGCGCCCATCACTTTCATAGTGCGTACCAGGGCGGCCGTTTTCCAATCTCCCTCCGCCCCGAAACCATATCCATCAGCCATCAACCGCTGCACGGCGATTCCCGGCAGCTGTCTCAAGCCGGTGAGGTTCTCAAAAGTGGTGGTAAATGCTTTAAAACCGCCATTCTCCAGAAAAGAACGCATACCCAACTCGATCCGCGCCGCATATTGTAGGGATTCACGCTGTGCTCCGCCCGGCTGCAGTTTATCGGCAATGCTGTACTGCGCCTCATAGGCAGCCACAAGTTCATCTACAGCCCTTTCACTTACGTTATCGACATACTGAAGCAGATCCCCCAATCCATAACCATTAACTTCATAACCCAGGCGGAGCTGCGCTTCAACTTTATCTCCCTCGGTAACAGCGACCTGACGCATGTTATCGCCAAAACGCGCGACTTTGAGGTGCTGTGCATCATCCCAGGCAACGGCCGTGCGCAGCCAACTGTTCAAATCAGCTAAAACGTCGTCATCCTGCCAATGACCAACAATTACCTTGCGTGCCTTGTTCATGCGCGTGACCATAAAACCGAATTCCCGCCCGCCATGGGCCGATTGGTTTAGATTCATAAAATCCATATCAATCATTGACCAGGGAATATCGCGATTGAATTGCGTATGTAGATGGACAAAAGGTTTATGCAGGGTTTTTAGGCCATGAATCCACATCTTTGCTGGGGAGAAAGTATGCATCCAGGCAATGAGTCCCACACAATTTTCAGCAGCATTCGCTTCCTGAATCAGATGTGAAATCGCCTCAGCCGACTTCAATACCGGCTTAAAAACAATTTTGATGGGCAGCTTGCCCCCTGCATTTAATCCATCAACAATTTTGCCTGAATCCTCGGCAACTTGCTTTAAAACCTCTTCACCATAAAGCTCCTGGCTTCCAGTGATGAACCAGGCTTCTTTCGATTCATAAATATTCATAACCGCCCCTCCTTCGAGCGCTGTTGCTATTGACCGTATACATTCTGGTAGCGGTCGTATAGTTTATCGATATTCTCCTGAGCGATAGGAATCGGTTCGCCAAGTTGATATACCAGGTACATAATCGCTGCATTGTCCTCGGTCATGATCGCCGCTTTCACCGCTTTCTCGGCCGATGGTCCCACGGCAAAAACGCCATGGTTGACCAGCAAACAAGAGGGACTGCGACTTCCCTTTAGAGCTTCGACCACTCTTTGGCCAATTTCTTCGCCCCCAATAAGAGCAAACCCACCACATGGAATTTCACCACCAAATTCGTCTCCCATAGCCGTCGTATGACAGGGAATAGAACGGCCGACGACGGCAAAGGCAGTCGCGTAACGGGAATGCGTATGCACCACACCGTAAACATCCGGCATCTGGCGATAAATATAGCAGTGTGATGCTGTATCCGACGAGGCCTTATATTCCCCTTCCACCAGATTACCGTCGATATCCACTACCACCATTTTCTCCGCTGTCAGGTGTTCAAAACGCACCCCGCTGGGTTTAATGACAACCAGGTTTGTTTCCGGATCGCGCGCACTGACATTCCCACTTGTCCAGGCGACAAGATTATTTTTGGGCAGCTCTTGATGCAGTTGCACCAATTCTTCTTTGATTTTTTCAAGCATATTTCTTCCTCAATCTTTTCGAATAGAGTTTTCCGAAAATAAGTTAACTCAGATTATCTACAGCAGCCTTCTCGATAGCCAACCCTTTCTTATACCGTTCCATGAAAGCAACGAACCCATCCACATCAAATGGATCAGGAACTATTGTCGTGCCCTCCTCTCCCGCAAAAACCTTGTTAGAGAGATAATCTTCCAGTGCCTCGTGTTCGGTCTTTTTGAGCATATAAGCAGCAAGCAGAGCGATTCCCCAGGCACCACCCTCACCCGCGGTTTCCATCACCGAGACGGGTACATTCATTGCCGCTGCCATGATCTTTTGACCCACTTCTTCTGTTTTGAAGAAACCACCATGCCCCAGGATCTGGTCAATAGTCACGCGCTCCTGTTCAAAAAGGATGTCCAGGCCAATCCTTAATGCTCCGAGCGATGAGAACAATTGAGTGCGCATGAAATTTGAAAGTGTGAAATGACTTTCCGGAGTCCTGACGAACAAAGGACGTCCTTCCTCAAAATGGGTTATATGCTCACCTGAAAGGTATGGATAGGCAAGCAGTCCTCCACCATCAGCGTCTCCTACGAGTGCCTGCTTATAAAGCGTTTCAAACAACGTAGATAAATCGATCTCCAGCCCCACTAAATCGGTGAATTCCTGGAATAAACCTACCCAAGCATTGAGATCGGAGGTGCAGTTGTTGCTATGAACCATCGCGACCGGCTTACCTGCAGGCGTGGTAACCATATCAATCTCCGGATACATCTTTGATAAGTCCTTTTCAAGAACGATCATGGCGAAGACAGATGTCCCTGCGGAGACGTTGCCCGTGCGTTCGGCGACACTATTAGTCGCAACCATACCCGTACCCGCGTCACCTTCCGGTGGACAGAACGGGATTCCAGATTTAAGATGCCCTGAAGGATCGAGTAATTTGGCCCCTTCTTCGCTAAGAACTCCCGCCCCATCTCCCGCTAAAAGAACCCTGGGTAGAATGTCTTGGAGCTTCCAGGGAAAGTCGTACCCTTTTATCTTTTCGTTAAACAGCTCAACCATGCGTGCATCATAGTCCCCAGCCTCACTGTCGATTGGGAACACGCCCGATGCTTCACCAATGCCCAATACCTTTTGTCCGGTCAGTTTCCAATGGACATAACCCGCCAACGTGGTCAGAAAGTTAATCTCCTTAACGTGGGGTTCCTCATTCAAGATTGCCTGGTAAAGGTGGGCAATGCTCCAGCGCTGGGGAATGGCGAATTGGAATAAATCCGTAAGTTCTTCAGATGCCTGTCCCGTAATATTATTGCGCCAGGTACGAAATGGAACGAGCAAATTACCGTCTTTATCAAATGCCATATAGCCGTGCATCATGCCGCTAAAACCAATAGCACCTACCATATCAAGAGAGGTGTCGTATTTCTTAACAACCTCGTCAGTGAGTTGTCGAAAACTTTCCTGCAGACCTTTCCAAACATTCTCAAGACCATAAGTCCAGATACCGTTTTCGTATTGATTCTCCCAGGAATAACCTCCGGATGCGATCGTCGTATGATTTTCGTCAATCAAGACCGCCTTAATACGGGTCGAACCGAACTCAATGCCGAGTGCGGTTTTCCCATTTTCGATTGCTTTTTGAGTATCTCTTTTATCCATGTTCTACTTCCTTCTTAATTCGATTCATGAGTAACATTATCTAAGGTGCCGTCTTGATAACACCTATCACATAATCACCAATGCTGATATATTCTGTCTTTGTTGTTGGCCAAATATTCGGCCGATGCTAGCATTAATAATTATGAAGTCTCTTTTCTTTCTATTCCTGCTATTAACCTTACCAGCCTGCCAGATTATCGAAGATGCGACTGACAGCCCAACCTCTTCCCCTTCCATTTTACACACCGTGACCTATGACATTACTCAAAGTATCACTCTAGTCAACGAGGGTCCTCAAAAACCGGAAAAACATAATATTTGGGTAGCCCTTATCGGTGACCAGACTCCGTATCAGGAAGTCATTTCCCAAGAAATTCATCCTGCAAATTATGTCGTCGTAACCGATGAGTTCGGCAACCGGTATGCCGAGTTTGATTTCAAGGATCTTGAATCTGGCGAAAGCGCTCAGGTTGCTATTAATTACCAGGTTGGCGTTCATGAACTTTCTTATGACTTGGCAAACTGTACAGGTGACCTGCCTGAAGATTATACCCAGGCCGAACTACATATCGAATCTAACAACCCGCAGGTTATCTCTCTCGCAGAACAGCTCTCCATCTCTGATCAAACTACCTGTGAGCAAGTCAGGGCTTTCTACGACTACATCGGAAACAACCTGGTCTATACGTACAATGGTCAAGACTGGGGTGCCCAGGCTGCCCTAGGAAGAATGGGCACCGACTGCACCGAGTATTCATCATTGTTAATAGCCTTGAGCAGGGCCAGCGGCATTCCCGCTCGTTATGTTGAAGGTCTGCTTCATCTAGATCAGAAAGATCCCGCCCAAGCTCGCCAGGAGCATGCCTGGGTAGAAGTCTACTTTCCAGGAACCGGCTGGGTCCCTATCGATCCAACCTTAGGTCGTTCCTCACTCACCAGGGATCATCACTTCGCCCATTACACATCCAATCACATCATTGTCACGAACGGCCGTAACCCATCAACCCTGCGCGGCGCCAGTTACTGGAGCCACCTATATTGGCCTGGGGACAGCACGAAAATTCGTGTTGACGATGCAAGTTGGACCATTACCGAACAATAAATCTCCCTGATCATTTAATTCGTTTCTGCATAACAACGTGCATGGAAACAGAGATGATAATGATCAAGCCATAAATCAGCTCTGTCCAAAAACCGGTTAGGCCGATAGCAACGATACCAGCGTTGATCGCACCGATTATATAACTGCCCAGGAACGTGCCCAAGATCGTGCCCGTTCCACCAAACACGGAGGTGCCGCCAAGAAAGACAGAAGCCAGTGTAGACAACAAATATCCCTCACCTAATGATGGCCAGAAAAACGACACCTGCAAGCTGGCCAAGACACCGGAAAAGGCTGCAGCTACACCCATGATGATAAAAACAGCCAACCTCGTGCGATTTACATTGACGCCCATCAGCCTAGCGCTCTTTTCATTGTCGCCAATCAGATAGATATGGGCACCAAGGCGCGTACGATTCAAAATCACCCAACATAATATAGCAATCGCGATCGACCACCAGAACTGGTTAGGAATGCCGCCAAATGTCTTACCAACGAGGAGGTTATAAACAAAAGTGCCGCGAGCTTCGATCAACGTTGCCCCCTGACCCTGTAAGAGTACCAGCGAGAGACCGCGCAAAAAGAACTGCGTGCCGATAGTAGCTACCAGTGATGGAATACCAATACCTACAACCAGCCCACCGTTCAATAACCCTGCCCCAACGCCGGCGGCAAGGGCCGCTAAAAAAGCCAGGAAAACATTTCCCGTCGGTTGAAAGATAAATATAAATGCCACCATCCCAATCGCCATAATTGATGGAAAAGAAAGGTCCATCTCCCCAGCAATGATGACCATTGTCAAAGGCAACGCCATAATGGCAAACAATGGTGTTGTGGCCATGAAAGCCAAATATATCTGGGGCGATAGAAACGTCTCCGGGGCTGAAAGAATGAAAAATAACCACAGTCCAAAAAAGACCAGAATCATACCCAATTGGGTAGCGTTACTCCGCAAGAAATTTTTCCAATCAATTGATTCTGTTTGCGGTTCAGGTATGCTATCAACACCCGATAGATCTTCAGTTTCCGAACTCATAATCTCATTACCTTTCCTGGTTAATCCAGGCTGCCTGTTTCCGCAACGCGATACATTTTATCCATCAGATCGTCGAGGCTGATTGCATCCGTGTTGAATTCACCGGCAATCCGTCCGCGATCAAGTACGACGACACGATCGGCTACTGAATAGACATGAAAGATATTGTGGTCGATAAAAACGGCCGATTTGCCGGCATCCTTAATATGGCGAACAAAATCCAGCAGTTTACGCGTCTCCTTAAGCGACAGGCCCATCGTTGGCTCATCCAAGATGATAATTTCGGCATCAAAGTAAAGCGCACGCACAATAGCTACACCCTGCTTCTCACCACCTGAGAATGTTTCAATGGTTGAATCCGGGTTTACCGCGTTGGAAGTAAAGCCCATCGACTCTAACATGAGCTTATTCGTCTCGCTCTTCATCTTTTTTACATCGAGCAAGCCAAATGGTGTCCTAAGTTCTCGCCCCAGGAAAATGTTACGCCACAATGTTTGAAGTTCAGCCAAAGCCCGTTCCTGGTAAACCGTTTCGATGCCCAACTTTCGCGCCAGAGGTACGGTCAGTGAATCGATACGATTTCCATCAATATAAATTTCTCCCGAATTGGGTTGGTGATAACCTGTGAGGATTTTGATCAAGGTCGATTTACCGGCCCCGTTATCTCCAAGAAGCCCTACGACCTCATTCTGTCCCAATTTAAAATCGATATTGCTCAGAGACTGGACTTCACCAAAGTTCTTGGAAACATTGCGCAGTTCTATTCTATAGGTCGGTTCCATAAGCTCTCTCCAAATTGTTAGTACTGAGGGCCAGACGGCCGTCTGACCCTCATGTACATACGAATCACGACCAATACCATCAGATAAGATCGTGATTCACCCAATCTATTACTAGCGAATCTGCCTTGACACCAAATCGGCCAAAAGTTCGACATTGTCCGCGTGGGCAAAGCCGGCGCCGGTATCAATGTGCAAACCGGTAAAGAGATAGTTATGCGTCAGGCAAATCTGCAATATAGGCAGGTAACCTTGCAGCCACTGCTGCTGATCAATCACCAGGTCTGTATAACCACTGCGAATAGCTTCAACTGTGGCTACGTTCAGATCGAACCCGGCTCCGATAATGTCATCTGGGCCTAATCCTGCCGCCTCGAAATAGGTCTGCTGCGTTCCGGTCAGCGCGCCATGATCGGTCACTACCAGTTTCACATCCGGATTCGCTGATGCATAACCGACAAAGGTTGGGATACCGGCAGAGGCATCGGCATTTGTCGCATCATCAATTTCCAGGTAATCCACTGTCAGGCCGGCTTCCTCCAGGGCATCGATAACGCCTTTGGTACGCTCACCGCGTCCTGCTTGAGCCAATAAACCCCAAACCATTGCCCGGTCACCTTCACCAAGACCAAACCGGCTTGCTGCTTCTGCACCCAATGCATAACCTGCCGAATACAATTCAGCGCCTACATAACCAAAACCATTAGAGGCATATTTTTCTTCCAGCCTGGGGAGGGTAGTGTTCTGGCTGGTCACGATGATGCCCTGAGCTTCCGCATCATCTACAACCGCTTCGAAGGCGTCATCGCCCGGATGGCCCATAATAGCGATGCCATCGGGGTTGGTTGCAGCCGCCTCAGCAAACTGCGTGACCATTTGTTCGGGGTTCCAATCCGACCAAACGTATTCCACATTGGCACCCAGATCTGCCGCAGCAGCGATTGCGCCATTAGCTACAACCTGTGCAAACGGGCCTCCGGGAGGACCGCCGGGGAAGAAGACGATATCTGTTCCACTGCACCATTTGCCATCCTGTGCCGGTGCGGCGCCTTCTGTCTCACCAGGTTCCTCAACAACCTCTGCGGTGGGTTCCTCAGCCACTGCTTCAGTGGGTTCTTCCACCGCTACTGCTTCCGTTGGCTCTTCAACCGCCTCATCTACTGGGGCGGCTTCTTCAGCCGGCGCTGCCTCTTCTACCGGAGCCTGGGCCGGTGCGCCACAGGCTACCAGGACCAATCCTAAAACAAGAAGGGCAATTACAAATAGGCTATACTTTTTCATTTTTCTCTCCTGAAGTTCTATTTACAGTTCATTAGGATTACTCTCAAATTCTCAATTTATCGATCGATAATCACCTCCTCGTGTGAAAAGCGAAATTCAACTCATGTCCATCTTTTCAGGTGCTCTAGAATTTCGATCTCTTCCTCCTCATTGTCGGTTGCAACCCATAAAAACAAACCCTCCGGCTTCATTTCAGCCATGAAAGCAGACAATTCATGCTTATTAAGATCAACTATTAAGGGGATACCCCGGTTCTGGAGTTCCTTTAGAAATGGCGACCACTGCATAATCGGTAAATCATCGCCCACACCCTGCACCCACTGCAAAGCATGGACCTCGGGCACACTGAGGATCGCTTCAAGATGTCTGGCTACGCCTTTACCATCTACGTGGAAAATGTTATGGGTCATCGTTTGAACTTCCCGTCGTAGAATAGGTAAGCCAAATTCATTAAAAAAGGCTGGGGATATCAATGTCGAAAAATCGCAGCTGGGAATGTGCATTCTACCAAAGGACGGAATACCTATCCAACTTACTGACAGCTGGTTATGAGCCTTGAGTATGTTGTCAAAATGATCGTAAATTGTTTCGAAGTCGGCGATGGCCAATTCAGCCAGTTCATGAACCTTCTGCGGATTATCGATCATGTCAAAACAAAGCTGCTGCGGATCCCTCCAGGCGGCCACGCAATCTAATCCTGGATGTAAATCTGTATACCCTACCAGAAACTTTCCATCAGCCCGATCCAAAGCGAATTCGGTAAGTTCTTCGAGCTTGCGAAAGTATTCGTTATCCATGTCGAATTTTAAACCCTCGACATCATCCCACTCATGAACAAGAGGAATGGACCAGGAAGTAACCTCTCCAATTTCAAGCTCTGTGCCATAAAATGCCGCGTAGACATCGGGTCCTAAATTGGGGAAAAATACCGGGAAAGTCTCACCATTAAAATTCCTGCCCTCTATGGACCGTTCGAAAAGCTCAACCTGCGTTTGAACATCGAACCACCAGGCCTTCTTTTCAGCGGGTGACTGCGCGGAAATATCTTCCGTGGCTTCTTCCAGAAAAGCATTATGGGCAACAAAACGTACCGGAGGACGGTCAACAATTTCGCTTTCATACCAGGCATAGATACGCTTCAACGACATCTGGAAGTCAGCCATGCCTTCTATATCAACTGTCCACCAATCTTCACGCTCTCGCATCATCACAAATATCAATCCAGCTTGCAGTAAGGGGTTTCAATGATCGTATTGACCATAGCCCAAAAATTCTCTAATGGAGTATCCAATTGAACATGATGGGTCGGGGCTAAAATCAACCCGCCATCTTTTCCCAAGGTTTCCAACCGCAGCAGAACCTCAGCCTTCACATCGGCCGGCGTACCAAACGGTAATGTTTTTTGCTCATCAATTGACCCCCAGAAACGGAGCTTGTCGCCAAATTGTTTTTTTATTTGCGCAGGGTCCATACTTGCCGGCTGGATAGGATTTAGAACATCCAAACCAATTTCAATAAGTTCCGGAATGATGCACATTATATTCCCGTCAGAATGGTAGGCTACCTTCACATCGGGATTGATATCTTTCAATTCAGATATGAAGTTAGCCATGCGCGGCTTGAAATATTTCCTCCACATACGTGGAGAAATTAACATCTCATGCTGGGCGCCAATATCATCGCCGGTCCAGATCATGTCCACACCCAGTTCCACCAACTTTTTAGCCGCCGTCAGGTGATAATGGTAGGGAATATCTAGCAGATAATTTACCGGATCTGAATCAAGCACCATATCGAGCAGCATTTGCTCCAAACCGCGTAAGGCCCAGGCTGTCTCTAGGATCGTCGTAACAGTCACGCCAACAATCCAATATTCTTCTTTAAAATTAGCGACTACCTGGGCCGCATCGGTATAGAGCTCCGAACGAAATGGATCAGGCGGCTTGTAGCTACTTATTGCGGCATTATCGGCCAGAGGATGTTTCACCATTTCCGTATAATAGCCCGTCCCGAATGGCGTTTGATATGGATGTATATCCCAACCAACCCCCCATTCATCCACATAGGCTTTATCGTCCATATAGTAGGAATTCGCCCAACCTATTGATGTAAGGAGTAGGTCTTCTCCCAAAGCACGTTCCAGTTCATAGGTATTTCCACCCCCATGAGGGTTGTGTACCTGATGACCCTGGATTTCCATATTTGCCCGCAGGCGCTCAGCAAACTCAGGCGTAAAACTTATCTGCATCGGACAGCGGTCCGGTTTTTCATGATTGAGGGCAATTTGGACACGATCGCGTGGTTTCATTTTGCGCTCTGCATTGAGCTTTGGCGGACGATCAACCGAGGTTCAATCACGGCAACTTCAGCAGTTGGGGATTGATCAACTCGTTGTGCTTCCAGCTGGTGATGAAGTAAGGAAACGGCCTGGCATCCAACGTCCAGTAAATCTTGACGTATTGTAGTTAAAGGGGGAGAAAAATAAGCAGACTCAGGGATATCGTCAAAACCAACGACTGCAAGATCGTGGGGTACGGAACGGCCGTACACGGTCGCTGCCTGCAAAGCGCCTAAAGCCATTGAATCATTACAAACAAAAACAGCCTCAAGATTAGGCTCGCGATCCAATAATTCGATCATAGATTTATGACCGCTGGCGGCCGTCCAATCACCATGCACGGTTAACTTGTTTAGGTCCCCTTGACCCGCATCCTGGAGAATTTCTTGCCAACCTGCCTCGCGTTCGCGCGCCTCCCACCAATCTTGAGGTCCTGTTATAATGCCGATCTTTTCATAACCTTGCTCGAGTAAATGAGCAGCAGCCAATCTACCACCTAGGCGGTTATTCACCATAACAACCGATGTGTCAGGACGCGGTTTCATATTCAAGAAGACAACGGGCATTTCATCATGATCAAGATTCTCGAAAAGCCACTCCCGCTGATCTCCTATCTCTGCCACTGCCCAAATAATGCCTGCCACCTGGTTGGATACTAACTCATCAAGCGCTCTGTCTCCCCGGCTTTCTAAAGGATTGTGCAGAAGTCTAACCATAAGCGACAAACCAAGTTCATTGGCCTGTCTTTCAATACCTACCAAAGTTCGAGAAGGTCCATAAAATTCCAGGGCGGAACTGACGACACCGATGGTATTACTGCGTCCACGACTTAAATTGCGCGCGATGGCACTCGGTGAATAACCAAGATCATCAATAATTTTCTGGACGTGACGGCGAGTTGTTGGAGAAACATCGGGACGATCATTGAGCACGCGCGACACAGTCATCGGCGAAACACCTGCTTGTTTGGCAACATCCCTGATAGTGACAACTTTGGCCATGCTGCTCTCCCTGAATAGGCCATTTGTTATCGGTACCGATAGCGGTACCG